>Ga0326728_10000113_pt1 | contig 325026 bp, 293 predicted proteins | sample MB3enrmetagenome_FD_207602 | JGI IMG/M metagenome (GOLD analysis project Ga0326728, IMG submission 207602) | Lab enriched peat soil microbial communities from McLean, Ithaca, NY, United States - MB31MN | ecosystem: Environmental > Terrestrial > Soil > Wetlands > Peat | place: USA: New York...
TCCGGATCAGCCGATAGACATCCTCCACCGTCTGGATCTTCGCCTCGACGACGCCCATCCCCCCGACTTTACCCGCTCATGCCGGGAATCTTCAAGTGGTTCAATCATTTATAACACAGTAGTACTAACTGGCTTCCGATAAAGCCCCTGACCGTCCTCGCGGTAGTCCGTCCCCGCTGGTGGAGGCGGGCACTCTGCCCGCCTCGATCCAGGTCACCATTTGATGGGACGCTGATGGAAGCGTAGGCCGGTCTAAGGATCAACCGTCGCCGGCGACAAGGCCAGGGCCGGGGACGTCAAAGCGGGTTTCCGGTCAGAACATACGACGCCCAGTAGTAGGGATGCGCATAGCGAGGATCGCTCATTAGTTCAAGCTGTGCCCCGCGCAGCGCGTCCGCCTTTGTGCTGCCACTTGCCAGCTTGCTGTAAAAGGCCCCCATGAACGCGGTGGTACTTTCGTCCGCCACGCTCCACAGGCTCCCCAGAACCGCTCTCGCCCCCTGTCGTATGGCAATGTTGCTGAACCCTTCAACCTCTCGGCCATCGGAGATGCCATCGAGTGATGTGTCGCTTCCGGACAGAACCAACAGATCCACCCCGGAGAAGAGGCGCGGCCACTCCATCATTTCGGCCATGCTCAGATGGGCGCCGTCCCCCAGCAGCAGGAAGGATTGATCGGCCCTGCCGGGCCGAAAGACAAAGTGGCTCGCGATGTGGACCACGGGGTAATGACTGCTCCTCAGTTCCGCTTGCAGCGAACTTGCCGTGAAGGCGGTGTCCAGGAGAATCTTGCCGCCACTAATGGCCTGAATCCGCTTCGCCTCTTCCGCTACGCCGGGCAGAGCAGTAAATCCCTCATGCCCTTGCGTGACGCCGAAGATGATCGGTCGATGTTCCGAACCTGGCTTGTCGGTCATCCCTGTCAGCGTCGCGGGTGTGAGGATCGACATGCGGTATCGTTCGGTCAAATAGGCGTGTCCATCGTGCAGAGCCCCAAGGGGTACATAGCGCAGCGCTCCGTCGAGCGACCACAATAACGTCTCCGCCTTTGCAGACTTAAGGTCATCTTCCAGCGGTCGCACCAGAATGGCGTAGAGTTCCTGTGCTTTGAGCTTAGGGTCGGCCCGGGGATCCTCCAGCGCCAGCCGGAACTCGAAGATCTTTCTGTTCAGGTCCGCCCGCCTGATCGAATACTCGTACGTCTTCTCCCCCGAAGGCCCGACAAGCAATGCTACGTACTTTGCATCAGTCAGAAGCGTATAAATCGCCACGGCGCCGCTGCCCAACCTCGCCAGGACACCCCTGACCGCTGCAATTTCGCCCGCGCCTATCTCTGTGGGCCTGGGGAGTTGCTTTTCGAGGTCTGCTCCAAGTTGGCGGATATCAGTATCCATAACCCGAGCATCCGCGATTATTCCGTCGGAAAGCTCCTGATTCCTGGCCGTCCGCCACTGGGACATATGCTCGAGCCTCATCAGACGCTTACCCAACTCCATCAGGTCCTCTATGCCCGTCGGATTCTTCTTCTCAAATTCGACTTCGTCTGGCGTTAATTCTATGCCATGCGATAGCTGCGCGATCCTCGCTTCGTCCCGCACGCCCGCTAATGCCTCCCCCAGCAGCGCCAGTACCGCTTGAGAGTCTCCCGGGCGGTTGGACTCGATCATTATGTTAGCCAACGTCTGATACGTGTCCTCGAAGTATTGGCGGTAGGTTCGTTCCATTTCCACGTCAACCGGACGTAGCTCGCCTCGTATCCTCTGGCAGGAGTTCACGGCCTTCTTGCCGAGGAAGATCGCCAAGCCCGATTGGCCGGTTTTCTGCGCAGCACGCATTTGGTGATCCAAAACGCTGATCTCGGTGAAGCTGCTGACGACGTCCGCCAGGATCTGCCTGGGCTCGGGACCAACGTTGGGTCTGAATACAAAATCGCCTACCAGACCAGATGTGGACCAGGGAAACTGGTGGTGTTGACTGGCCTGGAAGACACGGTCACGCACACGGTTGAAAACACCATCGATCGTTAGCCCGGGTTCCTGGAGTACTTCCAGCAGATGATTGGTGAATAGTCCGTGACTGGCCTCGGGACTATCGCTCGCCGACTGGCCGGGGGCAGCAGCGAACGCGATGTATGTCCCCTCGCCTTTCTGAACCTCCGCCAGCCCGTTAGCCCCGCGGAAGCTTGCATAAGGGTTCGTCCGGCAGGCATCCAGGATCAGTATCTTCACGCGCGCTGCGTCCATCGCCTTCAGGACCAAATCCAGGTTCACCGTGTGGATCTTGGCCCCGAACTCCGATCCCGCTGCAAAGTCTACCGGTATCAGGTAGTTCAGCCCGTCGATCTGCATGGCGTGACCAGCATAGTAGAGGAGCGCGCTATCACCCGACCGTATATCTCTCGCAAACTCGTCTACCGCGGCCGCCAACTGCTCCTGGCTGGTATCGAATCTCGTGCGTACCGGCTCGAAACCCATGTCCTGCAGCGCCGCAGCCATTGCGCGGGCATCGTTAATTGCATTCCGCAGAGGTGCATCTGCGTAGCTGTCATTGCCGATAACGAGGGCCAGCCGTCGTCCCGAGTAAGGTCTGGAAGGGAGTTTTGTGCCACGATCGCTTTGCGCCGAGAGGAGGGAAATAGCAAGGCAGCAAACTATCACCCTTCCCATGTGCGCCGACGCCCACCGAGAAACCATGGTCAACGAAGCGATTATACTCGGACCCTGCACTGTTCAAGAAATCGCCGCCAACGTGGCCTGCTCCACTCCGCGCCTGAGCCGCCCTTTAGTAGTCCGGCTCACACACTTTTTTCCCGAACTATGACGTGACCGGTCCGTGAAGGCGGCCGCCGCGCAGGAATGGCGAGCGCTGTGGCACACACGCGCCGTGTGGCGTCGCCAGGGTCCGTGAGAGAAGCGGGCTAACGTCGCGACGCAAAAACGTGAAAGCGCGTCACCGGCCGGTAGCCCAGCGCCGTGTACAACGCCGCTCCCGCCGGCGTCGATTGCAGCACGGTGCGCTCGATACCCGTCTCCGCCGACACCTGCCCAATGGCGGCCCGCATCACCGCTTCCGCATAACCACGCCGCTGGAAGCCCGGCAGGGTGGCCACCGAGTAAACGCCGATCGCGCCGCCGCAGACCACCACCGCCGTGGTGGCCACGGGAGTCTTGTCGTTGTATCCCACCCATCCCGCGTAGCTGCCGCGCCACCCGCGCTCTTCCGCATAAACCGCGCGGCAAATCTCGAACGGGATCTCGAAAGCCATCGCAGTGATATGCGCAAAGGCGGCGCGGGTATCCGCGTCGGTAACGCGCCGCACCGTCACATCCGGCAAACGGCGCGACACCGGCGCGAGGCTCTCCGCATACATGCCCGGCGCAGTGGTCAGGTGGCGCATATTCATGCGCTCGAGCGCTTCGCGCACCCGGCCCCATTCGCGCTCTTCGACGAGGTCCTCGCACGCCCAGAACGACCACGGCAGCGCGCGCCGCCGGTAGAATTCCTCCGCCTGTTTCAGCTCCACGGCCAGGCTGTCGATACCGCGGCCGCGCACCGCCGAGCCCAGAACCGCGGCGTTGAACACGCTGTAATCGACCCCGGAAGAGATCAGCGTGAGCGCAAACAGCCGACGCACCTCGCCGCTTCGGCGCGCCGTGCCGAAGAACCGCATGGCCTCCTGCAGGTTCTCGCTGAGTACCGCGGCCTCGGGGCTCATTCGCTGGCATTAGATCAGAGCGGAAGCAGTTGCGTCAATCGGCGTGGCTAACTCGCGCGAATCAGCCCGATTCCCGCAATCAACGTCGTCGCAATCACCAGAGCGGCGCCCAGGTAAAGCAGCCAGCGCAGTGCGCGCGCGTGAGCGATGGCGAAGAATCCGCCCGAAACCAGTATTGCCGCGGCAATCGCTCCCACGCGCACGGGCCAGACGAGTACGTGCGGCGTCGCGGCATAGTCCATCACGACCTCCAGGAACAACGCCAGCAGCGCGAGCACGCCGGCGTGAGCATGGCCGGCGCGATAGAACGCCACCTGAGACGGCGACAGACCTTTGGGAGCCGGCATCCCCATCGCTCCGTTCGAAACCACGCCAGGAACCGTCAATCCGCCGTAGACGATCGTCGGAATGAGAATCAAACCGATTCCGCACATCAACCGCGCATCCGCCGACATGAGCAGCCTCCTCTCCCCGCGGCGCGTGCATGAGACATCGCATGCAACGGGCCGTCCTACAAGAATAGCCCCCGAATCTTCGCCTGGCGCGCCGCCGGCGGGAGCGCCTCAACCCGGTGCTACACTGGCGAACGTAAGCGTATGAGAGTTCTCATTGTCGAGGACGAGAAGCGCATTCAGGACTTCCTCTCGCGCGGGCTGGAAAGCGCCGGATACGCGGTAGACGTCGCCGGCGACGGCGCGACGGCGATCAGCCTGGTGCACGGCACCGAATACGATCTGGTGATCCTCGATCTGATGCTGCCGGACACCGATGGCCTTTCCGTGCTGCAGAAGATCCGCAACCGCAAGGTGAGCCCGCCGGTGCTCATCCTGAGCGCGCGCGATGCCGTCGACGATCGCGTGAAAGGGCTGGAGCTGGGCGCCGACGACTACCTCACCAAGCCGTTCGCCTTCGTCGAGTTGCTGGCGCGCGTGCGCGCGCTGCTGCGGCGCGGCCAGCCCACCCCGGAGCGCCTGCAGGTGGGCGACCTGACGCTGGACTGCATTCGCCGCAAAGTTACCCGCGGCACGGACGCCATCGAGCTGGCGCCGAAGGAGTTCAGCATTCTCGAATACATGATGCGCAATCGCGGGCGTCCGCTGAGCCGCACCATGATCGTGGAACATGTCTGGGACATGGACTACGACGGGCTCACCAATATCGTGGACGTGTACATTCGCCATCTCCGCAGCAAAATCGACGATCTTTATCCGGAAAAGATGATCCACACGGTGCGCGGCATCGGCTATATGCTGGACATTCCGGAGAAGACCGCCGAGCACATGGCGCGCGGCGGCTGAGCGCGAGGCGCCATGACGGGCTTTATGCGGGTGCGCGAGAAGGCCGTGCGAGCGGCACGGGTAACCCGCGGCCTGCGCTTTCGCCTGACTCTGGCCTCCGTCATCTTCTTCACCCTGCTGCTCATCGTGATTGGTTTGCTCTTCCGTCCGCTGCTGAGCGACATCATGTACGACCAGGTGGACGAGGCGCTGGATGAAGAGTGGGGCGCCGCCAAAGGCTACCTGCACTACGAGAAATACGGCTGGGACTGGTTCTTCGACCCCTACGACCCGGAGGAGAGCCTGATTGTACGCAGGCTGCAGCACGTTTTCCTGCTGGCCGACAGCGATGGAAAGCCGATCGACAACGAGCACGTCTGGGTCTCCGACATGTACCATTCTCTGGGTGTCGAATCGCCGGCGGTGATTCGCGCCCGGTTGAGACGTCTCACGCCTTTCAATGAGGAATCGGAAACGCGATACAACCAGGACGGGATCCCGTTCCGGGTTCGTTACGGCATCCTCACCGATCGCCTGAAGCACCAGTACTACATGGCGGTGGGACGTTCCATCGTCGAAGAGGAGCGCACCCTGAACGGGATTTCGGTGAGATATCTGAAGACCGTTCCGTTTCTGATCGTGCTCAGCGGCGTGTGGGGCTGGTTCATCGCGGGACGCGCGCTGCGCCCGGTGAATTCAGTGGCCCAGGCGGCGCAGCGAATTTCCGGCTCGAACCTGAGCATTCGCATCCCCTCGCGGCGCGCCGGCGACGAGCTGGATCATCTGATCGACACATTCAACGGAATGATGGACCGGCTGGCGGCGTCGTTCGAAAAGATTCGCCAGTTTTCCACCGATGTTTCCCATGAACTGCGCACGCCGTTGACGGTAATCCGCGGACAGCTCGAGGTGGCGCTTCTGACGGCGCAAAACGAGGGACAATATCGCGACGCCATGACGGCCGCGCTCGAGGATGTCGAACGGCTCTCGCAGATTGTGCGCGCGCTGCTGCTGCTTTCGCAATCGGAGACCGGGCAACTGGTGCTGCAGAAGGCGGAGCTCGATCTGGCGGCGATGACGTGGAACCTGATGGAGGAGTTTGGCGTGTCCGCGCAGGAGAAGGGCATTCGCCTGAGCGCCGATCTTCCCGAGAGCTGCCGCATCCTCGGGGATCGCATCCAACTGGAGCGGCTGGTTTCCAATCTTCTCTCGAACGCTCTTAAGTACACGGCCTCCGGCGGTAAGGTGCATGTCCGTCTGCGCCGCGACTTTAACATCGCCGGCGCAACCGAGCCCCCCATGGTGCACCTGGCGGTGGAAGACACGGGTGTCGGCATCGCGCCGGAACATCTGCCGCACATTTTCGAGCGCTTCTACAAAGTTCCTTCCGCCGATCCGGAAAGAGGGCTGGGACTGGGGCTGAGCTTCGTGGCCTGGATTGCGCGGGCGCACGGAGGCTCGGTTGACGTGCAGAGCCGCGTGAATGAAGGGACCACGTTCACGGTCACGCTCCCGGCGATGGGTGTCGCGGAGACACCGGCGCCGGTGGTCACGCACGAGGCCTGACAAGCCAGGTGGGGCAGGATTGCCTCCTGCGGCCGATTTTCAATCGGCCAGCTGGGTTGCAAACCCGCCGCACAGTCGAAAACCCGGTCTGGTGGGGCAGGCACTCTGCCTGCGGCGGGCTCTCAGCCCGCCTTTCCCCGCGCGTTCGACGGGGCGGTCTGAGAGACCGCCGCAGCCTCGACGACAAGTGAAGGAGCAGTGGTCACCTTATCCGGCGATAAGGCCGCCCATTCGGCTTCGCCCCTGGTCAAGGCTGCCCCACGCCGGTTTTCATCATCTTTCGTGGGCCGGAGGCCCATCGGGACAGGTTACAAACCCGCCCCCCAGCCGAGCGGGCAAGCTTGTATCAGCTCACCGCCGGTTCATCGATGGTGAGCTGGCACCTGGTGGCATCGAGCGTCGCCTCAACGCCGAGCGGAAGCGTTAACTGATCGTCGGTGTGGCCGATCGCCAGCCCCGCCATGGACGGCGCGCTCAGCTTACCGACGATCTCGTCCAGTACTTCCCTGACGCTCAGCGACGGCGTAAATTCCGGCGCGCAACTGCCGGAGTCGCAGGAGATGCACTCGCCGAACAAAACGCCCGCCGCATCGGAGAGTTTCCCGGCCAGGCGGAGTTGCGTCAGGACACGATCGACGCGATAGGGCTGCTCGCCGATCTCCTCCGTGAAGAGGATCGCGCCGCGCGTGTCGATCTCGTACGGCGTGCCCATCAGCGAACCGATGAGCGTGAGGTTGCCGCCCATCAGCCGGCCGTGCGCGGCGCCTGGACGAATGCTGCTCAGCCCGCGCGAGACCGGATTCTCCAGCCGCCCCAGCGGTTCCCTGCCGAACAGCGCTTTTCGATACCAGCGAACGGTGTATTCGTTGAAGTGCGCCGTGCTGCCTTTGAAGACGATCACCGGCCCGTGAAAAGTCACCAGTCCGGCTTTCTTATGGATGGCCAGGTGGAGAGCGGTGATGTCGCTGTAACCGACGAAGACCTTGGGGTGCACGCGGATGAGGCCGTAATCGATGCGGTCGAGCAGTTGCGCGCTGCCGTACCCGCCGCGGATGCAGAAGATGCCGCGCACGTCGGGATCGCGAAACGCGGCGTGGAAATCGTCGAGACGCTCGTCGATGGCGCCGGCCAGGTATCCGACTTGCCTGCCCACGTTGGCGCCGAGCCGGGGACGCAACCCGAACGAACGAACGGCATCGGCAGCGGCCGAAAGCTGGCCGGGATCGGTGACGCCCGTGGCTGGCGCGATCAGTGCGACGGTGTCGCCTTCGCGAAGGGCGGGCGGCTTGATGAGCGACAGCACAGGAGCTGGCGGCGCAGTTGCTACGCCGGCTGAGAGGGCCACTGCCGAGGCGAAATCGCGCCGCGTCATGTTTCAGCATCGCACGGCGACCGCGCCCGATCGCGGTCTTCAGAGTGGGCGCGACCGCGACCTGTGCGCTCGTCCTCTCATGGAGACGCCCTGTGATACCGTGTAGGCAGGCTGCGCGACCATGGACGCCAATCTGGACACACTGAAGGACGAAGTCGGGAAGTATCTGGTCGAACAGGGCTTCAACGTCTTCTATGGGCTGTCGCGAATCGCCGATTCGCTGCCCATTATCTACTGGGATTGCGATCGCTCTCCGGACTTTCGCGAGTACCTGGCGGTGGCGCGTAAGAGCGGCGCGAAGCTGATCGTGTTTCACTACCAGGAGTTCACGCCGGAGAACATCGACGACGCGCTCGATCAGCTCGAGGCCGCCGGCATGCCGCCGGAGGACCAGCGCGCGATGGAACGCCGGCTGAAGGAACTGCGCGCGTACGAGGGGTTCACCTGCGCCGTGGAGCTTTCCTTCGACTACGAGGGGCGCGTTTACGTTTTCGATCTGCGCACGGACTGGTACAACGAGCTGGGCGACATCCTGGATGAGATCGAGATGTTCGGCGCCGATATGGACGAAGACGACGAACGCCCCATGGGCGGCGGCTACTTCTCGCGGAACTGAATGGCCACCGCGCGGGTGACGGCGGTGGGAGCTCGCTGGCTGTTTCCCAAAACCGAGGGAGATCTCGCGGCGGCGCTGGCGCGGGAGCTGCAGGTTCGTCCTCTCACCGCGCGTGTCCTCGCGGCCCGCGGATTCATCGACGCGAGCGGGGCGCGCCGCTTTCTCTCGCCCTCGCTCGATCACCTGCACGATCCGCTGCGCATGGCGGGCATGGCCGAAGCAGTAGCGCGAATTCGCGGGGCCATCGCGGCGAATGAGAAGATCCTCATCTACGGCGATTACGACGTGGACGGCGCCACCTCCGTGGTCATTCTGAAGAAGGCCATCGAGATGGCCGGCGGGCGCGCCGATTTTCACGTGCCCCATCGCCTGCGCGACGGCTACGGCATGCGTGCCGAAGCGATCGAAATGGCGGCCGCTCGCGGCGTGTCGCTGATTGTCAGCGTGGATACGGGCATTCGCGCGAATGAAGTTGTGCGCGGGGCGCGCGAGCGCGGGATCGACGTCATCGTCACCGATCATCATCTGCCCGAGGCCGAATTGCCGCCCGCGCTGGCCGTGATCAATCCCCACCGTCACGACTGCGCGTACCCGGACAAGAACCTCTGCGGCGCGGGGGTGACGTTCAAGCTGGTGCAGGCGCTGGTCGGCACGCTCGCGTGGACGGCGGCGCGCCGGGCGCGCGTTCTGGAGTCGTTCCTGAAGCTGGTTGCCATCGCCACGGTGGCCGATGTGGTGCCGCTGACCGGCGAAAACCGCACCATCGTGAGGCACGGGCTGGCGGGCCTGCGTTCGGTGCACAATGCCGGGCTGAAGGCTTTGCTGGAAGTGGCGGGCTTTCGCGAGGGCGCGGCGCCGACGGCGGGGCAGGTGGCGTTTCGCGTGGCGCCGCGGATTAACGCGGCGGGACGAATGGCCAGCGCCGAGGATGTGGTGGAACTGTTCCTCACAAACGACGCGGAGCGGGCGCGGGCCATCGCCGCGCAGCTTCACCAGCTCAATCAGGAGCGCCAGCAGACCGAGGCGGAGATCGTGCGGTCGATTCTGGAGGAATGCGAGCGGACGCCGGTAACCGACGCGAACGCGGCGCTGGTTTTCTGCGGGCGCGACTGGCATCGCGGCGTGGTGGGCATCGTGGCCAGCCGCCTGGTGGAGCGATTCTGCCGGCCGGCCATCGTGCTCAGCGAGGATGCCGGCGGTCAGGCGGAAGGATCGGGGCGGAGCATTCCCGCGTTTCACCTTCTGGAAGCGCTGGAATCGATGCCCGATTTGTTCACGCGCTTCGGCGGGCACAGGCAGGCAGCGGGGCTGGGACTGGCGGCGGCCCGCGTGGATGAGTTCCGCGAGCGGCTGAACGCGTGGGCGGCGTTACGGCTGACGCCCGACGATTTCCGGCCGAGCATCGAGATCGACGCGGTGGCGGATGCCGGCGAGATTCGGGATGAGGCGGTGACGGAGCTGCTGGAGCTCGGTCCATTCGGTTTTGGAAATCCGGCGCCGGTGCTGGCGATCATGGGCGCTGAGTCCGTGACAGCGCCGCAGGTTTTCGCGGAGAAGCACCTGCGCGTCTGGCTTCGTCAGAGCGGCCGCATGTTGGCCTTGAAAGCATGGCAGTTCGCCGAACGCGCAGAGGAGCTGGCTGCGGGAGCACGAGTAGATGCCGCCGTCACTGTCGAAAGCGACGACTTCGCGCTTGGCCGCGGGCTACCCGGGTGGTGCGTTGTACTGAAAGATGTACGGCCAGCCAGCTTTCCCTTACAATAACGTTACGGCTATGAAAGGCAACCCAAAGGTAATCGCTCATCTTCAGGAAGCTCTTCGCGAGGAGCTGACCGCTATCAACCAGTACTTCCTGCACGCCGAAATGTGTGAGAACTGGAAGTACGAGAAACTGTCGAAGTACATCAAGAAACAGTCCATCGACGAGATGAAGCACGCCGAGGCGCTGATCGAGCGCATTCTGTTCCTCGACGGCACACCGAGCATGACCGAGACGCTGGAGATCAACGTCGGCGCCAACGTGCGCGCGCAGATCGAGAGCGATCTCAAACTGGAGCTCAACGCCGTGGAGATGTACAACAAGGCCATTGAGGTGGCGCGCGTGGAGGGCGACAACGCGTCGCGCGAACTCCTGGAGCGCCTGCTCAAGGACGAAGAGGAACACGTCGACTGGCTGGAGGCGCAGGTTCATCAGATGAAGGAACTCGGCTACGAGCGCTACCTGAGCCAGCAGACGCGCGAAGAGTAAGCTTGTTTAGGCTCCAATACTGTTCACTTTGCGGGGCGAGGTGTCCCACTGCAGACGAAGTGCAAAGTGAACAGTATTGTGTTTAGCTCCGTCGCCCGGCCTAATCCCATTGCCTCTCGGGCGGTCCGCTTCGAGCCGCCCGATCCGCACGAGAGTGGAGGAAGGGCGGAATACAGGCATAGCGCGCACGCGGTGTTCGATTTGAAGTTTCACCTGATCTGGCGCACGAAATACCGGCACAAGGTGCTGCGGGGCAGGAAGACTCACCGCCGCCGCTCGACACCGACACGGTAGTTTAACTTGCACTTCCGCGCCCTCGCTGTTAGTCTTTCTTGATAGCTGTTTGCGATACACCTGTAAGACACAGCAGTCTTGATCACTCGCTTCGGAATGCCCGGTTTGCCAGGACGAACCCGCGGCGATGAGTTGGGAGGTTCTTTCTGTCACGATGCCCAGGCGTGTCCGCAGTTTCCCTTCGCGGTTCAGCTTCTGGATCTGGTACAGCGTCGCGCTGGCTGGCGTAGCCGCTCTGGCGCTGGCCGCTTCTGCCCAGCAGGTCTCGCCGGCGCAGCCGAACACCGTGCCGGTGAAGAACTGGCCGCCGGCGAAGCTGAACGATCAGGCGGCCGCCAGTCTGTCGGCGAGCGAGCCGGCCACGGCCGCCGGGACTACGCCGGGGCTGGTCTTCGTTGGCATCACTCCGTGCCGGGTCATGGACACGCGCTCGCAGGGCGGCTCGAGTCTCACCGGTCCGTTCGGGCCTCCGTCGCTGGCGGCGAACCAGCCGCGCGTGGTGCCGATTCCCTCCTCCAACTGCGGCGTGCCCCCGGCAGTCGCCTACTCGCTGAATTTCGTCTCGATCACACCTCCGGGAGTCCCCGTCGGCTACGTGGCGGCCTGGCAGGATGATCAGCCGTGGCCGGGCACGGTGGTGCTGAACGCCCTGCAGGGCGGCATCGTGGACAATTCGGCCAGCGTTCCGGCGGGAGGCGATGGCGGCATTCAGGTGATGGCCAACGACCCCTGCGACCTGGTGATCGACATGAACGGATATTACGTTCAGGCCACCACGATCCAGGGGGCGATTGGTCCGACAGGTTCGACCGGAGCGACGGGGTCAACGGGCCCGACCGGCGCAACCGGAGCCACGAGCGCGACCGGAGCAACCGGACCGACGGGACCGCAGGGAGCGACGGGTCCCACCGGAGTGACGGGAGCGACCAGCGCTACCGGAGCCACGGGTCCGACGGGACCCACTGGAACCACCGGCTCGACCGGCTCGACCGGCGCAACCGGAGCCACGAGCGCGACTGGAGCAACCGGACCAACCGGACCAACCGGATCCACTGGTCCCACTGGCGCCACCGGATCCACCGGCGCAACTGGAGCGACCAGCGCCACCGGAGCAACGGGCCCAACCGGACCGACTGGAACCACCGGTTCAACTGGCCCCACCGGCGCAACCGGCGCGACCAGCGCAACCGGCGCGACCGGTCCCACCGGGTCGATGGGTCCCACCGGTTCAACCGGCTCAACCGGACCCGCCGGCGCGACCGGGGCGACCAGCGCCACCGGAGCGACCGGCCCCACCGGACCGACCGGGGCTACCGGAGCCACCGGGTCGGGGTCAACGGGCGCTACCGGGAGCACGGGCAACACAGGTGCAACCGGACCGACCGGGGCTACCGGAGCCACCGGATCGGGGGCAAGCGGGAGCACCGGGGCCACAGGCAGCACGGGCCCCACGGGGGCGACCGGAGCTACCGGAGCGGGCACGCCCGGCGCCACTGGGCCCACCGGCGCCACCGGGCCGGCGGGCAGTGGTGGACCACCGTCGTTCCCGACGGTAGCGCTCGGCGATGGCAGCAGCACCAGCCTTTCGGTAGCGAGCGACACAACACACAGCTATTTCCTGGTAAGCTATACGGCGACATCGATAACATTGCCGGCCTGCGGCGGCGGTAACGACGGCAGGAGGATCGCGTTCGTCATAGACAACGGCACCGCCGACTACTACAACAACGGTCCTCCGCCGACGTTCACCAGCAGCCTTTCGAAGGACAGGTTCATCGATTTTTCAACTGACAGCGGCGCTACCTTCACTCAGTCCGCGGGAAACTCCATGGAACCCGGTAACGGAGGGAGCGGCGGCTACCAGAGCTACTACTTTCTCTGTACGAACGCGATCGCCAGCAATGGCGGCGACGGCGGCGGCGTCTGGCTCTTCAACGTCTACGCGTTCTAACGCGTCCGTTGCTGGCCGTGGGAGTGGAGGATCAGCCGGACTTGGCGCATCAGATGTACCCGCGCGGCAAAACCGAGCAGGACGAGCAGCGCGAAAGGGAATGATACGATCTGGGCGAAGGTTCGAGCGGAACCCTCCGCATCGAGGCCGGCCCGCGCGGCGAACAGTTTGCCAATCAGGCGAAGGCTGCTGCGGTCGAACCAGAAGTAGTCGGCGTTTTCGTTGATGACCAGGATCTTCGCGGGCAGCAACGCGGCTAAAGCCAGTTTGTAGCCGGCCAGATACGGTTCGCCCGAACAGATCATGGCGATGATGTCGTACCGGCGGGCGCGGAGCTCGCGGACGAGCTGGCGGCGGGAGTGGCGGTCGGGATAGTGGAAACTGCGCCGGACATTCCCCTGCAGATCGCGAAAAGTGGCGGGGGCCCCTTCGAAGCAAGTGATCAGATCAACGGTTTCGGCGGCGTGGCGGTCGTAGAGGAACGGTAGTACCTTCGCGGCGATGGCGCGCGAACCGCTTTCGACGAAGAGCACGCGCGTGAAAGGCGGAGAACGGCGGCTCAGAAACCGGCTAAACACCCCAGCAATAGTCTTCCACCACCTTTTCGATGGTCTCATCGCGTTCGGTGAGGCGCATCAGCTCCAGCCGGATCGCGTCCAGCAGCGCGCGCCAGCTTGCTTCGATGATGTTATCGGAGACGCCCACCGTGGCCCAGCTCTTGCGGTGATCGCTCCATTCCACCAGCACGCGCACCTTGGCGGCCGTGCCCTTCTTCGTGTCCAGCACGCGGACTTTGTAATCGGTGAGGCGAACGCGCGCGATGGCCGGATAAAGCGCCGACAGGCACTGGCGAAGGCAGACGTCGAGCGCGTTCATCGGGCCGTGGCCGGTGGCCGTGGCCGAGTGCACCGTGTCCTGGATCTTCAGCATGATCGTGGCCGTGGTCTGGGTGTCGTCGGCGGTGGTCATGCGCGTGGTCACTTCATAGCTGACCACGTCGAAGAAGTGCAGGCCAGGACGCAGCGCCTCGCGCACCAGTAGTTCGAAGGTGCCCTCGGCGGCCTCCAGCTCATAGCCGTCGTGCTCGAGCTGCTTGATGCGCTCCAGCAGAACGCGCCGGGCCTCTTCGTCGAGCCGCGTGTCGAGTCCGTGTTGCTTCAGTTTGTACAGCACGTTGCCGCGGCCGGAAAGATCGCTGAGCAGCACGCGCTGGCGATTGCCTACCAACTCTGGTTTTACGTGCTCATAGGTGCTGGCGTCCTTGAGAACCGCGCTGACGTGGACGCCGCCTTTGTGCGCGAACGCGCTGCGCCCCACGTAGGGCCGCTCGTTGGGGAGCGGGAGATTGGCCAGCTCGGCAATGAAGCGCGCCACCGAGGAGAGCTTTTCCAGATTGTCGCGGCCGACGCAGGTGTGACCCAGCTTCAGCTCGAGGTTGGCGATGATTGAGCACAGATTGGCGTTGCCGCAGCGCTCGCCATACCCGTTGAAGGTGCCCTGCACGTGCGTGCAGCCAGCCTCGACCGCGGCAATGGCGTTGGCGACGGCGACATCGGAATCGTTGTGCGGGTGGATGCCGAGTACGCCGTCGAAGCGCCTGCGCACCTCGGCGACCACCTCCACCAGACGGGCCGGAATGGTGCCGCCGTTGGTGTCGCACATCACCAGCACGTCGGCGCCGGCGGTCTTGGCCGCTTCAAGGGTGCGCAGGGCGAAATCCGGGTTTGCGAAGTAGCCGTCGAAGAAATGCTCGGCGTCGTAGATCACCTCGCGGCCGTGGTCCCTGAGATAGCGCACGGTTTCGGAGATGAGCTCCAGATTCTCTTCTTCGGTGATGCCCAGCGCCCGGCTGGTGTGCAGGTCCCAGCTCTTGCCGAAGATGCACACCGTGGGCGTCTCGGCCTCGATCAGCGAATGGACGTTGGGATCGCGGTCCACCGGGTTCTTCGCGAAGCGCGTGGATCCGAACGCGGTGAGGCGGGCGTGGTGAAGTTTGTCCCCCTTTGCCCGCTTGAAAAACTCACGGTCCCGGGGATTGGAGCCGGGCCATCCGCCTTCGATGTAGTCGATGCCAATCTCATCCAGCCGGTGGGCAATCATGAGCTTGTCATCCACGGACAGGGAAACGGCTTCTCCCTGAGTGCCGTCCCGCAACGTCGTATCGAAGGTGAAGATTCGCATTGGCTCCCTACTGTTGAGGTACTTCCGCACCCTTCTTCTTTTTCAGGAACGTCATCATCTCGCGCAGTTCGCGCCCTACCTGTTCCACCTGGTGATTCTGCTGCGCTTCACGCGCGCCGAGGAAGTTCTTCCGGCCGGTCTTGTTCTCGTTGATCCACTCCTTTGCGAACTGGCCGGACTGGATCTCGCCGAGGATCTTCTTCATCTCCGCGCGGGTCTGCTCGTTGACGATGCGCGGCCCGCGCGTATAGTCGCCGTATTCCGCGGTGTCCGAGATCGAGTAGCGCATGTACTGCAGCCCGCCCTCGTGGATCAGATCGACAATGAGCTTCAATTCGTGCAGACACTCGAAGTAGGCGATCTCGGGCGCGTAGCCCGCGTTCACCAGCGTTTCAAAGCCGGCGCGGATCAGCTCGCTGGTCCCGCCGCAGAGCACCGCCTGCTCGCCGAACAGATCGCTTTCGGTTTCCTCGCGGAACGTGGTCTCGATGACACCCGTCTTGAGGCAACCCAGCGCGAGAGCGTAGGCCAGCGCGGTTTCGAGCGCCTTGCCGGAGGGGTTCTGATGAATCGCCACCAGCGCGGGCACGCCCACGCCTTCGGTGAACAGCTCGCGCACGCGATGACCGGGGGCTTTCGGCGCCACCATGGAGACATCGACGTCGGCAGGCGGCACGATGGTCCCGAAGTGGATGGCGAAACCGTGCGCGAACATCAGCGTCTTGCCCGCTTTCAGGCCGGGCGCGATTTCGTCCTTGTAGAGGTCGGCCTGCAGATGATCCGAGACGAGGATCATGATGATGTCGGCGGCCTTCGCGGCATCGGCGACGCTCATCACCTTCAGGCCGGCGGCTTCAGCTTTGGCCTTGCTCTTGCTGCCCTCGTAGAGTCCGACAACGACGTCGCAGCCGGAATCGCGCAGATTCAGCGCGTGCGCGTGCCCCTGACTGCCGTAGCCGATAATGGCGACTTTCTTGTCCTTGATTGCGGCAAAGCTGCCGTCGCTTTCGTAATAACGTTTTGCCATGGATATGTTTAGTGTACTTCCTGGTCTCGTGGGGCAGGATTGCGTCCTGCGGCGGGTTTCTAACCCGCCACGCCGGGCCGATTACAAATCGGCCGCAGGTTGAAAACCTGCCCCACAAGGCTAGACAGCTTCCCTTTCCTGAGCTTTCCCGTTTTCCGCGCCCGCCCCGCGCGGGATCGGCGGAGACAGCCGCAGCTTCTTCTTTTCAAGCGAGACCGAGACCGTGCCCGAGCGGGTCACGTCGATATCGCCGTAGCTCTGCATGACGGCGATGAACTCGTCCAGCTTCTCGGGATCGCCGGTTGCTTCCAGCGCGAAGCCCTCGGTTGACTGATCCACCACGCGCGCGCCGAAAATCTCCGCTTCCTTCAGAATGGCGGTCCGGTTGTTAAGCGCGGCGCGAATGCGCACCAGCGCCATCTCGCGCTTCACCGCAGGCGCCTCGGTCAGATCGGTGGCCTGCAGCACATTGATCAGCTTGTTCATCTGCTTGATCACCTGGGCGCGCAGGCTGGGATCGACATCCACCACGATGCTCATGCGCGAAACTTCGGGGTCGAGCGTCCGCGCGACCGTGAGACTCTCGATGTTGTACCCGCGGGCGCTGAGCACGCCGGTGATGCGCATCAGCGCGCCGGGCTTGTTTTCCACCAGCAGCGAAATAATCTGCAGCATGATTCGTTCCTTCTACACCGTCACCGGCTGGGGCGGTCCGAAGACCATCTCATTGATGGCCGCGCCGGCGGGGACCATCGGGTACACATTCTCATAAGCGGAAACGCGCACGTTCAGCAGGTAGGGGCCGGGGTCCTTCACCGCTTCCTCCAGCGCGGAGCGCAGCTCGCTGGGCTTTTCCACGGTTCGGCCCTTGAATCCGTACGCGCCGGCGAGCTTCTCGGGATCGGGAAAGCCGGCCAGTTCCACGGCGCTGAGCCGATTGTTGTAGAACAGCTCCTGCCACTGCCGCACCATTCCCAGATAGCCGTTGTTCATGACCACGATCTTGATGGGCAGGGCGTGATTGGCGATGGTGGCCAGCTCCGGGATGGACATCTGGAACCCGCCGTCGCCCACGATGGCGAACACCAGCTTGTCGGGACGGGCGAACTGCGCGCCGATGGCCGCGGGCAGGCCAAACCCCATGGACCCGAGTCCGCCGGAGTTGAGCCAGAGGCGGGGCTCGTTGAAGCGAAGGAACTGCGCGGCCCACATCTGATGCTGGCCCACGTCGGCGGTGACCAGCGCCTGACCGCCGGAGAGACGGTCGATTTCAGCCATCAGGTGCTGGGGCTTGATTTCCGTGTCGGAGAATTCGGGCCTGAGCGGGTGTTCTTCCTTCCACCCGCGAATCTGTTTCCACCACTCGCGGCGCGCCGCGGCGTTCTTCTCGCGCTCCGCGGGCGCCAGCTCGAGCAGCACCTTGTTGATGCGTTCGATCACGCGCTTCACGTCGCCCACGATGGGCAGGTCGGCGGCGCGGTTCTTGCCGATTTCGGCCGGGTCGATATCCACGTGGATCACGCGCGCGTGCGGGGCGAACGCGGCCAGACGGCCGGTGACGCGGTCGTCAAAGCGCACGCCAAGGGCGATCAGCAGATCGCATTCAGTGAGCCCCATATTGGCCGCGTAGCTGCCGTGCATCCCCGGCATGCTCACGAAGTTGGGATGGGTGCTGGGGAGCGCGCCGAGGCCCATCAGCGTGTTCACCGCCGGCGCATCCAGCAGTTCCACCAGCTCGCGGAGTTCGGCGCTGGCGCCCGCGGCGATGATCCCGCCCCCCGCGTAGACCAGCGGCCGCTGCGCTTCCCACATCATCTGGGCGGCGCGGCGGATCTGGCCGGTGTGACCCTCGGTGAAAACCTTGTAGCCGGGCAGGTGGATGGCGTCCACGGGCGTATAGTGCGCCTGACCCTGAAAGACGTCCTTGGGAATGTCCACGAGTACCGGACCCGGCCGGCCGCTGGCGGCGATGTAAAAGGCTTCGTGGATGGTGGCCGGCAAATCGCCGATGGACTTCACCAGGAAGTTGTGTTTGGTGCAGGAGCGCGTGATGCCGAACGTGTCGGCCTCCTGGAAAGCGTCGCTTCCGATGAGCTTCGTCGTCACCTGGCCGGTGATGGCGATCACGGGAATGGAGTCCATGAGAGCGTTGACCAGACCAGTCACCAGGTTGGTGGCGCCGGGACCTGAGGTGGCGCAGCATACGCCCACGCGGCCAGTGGAACGCGCGTACCCTTCCGCGGCAAAGCAGGCATTCTGCTCATGGCGCACCAGGATGTGCCGGATCTGGTGCTCGTAGATCGCGTCGTAGAGCGGCAGGGTGACTCCGCCGGGATAGCCGAAAATGCACTCCACCTTTTCGTGCACCAGGCACTCGAGGAGCATCCTCGCTCCGCTCATCAGGCTTGAACTGGAAGCTGGCATAGGCATAACAATTCTCTCATCCGTGTTCATTGCAAAAGAAAAAAGCCGCCTGCGGGGTGCTTTTCAGGAGCCCCGCCGGCGGCTTTCGAATTCCAGATCCGAAGCCCTTCAGGCGGGGCCGGGTACGGCGACCTGAATAATCACGGGGACGAGCTTCGGAACTTGACCGTTGGACGCGCAGAGCGATGAGGCGAAGCCCGGTTGGGCCACCTGACCAGCTCGACTTGCACACACGGTCATGAAACAAGCCTAAGGCAGAAGTTTCGCAAATGCAATAGCATCGCGGCATTAGAAAGATTGATGCTGAACGCGGGTTGCCTTCGAGGACATATCATGATAGACATATATGTAGGAAGTCAGAATGAAGTTCCAGGTCACATTCCCCGATGCCTTCGCCGAGGAAGCCAGGATCGTCTCTGCCCGTCTGAAAATCCCACTGGCCCAGTTCATTCGCGACAGCATGGAGCAGCGGCTCAAGGAGTTGCGAACTCAGGGCGGCGGCGGTCGCCGGCTTCTGGAGCGGTTCAGCGGGGCCATCAACACCGGGGAATCGGATCTGGCCAGCCGGGTGGATGAGATCCTCTACGGCACGGATCTCGACGAGCGCACAGGGCGCGAAGGCGCCCGCCCTGAGGACCCGGAACCGGACGGCGGGAGCGACCGTTGTGCGCGGCTTCCGGAAAAGTGACTGTCTTCGTCGACACCAGCTACTTCATCGCGCTGATGCAGGCCAGCGATCAATGGCACGCGGCGGCGGTTGCAGCGGACAACCCGGACCTGAATCTGCTCACCAGCAACGAGGTCATAAACGAGACGATCTCGCTTCTACGGGCGCGCAACTTCCTCTCGCTTGCCCTCGACTTCCTGCGGGAGGTCCGCCAGGGCAGCGATATTCACGTCGTCTACGTGGATGCGGCCATTCAGTCGGCGGCGTGGGATCTTTTCGCGAAGTTCGCGGGCGTCGGTGCGAGCGCGGTGGATTGCACCAGCTTCGCCATGATGCAGCGCCTCGGGGTGAAGTCGGCCTTCACCTTCGACAAACACTTCCGGACGGCGGGCTTTCAGATTATCGAGGGACAGCCGGCGGGCTAGTGGGCACCGCTGCCAACGCGCGCGGCTCGGAGTCGGGGCGCTGCGTTTGGCGGTACATACAGAGCCGCGACCGTGAGGGAGCGGTCGGTCAGCACCCTGTTAGAGAGTCTTCAGATAGGCGATGAGGTCGTCCTTTTCCTGCTCGGACAGGATGTCCTGATAGTGCGGCATTTGCCTGCCCTCGCTGTTAATCTGCGACCGCACGTTCTCCTCGGTGACCTTCTTCCCGTTCTCGAGTTTCGCCCTTTTGAACAGGCCCTTCAGCGATGGCCCCATCTTGCGGGCGTCGCTGTCCACGTTGTGGCACGGCGCGCAGGCCTCGAACACCACCTTGCCTTTTGCCGGATCGCCCTTCTTTTGCGCGGCCACACAGGCCAGCGACAACAACAGAGCCGCCACCAGGCAGCAAATGGTCAATCGCATTCTTTCTCTGGAATCCTCCCGGCGCACAGGACGCGGCGGCGTCCACCCTGAAAAGCCGAGACCGGGCGGCGCCGCGTCCGTTGTGCGCGGTCTCGCTAAAGTCAGGGTGAGAGCTTCACTCAGTTTACAACTGCTTCTCACAGGAAGGACGCGGCTGAGGTGGACGAATGTTGACGAAGGGCCGCTTCCGGCCTATGGAATGGGCGCGGAGACGCCGGTGATTTTCGTATCGGTCTGGAAGCGGCGGTAGTCGCGATAATCGGCCTGCACCTCCTGCGCGAGATGTTTGAACACAAGGCGTCCATTTACGCGCACCAGGATCTTCCGCGGCAGCCAGACTTCGTCGTTGACGCGGGTCTGCTCGAAATAGAGAGTGGAACCGGGCGAAAGGGTCATCAGGAACAAGCCGAACTTTTCCGGGCGGACGACCTCGGCTTCGATCCTGACCCACTCGTCATCTGTTTTGTCGATCCAGAACTTGCCGCGCAGCCCCTGCAGGAACGTTCCTTCCTGCGAATGTGGGCGGTAATCGCCGCGCGGCTCGGCCGCGATCACGTATGCCGGATGCCCATCCACCGCCTCCTCGCCCACCAGCTGAAAGTCGAAGGCCTTCAGAATCTCGTCTCGAAGCTCCTGCCGCTTACGGCGCTCTTTGGCGTCAATCTGGCTGGCGCGGCCTTCATCGATCTCACGTTTCCGCTTATCCACCTCGTGATCGAACTTGTCCTGCTCCTTTTTCTGATCGTGATCGCTCAACGGTTTGTCGTTCTTCTCGATGCGGCGCTCGAAGGGCTGGCCGTAGAGGATCACCGTTTCGTAGGTGTTGGTTTCTTTCGGGATGTAATGGCCCTGTGGGTCGCGATTGCGCTCCTCGACGCGTTCCTGGAACGTATAGTTGTGCGCGCGCTCCCAGTTCACCTGATCGTGTTGCGCCGAGCGGTGTACAATCTCATTGGCGTCCTCGGCGGCTACGCTTATCAGGAAGAACAGACTGACGAAAGCTGTTGTCGGGGTGAACATTTCGTTCTTACTGCACGACGAGCCAGAGCTGCGGCGCGTTTCCGTCACGAGTCAGCCAGGAAGCCGCAGCGACAGATCCTCGCAGAGTGTAACGAAGCGATCCACCCAGGCTTGTGCTGCGTCGTCGCCGGTCGCCGCGCGCGTCCGCATCACCGGCAGCGTCGTCCCCATGGCGTCCCAGCAGCGGTTCTGAATCACCCAGAAGACCACGGGGAAGGGCAAACGGCGCGCCAGCGAAACCCCTCGCGCCAGACGTGCGAGCGTTTCCGGATCTGCGGGTTGCGCGCGGAACGCCTCGGAGAGGCGCTCGAGCGTTCTTCGCAGGGTGAACTCGAGAGTGGTGGTATCGAGCGGCACGGCGAGCGCCTGCGCTTCTTCGATGTGCGATTGGATCAGTTCGGCGTCGAGGTTGCCCTCGGCGAAGGCCTTGCGCAAACGGCTGTTGAGCGCGTAGGACGCGATGGGGCGCATGGCCTCCGGCAGCGGCATATGCAGATCGGTGAGGAAGCGCATCAACGGAGCATGATGTTCGTAGAGTTGCCGATACTCCGATTCGGCGTCCTCGAGAGTGGAATCGAGGATCAGCCCGAGGATGCGGCGCTGCTCGTCGCGGAAGAGAGATTTGAGGGAATAGGTGTCCTTGCCGAAACCGCTGTCCATCTCCCGGATGACCGCGGCCAGATCGGCATGCGAGAAGGAGCGCAGCAATTCCGAGGTGATGCGCTCATATGACTTGCGTCCTCCGAACTCGCGCACGCCGGCGTGCACGTTGTGGTCGCCGAAGTGAAGCGCGGCGTAAATGAGGCTCTGCGAACTGCGTGTGATATCGGAGCGCAGCTTCACTTTCCCGACGCCGATGCGCGTGCGCCCGGCGCGCATGGTGCGGGAATCTTCCGTCTCCACCTGATAGCAGTAAACGCGCGTTTCCCTCGGGTATTCCTCGAACAGCGAGCTGACGGCGAAATGCGCGGCCACGCGCGACAGGTCGACCATGGAGGGCCGCACCAGCGTCTGGTAGATCGCCGCGCCATCGCGCTTCTCGGGAATGTTGCTGCGGGCGCGGCCGAGCTGATACAGGAAGTCGGTCTCGAGGTGCGTGTCGAGCACATCCTCGGCTAGCTGCACCACGCGGCCGGCGTACTGGATCACCTGCACTGTTTCAATGCCCGACAGCTCCGAGAAGAACCAGCCGCAGCTTGTGTACATGAGCATGGCGTGGCGCTGGAGCTCGAGCAGCTTCCAGACTTCCACCGCCTCGCGATCGGTCAGCTCGCGGGAGGCGTGTTTGGCAAGAAACCGCCTGCGCGTTTCGTGCGAGCGGTCGAGAATGACGCGGATATAGTCGTTGCGGGCTTGCCAGGGGAAACGAAGCATGGCGCCCGCCTTCTGCTCGTAAAGTGGGGTGATGGCGTCGCGCAGCCAGTCGAGCGCGGCGCGCAGGGGCGCGCGCCATTCCTGATTCCATCCGGGCTGTCCGCCGGTGTTGCAGCCGCAGTTGGTGGCCCATCTTCCGACGCCGTGAACGCAGCTCCAGGCCGTGTTCTCGATGACCTGAACTTCATGCGTAGGCGGGTTCTCCTCGAGAAACTCGGCGTAATTCGTGATCCGCACCGAGCCTTCGGATTCGAGGTGGCCGAGCGCCCAGGCGAGGGCCATTTCACCGTGGCGATGGTGATGGCCGTATGTTTCTCCGTCGGTGGCGATGTGCATTAACTGCGGCCAGGTGCGCGCACTGGAAAAGCCGCCGACCAGACGCTGAGCGAACTTTTCCCCGTTGCCGAGCAGCCCCTCAAACGCCACCGCCTGGGAAACCGGTCCGTCGTAGAAGAACAGGGCGATGGATCTTCCCGAAGGCAGGTTGCATTGGTACGCACGCGTCGGGTCGATACGCGCTCGCGTGACGTCCTGCCAGGCGTCCTCGCGAACGGACCGGATCGCCTGCGCCTGTAACGGCGCGAGCACGGTGAAACGGATTCCGTGCTCCGCGAGGATCGAGAGCGTCTCCAGATCGACGGCGGTTTCCGGCAGCCACATGCCTTCCGGCTCGCGTCCGAAGCGATGCCGGAAATCCTCGATTCCCCAGCGCACCTGTGTTTGTTTGTCGCGGCTGTTGGCCAGCGGCATGATCATGTGGTTGTAACACTGGGCCATGGCCGATCCGTGGCCGCTGAAACGTTCCGCGCTCGAGCGGTCCGCTTCCAGAATCGGCGCATAGGCTTCCGGAGCTTTCTCCTGCATCCAGGAGAGCAGGGTGGGGCCGAAGTTGAAACTGATGTTCTGGTAGTTGTTGACGATGCTGGCGATGCGCTGTTGCTCGTCGAGAATGCGCGCGGCGGCATTGGTGGCGTAACACTCCGCGGTGACGCGCTCATTCCAGTCGTGATATGGGTACGCGGAGTCCTGCAGCTCGATGGTCTCCAGCCAGGGGTTTTCGCGCGGAGGTTGATAGCAGTGGCAGTGGATGCAAAGATAGCGCGGGGTCGGCATCAATTCTCAATAGTTGCACTTTCGTTGGACGGAAACGCGGAACGCGTCCGAGCAACCGGGACCGAGGTCCGCGCGGAACGCCAATCTTTTACCGATCATTTTGGAAGCACAGGGGCCGCCACGCGCATCTGGGATGTAGATGACGGACGTGTTCGTAGTGGGAGGGGGTCTCGCGGGACTGGCTGTGGCGATCGCCGCGCGCGCGCGGGGCTTCCGAGTGGTTGTGGCCGACTGCGCCCGCCCTCCCATCGACAAGAGTTGCGGCGAAGGGATGTTGCCGGAAACGGTGGAGGCTTTGGGCGCGCTGGGCGTTCCCCTGCCGGACGCCGCCGACTCTCACCCTTTGCGCGGAATCCGGTTCCGGGGCGAAGAGGCGACGGTGGATGCGTCGTTCCCGCGGGGCGAAGGTCTTGGTGTTCGCCGCACCATCCTTCACCAGCTCCTCATCGACCGCGCCGCCGCTGTTGGCGTGGAGATGCGCTGGGGAGTGCGGATCGGCGCGCTCGAGGAGATTCGCGCGCGCTGGATTATTGGCGCCGACGGTCAGGGATCGCGCGTCCGGTGCTGGGCCGGCCTCGACGAGTGCGTGCGCGAGTCGCGCCGCTATGGGTTTCGCCGTCACTATCGGGCGGTCCCATGGACCGATCGCGTGGAGGTTCACTGGGCGCGGCAGTGTCAGATGTACGTGACGCCGGTGAGCCCGAACGAGGTGTGCCTGGCCCTGCTTTCCCGCGACCCCCACATCCGTATGGCTGACGCGGAGACAGAATTCCCCAGGCTCATGGCGCGGCTTGGCGGAGCGTCCCAGGGGACGAACGAGCGCGGCGCGGTCTCGGCAATGCGCCAACTGCGACGCGTCTGGCGCGGAAATGTCGCCTTGGCCGGCGATGCTTCCGGATCGGTGGACGCGATCACCGGGGAAGGAATGTGCCTGGCTTTTCGTCAGGCGCCGCGGCTGGCGGAGGCACTCGAGAGCGAAAACCTCGATTCGTACCAGCGATGGCACAAGCGCGCCATGGGCCGGCCTGCGTTTATGGCGGATCTCCTCCTGCTGCTGGATCGCTTCCCTGGGTTGCGCGAACCTGCGTTGCGGGCACTCGAATCGTGGCCGGGCCTGTTCGATCGCCTCGTGGCATTTCACACCAGCGGCGAAACGTTGGCTTAGACCGGGCGCAGTCTGTTTCATCCCGACGTTCGAGGCCGTGCCGCGCGCCGCGCAACAATTCCCGGCAGAGCTGGACCCCGGGCGGACCCGTCCACTGGCATGGCGTCCGGACAGCCAGCGGAGAGAGCGGCAATGACGCGCGTTACGGGCCAGCTTGCCGTCAGGGTTCGTCTCTGCCGCTGAGCGTGATCGTTTCCCCGATGACGACGCATCGGTGAAACGTCGCTCCTTCCGACGTCCGCCGACGGTCTGAATACTCAACGCGTGTCCGCGCCCAACTCGCGCAGCATGTCTTTCGCCGGCTGGTAATCCGGTTGAAGCCGCAGAACGATTTGGAACTCCGCAATCGCGTCTTGCCGGCGATCGGGCAACTCCAGCAGGGCACGGCCCAGGTTCATGCGCGCCCTCACGAAATCGGGACGCAGCCTCACAGCGGTTGCGTATTCGGGGATGGCGTCCCGCAACCGGCCACTTCTCTCCAGCGCGACTGCCAGATCGTTGTGGGCCTCCATGCTTGACGGATCAATGCGCCGGGCGGCTTCATACTCGGCAATCGCATCGGGAAGGCGCTCCGGGATGTCGACGAAGATATTGCCGAGGTTGACGTGAGCCATGAAACTGCCGGGATTGCGGGCGATCGTCTCGCTGAACAGCGTCTCAGGGTCGCTGTACATGCCACACTGACGCCACGTCAGAACGCCAAGGACAATGCACACCGCGGCGCCAAAGTAGCTGGTGTGAGATCGAGTATAGGGATTCCGCGTTGCCACAACCACCAAAGCCGAGCATAAGGGAATGATCAGCCCGAGACAGGCCAAATATTGGAAATGATCGGCGACCCAGGAGAATCGAAAGGGATACACGTTCACGAACCCAAGAACCGGGAAGAGCGTTGCGATGAAGAAGAGGACCCCGGCCAACGGGCCAGGGTTGCGCCGCGCCAGCAACGCAAGCGTCGCCAGGCATGCGATCACCGCGGCCGGGAACAGATACTGCCACCACTCGCGGGAGTCAATGGTCCATCGCGGATACGAAAAGGTCAGATTCACCGGCAGGGCGAACTTCCACGCATAGAAACAAATCGCGCGACTGGCCAGCAGGATGTGCTGGGGGACCGTGAGGGTATAGTCGAGCCCCTCGGCCCCGACATACTTCCGTTCCACCCAGGCCGTGAACACTCCTGCCGCGGCCGCGAGGGGGAACCAGGCGGCCAATGGCCGAACGTCGCGTTTCCAGGCGAGCCGGCCGTTCCGCCACCAGATCGTAATCAGGAGTGCGGCCGGTAGCGTTGCCGTAACCGTCTTGGAAAGCAATGCCAGCAGGAACAGGCTGAGCGCCAGCGCATACCGCGAGCGGCGGCGAGTCTCGTCGAATTGAAGGTACAGGAGGGCCGCGCCCAGGTACAGACATCCGGACAACGTGCTCTTCTGCTCGGAGATCCATGCCACCGCCTCCACGCAGACGGGGTGCAACGCAAATACGAAGCCCGCCAACACGGCCCCGGACACGCGGAGCTTCCGGACAACCAGCACAACCAGGAAGGCCGATGTGGCGTGCAGAAGTACGTTAAGCAGATGGTATCCGACGACGTTATCGCCCCAGAGGCGATGCTCAATCCAGAACGCGCTGTATAGGAGCGGGTAGTACTGCTGCGTTGTCCCCAGGTGGGTCCAGATCCTCCCCAGGCCCTCGAGAGATCGCAGCGCGGGATAAGTTACGTGGCCCGAATCGTCCCAGAGAAACTCACCATTAAGCGCGGGCAGGTAGCTCGTCAGGGTCGCTGCGAAAAGGCAAAGTGCCAGCCTTACCTGACGCGACAGGATTTCACGCACCATATTTCACGCATCATGAGGAGCAATGGACATTGTATGATGCACAAACGCAGCGAGACCAGGCCGCGCTCGTAGCTGAAACCACATGCAGGACGGAGTGCATGGCGGCTGTCGCCCTGCTCAGTGGTGAAACTGCGCGCCCTCGGCCTTCGACCGCAGACCAGGTTGCGATGCGAACCAGTCCAGGTGGCGGCGAATATCCTTTACCAGCATGTCCGCCAGATCGCACGTGAAGCCGTTCCTGACCACCACTCGCTGCACCACCAGGTCCTGGCGGTTCGCCGGCATGCGGTAAGCGGGAACCTGCCAACCGCGGTCGCGCAGCCGGTCGGCGAGGTCGTACAACGACCAGTGCGCGTTCTCCTTCAGCTTCCACGCGAAGACGGGAAGTTCCTTCCCTTCGCCGAGCAGCTCGAACGGGCCAAGCGCGGCGATCTGGCCGGCCAGATGAGCGGCGACATCCTGACAAGCCTGATGAATCGCGCGATAGCCGGACTTCCCGAGGCGGATGAGATTGTAGTACTGCGCCACCACCTGGCTCGCCGGCCGCGAGAAATTGATGGCCAGCGTGGGCATGGTCCCGCCGAGGTAATCGACGTTGAAGATCAGATCCGGGTGAAGGTCGGCGGCCTCGCGCCAGACGATCCAGCCGACACCGGGGTACACCAGGCCGTATTTGTGTCCCGAAGTGTTGATCGACTTCACGCGCGGCAGCCGAAAATCCCAGACGAGGTGAGGCTGCAGAAACGGCACGACAAACGCCCCGCTCGCGCCATCGACGTGGATGGGGATGTCCAGGCCGGTGCGTTCCCGCAGGCGATCCAGCGCGGCGCTCAGGGCTGCAACGTTCTCGTAATCTCCGGTGAAGGTGGAGCCCAGGACGGCGACCACGCCGATGGTGTTTTCGTCGCACATGGCCGCGGCGCGCTCGGGGTCCATGACGAGATCGCTGCCCTCCAGAGTCACGCTTCGCTCTTCGATATCCCAATAGCGGACGAACTTGTGCCAGCAGACCTGAGTGTTGCTGCCCATGACGATGTTGGGGCGATCGCCGGGATTGCCCTTCTTCCGCATGCGCTCGCGCCAGCTCCATTTGAGGGCCAGACCGCCGAGCATGCACGCCTCGCTGGACCCGATGGTGGAAGTGCCGAGCGTCGCCGCGGGATCGGGCGAGTGCCAGAGATCGGCGAGCATGTGCACGCAGCGCATCTCCAGTTCGGCGCTCTGCGGGTATTCGTCCTTGTCGATCATGTTCCGATCGAAGGTCTCGGTCATTAGTTTGGCCGCTTCCGGCTCCATCCACGTGCCGCAGAACGTGGCCAGATTGAAGCGGGAACTGCCGTCCATGATCAGTTCGTCGTGGATCAGATGATAGGCGGTGGCCGGAGGCATTCCGTCCTCGGGGATCGAGTGCCTGGGCGCCGGACCGAGCAGCCATTTGCGCGCGTACATGGGCCGCATGACGCGGAGGGCTTCGTGGGCGGGGTGGGTGGAGTCGCTCATGGATTCGACGGATGTATCACCTTCCGGTTACATTCCGGCAAACACGGCGGCTGGATAATGGAACGGTGAAACCTTTGATGACACCGCGCACAACGGACGCGACCGGCGTCCTGATTCGGGCCTTCCGGGCGGGCGCCGCCGCGTCCTGTGCGCTCTTCTGGCTGTTCCTCATGACTCCGACGACTGCAACTGCGCAGGACACCGCTGCCGTGGACCATTTCTTCGACGAGTATTTTCACTTCAAGCCGAGCGACGCCACCGCCGCCGGTTTCCATCAATTCGACACCCAACTGGAAGATCCGTCGCCGGCCGCGCGAGAGGCGCACATCGCGTTCCTCCGTCGCGCCGAGAGCGAGTTTGCCGCGATGCCCGATTCGATCGACCGCGATCTGGTGTTGGCGCATGTCCGCGGCGACCTGCTGGAGCTTGAGCGGATTCGCATGTGGGAGAAGAATCCCGACCAGTACTCCAGCAGCATGACCAACTCCATCTTTATTCTGATGAGCCGCACTTTCGCTTCCGCCGAGGAGCGTCTGCGCAGCGTGGTGGCGCGCGAGCGGCAGATGCCTCGCGCGCTGGAGATCGCGCGCTCCAATCTGAAAAACGCGCCCCGCGTCTACACGGAAGTGGCCATCGAGCAGATGCCGGGGATTATCGGTTTCGTCGAACACGATGTCCCGGCCGCGTTCAGCAAGGTTACGGATGCGAAGCTGAACGCCGATTTCGCCGACGCGAACGGCCGCGTGGTGGAAGCGCTGCGGTCCTATGAGAAGTGGCTGAAGTCGGACCTGCTGCCGCGCTCCCGCGGCGATTTTCGCCTGGGCGCCGAGCTGTACCGGAAGAAGCTCGAATACGACGAGATGGTAGACACTCCGCTCGACCAGTTGCTGCGGCAGGGATACGACGACTTGCGGCGCAATCAGCAGGCCTTCCGCAAAGTAGCCGCGAGCGTGGACCCGAAGAAGACGCCCATGGAGATCATGGACGCCCTCGCTCACGACCATCCCGCGCCCGACCATCTGCTGGAGGCGTTTCGCAACACGCTGGGCGGGTTGCGGAACTACATCGTAGAGCATCACATTGTGACCATTCCGTCCGATGTGCCGCCGATTGTCGAGGAGACGCCGCCATTCATGCGCGCGCTGACCTCGGCGTCCATGGACACGCCCGGTCCCTATGAGGGCGTGGCGAAAGAAGCGTTCTTCAACGTGACTCTGCCGGAGGCCGGCTGGCCGCCGCAGACCATCGAAGAGTGGATGGAGGGCTTCAACCGCGGCACGATTGTGAGCACCGCGGTTCACGAGGTGTATGGCGGCCATTACGTGCAATTCCTGTGGGTGAAACAGGCCCCCTCGAAAGTGCGCAAGCTGTTCGGATGCAGCTCGAACGCCGAGGGCTGGGCTCACTACAATGAGCAGATGATGCTGGATGAAGGCTACGGCAACGGCGATCTCAAACTGCGTCTCGGCCAGCTTCAGGACGCGCTGCTGCGCAATGCGCGCTACATCGTCGGGATACAGATGCACACCGGGAACATGACCTTCGATCAGGCCGTGGATTTCTTCGTGAAGGAAGGCTACCAGACGCGCGCCGTCGCTTTGCGCGAGACGAAACGCGGCACCTCGGACCCCACGTATCTGGTCTACACGCTGGGCAAGCTGCAGATCATGAAGCTGCGCGAGGACTATCGGAAGAAGATGGGCACGGCGTTTCGCCTTGAGGAGTTCCACAACGAATTTCTGAAACAGGGCTTTCCGCCCATCGTTCTGGTCCGGCGGGCGATGCTGGGAGACGGGAAGTAGCGCCGCGTATCGTGAGAAACTACGGGTTAATGAAGGCCGCAATCGTTCACGAAGTCGGCGGGCCGGAGAAGATTCAGTTCGACGACGTGCCCGTTCCCGTGCCGGGGCCCGGACAGGCTCTGGTGAAAGTCGCCGCCGCGGGCGTGAACTTCATCGACACGTACCACCGCTCCGGCTTGTATAAGGTGGATCTGCCGGCGCGGCTGGGGATGGAGGGGGCCGGTGTTGTCGAGTCCGTGGGAGCGGGGACGACGGGCATCGCGCCAGGCGACCGCGTTGCGTGGGTCATGGTTCGGGGCTCCTATGCGGAGTACGCGGTGGTTCCCGCTCTGCAACTGATCCGGATGCCGGTCCACCTCGATTTCAGGCTCGCCGCGGCGGCCATGCTGCAGGGCATGACCGCGCACTATCTCACGCACTCCACGTTCTTCCTGAAGCCCGAGCATACGTGTCTGGTCCACGCCGCCGCGGGAGGGACGGGACTGCTCATCGTGCAGATGGCCAAGATGCTGGGGGCGCGCGTGCTGGGCACGGTTTCGACGGCTGAAAAAGCGCAACAGGCCCGCCAGGCGGGCGCCGATGAGGTGATCCTCTATGCCGTGGAGGATTTCGTCGAGGAAACGAAGAAGCGAACCGGCGGCGAAGGCGTGCACGTGGTGTACGACGGCGTGGGCAAAACCACCTTTCTGAAGAGCCTCGATTGCCTGCGCCCGCGAGGGCTGATGGTGAACTTTGGCAACGCCAGCGGACCGGCGCCGCCGTTCGAGCCGCTGCTTCTCCAGCAGAAAGGCTCGATCTACGTCACCCGTCCGAACCTGGCCCATTACGTGGCGACGCGCGACGAGTTGCAGTGGCGAGCCGGCGACGTGCTGCGCTGGATCGATGAGGGCCGGCTGCGCATCCACATCGGCGGCGAATACCCGCTCGGCGAAGCGGCCCGGGCGCACCGCGATCTGGAAAGCCGCGGAACCACCGGAAAGTTGCTGCTCATTCCATGAGCGCCATCCGCGCGTACTCTGAAAGAGCGCACAACGAACGCGACGCGCGTCCGGTTTCAAGCCTTCAGGATGGACGCCGCCGCGTCCTGTGCGCTCTCACCCTTGAAACCGCGCACAACGAACGCGACGCGCGTCCGGTTTCAAGCCTTCAGGATGGACGCCGCCGCGTCCTGTGCGCTCTCAATCCTGAAACCGCGCACAACGGACGCAACCCACGTCCGGTTTCGGACCTTCATGTCGGACGCGGTCGCCTCCTGTGCGCTCTCACCGAGCGCTTCGCCGAACTCAAGATTGATGCGTTCCTGATTTCCGCGCCGCCGAACGTTCGTTATCTAAGCGGGTTCACCGGGAGTAACGCGCTGCTTCTGGTGGCCCCTGGCCGCTCGACCCTGTTCACCGATCCGCGATACGCCATTCAGGCCGCCCAGGAAATGTCCGAGTGCGCGGTGAAGGTGGCGCGCGGAGCGCTGGTGGCGGCCGCGGCACAACTGATCGCCCGGCGCGGCTGGAAACGGATCGGATTCGAGCGCGGGCGGCTTACGTTCGACGCCTGGCAACGGCTGAAGGAGACCTTGCCCCTCGGGGCGGCGCTTCGGCCGGTGGGGCCCGTGGTGGAAAGCCTGCGCATGGTAAAGACTGCCGAGGAGATCGCGCTGATTCGAGCGTCCGTGCTGGTCAACTCGCTGGCGCTGGAGGCTGCGCTGCCGCGGATTCGGCCCGGGGTTCGCGAATTCGAGCTTGCCGCCGAGCTGGAGTACCAGATGCGCCGGAAGGGCGCCGACAAGGCTTCGTTCGACACCATTGTGGCTTCGGGGAAGCGGACAGCGCTTGTTCACGCGCAGCCCGGCCCCGAACCCATCGCCGCTAATCAACTACTATTGATAGATATGGGCGCAACCCGCAACGGGTATGTAAGCGACATGACACGCTCGTTCTTCGTCGGGACGCCCAACCGCAAGGTCCGTAAGATGTACGATAGTGTGCTGGCGGCGCAGCTTGCCGCTATCAGCGCAGTTCGCGAGGGCGCGACCGCCGAGCAGGTGGATCGTGCGGCTCGGAAGGTGTTGCGGGCCGACGGACTGGAGAAGGCCTTCGTCCACTCCACTGGGCACGGCCTGGGGCTGGAAATTCACGAACCGCCGCGGCTGGGCCGCAGGGACAAGACGCGCCTCCAGGCGGGGATGGCCATCACCATTGAGCCGGGCGTTTATCTGGAAGGTTGGGGAGGCATACGCATTGAGGACACCGTGGTGGTGACGGCCAATGGTTGCGAGGTGCTGACGCCCACCACGAAGGAGTTCATTGCACTCTGACGGTTCGGCCGCCGCAGTGGCGCGCGGCGGGACTATCGAAAGCCAGAACATGACCATAGACGAGATTAAAGAGCTGATCCAGCTCATCGTCGACAGCGGCGTCGCGGAGATCGAAGTACAGCGCGGCGACAACCGCGTGCGCATCCGGCGCACCTTCGGAACCACCACCGACGTTGTGGTGCCGCAGGTAATGGTTCCCGCGGGGGCGCCCGTGGGATTGCCACACCCCACCAGCCCACCCGTGATTACCGCCGAGCGTGGCGGGGCGGGGCAGAGGGAAACGGAAACCGCCGCCGTCGCCGCGGCGCCCGACACCATCCTCGTTAAGTCGCCGATTGTCGGCACTTACTATGACGCGCCCTCCCCCGGCTCGGCTCCATTTGTGAACGTGGGGGACGCCGTGGAACCCGGCCAGGTGCTCTGCATCATCGAATCCATGAAGCTCATGAATGAGATTGAGGCGGAAGTTGCCGGCACCATTATGAGCAAGCTCACCGAAAACGGCAGGCCGGTGGAATACGGGGAGGCGCTGTTCGGCGTGCGTCCGCGTTGACCCGCGCGTATGTTTTCTAAGGTCCTCATCGCCAACCGCGGCGAAATCGCTGTTCGTGTCATCTGCGCCTGCAAGGACCTGGGCATTCGCACGGTAGCGGTCTACTCCGAGGCCGACCGCACCAGCCTGCACGTGCGCTTCGCCGACGAAGCCATCTGCATCGGGCCGGCGCGGAGCTCGCGAAGTTACCTGGATATTCCTTCGGTGATCAGCGCGGCTGAAGTCACCAATGCCGACGCCGTTCACCCTGGGTACGGGTTTCTCAGTGAGAATGCGGATTTCGCGGAAGTGTGCGAGACATCGGGGCTGCGCTTCATTGGGCCGAAGCCCGAGGTGATTCGCGCCATGGGAGTGAAGCAGCGCGCGCGGGCGGCGATGGCGGCTTCGGGTGTGCCGATCGTGCCCGGGTCGAAGGGCATCCTGGGGGACGCCGAAGAAGCCTGCATCGCGGCGGCGTCGGTCGGATACCCGGTGATGCTGAAGGCTTCGGCGGGCGGCGGCGGGCGCGGGATGCGCGTGGTGCGCTCCGAGGCCGATCTGCCGGGGTTGTTCGCGCAGGCGCAGGCCGAGGCGGCGGCGGCATTTTCCTGCGGCGATCTGTACCTGGAGAGATTCGTGGACGGTCCGCGGCACATCGAGTTTCAGATTCTGGCGGACGAGCACGGCGATGTCGAGGTGCTGGGCGAACGTGAGTGCTCCATCCAGCGCCGGCACCAGAAGCTGATTGAGGAATCGCCGTCCACGGCAGTCACGCCGGAGATGCGGCGCCGGATGTCGGAAACCCTGCGCGAGGCCATGCTGCAGATCGGCTACACCAACGCGGGAACCGTGGAGTTCGTGATGGACGCTTCGGGGAATCTGTATTTCATCGAGGTGAACGCGCGCGTGCAGGTGGAACACCCGGTGACCGAGTGCATCACGGGTGTGGACATTGTGCGCAGCCAGATTCTGATCGCCGCCGGTTATCGGCTGCAGGATATTCTTCCTCATCCGCTGACATTTCGCGGCCACGCCATCGAATGCCGCATCAATGCGGAAAATCCCGATACCTTCGCGCCATCGGCGGGGCGCATCACCGGGCTGTGCCTGCCGGGCGGGCCGGGTATCCGCGTAGACACGGCCGCCTTCACCGACGGCGTGATTCCGCCTTACTACGATTCGCTGGTGGCCAAGCTGATTGCTTACGGCGAGAGCCGGGACGAAGCGATCGCGCGGATGAAGCGCGCCCTCGACATGTTCGTCGTAGAGGGGATTTACACGACCATCCCGCTGCACAAGCGCGTGCTCGACGACCCGGATTTCCTGGCGGGGCGGTACGACACGGGTTTCCTCGCCAGGAAAACGGCCGCTACTCCTTGATGGTGAGCTGATTCACCACGCTCTTCACGCCCTTCACGCGTTTGGCGAGTTTCTCGGCCTTGTGGCGGGCTTCGTCGCTGGGGACCGCGCCTTTCAGCGTTACGACGCCATCCTTGACATCAACATCGATGTTGCCGCCCTTGACCACCTGATCGCTGGCCAGGCGGACCATGACCTGATCCCGGATGGAGTCGTCGGTAATCGGCTCCTTTACTTTTGCGGCCGGGAGGGCGAGGCTGGTTTGGATCGCCGCCACATCTACGGATGCCCAGGCAGGCGACATCATGACCAGGAGCAGGACAATCGCGAGAGTCTTCATATTCACTCCATTATCGCGGGCGAATCGCCGGTCATGGATCGCCAGTCGATCGCGTTGAGAAATGCGGGATCTTCGCGCCAGCCGGGGCGCACCTTGACGAAGAGCTCGAGGAAAACCTTTTTCGAAAACATCGCCTCCAGCTCAGTGCGCGCTGCGCTGCCGATGCTCTTCAGGGTGGCGCCCCGGGCGCCGATGACGATGGCTTTCTGGCCGGCCCGCTCGACGTAAACGGTAGCCGCGATGCGCAGGAGTTTTGGATTGTCCTCCCACGTATCGACCATCACGGCGATGGCGTGCGGCACCTCCTGGCGAGTGGCCTCCAGGAGTTTCTCGCGCACGATCTCGGCAGCCATGAAGCGCTCGGGCTGATCGGTTAGGTAATCGTCGGGGAAGTATTTCGGCCCTTCCGGCAGCCGCGTGACTATGGCCTGGCGGAGAGCGTCCAAACCGTCGCCGTTTTCCGCGGAAATGGGGAAGTATTCGGCGAAATCATGCAGTTGCCGGTAACTTTCAATGAGCGGGAGCATCGTGCGCTTGTCGGGGATGCGGTCGATTTTGTTAAGAAGCAGAAAAACCGGCGCGGGTATCTTCCGGGCCAGGTCGACGGCATCGCGATCGGCCGCGGTCATGGGGACGCTCGCGTCGGCGACGAAGAGCAGCAGGTCGCGTTCCTCCACCGCGGCGCGAACGGTGTCCATCATGCGCCGGTTGATCAGCGTGTCGGACTTGTGAATGCCGGGCGTATCAATGAAGACGATCTGCGCGCCAGGCTCGGTTACCACTCCCTGGATCGTGGTGCGGGTTGTTTGGGGTTTCCCGGAGACGATGGCCAGTTTGTTTCCGGTGAGCGCATTCAGCAACGTGGATTTGCCGGCGTTCGGGCGGCCGACGATGGAGACGAAGCCGGAGCGATGAGTCATGGATAAGCGATCCCGACGAGGCGGGCTGGGAGCCCGCCGCAGCCTGAGAGGCTGCCCCACCGGCTACACATGAGTCTCCTGCCCGGCTCTGGACACGCGCACCTGATCCACGCGCAGCTCGTCGCCGGAGACGACTTCCAGCCGAATGCCGTCGCGCTCCACGGCCTCGCCCGCGCGCGGAACGTGCCCCATCCATTCGGTGACCAGACCGCCCACCGTAGTGGATTCGGTTTCTTCCTCGGGCCGGAAGTCCAGCAGATCCTGCAAACGGTCCAGATCCAGGCTGCCGGAGACGACATAATGGCCATCGCCCTCGTCGCGCACGTCGCGCTCGGGCTCATGTTCGTCGTGAATCTCGCCGAGGATCTCCTCCACCAGATCTTCCATGGTGGCGATGCCCGCCGTGTTGCCGTATTCGTCGATCACCACCACCATCTGAATGGATTCCTGCTGCATCTCGCGCAGCAGATCGTTCACCGCCTTCGTCTCCGGCACGGCTTTGATGGGCCGGAGCAGATCGCGAATGTTCGTGAGCCCGCGATCCTGGGCGTCGGCCTCGAACAGGTCGCGGACGTGCACAAAGCCGATGATGCGATCGATGTTCTCCTCGTAGACCGGAATGCGCGAGTACTGTTCGTTGACGACGAGCTGGCGCAACTGCTCCAGGGTGGCGTCCGCGGCAATCGCCACGATCTTCGGACGCGGCGTCATCACCTCGCGCACGGTCTTGTCGCCGAACGCCACCACCGATTCGATCAGCCTGCGGTCTTCCTCTTCGAGAATCCCTTCCACTTCTCCGGCGGAGATGAGCGCGTCGATGTGCTCGGCCGCGGTGGGCGGCTCGGCGTCGGCCTGATCGGACCGCGCCAGCTCCACCAGCGATTCGAAGAAAGCCAGCACCGCGACCAGCGGTTTCACCAGAAAGACCATGGCGCGCAGGAGCGGCATCAGCGGGATCAGCCATCGGCCGGAAGTCTTGCGGTAGAGAATGTGCGGGATTACCCAGGTGGTGATCACCATGAGAATCCAGGCGATGGCCAGCGCTTCGAGGCCGGCTCCCCACAGCGCCTCGCCACTGGCCACGCTGGATGCGAACAGCACCATCACCAGCACGAGCAGCAGGGTGTGCTTCATCAGCGAGAACGCCAGCGCGCCGCGTTCCACCGACAGCCCCATCCGCGCCTGCAACCGATCCTTGAACAGCTCGAGCGCCGGCAATTCGCGCGGCCGGAGCCGCACCGCTTCCATGTGCAGCACCTGAACCACCGTGACCAGGCACAGCAGCGCGCAAATCAGGACCACGGCGAGAAAGGCGAGGGCGATCATCGCAAAGTCCTCTCGATCAACCCCTCCGGCAGACGGAGCCGCCGCCGCCAACGTTGTTCAGCGCGGTGCATTTCGCCGCCGTCGCGCTCGTGGTCCATGCCGGTCAGATGCAGCACGCCGTGGAGCATGAGGACGCGCACTTCGTCCTCGGCGGAATGGCCGAAGCCGGCGGCCTGTTCGCGCGCGCGATCGAAGGAAATGGCCAGCTCGCCCAGGCTGGAGATAACAGGCTGAAGCCCGTTCCACCTGGTGGCGCCGGCTTTAGGCGGTGAAGCCGCGGGGAACGACAGCACGTCGGTGGCGCCGTCCATGTGGCGGAACTGGCGGTTGAGCCGGCGCATTTCCCTGTCGTCGGTAACCACGCAGCAGAATGGCCGCCCCGCCGCCACGTCGGTTTCCAGACGCCGCGCGAATTCGAGCAGCGGACGGCGGCGCAGCGCGCGTGCGGGAGTGTGATAGACGATGGAGCTTCGCTCGGAAGCCATGGCTTTGCCGGATCTATTCCTGTTTGTCCGCGCCAGGCGCGGGTTCGGCCGGGGCGGCCTCGTTCGATGATGGCTCGGCGGCCAAGCGCAGGGTAAGCTGGCGGCCGATGCCCAGCGCTTCGTTATAGCGCTCGTAGGCCTTCACAATGCGCTGCACCAGGCTGTGGCGCACCACGTCGCGCTCGTCGAAATAGACGAAGCTGATGCCTTCCACGCCCCTGAGCACTTCCACGGCGTCCACCAACCCGCAGCGTTTGCCGGCGGGCAGATCGATCTGGGTGAGGTCGCCGTTCACCACCATTTTCGAATTGAAGCCCTGGCGAGTGATCACCATCTTCATCTGCTCGGCGGTGCTGTTCTGCGCTTCGTCGAGGATGATGAAGCTGTCGTTCAGCGTGCGCCCGCGCATGAAGGCGATGGGCGCCACCTCAATGACGTTGCGCTCCAGCAGCTTCTCCACCTTTTCGCTCTCCAGCATGTCGTACAGCGCGTCGTAGAGCGGGCGCAGATAGGGATCGACTTTTTCCTGCAGCGTGCCCGGCAGAAAGCCGAGCCGCTCCCCGGCTTCCACGGCAGGCCGCGTGAGAATGATGCGGCCGACATTCTTGTTCATCAGCGCGGAGACGGCCATGGCCACCGCGAGGTAGGTCTTTCCGGTGCCCGCCGGGCCGATGCCGAAGGTCAGATCGTTGCGCTCGATGGCTTCCAGATAGCGCCGCTGATTGATGGTCTTCGGCGCCAGCGTCTTCTTGCCGAAGTTACGCTGGCGTCCGCTGTGCACCAGCGCGCGGAGGGTCACGTCGCGGTCTTCGGCGACGACGCGCAGATAGCTGTTCAGATCGCCGTTGCGAAACTGATGGCCCTCTTTCACCAGCGCCACGTAGTCCTCCAGAATGGCTGCGCCGCGAATGACGTCGGACTCTTCGCCGTCGAGTTCGAGGCAATCGTTCAGCAGCCGGGTGTGGAGATTGAGAGCCGTTTCGAGCACGCGGATATTCTCATCTCGGGTCCCGAACAGGGATTCGATTCCGCTGGAAATCTGAACGCTGAGTCTCATCCTGACAGGGAAAATGCGAAGGGGGGATGCGGTGACCGGCGCTCCATCCGCTGGCGCGGAAGAAAAACAGACATCCGTAAGTCATTATACCGCAGCGCTGGCCCGTGTAGACTGTGAAAAATGGTGATCGTACAACTGGCCGGCCTGCGCACGTTTCGATTCGATGACATGCCCATCCCCGATCCGGGCCCCGGCGAGATCCAGGCGGCGGTGAAGACCGTGGGCATCTGCGGGTCCGATCTGCATAATTTCACCGAGGGCGCCATTGGCGACGTGAAGGCGGCTTACCCCATGGTCATTGGGCACGAGCCGATCGGGACCGTCCTGCGCGCCGGTCCCGGCGTCAGTGGCCTTGAGCCGGGCGCGACAGTAGCGCTGGAGCCCGCCATCTACTGCTACCATTGCGAATTCTGCCGAAGCGGACACCACAACGTCTGCGCCCACCTGCGATTTCTGAGCTCCACCACCGAACCGGGGTTCTTTCGCGAGGTGGTGAATCTGCCCGCGGCCAACGCGCTGCCGCTTCCGCCGTCAATCGGGATGAGCGAAGGCACGCTGCACGAGCCTCTGGCCGTCGTCCTGCACTCCATGACGCTGGCGCAGCCGCAGATCGGCGAGACGGCGCTGGTGATCGGCGCGGGGCCCATCGGTCTGCTCACAATTGCCGCACTGAAGCTCGCGGGCATTCGACGCGTATGGACTTCCGAGCCGCTCGCGCACCGGCGCGAACTGGCGTGCACGGTGGGAGCCGACGTGGTTTTCGACTCGCGCGAGGCCGATGCCGCCGTCGTCGTAATGAACGACACGGGCCGGCGCGGCGTGGACATGGTTTTCGATTGCGCCACCAAGGACGACACAGTCAATCAGAGCCTGCATGCCGCGCGGAATGCGGGACGCGTGATCATCACGGGGATTCCTTCGGAAATTCGGGTGCCCGTCGAATACCACATGCTGCGCCGGAAAGAGCTGGCGTTCCTCAGCGTGCGCCGCTCGAATCACGATTCCGATACCGCCTTGCGCCTGCTTGCCGAATACCCGCGGCGCTTCGCGCCAATTGTGACGCACACGCGTCCGCTGGCTGAGATTCAGAGCACGTTCGAGCTGCTCGAAAGTGGCCGGCACGACGCGGGCAAGGTTGTTCTGACGCTGTAAAGGACGCCGCAGCATCCCGCCGCGACGCGGAGCAATGCAGAATAGAGACATGCAGACCGCGGAAGCACCGGATCTCCGTTATCCTGTCGGCCGCTATCGGCCGCCCGAGACCATCACAGAAGCGCAGAGACGCGAATGGATTGAAACGCTGGCGAGCGCGCCGGCAAAGTTCCGCATGGCCGTTGCGGGGCTGAGAGCCGAGCAACTCGACACGCCGTATCGGCCTGGCGGCTGGACCATTCGTCAGGTGATCCATCATGTCCCCGACAGCCACATGAATTCGTACATGCGCTTCCGCCTCGCGCTGACCGAGGACGAGCCGACCATCAAGCCGTATCACGAGAATCTCTGGGCGGAATTGCCGGATGCGAAATCGTCGCCGATTGAACCTTCGCTGGAGTTGCTCGCAGCCCTGCATGACCGCTGGGTGACGCTGTTGCGGGCCATGACGGCGGAGCAGTTCCAGCGCAAATTCCGCCATCCGGAAATCGGGCTCATCAACCTGGAATGGACGCTGGGGTTGTACGACTGGCACTGCCGCCATCACCTGGCGCACATCGAGAATCTGAAGGCGCGCATGGGCTGGTGAAGCGGTGATAGAGTACCAGCAGCATGCGACGAGCCTTCGTTGTTCTGGCGGCCTTTGGGTGCGCTGCTGGCGTCTGCCAGTCGAATTACCCGGCGGAGCCCTCGATTGGAGCTCAGGTCCGCGCTTCCGCGACTCAATTGATTGACGCACACCGCCGCTGGGGTCCGGGCGAGAATTCACCCGGAGCGAACCTTAGCCTGAAGGAGCTTTCCCGCGAGAGGGGAAAAGTCGTCTACGCCATGTATTCGACTGGGCTCCCCCGGGATCGGGTGTATGACTCCGTGGAGTGGCCAGTAACCCTCGACGCTCCCCGCGTGAATCTGCCCGGCGTGACGTTTGATTCGTCCGGCAGGGCGGTCTGCGCGGGGCGGCCAGGTACCTGCGGCACGCCGACAACCCCGGACGATCCAATCGATCTCACGTTCTTTCCCGTCAAGGGTGAACCATACAGACTGGCCGTGGTCGATCACGACGATCCGAGCATTCGCGCTTTCATAAAGGTGGTTCCCACCCCACTCGCGCAGGAGGACGGGGGCTGCCGTGTTGAGGCGGTACTACTAATGCCGCATGCCGAGATCCTACTGATCGAGGCGAGTGGCTATCCGCCAAGAGCGGAGCTGTCATTCGAATCCAATTCGGAAGGCGAGATTCACAACGCCACGCCGAGTGCAGATGAGGCCGGCCGGTACACTGCGGCAGTCATGCCCGCAAAAGCTGGTCTGACGAGAGGTGTCGTCAAGGTCCGGGTAGTTGGGCCCAGGTGCAGCCCTGAAGTCCAGGTGCCGTGGTCAGCGGAGAAGTAACACCCGCAGGTCCAGTGCTCACGCGGTTGGAGGGAGCAGGAACTCGCCCAGTTCCGCGAGGCTTGCGAAGCAACGTTCCGCGCCCTCGAAGGCGCATCCCTCGGTCAGCTCCGTGCGGATGATACCGCAGCGAATCCCCGCCGCCCGCGCGGATTGAAGCCCGCGCTCGGAATCCTCGATCGCGATGCACTCGGCCGCGGGCAGACCCAGCTTCGCGAGCGCAAGCAGATACGGCTCCGGATGCGGCTTGTAGTGGGTGTAGTCATCGGGCGTAACGACGAATTCCACCAAATCGCGAAGGCGCGTGCGATTGTGAATCGCATCGAAATGTTCGCGGTGGCTGCTGGTGACCACGGCCATCCGATAGCGCGATTTCAGCCGTTCGAGCAGCTCCAGAGCGCCCGGAATGACGACATCGCCGTTCGTCAGCATGTCGCGGTACCGGTCGTTGCGGAGTACGCGCAGCTTTTCGATCTCCGCCGCCGCGATTCCCCGCTCAGCCGCGAGATGCCACGCGCCTCGGCTCTCGGTGAGGAAGAGCTGCCGATACACATCGACGGTCAGATCCACGCCAACGCTCGCCAGCACATCCCGCGTCGCCTGAAAGTAGAGCCGCTCCGTATCGACAAGGACCCCATCGTGGTCCCAGAGGATCGCGGTGGCCATTAATCGTCCGCGGGGATATCGCTAATCGTGGCTTCGGACCACTCCAGCGCTTCGCTCTCGCGCTCATGGCCGGCGGCCATGTCCTGATACGCGGCTTCCAGAAGGCTGTCAACGCGGGCGTCGGCTTCGGTCATCTCGCCAACCCTATTATGCCGTTTTGCGAGCGCCGTCAGAGGGTCGGGGCGGAAAGCCGGCTTGACATGCGATCCAGATGCCCCCATAATGGAAAGCGAACTTGACATGCCGTCGCAGGTCAGCAACCGGGTGAAGGAGCTTCGTATGGAACGCGGATGGACGCAGGAGCAGCTTGCCAAAGCCGTGGGAGTTTCGCGCCAGAGTATCAACTCCATCGAGCGCAATCGCTACGTGCCGAGCCTGCCGCTGGCCCTCACCTTCGCGCGTGTCTTCGCCTGTTCCACAGATCAGGTCTTCACGCTGGAGGCGCAATCATGAAGATCTTCGGCAAAGTCGTTGACGAGCGTTTTCTGACCCACAGGCGCCGTTCCACCAGTGTCGCGGGAATCGTCTGCGCGATCTCGGCCATCGGCCTCTTCGAATACCGCTACTGGGCGAACCACATGTGGAGCTGGGACCTGCTCGCCGTTGCGCTCACCTTTGTCGGCGTCAAGCTCGCGTTGATGGCCTGGTATTATCTGACAGATTAAGGGAGAACGAACGTGCTTTTGCGAAATCGATCGAACAAACCGAATTGGCTGCTCGCCCTTGGCATGCTCTGCGTCAGCACCGCTGGCGCCTGGCGGGCGTTGACCGCTCACCTGGGTCCTGTTGCCGATGGAGTTGACGGCTTCCTCTACGGCGTGGGGCTCGGGATTCTGGTCTTTGCCGTTTGGCGCAAACGTCAGTGCCGCCTGACCGATTAGCTCACCGCGTGTTTCAGGATCCAGCTCGAAACGTCGTCGAGCACAACCGGCGCCATCGTTTCTTCGATTCCGCCGTATTCATTGGGCGATCCGGTGGTCGCGTGCTGGAAAAGATGATTCAGATCGGGGATCACCTCGGCCTGGAAATCCCTGTTGCCGCCTCTGGCAAGCGCCTCCTTCATCACCGGCAGGTTCTGCGATGGCGGCACCTGCAAATCCTTCGATCCGTACAGCGCGAGCACGGGGCACTTGGTCTTCTCCAGCGCCGGGGCGGGATCGTAGTCAAGGAAGTACCGCATCCACGGTGAGAGCAGGAACCCGATGCTGGTCTGGCGCATGGCCGGGGGCAGTTCCTTGCCGGCCGGATCGGCCTCGTACAGCTCCGTGAGTTTCCGCCGCGCGACGCTGTCGTCCTTCTCCCGGTGGATGATCGCCAGCGACCTACGCTGCAGGCTGGCAATCTGGTCCGCTTTTTCGTCGGTCATGCCGCTCGCTTTGTCGATCAGCTTCCCCTGCAGTACGAGCACGTCCTCGCCTTTGACGGCATCGCCGGCGAGTAGAACGATCCACGCGACGTCGCTCGAGCGGCTGGCCACCATCGGCGCGATGATCCCGCCCTCGCTGTGGCCGACAAGTCCGATCTCGCGCGGGTTCACCTCTTTGCGGCTTTTCAGGAAAGCTACGCCCGCTTCGGCGTCGTCGGCGAAATCGGCGCTGGTGGCCTTCGCGTAGCTGCCCGTGGATTTCCCGATGCCGCGCTTGTCGAAGCGCAGCACGAGAATGCCTTTGCGCGTGAGACTGTCGGCCAGCACCAGAAAAATACTGTGGCCGGCCACCAATTCGTCGCGCGTGTTCGGGCCCGATCCGGAGATGAGCAACGCGGCAGGGAATGGTCCCGGCCCGGGTGGGATGGTCAGCGTGCCCGCCAGCGTTATACCTGCCTTCGCGTCTGGGAAGCTGACCTCCTCTGTCTTGTACGGATATGGCTCGACGGGATTCTGCGGGCGCTTCCGGGCGATGGGTTTGTCGCCGCGTTTGAAGTTCAGCGGCCGCGTGACGCCGCCCTGTGTCCAGGAGCCGGTAATCTCGTCGACGGCGGCGTTCAGTCTTCCTTCGTAAGAGCCGCCGACGGAGGGCACATCGAAATGAAATGCGTTGTCTTTGAGCGTGATATTCGCGCAGACGAGGCCGGAAGCGCCCTGGTCGAGGCTGTCGAGCTTTCCCGTGAATTGCCCTTTGTCCGCCGCGAGCACGTGAAGCTGTAACCGCAGCTTCGCGCCGGCGGCTTCGAGCGCGCCCTGCCAGACGCCCACGACTCCGGTGGGAGCAGCCGCTGTGGGAGCCGGCGCCGCCCCGTTGCGCGTGAACACCAGCGCCATGTCTCTCCCACCCTGCGACCACGTGCCGTCGATACTCGCGCGTCCGGCCGCAACATGCCCCTCGTAGGAAGCGCCGATGCCCGGAAGCGTCAGCTTCAGCGTTGCGTCTTTCTCAGTCGCGGAAGACACCGTGATGCCGTACGCGTTCTGGTCCACGCTGTCGATTGAAGCCTTCAACCCGCCATCATCGGCCTTCGCCAGATGCAGAACCAGATGGAACGTCGCCATTCCGGCGTCCAGCGTGCCCTGCCAGGTCTCTTCACCTGGGAACACCGCTTCGCCTGGTTTCTTCGCTTGAGCGGGGGGCGGAGCGGGCGCAGTAGCCGCCGCACTCTGCCGCTTCAGCAGCAGCGCCAGGCTCATGCCGCCCTGCGACCACGTGCCGTCCACGGCTTGTCCGTCGGCGGAGAAATGCCCTTCATAGGAACCGCCGACCATGGGCACTTCGAACTTAAGCACGGAGCCTGCGACAGATACCGAGCCGACGGGAATTCCCGTTGCACCCTGGTCGGGGCTGTCGAGCGTGGCTTTGAAGCCGCCTCCGTCCTCGGTAATGTGCACGACCACGTGCAGCGTCGTGCCATTCGCGTCCAGGGCGCCCTGCCAGTCGCCAACGGCATTTTGCGCCTGAGCAGACGCGCCGGTGAACAGGCAGGCCAGAACAGCCATCGATAGTGTTTTCATAACCGCGACCTCTAATCAGGATAAGCGGAGGTCACCCTCACAAGCGGAGGCTCATTCATAGCGCAGCGCGACGATCGGATCGATCCTGGTGGCGCGGCGCGCGGGAAGATAGATGGCCAGCGACGCGGCCGCCAGCAGGGTCAGAGGGATGCCGATGAATGTCGCCGGGTCCGTCGCGGTGACGCCGTAAACCAGCGAAGCAAGCAGGCGGGCAAGAGCGTAGGCGATGGGCAGCCCCACCACCAGTCCGGCCGCGGTCACAAGGAGTCCGCGCCGAAAGATGGCCCCTAGGACGCTGCCTCGCGAGGCGCCCAGAGCCATGCGAACGCCGATATCGCGCGTCTGTTCGGATACGGTGTAAGCCATCACACCGTAAACGCCCACCGCCGACAGCAACAGCGCGAGCGCGCCGAACACACCCATCAGTGCGGCCATGTAGTTCAGGCCAATCGACTGATCGTGGATCGATTTCGTCAGTGTGTGCATTTCAGTGATGGGCTCATCCGGGTCCACCGAATGGATCGCCGCGGTCACCGCGGGCGCGACCAGCAGAGGATCGCCGGCGGTACGAACTCCGATGTCCATCCACAGCGCCGGCCGCTGCTGCCACGGCAGATAAAACGTGGGGCGCAACGCCCGCTCGTACGCGTTGTGGGGGATGTCTCCGACCACCCCGACAATGGTCATCCACACGTCTTTGGAATCGCTCCCGCCGATGCGAATGCGTTTCCCGAGGGGCGATTCGCCCTTCCACCAGCGGTCAGCCAGCCGTTGACTGATTACCGTCACCGGTGGAGCCGATGCGCCGTCGCCGGCGCTCAGCAGGCGGCCCTCGTGCAGCGGAACGTGCAGGGTGTCGAAGCATTCCGGACTGGTGACCTGATACATTCCGTGGGGCGCGTCGCCGGGCACCAGCGGCCGGCCTTCAATCGTGAAGCTCATCCCGGTGGAGTGCTGGCTGTAGGGCAACGCACTGACGGCCGTGGCGGAGCGAACTCCTGGCAACGCCTGGATTCTCTCCAGCACGCGGCGATAGAAGTCGGCGATCTGCGGTTTCTCGTGATATTTGTTGTCGGTGATCGCCAGCCGCAGGCTGAGCAGAGTGTCGGGGTCCAGCGCTTTGCCGTTATCGACGAGAGTGCTGAAGCCCCGGACCATGAGCCCCGCGCCCACCAGCAGAACGGCTGCCAGCGCGATTTCCGCGCCCACCAGGATGCTGCGCAGACGCTGCCGGGCTTTCCCCGAAGAGGCGCCGCGCCCGCCTTCGCGCAGAGCATCGGTGAGACTCGCTTTCGACGACTGCCAGGCCGGGGCCAGCCCCGCGAGGATTCCGCTGGCCAGCGCCGCGAACAGCGTGAACAGCAGCGCCCGGCCGTCGAGATGAATGTCACTGAATCCAAGAACGTAGCGTTCCACTTCCGGGGGCATGCCATCGCGGATCATCTTTGTGCCCCATTGCGCTACCAGCAGCCCGAGTGTGGCGCCGGAGAGCGAGATGAGAGTGCTTTCGACGATGAGCTGCAGCATGAGCCGCGCGCGGCTAGCGCCGAGGGCCCGGCGCACCGCCATCTCCCGCAGGCGTCCGGTGGCGCGCGCGAACTGCAGGTTGGCCACGTTGGCGCAGGCGATGAGCAGAACAAACAGAACCGAGCCCAGCAGCATGATAAGGTACTGACTCGTCTCGTAATCGATCAGCAGGCGCATGCCCGGCCACACCACGAAGCGGCGGTTCTTGTTCGTTTCGGGGAAAGATTTCTCCAGGCGCGCGGCAATTCCGTTGACCTCAGCCAGAACCTGTTCCATGGTATGCCCCGGTTTCAGCCGCGCCACCGCTTGCAGCGTCTGGTAGCTGTGCGAGTTGCGCTGATCGGGTTTGAGCGCCATGGGCGTCCATATGTCCGTGGCCACCGGGAAATCGAAGCTGCGCGGCATGATGCCGACGATGGTAGTGGGAACGTCGTCGATGCGGATGGTCCGTCCGATAATGTTGGGATCGGCGGCGAAGCGGCTGTGCCACAGGTTGTCGCTCAGAATCACTTCGTGATCCTGACCGGGCTGATCCTCGCCCGGCTGGAAAGCGCGGCCGCGCGCCGGCTGCACGCCGGCTACATCAAAGAAATTCGAGTTCACCAGCGATTGGGAAACGCGGTCGGGCGCCGCCGCAGGACTGGCAAGGTTCGCGAGGCCCCCTTCCCAACTGGTTAAGCTCGCCAGCGAATTGCTGCTGCGCCGGATTTCGTCGATGTCGGCAGGTGCTGTTGGATCCCAGTCGTTTGGTTCGCTGGGATCCCGCTGCGCCACCATGATCAGGGTGTCCATGTGGGGCAGCGGCTGAGGTCTCCACAGCATTGCGTCGCAGGTGCTGAAGATCGCGGTGGTGACGCCGATTCCGAGCGCCATCGTCAGGGCGGCAGTCAGCGCGAATCCGGGCGATTTGCGCAGAGTTCGGGAGCCGAAGCGGACATCCTGCCAGAAGCTCATACCCGATTTACGAGTGCTTTCGCGCCATGGTTCCGGGAAAATCGGGGACGCGACCTACTCGTAACGGAGCGCGACGATCGGGTCGATCCTGGTCGCGCGGCGCGCAGGAAGATAGATGGCCAGCGACGCGGCCGCCAGCAGGGCCAGAGGGATGCCGATGAATGTGGTTGGGTCCGTCGCGGTGACGCCGAAGACCAGCGAAGCAAGCAGGCGCGCGAGCCCGTAAGCGATGGGCAGACCCACCACGAGTCCGGCCACGGTCACCAGCAGTCCGCGTCGAAAAATGGCGCCCAGCACGCTGCTGCGTGAGGCGCCGAGGGCCATGCGGATGCCGATGTCGCGCGTCTGCTCGGATACCGTATAGGCCATTACGCCGTATACTCCGATTGCCGAAAGCAGGAGCGCGAGCGCTCCGAACACGCCCATCAGGGCGGCCATGTAGTTCAGCTCGATGGCCTGGTCGTGGATCGACTTCGTCATGGTGTGCATCTCGGTGACGGGCTGGTCGGGGTCCAGCGAGTGAATCGCCGCCGTTACGGCGGGCGCGATCAGCAGAGGATCGCCGGCGGTACGGATACCGATGTCCATCCACAACGCCGGTTGCTGTTGCCAGGGCACGTAGAAGGCGGGGCGCGGAGCACGCTCCCAGGCACCGTGCGGTATGTCGCCCACCACGCCGACGATGGTCATCCACACTTCTTTGGAATCGCCGCCGCCGATGCGAATGCGTTTGCCGATGGGGGATTCGCCTTTCCACCAGCGGTCAGCGAGGCGTTGACTGATTACCGTCACCGGTTGCGCCGATGCGCCGTCGCTGGCGCTAAGCAGACGGCCGTCGTGCAGAGGAATGTGCAGGGTATCGAAGCATTCCGGACTGGTGACCTGGTACATTCCATGGGGCACGTCGCCGGGCACCAGTGGCCGGCCTTCGATCATGAAATCCTCTCCGTCCGAGTGATTGGTGTAGGGCAGAGCGGTGACCGCCGCGGCCGAGCGCACGCCCGGCAGGGCCTGAATCCGCTCCAGCACGCGCCGGTAGAATTCGGCGATCCGTGGTTTCTCGTGATACCTGTTGTCGGTAAGGGCCAGGCGCAGGCTGAGCATCGTGTCGGGTTCGAGCGTTTTGCCGTTGTCCACCATGGCACGGAATCCGCGAACCATGAGTCCCGCGCCCACCAGCAGGACGGCCGCCAGCGCGATTTCCCCACCTACCAGGATGCTGCGCAGACGCTGGCGCGCTTTTCCCGCAGAGGCGCCGCGGCCGCCTTCGCGCAGAGCATCGGTGAGACTTGCTTTCGACGACTGCCAGGCCGGGGCCAGCCCCGCGAGGATTCCGCTGGCCAGCGCCGCGAACAGCGTGAACAGCAGCGCGCGACCGTCGAGATGAATGTCGCTGAATCCAAGAACCCAGCGTTCCACTTCCGGGGGCATGCCGTCGCGAATCATCTTTGTGCCCCATTGCGCTACCAGCAGCCCGAGTGCGGCGCCGGAGAGCGAGATGAGAGTGCTTTCGACGATGAGCTGCAGCATGAGCCGCGCGCGGCTGGCGCCGAGGGCCCGGCGCACCGCCATCTCCCGCAGGCGTCCGGTGGCGCGCGCGAACTGCAGGTTGGCCACGTTGGCGCAGGCGATGAGCAGAACAAACAGAACCGAGCCCAGCAGCATGGTAAGGTACTGAGTCGTCTCGTAATCGATCAGCATGCGCATGCCCGGCCACACCACGAAGCGGCGGTTCTTGTTCGTTTCGGGAAAAGATTTCTCCAGGCGGGCGGCAATTCCGTTGACCTCAGCCTGGGCCTGTTCGATGGTGTGCCCCGGGTTCAGCCGCGCGATGGACGCGAGCGATTGCCAGGTGCGCGAGTTGCGCTGTTCGGGCTTGAGCGCCATGGGCGTCCAGACTTCGGTTGCCAGCGGGGTATCGAAGCTGGCGGGCATGACCCCGACAACCGCGTAGGGCACGTCGTCGAGGCGGATCGTGCGGCCGACGATGTTGGGGTCGCCCGCAAACCGGCTGCGCCAGAGGCTGTCGCTCAGAATCACTTCATGATCCCGGCCGGGCTGATCCTCGCCCGGCTGGAAAGCGCGGCCGCGGGCCGGCTGCACGCCGGCAACATCGAAGAAGTTCGCGTTGACCAGGGCCTCATTGACACGGTCGGGCGCCACACCGGAACTGGCAAGATTGGCGAGCTCCTGGTCAAAACTCGCCATACCGCGGAACGATGAGCCGGCACGCCGAATGTCGTCGGTGTCCGCAGGCGTAGTTGAGTCCCCGTACCTCGGGTCGCTGGGATTGCGCTGCATCAACAGGACCAGGGTGTCCATGTGGGGCAGCGGCTGAGGCCGCCACAACATCGCGTCGCAGGTGCTGAAGATCGCGGTGGTGACGCCGATTCCGAGCGCCATTGTCAGGGCGGCAGTCAGCGCGAATCCGGGCGATTTGCGCAGAGTTCGCGCGCCGAAGCGGAAGTCCTGCCAGAAGCTCATACCTGGTTTACGAGTACTTTTGCGCCGTGGTTCCGGGAGAATCAGGGACGCGTGGCCCCTTCCAACAGATAAAGGTACGAGCGATATACGCTGCCGGTGGCGCGGGTCAGACCTATTTCGCACGTACGGCTGCTGGAATAATGACCGTCGAAGTTGCCGGCGCGAACTTCGGCGGCTTCCTGTCGCGTTGCCGACGCGGTGAGCTCGGGCACCAGATAGCCTCTGTCGCCGGCGAACCCGCAACATCCCGCGCTCGCGGGGATGACGGCTTCCCGGCTGCAGGCGGCGGCGATGGATTTCAGTTCGGCGACAAGACCCATCTTGATGAGCGAACAGACCGGGTGCAGGGCGACCGAGGCGAGCGGGCGCGTGATGGCGAGGCGCGGCAGCAGGGTGTCGTGCGCGAAACGGACACTGTCGAGGATCCTCAGGCGGTCGAACTGTTTCTGGTGTTCGGGAGTGAGATGCTCGCGGCAGGTTCGCAGGCTGTACGCGCACGGACTGGCGTCCACGACAATCGGCAGGCGGCCGGAGTCGGACCAGCGCCACATGCGGCCGATGGTGCGATTCACCGCAAGCTCATAAGCCCGGTCGTAGCCCTTCGATGAAAAGGGCACGCCGCAACAGGTTCCCGTGAGATGCGGCGGAATGAAGACGGCCACGCCGGCGCGGGCGGCCACCGTCAGGAAGACCTCGACGAGCGAGAAAACGTCCGGCTCGCCGCGCAGCCTTCCCTCGCCGCGCAGCCCTCCGAAGACGCGTGAAATGCAGGCGGGGAAGTACACGGCTTGTGCGCCGGCGCTTTCTGTCGGCGGAGGGCGGTGGCGAACGGGTCGTGGCAGATCGCGGAAACCGGAACGCAGGGCCAGGCGCGCGCCGCGCTCCACCAGCCCGAAATGACTCGCCAGAAATCGCGCCAACCCCTGCGCCGCGATGGAATGCCGCTCGCGGCGCAATCGCTTTGTGAGCGCGCCGGTATCGATGCCGACAGGGCATGCCGTCGCGCACAATCCGTCCGCCGCGCAGGTGTCCAGCGCCATATAGGGGAAATCGGCGTCGAGCGCCGAATCGCGCCGGCGCGCCATTTCCCGGCGGACCACGATCCTCTGCCGCGGGGTCAGGGTGAGATCGCGGCTGGGGCAATGCACTTCGCAGAAGCCGCACTCGATGCATTTGTCCACTTCCTCTTCCACCGCCGGCAGGCTCTTGAGGTGATGCACATGAGCGAGAGGATCGGGATTGACGATGACGCCGGGATTGAGCAGGTTGTCGGGGTCAGCGAGTTCCTTGACGCGTTTCATCAGGCCGTACGCCTCGGCGCCCCACTCCGTCTCCACGAAGGGCGCCATGTTGCGGCCGGTGCCATGCTCGCCTTTCAGCGCGCCGTCGTAGCGCTCCACCACCAGGCGGACCACGTCCTCCATGAGGCGCGCGTACTGATCGATGGACGGCTGATCGTTGAACGACTGCGTGATGACGAAGTGCAGATTGCCGTCTTTGGCGTGACCGAAGACGATGGCATTATCGTAGCCGTGCTTGACGAACAGCGCTTCCAGGTCGAGAACGGCATCGGCGAGGCGCTCCACGGGGAAGACGACGTCCTCAATGATCACGCTGGTGCCGCTTCGGCGAACTGAGCCGACGGACGGGAACAGGCCCGAACGAATCTTCCACAACTCAGCCTGCTCCATGGGATCGTGCGTGAAGCGTGCCGGCTCCGGCAGATCCAGATCGGCGACGGCCGCGTCGGCGCGAGCGGCGAGGGTCGGGCGGTCGGATTCGTCCGCGCATTGGAATTCCGCCAGCAGGCCCGCCGCGTCGCCGGGCAGCGCCGGCAAAAGCGCACAGGACGGGGCGGCGTCCTCTCTGAAGACGCGAAACCGGACGCCGGCCGCGGCCGTTGTGCGCGGTTTCGTGGAAAGATGCTCGACGGTGCGCAGCGAGGCGCGATCCATCAATTCGAGCGCGCGAGCGCCGGCCTCGCGCAGCGGCACGATCGCCGCGCAGGCGTCGTAAAGATCGCGAAACAGCAGCAATCCGGTGTATTTTACGGGGAGGTCGGGCACGGTATCGAGCACCGCTTCGGCGATGAAGCCGAGCGTGCCCTCGGAGCCGATCAGCAGGTGGCGGAAGATGTCCAGCGGACGCTCGAAGTCCAGGAATGCGTTGAGTGAATAACCGGTGGTATTCTTGCGCCGGTATTTCGCGCGAATGCGTTCGCACAGCGCGGAGCTGCCCAGGATCTCCGCGCGCAGCCGGAGCAGCCCTTCAGCCAGCCGCGGTTCGCGCGCGCGAAACGACTCATCGGCATCGGGCGCGGCAGTGTCGATCGCGGCGCCGGACGGTAGAACAAACGTGAGCGAACGCAGCGTGTGATACGCGTTCTGTTCGACGCCGCAGCACATCCCGCTGGAGTTGTTGGCGAGTATGCCGCCCATCATGCAGGCATTGATGGACGCCGGGTCGGGGCCGATGCGCGCTCGAAACGGCGCGAGCATGCGATTCGCGTGGCCGCCGATCACGCCGGGCTGCACGCGAATCCGCCGGCCTCCGGCTTCCACGCGCGCCTCGCGCCAGTACCGCGCCACTTCCACCAGAACTCCGTCGGTCACCGCCTGGCCGGACAGACTGGTTCCCGCCGCGCGAAACGTCATGGGAATGCGGCGCTCATGACTGAAGCGAAACAACGCCTGGATTTCCTCCACGCCGCGGGCAAGCACCACGGCCTGCGGGACCATTCGATAAACGCTGGCATCGGAGGCGAAGGCGATGCGGTCGATGAGGCGGGTGAGAACGCGGGAGGGGTCGATGGTCTGCGCCAGCAGCTCGCGGGACATGCCGCCTCATTATAATCGGGTGTGCCCGAGGTGGTCATGAGAGAGGTGCGGCTGAATCTGCGGTTCCGCGACGGCGCGTTCTCCGCCGGGGTTGAGGTTCCCGAGGGACCGATACGTGCCGTGGACCTGCTGCCGATGCTCCACGAACTCAACGACGCCCTCATTGGCGTGGCCGTGGCTGAAGCCGAATCGCAGGGCCGGCGCGTTTCCTGCCGGGCCGGTTGCGGCGCCTGCTGCCGGCAGATTGTCCCCATCAGCGAGATTGAGGCGCGCTACCTGGCCGATCTGATCGCCGCCATGCCGAACGAACAGCGGGAGCGCGTGACGGCACGATTCTCCGATGTAGTGGCGAAGCTGAGCGCCAGCGGCCTTCTCGAAGTGCCCTCCGATCCCGGGGAACGTCATCGCCTGGGGATGGATTACTTCAGACTCGGTCTGCCCTGCCCGTTCCTCGAAAATGAAAGCTGCAGCATTCACGACCACCGGCCGGCGAGCTGTCGCGAATATCTGGTGACCTCACCGGCGGCGAACTGCTCCGCGCCCACCGGCGAGAACATTCAGATGGTGGAGTTGCCGGCGAAGCTGTCGCTGGCCCTCTACCGTTTCAGCGATGGGCAAGGCGAAGAGCGCACAGGACGCGGGGGTGTCCTCTCTGAAAATGCGGAACCGGACGCCAGCCGCGCCCGTTGTGCGCGAATTGATGGAGAGCCGGCGCGCTGGATGCCGCTTCCGCGGTTGCTGGAGTGGGCCGCGGAACATCGCGATGATCCCCAGCCCACGGCCCGGGGACCGGAGCTGTTCCGTGGTTTCATGACCAGGCTGACGAAGCGCGGCACCTGATATGATGCCGTTGACATGGCTGAATACTCTATCGGTGTGGATCTGGGCGGAACCAATCTCCGCGCCGCCGCCATCAGTACCAGCGGCGAGATTCTGGCGAGCATCTCCGGGCGGGCCGAGTTGAAAGCCGGCCGCGACGCCGTCATCGGCGACATGGTGAACGCCATCGTGAAGCTGCGCGATCAGGTGGGCGGCGTACTTGCCGGCATCGGCATGGGCGTGCCCGGCTTCATCATTATCGAAAAGGGCGTGATCGTCGGCTCGCCCAACCTGCCCGCTTTTGACGGTTACGCGCTGCGCGACGACATCGAGAAACGGCTGGGCGCCACGGTGGTGCTGGAGAACGACGCCAACGCCGCGGCGCTCGGGGAGAAGTGGATTGGCGCGGGCAAGGACGTGAACGACATGGTGTTGCTGACTCTGGGCACGGGTATCGGAGGAGGCATCATCTCCGGCGGCCGCGTGCTGCACGGCCACGTAGGCATGGCCGGCGAGATCGGTCACATGACCGTGGTGCCGGACGGCAACCCCTGCGGGTGCGGCAATCGCGGGTGTCTTGAGAAGCACGCCTCGGCGACGGCGATTTCGGGGATGGCGAAGATCATCGGTCTGGGCGCGGATTTGACCTCAGAGCAGGTCTTCAACCTGGCCGTCGGCGGCGACGAGAAGGCCAAACGAATCTTCGAGGCCATGGGCAAGGCTTTGGGCATCGCGCTGGCCACGCTGGTGAACATCTTCAATTTCCCGCTGTACGTGCTGAGCGGCGGACCACTGCCCGCGTGGGACTTCTTCGCTCCGGCCATGCTGCAGGAAACGCGATCGCGCTCGTTCACGTTCCGCAACACGGAGACGAAAATCGTGAAGGCGATCCTCGGGAACGAAGCCGGGTTGTATGGCGCCGCCTACCTTCCCGTGCTGGCGCGCAAGAGCTGATGGACATCGAGAAACTCTTTACGAAGCGGTTCCCGGAGAGCGGGAAGCCATCGGTGTACCGCGCGCCCGGCCGGGTCAACCTCATCGGAGAGCACACCGACTACAACCTCGGTTTCGTGCTTCCCATCGCCATCGACTTCGCCACCTATGCGGCCGTCGCGCGGAATCATGAGGGCAAGCTGCGCATCCGCTCGGAGAACCTCGACCAAACGCGCGAGTGGCCGGTAGCCGATGTTGCCGGGCTGAAACCAGCCCACGACTGGACCGACTACGTGATCGGCGTCGCGCGGCAGATTCCCCATCTCCATGCGCTCGACGTGTTGATCTCGAGTACGGTGCCGGTTGGCGCGGGGCTCAGCTCTTCGGCGGCGCTGGAGATCTCCGTCGCCCTCGCGCTGGGCGCCGAAGCGCGCGGCATTGAGCTGGCGAAGATGGGCCGCCGCTCGGAAAACGAGTTCGTGGGCATTCCCTGCGGCATCATGGACCAGTACGTATCGGTTTGCGGCCGCGCGGGCGCAGCCATCAAAATCGACTGCCGCTCGCTCGATCATGAGACCGTGTCTCTGCCCAGGGGCGTGTCCATCGTCGTTGTGAATACGATGGTGAAGCATGAGCTGAGCGGCTCGGCTTATCGGGATCGTGTGCGCGAGTGCGCGGAGGCCGCGAGGGCGATGGGCGTGGCGAGCCTGCGCGACGCGAAGCTCGAACAGCTCGATCTGGTTCGCGATCCGATCGCGAAGAAGCGCGCCCAGCACGTCATTTCGGAAGATCTGCGAGTGGAGCAATTCGTGACGGCTGCGGCGCGCGGCGCCGCCGGTGAACTCGGCCGGCTCTTTGTCGCTTCCCATCGCAGCCTGCAGCACGACTACGAGGTGAGCTGCGAGGAACTCGATTTCCTGGTGGACACCGCGATTGGCATTCCCGGCGCTTACGGCGCGCGCATGACCGGCGGCGGTTTCGGTGGCTGCACCGTAAATCTGCTCGATGCCGGAACGGAGGATCGCTTCGAAAGCGAGATCCGCTCGGCGTATGGGAAGCGGTTCGGAATCGCCGCGGAAACCTACCGCGTGCAGCCCAGCGCCGGCGCAGGCAAGATCGACGGAGAATAAAGGGCCCGCCGGCCGACTATTTGGGCGTTAGCGAGTCTCTTCCTCCGAGGCTGCCTGGACGGGCGGTTCACCAGTCCTCCGCCCGTCCGATCTTTTCAATATGATCGGGGAGTGCGTGTCACTCCCGTTCTCACCAGCCGCTGGACGAAGGCAGTGGTGTTCCTCGCCTGCCTTGTCCCCGCCGCGCTGTTGTACTGGCGCTGGGCGTACCACCTTCTCGGCCCCAACTGGATCGAAAAAGCGCAGCATTTCACGGGCGACTGGATTCTGCGCTTTCTGATCGCCACGCTGTGCATTTCGCCGCTGCGCAAACTGCCCGGCCTGAACGTGCTGATCCGCTATCGCCGCATGCTCGGCCTGTTCGCCTTCTTCTATGCCTGCGTGCATGTCTGGATCTACCTGCGGTTCGACAAAGCCTGGGACTGGCAGGAGATGTATGGCGATTTCACGCAAAGACGCTTTTACATCTTCGGCCTGATCGCGTTTCTGTCATTGGTCCCGCTGGCCGCGACTTCCTGGGCGGCAGCGATTCGCTGGATGGGCGGGCGCCGCTGGCAGTGGTTGCATCGGCTCGTCTACGTGGCTGCACTGGCGGGCGCGCTGCACTACTATTTACAGGGAAAATCGATCGTGCTGCGGGCGGTGTATTACGCGGCGGTCATCGTTGGGCTGCTGCTCGTACGCGTGGTGATGCGCCTTCCGGTTTTCCGCCCGGCGCCCGGGCGCTGATTGCCGAAGTCGGAGGCCTGTCGCGGTAGCATTGACTTCATGTCGCGTCTCGGAGCCTCTCTCTCAGCCGCGGGATTCCCCATTGTCCTGCTCTGCTTCGCAGCCGTGCCGGCCTTTGAAGTCGTCCCCCTGGAGACCGTTTCCGAGACCTCTTCGAACGTCAGCATCGGCGACCTGAACGGCGATGGAAACCTTGACATCGTCCTGGTCAAAGGTCGTCATTGGCAACTGACCACCAAGGTCTTTCTGGGGGATGGAAAAGGCCACTTCACTCCTGGCCCTCCCCTACCGAGCAATGCCACGAAAAGCTACTCCGGCTCGCTCGCCGACATGACAAAGAGCGGCCATCTCGACATCGTATTGAGCAACGATTCCCCCGATCCCAAACTGGTTCTGGTGAACGACGGAACCGGCCACTTCAAAGTTGGCGGAACCTATGGGGACCCGAAATGGCCCACCCGGAACGCGGCCGTGGGAGACCTGAACGGCGACGGCTACCCGGATATCGCGGTCGCGAATCGCGGCTTCCCGTCGTATGTTTGCTACAACGACGGCAAGCTGCATTTCCAGTGCAACCCCCTCCGCAATACGCCGAGCGCGGCGAGCATCTTAATTGCCGACATCGACGGCGACGGTAAGAACGACGTGATCTTCGCGTGCCGCGACAACTGCCAGAGCCGCGTCTTCTTCAACCAGGATCTGCAGGGTGAGGGGCGGCCGTGGGGTCCCGCCAGGGCATCGATCCGCGCCATTGCCGTAGCCGATCTCAACGGCGACGGCCATCCCGATATAGCCGCCTGTCCGGAGGGGCTCGGCTGCTTCGTTTATCTCAACGACGGCAAGGGCAACTTCGGGGCCGGCATTCAGTTCCAGAAACCGGGAGCGCTGCCCTACTCGATGATATCGGCGGATCTGAATGGGGACGGCCACCCGGATCTCATAGTCGGCTATGTCAATGCCCCCGGCGTGATTTACTACAACGATGGAACAGGCAGAAAATTCTACGCACGCCCTTTTGGCGATGGACGGGGCACAATATATGGGATGGCCGCGGGCGACCTCGATGGAGATGGAAGGCTCGACTTAGTGGCCGCGCGGAGTGACGCACCTTCGTTCATCCTCTTCAACCGCGGATCGAAGTGAAAACCTGATCGCTGCCCTTACTCTACCGGCGTCTTCTCGCGCACCAGCCGGCTCAGGTCGGCGATGAATTCGTCCACCGGCTTCACGCCCTGATCGGCGTGCTTGCGGTTGCGCACCGATACCGAACCCGCCTGCGCCTCGCGATCGCCCACCACCAGCATGAACGGCACCTTCTGCAACTGTGCCTCGCGAATCTTGAGGTTCACCTTCTCCTTGCGATCGTCCACCTCGGCGCGCAATCCCGCCTCGCGCAAGCGGCCGCAGACCTGATTCGCGTATTCGAGATGGCGGTCGGTGATGGGCAGCACGACGGCCTGCACCGGCGCGAGCCACACCGGGAACGCGCCGGCGTAGTGCTCCAGAAGAATGCCGAAGAACCGCTCCACCGAGCCGAACAGCGCGCGATGCACCATGAGCGGCTGATGTTTCTTTCCGTCCTCGGCGATGTACTCGAGGCCGAACCGCCGCGGAAGCGTGAAATCGAACTGCACCGTGGAGAGCTGCCACAGACGGCCGATGGCATCCACCAGCTTCACGTCGATCTTCGGTCCGTAGAACGCGGCTTCATCCGGCATCACCTTCGCGTCCATCTTCAGGCGATCGACAGCCTTGTGCAGAGCGCCCTCGGCGAGCTGCCATTGCTCGGGAGCGCCGTCGTACTTGCCGCTGGCGCCGCCGTCCCAGGTGGAAATCTCCGCCTGGTAGCTTTCGAAGCCGAACGTGCGAAGCACGTCCACGGCGAATTCGAGGCAGCTTACGATCTCGTCTTCAATCTGCGCGGGCGTGCAGAAGATATGCGCGTCGTCCTGGGTGAATCCGCGGACGCGCATCAGGCCATGCATCACGCCGGAGCGCTCGTAGCGATACACCGTTCCCAGCTCACCCAGGCGCACCGGCAGATCGCGATAGCTGCGCAGTTTGTCGGCATAAATCAGAATGTGCCCCGGGCAGTTCATGGGCTTGAGCTGATACTCGGCGTCGTCCAGCTCCATGGGCTTGAACATGTTCTCGCTGTAGAAACTGGCGTGGCCCGAGGTCTTCCACAACTCGCGGCGCATGACGTGCGGCGTGAACACCAGCGAGTAGCCGCGCGCCAGATACTGATCGCGCATCCAGTCTTCCATCAGCTTGCGGACAATGCCGCCTTTGGGATGAAAGAAGATGAGCCCGGGACCGGCCAGCTCCTGCACGCTGAACAGATCCAGCTCCTGGCCGAGCTTGCGGTGATCGCGCTTCTTCGCTTCCTCGAGGCGATGAAGGTACTCGTCCAGCTCTTTCTTCGAAAAGAACGACGTACCGTAGATGCGCTGGAGCTGGGGGTTCTTCTCGTCGCCCTTCCAGTAGGCGCCGGCGATGGAGAGCAACTTGAACGCCTTGATCTTCCCCGTGGAGGGAACGTGCGGGCCACGACAGAAATCGATGAAATGCGGCCCCAGCGTGTACTCGCTGAAGACCTCGCCCGCCTTTTCGGTGATCAGCTCGCGCTTCATCCAGTCGTCGGCGTACTTGCGCAGGCCGTCATCCTTACGGGTCAGCTTGCGTTCGTACGGAAGGTCGCGGCTCTGCAGCTCGCGCATGCGCTCTTCGATCTTCTCCAGGTCTTCGGGCGTGAAGGGAGTTTCACGCTGGAAGTCGTAATAGAAACCGGAGTCCGTGGGCGGACCGACGCCCAGCTTCGTTTCCGGGAAAAGTTCCAGCACGGCCGCAGCCAGCAGATGGGCCGTCGAATGGCGGTACACGTCGAGAGCCTCGGGATTCTTCGGCGTCAGGATTTGCAGCTTCGCGTCCGTTTCCACGGGCCGGGTCAGGTCGTAGAGCTCATCGTTCACGCGGGCGACGACGGCATCGTCGGCGAGTCGAGGCGAAATCGCGCGCGCAACGTCGATCGGGCGGACTCCCTGCGGATAAGGCTGCGAGCTTCCATCGGGAAGAGTAATGTTGACGTTTCCACTCATTTGTAAACGGGATGTAAACCAGTATCCAACAGCGTAACAGACGCGACAGTGCTTGTTTGCCGCGATGTTGGTTGTGCTGCGCGGACGAAGACCCCATAATATCGCTGAATTCGCTCGGACCTTTTGAGCCGCCGCGCGCTGCCATCTAACGTGGCTTCAGGATTGCTTCCCGCACTACGATTCGTCAGCGTCTTACACCGTTCGAAACGTATTAGGTCGCGAACGTTGTTTCTTTGCGTATACGCCCGCAGAATGTTGCATAACGTCACGGCGGCTTCGGTTTGCCCGTAGTCTCCGTCACCCCTGCCGGTCACTCGTCCGAAGGCCGGCAGGTTTTTTTTCGACACTCTCGCGAGGAGGAGAAACGAAATGGACCTGTTACTTTTTCTGGCGGTCCGGCTGATTGTCCCCGGAACCGCCCCCGAAAGCGCCAATGTTCCGCAGCCCGCCCTCGCGAACCCCACAACGGCGCCTGCCTGTTCGACGATGATTCAACCCGAGGCCCGCGTGCGCTGTCTGAACCGCCGGGCGCTCGACGAGGAATCGGGTGGGGATTTCGCCGCCGCTTCGCGCAACCTGGAGGAAGCTGATCGGCTCTGGCAAGCGCAGCCGCCGCCACCGGATGCGTTGCGTGGGATTATCCTCTCGAATCTCGGTGAAATGTATCAGCAACTGGGACGCTGGCGCGACGCAGGAGACTGCTTCCAGCGCGCAATGGAGGTGAGCGAGCGCACACTCGGACACGATGACGTGCATGTCGCTTACGCGATGGTCAGACTGGCGTCGGTTGAGAGCATGCTGGGAGACCCCTCCCGGACCGAGGAGCTCCTCACCACGGCGATCTCCATGGAGCGCCGCGCGATGCCCGGCTCCGCCGTCGAACTCGCCTCCGCGCTCGGGTTCATGGCCATGCTCGAGCTGCAGAAGGGCGATCATGACAAGGCCCGGGCTCTGGCCGCCGAGGGCGTGACGGTCGCTGAGAGAAAGAGCGCGAATACGCCGGAATATGCCGCCAACCTCACCACTCTGGCAGGCGTCTACATCGTTGCGAAAGACTCCGCGCGCGCGCTGCCGCTGTTGAATCGGGCGATAGAGATGCTCGAACGCCAACTGGGGCCCGAACATCCGCGCCTCGCGCAGGTGTTGATGGACCGTGCGCTGATTTACGACACGGACGGAAAGTGCGCGCTCGCGGAGGCCGACGGGCTCCGCGCGGTCGCCATTCTTACCCGGGAAGGCGGGCCCAACGGAATCAATACCGCGTGGGCCAAGACGCGGCTATCCGGTTTCTATCTCGATGACGGCCGGATCAACGAGGCCGAAGAGATCCTGCCCGCCGCGGTGGAGACGCAGCGCCGTTTCTACGACCGTCCAAACTGGCGCGTAGCGGCGAGCATCGCGGAGCTGGCCCGCCTTCGCGCCGTGCAATCGCGGGCCGCGGAAGCCGAGTCTCTCTATCGTGAATCGCTGGCCATGTTCGATGAGAGTGCGCCGAGAAATCCAGAAGCCGCCCGCGCCATGAGAGGCTACGCTGACCTGCTTCGAGCGCGCGGGGCCTCGAAACGCGAGATCAGCCGCCTCATGTCAAAGGCAAGATCGATCCAATCCACCGACAATTGATTCTTAACTTTAGAGAACTCTGCAGGTTCGATGGCCGTAACCTCCGTTAGGTCTCTTACGTCACAACCTCACAGTCGCGACGTGCCAGGTCGCCGGTATGGCCATGGACTGTCCGCGATGACGAGGGTGATTGGTGCTGTCTTTTCCCATGTTCGCGATGTTCGTACTGGCGGTGTCCCCAGCCGACTTCAGCGACATTGCTGCCCGCGCCGCCGCGGCCCGTGAGGCAAATAACGGTTCCCAGGCCATCGCGCTGTACCAGCAGGCGGTTCAACTGAATCCGCAGTGGGCCGAAGGCTGGTGGTATCTCGGTAATCTGTCGGCAGACGCGGGCCGCTTCGCCGAGTGTCGTGATGCTCTGCTGCAGTTCGTGCGGCTGGAAGACAAGCAGGCGCAGGGCTGGTCCACGCTGGGCCTGTGCGAATTCGAAACCGGCGACTACGCTGCATCGCTCGAGCACATCCGTCACGCTCTCACTTTGGGATCGGGAATTCCAGCGGATATGATGGACGTTCTCCGTTTCCACGAAGCCCTGATCCTCACCCGTGAAGGACAATTCGATCTCGCCCTTCGCAGCTACTCGGCAATCGTGCGCGGCGGGCCCCGAAGCGAGACGTTCGTGGCCGGGCTGGGTCTCGCGGCCCTTCACAAACCTCTCCTGCCGAACGATATCCCGCCCGCCGAGCAGGACCTTTACCGGATCGCCGGCACCGCCATGGGTAAGTCGATGGTTGGCGATAACGATGGCGCTCAGGCGGAGTTCCGCGACTTGCTGGCCCGCTATCCCTCGAATCCCGACGTTCAGTATTTGTATGGAGCCTGGCTGCTTCCGCAACATCCCGACGACGGGATCAAGCAACTCGAGAGTCTGCTGGATTCCAATCCGCAGCGGGATGACGTTCGTGCGATGATCGCCTACAATCTGGTGCAACGCGGAGACCTGAATCGAGCGCTGCCTTTCGCGAAGAAGGCGGCCGAAGACGCTCCGGGGAATCCGCTCGCTCAGTATGTTTACGGGCGAGCGCTCGCGGGAACGGGAGATCTCCAGACAGGCATCGCGCATCTCGAAGCAGCCGCGAAGCTCGACCCCAGCAGCCTCGACTGCCACGTGGCTCTGGCGTCGGCTTATTCCCGCGCGGGCCGGCCGGTGGATTCCCGCAGGGAGCGCATGAAATCGATTGCCTTGGCGAGGGCCAGTGGCGCGGGCAGTTAATGGTCCATGGGTCATTCTCGTCCTGTTGAGCGCAGGCGTGGCGCGAGCCGATTCGATCACCTGCGCGACTTGTCACGTTGAAGGCAAGTCGCAGCCTCAAACCCCGATGGCCCATGCCATCGAACTGCCCCCGCATCAGACCGCCCTCGAGAACCATCCGCTGCTCCGATTCCGCAAAGGCGGATATGAGTGGACCCTGGAGCGCCACGGCGACGCCAGCACCTACACGGTGAGTGACGGCACGAACGAACTGAAGCTCCCCATCCGCTACTCGTTCGGCATGCATTCCACGACTTTTGTCCTCGAGTACCAGGGTCGTCTTTACGAGAGCATGGTCAGCTATTTTGCGCCCATCGCCGGGCTGGACATCACGTTAGGCGATGAAGTCATCACGCCGCACAACCTGGAAGAAGCCATGGGCCGGCGGATCGACAACGCCGAGGCCACCGCTTGTTTCAATTGCCACGGATCGGCGCCGGCTGCGGAGGGCCGGCCGGTTCTGGAGTCCCTCACTGCGGGAGTGACCTGCGGCCATTGTCATCAGGGCGCGGAAACCCACCTTCGGGAGATCGTGCGCGGAATCACCACGTCGATTCCGGAACGGCTCGGGCACAAGTCGGCTGAAGACATGTCGGATTTCTGCGGAGCGTGCCACCGCTCCTGGCAGACGGCCATTGCTCTCGGTGTGTGGGGGTCACGAAACGTGCGTTTCCAGCCCTACCGCCTGGCCAACAGCAAATGTTTCGACGGCGCGGACAACCGGATGCGCTGCACGGCCTGTCACGATCCGCATCAACAACTGGTGAAGGATTCGGCCAGCTACGACAAAAGCTGCCTCGCCTGCCATGCGGCGGGCCGATACGAAGCCACGGCGGGCAGGGACACGGCGAAGTCGTGCCCGGTTGCTGCGAAGGACTGCGTCACCTGCCACATGCCCAAAGTGACGCTGCAAGGAAGTCATCAGGTTTTCACCGATCACTACATACGCATCGTTCGCCCTGGTGATGCGTACCCCGACTGAGCGTTAGCGCGGCTGGATTGGCGCGGCGGACACTGGGCGCCCATCGACGCCGCCGCGTCCTGTGCGCTGCTGGCGCCGTGCCGCCCCTCTGGCAGCCGAATTATGCTAACCTGGAATTTCGGCAATTTAATTCATTTTCAGGGAGATATCTTACATGCCACTCGTGTCAATGCGCCAGGTCCTCGATGAGGCGGCCAAAGGCGGCTATGGCGTTGGAGCCTTCAACGTCAACAACATGGAACAGATCCAGTCGATCATGGAAGCGGCGCGCGAAACAAAGTCGCCAGTAATTGTTCAGGCCAGCCGCGGCGCGCGAGCGTATTCGCAGGATCGCTTCCTCTATCACCTGATGATGGCGGCCACCGAGCTCTATCCGGAGATCCCCACCGTGCTCCATCTCGATCACGGCAACAGCGTGGAAACCTGCAAATCGGCCATTGACATGGGCTTCACCAGCGTCATGATGGATGGCTCCCTGATGCCCGACGGCAAGACACCGTCGTCGTTCGAGTACAACGTCGATGCGACGCGCAAGGTCGTCGAGATGGCGCACGAAAAGGGCATCACCGTGGAAGGCGAGATCGGCTGCCTCGGCGGCATCGAGGATGGCCACGGCGCGGGCCTCGGCGGCCTCGAACACCTGACCGATCCCGATCAGGCGGTTGAATTCGTGGAGAAGACTGGCCTCGATGCGCTGGCCATCGCTATCGGAACCAGCCACGGCGCATACAAGTTCTCCAGCAAGCCCACCGGCGCAACGCTCAAAATGGATCGCCTCATCGAGATCCACAAGCGGCTGCCCAACGTGCACCTGGTGATGCATGGGTCTTCGAGCGTGCCGAAGGATCTGCAGGACATCGTCAATCAGTATGGCGGCAAGCTGAAGCCGACGTGGGGCGTGCCGGTGGAAGAGATCCAGCTTGGCATCCGCAACGGCGTGCGCAAGATCAACGTGGACACCGACAACCGTCTGGCCATCACCGGCGCGATTCGCAAGGTATTCGCCGAGAAGCCGGAAGAGTTCGATCCGCGCAGCTACATGAAGCCGGCCCGCGAGGCGATGAAGAAGGTTGTCGCCCTGCGCATGACGCAGTTCGGCCAGGCCGGCCACGCCGGCGACTACGCGCCGATTCCGCTGTCCGAGATGGCGAAGCGCTACGCTGCGCAGCCGGTGCTGGCGTAAGCCACAGCGCAACACTGGGAGTGCTCGGAGGCTTCTCCCGACCCGCACGGGATAATTGTTCCCATGTCACTCGCTCCCGGAAATGAAGGTGATCGTCAGCGGGGAGTGTAGTTGCCGCCGTTGCGGTGGAACCAGCGTGGCGGCCTGGAGAAGGAGCACCCCTGTGAGCATGTTTGACTTTCTGACATCGACATGGTCGGCGGGCGTGCCCACCCTTGCGCTGGCGGTGAGAGCCTTTCGGGGACAGAGTCAGAGCGTCGAGTTTGGGAAGGCGTATGCTTTCACCGAGACGTTGGCCCCGGGGCAGGTCTACAACTATCGTTTCGACACGAGTGAGATCAAGAAACCGCTTCACGAAGCGGTGACCAGTTGCGGCTGGACCTGGAAAGGCGTGGCCTTCGGCAAACTGTAACTGTCTCCTGCGGAGCGGCTGGAAGTGGCATGGGATAATCGTTCCCATGTCACTCGCTCCCGGAAAAATCAAACATATGAAAGCGCTGGCCAACGCCGCGGGCGTGATCGCCGCGGCCGCCATGGATCAGCGCGGCAGCCTGCGGAAATCCATCGCCTCGGCCAAAGGCATCGACACGAAGCAGGTCACCGACGAGATGATGTCGGAGTTCAAGGTGGCGGTGTCCAGGGTGCTGACGCCGCACGCCAGCGCGATTCTGCTCGATCCCGAGTGGGGCCTTCCTGCCGCGAAAGCGCGGTCGTCGAATGCCGGGCTGCTCCTCGCCTACGAATTGAGCGGCTACGACAATACACAACCCGGCCGCCTGCCCGATCTGTTGCCGCATTACTCGGTGAAACGCATCGTGGACGCCGGCGCTGACGCGGTCAAGATCCTCATCTACTACACGCCCTTCGAGGACGAGAAGATCAACGACATCAAACACGCCTTCATCGAACGCATCGGCGCGGAATGCGAGACGTACGAGATCCCGTTCTTCCTGGAGTTCGTCGGCTACGACCCGCAGGGTGGCGATGAGAAGGGATTGGAATTCGCAAAACGCAAGCCCGACGTGGTGAAGGGCTCCATGAGGGAATTCTCGAAGCCGCAATACAAGGTGGACGTGCTGAAGGTGGAGGTGCCCATCAACGCGAACTACGTGGAGGGCTCCAGCGTCTACAAGGGCCAGAAGGCGTATTCGCGCGCGGAGGCGCTGGCTCATTTCCGCGAGGCGGCGGACATCGCCACGAAGCCCTTCATCTATCTGAGCGCCGGCGTGAGCAACGCCCAGTTTGTGGAATCGCTGAACATGGCGGGCGAAGCCGGCACCGACTATTCCGGAGTTCTGTGCGGCCGCGCCACCTGGAAGGAAGGCATTCCGGTCTACGCGAAACAAGGCGTCAAAGCGCTGGAAGACTGGCTCTCCACCGAGGGTGTGAAGAACATCGAGGCGGTGAACGCCGCGATCCACGGCGCGAAGCCGTGGTACACGAAGGCGGGCTTGGCCGCGCAGGGCACCTCGGCACAATCCTGATCCCTCGGATTCCTACCGAGCTAAGCGGGGCCTCCGCCTGGCAGAGACCCCGCATGCTTCGCACAACTTCGCCGTTACACTCGCGGCGTCGAGGATTTTTGTTCTTTCAAGGGTTTAGGTCGTTGCTGGAGAGTGATCGCCAGCGAAGTGGCGGGCTTATCTCAGCACCCGTCGGGGGCCCATTTGAGGACGCCGTTACAATTGGCAATGTCGTATTTCAGCTTACTTTCGACCCACGTTCCATCGATTTTCTGACATTGCGCAACCAGGACGTGACGGCCCTCCTCGGCTTGTTCGAACCTGATATTTCTGCTGGTTTTCTCGTACGTTCCGGGCGGCGGCGTGGCACTTGCCTTCGGTGTCATGGTTATTTTCCTCCTTTCAGGAAAAACGCAGATGTAGTATACGCCCCTTTGTCCGCGAAATTCAATACCGAAAAATCCGCGAGCAAACGTGAATATCGCGCAAACGACGTGGCCGGATATTGGCAGTTCCCGTGCTCGGGTTTGGTGGTGTCTTGGCGGGGTCCTCCGTCGATTCGCAGGAGCCGGTTTCGTGGACCGGTGCATGTGACAACGTGGCCAACGTTGCCCGAGCCGGGCCGAACCACCGGTTGGCGCGATCGAAGCGAAAGGCGGGGCCGCTGTGATAATGTACGACTACACCTATGGCTGAAACCACCCCTGTAGCTGGCAAACCGCAGTACGGCCTCGCCACGGTCGTCGGCTTTGCGGTCTTCTTCATCATTGGACTCGTCACCGTTTCCAAGGATCCGCTGGTGCCGCACTTTGAGGGCATTTTCGGGCTGAGTCATTTCCAGAGCAATCTTGTGCAGTTCATGTTTTTCCTTGCGTACCCGATCATGGGCATTCCCTCGGCGCGGGCGATTTCCCGGTTCGGCTATCAGGGCGGCATGGTGCTGGGTCTGGCCGTGACCGGGCTGGGCGCGCTGCTCTTTGTGCCCTCGGCGATGGCGGCGTCCTACATCATGTTTCTGGCGGCGCTCTTCGTGCTGGCTTCGGGAATCACGCTGCTGCAGGTTGCGATCAACCCGTACGTGGCTTCGCTCGGATCGCCCGATCAGGCGTCCAGCCGGCTCAATCTGGGGCAGGCGATCAACTCCGTCGCCACGACGGTTGGCCCGCCGCTGGCTGGCGTTCTGATCCTCTCCGCCGTGCCGCTGACTGCTGCGGAGATCAGCCGCCACAGCGCAGAGTGGTTGCAGACCTATCGCACCGGCATCCTGTCTAAGATCATCGGCCCCTACACCGGAGTGGCCGTCGGCGTGTTCATACTGGCTTTCATCATCTCGCGTCTCAAGCTGCCGAAGCTGTCCATCGAAAAGACGGATAAGACGCCCGAGCCGCCCATGTCGGCCGTGTTCGGCTACCGCCATGCGGTGCTCGGCGCGGTGGGAATCTTCGCCTATGTCGGCGCGGAGGTGGCCATCGGCAGCAATCTGTACAAGTACCTGACGCTGCCGCAGGTGGGGGTTTCCAGCGTGCAGATCGCCACCCGGTACGTGGCCTTCTACTGGGGAGGAGCGATGATCGGCCGGTTTATCGGTTCCGCGGCGCTGCGCAAGATCTCGCCTTCGAAGGCGCTGACGTTCGTGTCCGTTGGCGCGATTCTCCTTGTTGCCATCAGCATGTTCACCAGCGGACCGGTGGCCATGTGGACCATGATCGCGGTCGGCTTGTTCAACGCCATCATGTTTCCGACGATCTTCGCTCTGGGCATTGCCGGCATGGGCTCGCTGACGGGCAAAACATCGGCACTGATCAATATGCTGATTGTGGGCGGCGCGCTCATTCCGCCGGCCCTCGGCGCGGTGGCCGACATTTCGTGGGTCGGACTGCAGAGGGCGTTCGTCGTGCCCATATTGTGCTACCTGTTTATCGCGTACTACGGCGCCAGCGGATACCGGCCAGTGAAAACGGTGGTGCCGCTCGGGGCGTAGTAATCGGCTGGACTTGCTGGGGCAGGGGATATCGGTAAAGACCGGCACGGGTCCCGGAGCATTCGAGCACAGACTTTTCGGATTCAGTTTCCGAAAACCCCGTTTTTCGGCCGTCAAAGGCGCATGAGTGCTCGGCGGATCGCTGCAGTTGTTCGCGCCCGGACTTTTCCGTAGAACGGACCTGCGTTCACCGCGTACACATGAAGCGAAGTAGAGGCCCCGGTTGGATTGAAGCGCAACCCGGTCACCAGGAATCTCGGAAGGAGCTGGATCGCCACATGCGCCCGATCTTTCGCGGAAGACTCGGCCGGCGACCGATGCCTGTTCCGATTTCGCAGATGTGGACCGCGCTGAAGGAGCGCAGCTACTAGCGGCCGCTCCACGACAGACTGAAGTCGCCGTGCTCCTCCATCACCGTGTAATCGGACGGAATCTGAAAGAGTGCGGCTTCCGGCTCGTTGCGGACGATGTTGATCAGCTTGTCGATTTGTTCCCCGATCTGCGGGCCCGTTCTGCGCTGGAAAACGAGCAGCCTGAGCTCCGGCGATGACCACCGCTCGTCCACTTCCGTCATGGGATGATCGTTGCCCATCTCGCCCACTGCCCTGATGGTGGTGTGGCGATTGCCCTCGACGATCAGTCCTTCCATCGAGCGAGTTCCCAGATCTTCGTCGATGATTTCAACCTTTCCCGTGCTATGTGTCGTCCGCGGAGCGGCCGGCTCGGCTGTCTCGATGGGACGGGGACGGAGCAGTGTTTCAGACACTGGAAGCTCCTGACGGTGAGCGACCTTGTTGACGGGATCGAGCACGTACAGGACATGTGCAACCGGATCGCTGATGTGGACCATCAGCAGCGTCGACTGACTTTCCGGATCGGAGGAACGCAGAGGCGCTTCCGCACGAACGCGGCCGGCGGAATCCCGGTAGAGCTTCGTGGTTGTACTGTGGCGAATGTGCGTGCCGTCAGCCAGCGACTGATCGGTTTCCGTGACCCGATCGCCGGAGTATGGCGCGCCGACCACCACCTGCATGGGAAATCTCGGGGCAGCGATCCGCACGCCTCCGCGGAATGGCCTCTGGTCCTGCGCGAAAACGGCCAGCGCACTGAGCAGCAATGAAAGAGATAAGCAGCGATGGTTGTTCACCAAACACCTCCCTGGCAGCGGAACAATGAACAACTCAACGATACTCCTTTGCTGACTGCCCGACTTCGCGGTCTCTTTGGTTGCCGCGGAAATCGCATTGGTAACCCGAGCGATAGGCGCGATGAGGTCATTTTCCGATAAGGCTGTTTTCCGGCCAGAGCACATGTTCGAGATGGCGACTGCCCCGCCATGTGGATTTCGGAAGCCCGCGGCACTTTTCCAATCAACGCTTCGCATTCACGTTGCTCGCACTCTGATCTGGATTCATCGGCGCAGGGTTGAATCAGCGGCCGAAACGTGAGCTTCTCGGAAGCCAGCCCCGTGCGGCCACTACTTCGAATCTTTCCAGAAAAGCTCGGCGTCGGAGCGCCGCACGTAGTTGGCATCGAGCAGAGCGGGATCGCCCGCTTCTCCGCGCTGCAGCCGCTGCCAGGCGATCTTTCCAATAGCGGCGGCGAGCTCGCGCGGGGCCTCACGCAGCGCAATGCCGGGGAATGTCTGGTTCGAGACGAACTCGATATTCTCTTTCGGCAGCGTGGCGACCCAGTCGTCCAGCTTCATGACCACCTCGGGCCTGACGATCTCCAGCGCGTCATTGTAAACCGCGCCGAAGATCTCGCCGCGGCGCGCGTCCAGCAGGGTGGCGCGAAGCGGAAGCTCGCCGAAATAGGCCAGCGCCTGAAGATTCGAGACAGCGGTGGCCGGCTTGCCGGTTGCCTCCGCCAGACCCTTGATAGCCGCCATGCCCACTCGAACGCCCGTGAACGATCCCGGTCCCGCGGCGCAGGCAAAACAGGAGATGTCGTTCAGGCGCAGTGCGTGCGCATCCAGAAAGCTGCGCAGACGACCATAGAGCACATGGGAAAAGCCGTCCGGGGATCGCACCGGCAATTCGCCGGCAACGCGTCCGCTCTCATCGACGAGCGCCATGCTGCCGAATTCGGAGGTCGTGTCAATTGCCAGAATCACCTGGGTAGCTGGAAGACCTTGTCCAGAAGATACGCCTTGCCGTTGGCGTTCAGCGCGGTGACGCGAACCGTCAGCACACCCGTGGTGTCGCCCTGCACCAGAACCTGCGGCACCTGGAACGTGCCTTTGGGACCAGTCCCGAGCACGCGGAAGCCCTCGGGGCCGCCGGCGATCTCCCCGGTCCAGTAGTACATCATGAGGCGTGTGGCGCGGGTGGGTTTGCGGATCTTCACCGCGTAGGGCACGGGAACGCCCGTGGGAAGCGAATCGCCTGGCGGGTCGATGATTTCGAACGGAATCTTCTCGATATTCTGCTCGACCTCCTGCATTAGCAGCGGCCGCGACTCGAAATACCACGACTTCAGCATCGATTCCTTGCGCCCTTCGCGCGAGATGTGCAGCACCCAGGGATGATTCGTGTCGGGCGGGGTGGAGGTGAAATGCTCGCCGTGGTACTTCTTCTCGGCAATCTCCTGGCCGGTGAGTGGATTGAACCACGAGACATCGTAGTTATGCTTCTCGATGTCCACCTCCACCGGCGGGCCTGGTTTCTCAACGTACACGATGTATTCGACGCCTTCGAGCGCAACAGCGCGCCCGCCGTCCACGTCGTAGAACGGCTCCAGTTCCCAGTGCCGCGTGTCGGAGATGAAATCGAACCAGTTCTTCGCCTCGAATTCGTTGCTGCCTTCGAAGGTCACGTACTGGCCGTCCATGGTGCTGCTCCACAGGCGCGCCGCGGTGGTAATGCCGACGAAGGGAACCGGGTAAAGCTGGTGTTCCACCGAACCCATCTCGTCGTCGCCCGGCTGCGTGCTGCGGCTGATCACGAAGTTCATCCAGCCGTCCGCCAGCAAAGGCGCGGAAGTCATGCGCGCGTTGGTGGAGCGCGGGTGCTGGTACGGGTCCATCTTCTTCAGCTCGAGGCCGACCTCTTTCAGCACGGCTCGCGCGCCGGCGTAGTCCTCGAACTCGCTGACGCCCTGCCATGTGATGTTCATGGGAGCGTAGCGCGCCACCAGAAAGCGAACCAGATGCTGGCGGGACTGCCAGTCGGGAAAGAGCGATGTAATCACATTCGGATTGGCGGCGATCACCACATCGGCGACGATGCCGCGCTTGTTGATCTCGCGGATGCGGCGATCCAGTTCGGCGAAATACGCTTCATCGGGGCGGCCATTCGGGAAGATGCGGTGGGCGTCCGCGTCGTCGCCCAACAAAGAAAGGCGCAGATGCGTGAACTTGTTCTGGACCGTGGTTTGCAGCTTTGCCTCGAAGCCGGCTTCGGGCAGGAAAGCGAGCCGGTCGGCGACATCTCCAAACCAGAGATGCGGCTTCTTGTTTTCGGTGGCCCAGTGATGCACGTTGGCCGGCACGACGAACCCGGGCGAATCGGAAGCCGCCGCGTTGAAGCTGCCTTCCTTTTCGTCCAGGCCGGGAAGCGTGCTGGTGATTTTGTAGATCCACTGGCCGCCCTCGGTTGGCGTAAAGCGCACCACCATTTGGCGCCCGTCATAGTAGCCCGGCATCAGAAATGTCTTGAAGTGCGGCGAGCGGAACTCGATCTGGATCAGCGACGACGTGAACGGGTCGCCACTGCCGGCGGCCAGATCGAAACGCAGTTCGCAGGGGGAGTATGCCGGAGTGCCATCGCAACCGGATTGCGCGTGGAGGCCGGCCACGAGCGCGGCGGCCAGCGCGGCCACACGAAAAAGGCGCACGAGCATTCTTCTTCAGTATCAACCATGCTGTGCGACACTGGAGCTTGTTGAAAAGCGCCGGGAACCGCTTGCTGGCGCGCGCGGCTCAGTTTAGCAGCTCGTCATTGCAGGCAGCTACCGAGCCACGACCGCCAGGGAGTGGTGCGAAAATGGCGCTTTTCAGGAAGCTCCTGGATGGCGGAAAGCGTGCGGACGATTCTCGCGGTTGCGATCATGGCCCTGGCAATGGCCGCCGATGCTCCCTGGCAGCAGCAGATTGAACAGTGGCGCGCTCGTCGCGAAGCGCGCCTGAAAGCCGACGACGGCTGGCTCAGCGTGGCTGGCTTGTTCTGGCTGAATGAAGGCGACAACACGATCGGAACAGCCTCTGACTGCGCAATGGTGCTGCCCGCCGGGTCCGCGCCCGCGCACGTTGGTGTCCTTCATTTTCACGCCGGAAAGACGAGCTTTCGTGCCGCGCCCGGAGTTGCCGTGGCGGTGAACGGAAAGCCTGCCGAGTCCGCCGAGCTGAGGTCCGACGACGATAAGGATGGCCCCGATGAGGTGGCCGTCAACGCCCTCACGATGTATGTGATTCACCGCGGCGACAAGTTCGGCATCCGTCTGAAGGACCGCAACAGCGAATATCGCCGCAGCTTCACCGGCCTGCACTGGTATCCGATTCGTCCCGAGTATCGGGTGACCGCGAAGTTCGTGGCGTGGCCGCAGCCGAAAGAGATCCCGATTGCGAACATCCTGGGGCAGACCGAGCCGACGCCCAGTCCCGGCTACCTGGAGTTCACGCTGAACGGCGTTGCGCTGCGGCTCGACGCGGTCACCGAAGACAATACGTTGTTCCTGATCTTCCGCGATCGGACCGCCGGGAAGACCACCTACGGCGCAGGCCGATTCCTGAACACGGACATGCCGAAAGACGGCGCAGTGGTGCTCGACTTCAATAAGGCCTACAATCCCCCTTGCGCGTTCACTCCCTATGCGACGTGTCCGCTCCCGCCGCTGCAGAACCGGCTGGCGGTGGCGATTGAAGCGGGCGAGCTGAAATACGGCGATCATTGACCGTGTCTTGTCCGGCCCGCGAAATCGGCCTTATCCGCCCAATGGAAAAAATCGATTGGCGCGGCAGCCGTGGCATCTCGTAGATTAGTGGTTACTCGTAGTGTCGGCTTTCCGTATGCAAGCGCAAACGCCACAGGCCGTGAGAGATGACCTTTTCCGCGGCTATCAGACCAGCGCGTTCTTCGACGAGATGTTCGCCGCCGACGGCCAGTTGCGCCCGCACTATGCGCGCCTCCACGAAGAACTTGCCAGCCTTCTGCCCGCGGAATTCGAGGAGCGCCGCCGCCTCGCCGACTCGGCTTTTCTTCTGCAGGGCATCACGTTCACGGTCTACAGCGACGGCCAGGGCACGGAGAGGCTGTTCCCCTTCGATCTGGTTCCGCGCATCCTTCCCTGGCACGAGTGGGACCGCATCGAACGAGGGCTCACCCAGCGAGTGACTGCGCTGAACCTCTTCCTGCAGGACGTCTACGGGGCGCAGCGCATTCTGAAGGACCGCAAAATCCCGCGCTCGCTCATTTATTCCTGCCGCCATTTCCGCCGCGAGATGATCGGCGTCGAAGTGCCGCGCGGAATTTACACGCACGTGGCCGGCATCGACCTGATCCGCGATTCGCGCAGCGGTGATTTTCTGGTGCTGGAAGATAACGTTCGCACGCCCAGCGGCGTTTCCTATGTGCTCGAGAACCGGCTGGTGATGACGCGGATTTTTCCGCACGCCTTCCAGGTGCATGAAGTGCTGCCGGTGGATCATTATCCCAGTGAGCTCGCGCAAATCCTGCGCTCGCTCTCGCCGCGGCCGAAGGACCCGGTGGTCGTCGTCCTCACCCCCGGCATCTACAACAGCGCCTACTTCGAGCACAGTTTCCTCGCGCGGCAGATGGGCGTGGAACTGGTGGAAGGCCGCGACCTCATCGTCGATGGCGACGTCGTTTACATGAAGACCATCACCGGCCTTACCCGCGTGGACGTCATCTATCGCCGCGTGGACGACGAGTTTCTCGATCCGCTGGCGTTCCGCTCCGAGTCGCTGCTGGGCGTGCCCGGGCTGATGGGCGCTTACCGCGCCGGCAACGTGGCGCTGGCCAACGCCATCGGGAACGGTGTCGCCGACGACAAAGCCATCTACGCCTACGTTCCCGATTTCATCCGCTACTACCTGGGCGAGGACCCGATCCTCGAAAACGTGGAGACGCGAATCTGTTCGCGCCCGCAGGATCTCGCCTATGTGCTGGAGCATCTCGGCGAGCTGGTGGTGAAGGCGGTGGGCGAATCGGGCGGCTACGGTATGCTGCTGGGACCTTACTCCACCCACGCCATGATCGAGGATTTCCGCAAGCGGCTCATCGCCGATCCGCGCAACTACATCGCGCAGCCGGTAATCTCTCTTTCCCGTTGTCCCGCCTACGATGGAACGGCCTCGCGGATGGCCGGCCGCCACGTCGATCTGCGGCCCTATTGCCTTTTCGACGGCGAGAAAGTGATCATCGTGCCAGGCGGGCTTACGCGAGTCGCGTTGAAGCCCGGTTCGCTGGTGGTGAATTCGTCGCAGGGCGGCGGCAGCAAAGATACCTGGGTGCTTCGCGGAGAGAAATGATGCTGTCGCGTATCGCCGAATCGCTGTTCTGGATGTCCCGCTACATGGAGCGGGCTGAGGACACCGCGCGCCTGCTCGACGTGCACTATCACATGCTGCTGGAGCACTCCTGGCAGTCGTACGAACTGCGCTGGGAAGCGATTGTGGCCATCAGCGGAGAGGCGGACCGTTTCTTCAAGCTCTATCGCGAGGCGAACCCGCACACGGTTTTCGAGTTTCTGGGATTCCGCGAGGACAATCCCAACTCCGTTCTTACCTGCATCAACCGCGTCCGCGAGAACGCCCGCACCATTCGCGACCGCATTTCGCGCGAGATGTGGGAGGACATCAACAGCCTCTATCACCGCGTCCGCGAGTTTCGCCCCGAGAGCGAGATCGCCGTCGGCCCGCACCGCTTCTGCAACGAAATCAAGTTCGCCAGTTTCCGCTTTCACGGCGTGTGCGACGACACGCTGCCGCACGATGAAGGCTGGCAGTTCCTGCAGGCCGGTCGCGCTCTGGAACGCGCCGAGACCACCGCCCGTATCGTGGACGCCGAATATCATCAGCTCCTCACCAGCGCGTCCTCGGAAGCCGATGTCAACAACCATCAATGGATGGCGGTGCTGCGCTCGGTGGCCGCGTACGAAATCTACCGGCGCGAATATCACGGCCGCATCGAACCCCAGAAAGTGGCCGAATTGCTGTTGCTGCATCCGCGCCACCCGCGCTCGGTTCGCTTCAACATCGCCGCGCTCCACTGCGCTTTGCAGGCCATCAGCGGATCGGGACCGAACACCTACGCCACCGAAGCCGAGCGCCTTGCCGGCAAAATGCAGGAGAGCCTGCTCTACGACCGCATCGAAGACGTTTTCGCGCGCGGTCTCCATCCCTTTCTCACCCACGTGCAGAAGACCTGCCGGGCCATTGGAGAGCAGATCGCGCAAACGTATTTCTACTACGCGGTGGTGGCCTGATGAACCGCTACCGGCTGGTTCACGTCACCGAGTTTCAGTACGACGGCGTGGTTTCCGAAAGCTACAACGAGCTGCATCTGCGCCCCCGCCAGGATGAGAACCAGAGCTGCCTTTCGTTCCGCATCACCACCGATCCGGCCAGCAACGTCTCATATCACGTGGACTATTTCGGCAACTGGGTGCATCGCTTCAACGTGACCGGCCAGCACACCAGCCTGCACATTGAATCCGATTCCGTGGTGCTGGTGCATCGGCCCAACGAGCTGCCGAAAGAGAGCATCACGCTGGCGGCATTTGATGCCATGGCCGATGAAATGGACGAATATTACGATCTGCTGACCTCCAGCCAGTACGCGCCTCACGTCGAGCTTCTGGGCGAGATGAAAAAGGGCGCGGAGGAGCGGAGCGGGGGAACTCTGGCGGGCTTTGTGCTGGCCGCCACTGAGCTGGTCCACTCCGCGTTCCGCTACGAAAAAGGCGCCACGCACGTGCACTCCTCCATTCTCGATTCGCTGGCCAGCGGCGCGGGCGTCTGCCAGGATTTCGCGCACATCTTTCTCGCCGTCGCGCGCATGCGCGGCATCCCGGCGCGCTACGTCTCCGGGTATCTGGTGCCGCGGAGCGCGGCAGAGGGCGGCAGCAACCTCGAGGAGGTGATCGGCGGCCAGGCCTCGCACGCCTGGGCCGAAGTTTATCTTCCTGGCACGGGTTGGGTGGGCATGGACCCGACTATGGGACAAACGGTCGGACCGCAGCATGTGCGCGTGGCTTATGGACGGGACTACGGAGATGTTCCTCCCGTACGCGGCACCTACAAAGGCCACGCCGGGCAGCAGCTATCGGTGGATGTCCGGGTCCGGCCCGCGCTCGACGACGAAGGCACGGAGCATCTTGAGAGAACCGCCGCGGCCCCGCCGAAGCCACGCGTCGAAGAGCCCGCGCAGCAGCAACAACAGCAACAGCAGCAATAAGCCGCAGGTTGGCGTCCTCGGATATGATGGCCGCAGCCAATGGACTGGTATTACTCAGATGGTGGGCGGCAATTTGGTCCGGTGACGCACGCCGAACTCGACGAACTCGTTGCCTCGGGCAGGATCGGCGGCAGAACGTTAATTTGGCAGACCGGGATGGAAACGTGGTTGCCTCTGTTTGCCGCGCTTCCGATTGCCTCGCCTCCCAGGGCGAACGCGGATACCGGCCCTTCATCTGACCAATGCGAGGATCTCTCCCGCTGCAGTGAATGCGGAAACCCCATTCGATCGGCAGATCTGCTTGATGTTCGAGAAATGTGCGTCTGCGCGTCCTGCAAGGACATCGCGATACAGCGGCTGCGCGAGGGCGTTACGGTGGCATCGGAGCGGCACGATCAACGGCACCGATATGCAGGGTTCTGGATCCGCTTCGTCGCGTGGCTGATCGATGGATTTATCGTTGGCGCTATGACCTCCGCTCTGGAATGGGCATTCAAGAGAGCGCTCGGGCCGGTGCCTGACCCGGAAGCTGTCGCTGGACGGCTGTTCCTGCTGAGTGGCATCGTTTTCGCCCTTGAGCTCGTCATTGCCTTGCAATACGCATCCTGGTTTGTCGCGGAGAAGGGCGCAACGCCGGGTAAGTTGCTCCTTTCCCTGGAGGTCATTTGCGTGAATGGTGATCGCCCAAGCTACGAGCGTGCGCTGGCCCGTTACCTGGCGACCTGGCTTTCTGCGGTTCCGCTTTTCCTCGGATACATCATGGCTGGGTTCGACGATGAGAAACGCGCACTACACGACCGTATCTGCGATACACGCGTCATCCGACGCTGAGACGGCGCAGACTTACCCCGCGGCTTTTCTCCTCGCGACAGTGCGCACCCGCTTGGGCATCTCCACCGTCTGCGAATCGGCCTCGGTCGCCGTTGACGCCGGCTTCTTGGCGATTGCCAGGCTCTGCTTCAGCGCCTCCATGATGTCGATGACCCGCGCCGTTTCCGGTTCCGGCGGCGCCACCACTTCCTTCCCCTGGATCTTCGCGTCGATCATGGCGCGCAGGTTGTCCCGATACGAATCGTGGTATTTCTCCGGCTGAAACTCCGCCGCCAGCGATTCGATCAGCATCGTGGCCAGCGCCAGCTCCTTCTCCTTTACCAGGCTCTTGTCCGTGCGAAACTCCTCGCTCGCGCGCACCTCGTCGGCGTAGTACATGGTGTGCATCATGAGCCCCTTCGGACCGGGCCGGAAGAGGGCGATGTGCTCGCGGTTGTGCATGGTGATCTTCGCGACGCCCGTGTAGCCGGTCCGCTCCAGAGCCTCGTACAGCAGCGCGTAAGGCCGTTCGCCCGCGTCGTCCGGCGCCATGTAGTAGGAGCTCTCGAAGTACACCGGGTCCACTTCGGACGATTTCACGAATTCCACGATTTCCATGGTCTTCGCGCTCGCCGGGGCCATGCGCTTGATCTCTTCGTCGTCCACCACCACCCAGCGGCCCTTCTCGTACTCGTAGCCTTTGACGATGTCCGTGCGGGCGATGGGCTTGTCCTCGGCCTGGCAGTATAGAACCTGCTTGACCCGGCTGTGGTCTTCCTTGTGTAACTGATTGAAACTAATGGTCTCGCTGCGGGCGGCGGTGTACAGCTTCACCGGAAACGACACCAGACCGAACGTAACATGGCCTTTCCAGACGGTGCTTGCCATAGGATCTCCAGCTCCGGCGACCGGCGGCGTTGCAGCCGCCTCTACAAAGGTCGCGCTCGACCAGAATAACCCGCGGGCACAAACATTTTCAAGTAGTTGTGTAGTTTACCTGGACGCCGCGACCGCGGCCGCAGGTCTCAGGTTCCGTGCTCCGCAGCGGGAATGCGCTGCGCGATCCAATGCAGCGTCATGCTGGCAATCTCGAGGGTGCCTTCCAGTTGCTCGCCCTTCAGGGTTGCGCGCAGCGTGTAAGTCATGATTTTCCGGCCGGACACGGTCAGACGACTTCCGCTGACTTCGCCGCGCACCTGTAGGTCTCCTCCCGCGGTGTGAAGCGTGCCGGACAGCTCCGCGCCTTTCTGAGCCAGGGAAAGTGTCGTGTCACCCTTGAGCTTTTTGCCTTCCGGGAAACTCAGACGCCAGTTTCCGGCAACGTTCGCCGTGCTCGCGCTGACGGGAGGGGAATCGGCGGCTGTGTCCACCGGGACACACAGAATCCCCGCACTTATGACGACTGCAGGCCACCTCATAAGGCGTCTCCGTCGAGGGAATGAGCTACTCGACGTCGTCCGGCTTGACTTCCTTCGTCGAACCGTTAGCGGCCCACTTCAGGAAGGCAATGATGTCGGCCAGTTCCTGCGACGTATAGCCGGCGCCCGTGGGCGGGTGGGCCCATTTCTCGGTCCGCACCATCGAAATGACGTCCTTCGCCGCCAGCGTCTTCAGAACCGGCGGTGTCTGGCTCAGGTCGAAGACCTGAATCTCGTCGCCTTCCTTCTGTTTGAGGATGCCCGGAAAGCTGCCCGCCGCCGTCTTGACCTCCTGCACGTTTTCGGTCATGTCCATTTTGATGGCCATCACCAGGCCGCGCGGCGGCACCACCGATGCCAGCGGCTTCAGATCGGGGCCGACGGCGTTGCCCACGCCGGCCATGGTGTGGCAAGTCGCACAGGGCGTGCCTTTGGGCGAGTTGAGGAAGAGTTCGCGCCCCCGCTCCACCTGCTTCGGGACGGGCTTGTTCTGCGCCGCCGCCGAAAACGCCATCGCTCCGCATACGAGAGCGATACCGCATTGCTTCAGCATGATCGCCTCCCAGCCGGACTGATGCTATCACAACTGACGGGCGCGGGCGCAAGCGCGGGCAGGTAGGTGGGTGCGGCCGCGGGGACGGGCGTGGGTTCGGGGAGTTGGACTTTCACGAAACGAGGGAAATAAATGCTCATGTCGGTGGCGAGGCGCTCGTCGGAACCGTTGGCCGTGTAAGTGATGACAAGGTCGGCTCCGCTGAGTTCGGGATGGCTCTTCGCTCCATAGACGAACGGGCTCGGGCCATCGGATTCCGGTGGACGGTAGATCTTCCGAGGCTGGCTCCATGGACCTTCCAGGCGCGGGGACTGGCGCATCACAATGTCCGTGGCGCCGAATCCGGCGGATTTCACCTCCATATAGCCCGAGCCGCGAGGATCGCGCTGCACGCTGAACTCACTGCCGGCGTCCGGCATTACCACCTGCCGATGCGCGGGATTCGATGTCCAGCTTTCACCCGGGCCGCACCACCACTCCGGCGCGGTCAGCCGTCCCGCGGCAGCATCACGCACCGGCCAGCGCAGCAGATACGCGTCGAACTTCAGGTTGTCCAGAGCGAAGGCGTACACGAACTCGCCGTCTCGAATCACCGACATGCCCACCAGCATCTTCCCCTGCGTTTCCGGCCCATCCAATCTGCGCGGTTTCCAATCGGGTGGTTCGGCGTCGGAATTGTCGACGATGAACGCATCCCATCCGACGGATTGAAATCCCAGCGAAGCTTTGCTCGAATCGCCGGCCATGCGCATGAAGAAGAGCAGCAGCCGGTTCCCGAGGCGGATGCCGTGCATCGGCCAGTACCAGTTCCCTCCGCGGCACTGTACAAAGTCCGCGGGCTTGCCGTGCCTGCGCTGGCAATAAAACCGGATGCTGGCGTGTGACGGATCGTAGCCGGTTTGAATCGCCACGCTGTTGCGGATGAAGGCCGCTTGCCGGCGGGTGGAGTTTGGTTTCTCGGCAATGAACGAGTCACCGAACATCCACAACACGCGGCCGCCGCCCAGATCCACCGAGAACGCCGCGTCGCCGCCCAGCCAGAGTGGGCCGGAGCGGAAGAGCCGGTCAGCTTCGGGCCACGGGGTGCCCGTTTGCCCCACGGCGATCGGCGGAAACGCAATCGCCAGAGTTAGAGCCAACGCCCGCGCGCTCACTTCGCCCGCGCCGAAAAGTCCGGCCGCAACAGATCGCGAATCTCCGAGTACGGAATATCGAGCCGCGTCGGCCCGGCCATAGAGGAGTCGATCTCGTACTCGTTAAAGCAGAAGAGCAGCGATTTGTCGCCGATGCCGTAGTTATCGTTCAGCTCGAAATGGCCATGTGGAAAGGCGAAGCCGCTGAGATCGTCGTTCGGCCCGAGTTCTTTCTCCTTCCGGAAATACTTTTCCGCGATCACCGTCAGTGCGGGCATCGATCCATCCTCGAGGATCAACGTGAGCTTCACCGGGTCGCCGGTGGCCGAATCGAAGTTCAGATCCTTCGTCTCGTGGATCGGATGCGCCCCGCCGACATACCCCTCCCGATAGCACTCGACGCCGAAAACCGGCGGCGCTGCCCGCGGCACACCGACGTTTTCGATGACGTCCCATTGCTGGCCGTCGGACACGGGCTGGTATTGCTTGTTCAAGTCATTTGCGTACTGCACGGGTGTGAACTTCTTGTCTTCGGCGAGATACGCGAGGATCGCGGCGTTGATTCGTCCGCGCGCCTGTGCGGGACCGGACATGACTTCGACATAGTCAAGGGTTGCCGAAGAGCAGCCGGCTTTCGGGTCGCCGCAGCCGGGAACGACGCGGGAAACGTGCCGGGGTGCGGTCCGCACCGGCTGAGCCAACGTCTGTGCGATGGCTAAAGTCGCGATCAGAATGTATCGGGTCATGCGCTCATAACAGATTGCACCGGTCCGGTGATTTTGACAAGCCGCCTGATACACTCACACGCATGGCCAGCGGCGTCCGCCTGGACGAAACCCCGGCGAACAACACGCGCCGCCAATGGACGGTGCTGGCCCTGTTGGTGGCCTCCGTCGCCATCAATTACATCGATCGCGGCAATCTGTCCGTGGCCGGCCGCGACCTCAGCGCGGAGCTGCGCATCGCACCGGACCGTCTGGGGCTTCTCTTTTCGGCGTTTTTCTGGACCTACGCGCTGTTTCAGATTGCCGCCGGCTGGCTGGTGGATCGCTACGACGTTCTGCGGGTTTTCGCCGCTGGCTATTTGGTCTGGTCGGCGGCGACCGTGTGCACGGGTCTGGTGTCCACCGTGGGCGCACTGTTCGCTGTGCGGCTGCTGCTGGGGATGAGCGAATCGGTAGCGTATCCATCGTACGCGAAGATCATCGCCGCCAACTTCCGGGAAGAACGGCGCGGCATCGCCAATGCGCTGATCGATGCCGGGTCGCGCGGCGGGCCATTCGTTGGTGTGCTGGCCGGCGGATTGCTTCTGGAGCACTATGGCTGGCGCGTGATGTTTCTGGCCATCGGCGCGGCGAGCTTTCTATGGCTGGCGCCGTGGATGATGCTGGCTCCGAAGTTGCCGCGCGCGCCCGTCGAACGTCACACCGATGGTGTCGCCAGCTTCGGAGAGATCCTCCGGCACAGGGAGGCCTGGGGCACGTTTGTCGGTCTCTACGCCGGCAATTACGCCTGGTATTTTCTGCTCACCTGGTTGCCGCCGTATCTTCTGATGGAGCGCCACTACAGCCGCCATTCGATGGCCATCTACGGCGGGTTGCCGTATCTTGCGGCGGCGCTTTCGTCTCTGGCCGGCGGCTGGTTCTCCGACCGGCTGATCAGGCGCGGCCTTCCGCCGACGGTTCGCCGCAGATTCGCCACGCTCGCCTTTCTGGCGTCCGCGCTACTTCTTGTTGCCGCCTGCATTTGCCGCGACGAACGACTCGCCATGGGCCTGCTGATTCTCGCCTGCATCGCGCTCGCTCAGTGGAGCGCCCAGTGCTGGGCCATTACGCAGACGCTGGCGGGGCCGGCCCGATGCGGGAAATGGGTCGGCCTGCAGAACGGATTCGGCAATGTCGCCGGAATCACGGTGCCGTGGATTACCGGCGAGATCGTCCAGAGAACCGGCTCGTTCTACCCGGCGTTCATTGCGGTCGGCGCTGTGCTGGTGGTGGGCGCGGCTGCTTATCATTTCCTGATTCCGTGCGTCGCGCCCGTCCGCTGGAATCCCAGCGACTCCGGCCGGATGTGACAAACCAGCCGGCACAAGGCGGAGCCGCCCACAGTACGAGCTGAGTGCAGCCGGCGGTCCGCTCCGTTGTACCGGCTGTGACACACTAAGCCGGCACAGGGCGGAGCCGCCCACAGTGCGAGCTGAGCAAAGCCGGCGGCCCGCTCCGTTGTGCCGGCTGTGACAAACTAGGAAACTAGTGGCCTGGTTCACGCGAAACAAACCTCCTGGTGAAACGCCGCCCGAAGGGGAGCACCGTCTGCGTACCGAGGGGTTGTGGCAGAAATGCGAGCACTGCGGCGAGATCATCTGGCGCAAGGCGCTCGAGGACAACCTGCAGGTGTGCCCCAAGTGCGCATGGCATTACCGCTTCGACGCGCGCGCGCGGCTGGCCACGTTGATGGACGACAACCAGTACGAGGAGCTGGACGCCGATCTCGTCTCCACCGACCCGCTCGGTTTCGTCGATTCCAAGCCGTATTCCGAGCGGCTGGCGGCAATGCAGGAGGCCACCGGGCTGAAGGACGCGGTCATCTCCGTGCGCGGAAAGCTGAACGGGCGCACCGTGCACGTGTGCGTGCTGGAGCTGAAGTTCATCGGCGGCAGCATGGGAGCGGTGATGGGCGAGATCATTACCCGGGCCATCGAGCGGTCGCTGGAAAATCGCGCGCCGCTGATCATCGTCTCCTCCTCCGGGGGCGCGCGCATGCAGGAAGGCGCGGTCAGCCTGATGCAACTGGCCAAGATCTCCGCCGCGTTGATGCGGCTGGATGAGGCTCGCGTGCCATTTATCAGCGTGGCCAGCGATCCCACCACCGGCGGCACCACCGCCAGTTTCGCCATGCTGGGCGACCTGAACGTCGGCGAACCCGGGGCGCAGATCGGCTTTGCCGGCCCGCGCGTGATCGAGCAGACCATCCGCCAGAAGCTGCCCGAAGGCTTTCAGACCAGCGAATTCCTGCTCTCGCACGGCTTCCTTGACGCAGTGGTCAAGCGCGGCGAAATGAAAGCATTTCTGGCGCGGGCGCTGGACTTCTTCGCTGGATAAGCGCCACGCGACCGTGCGGCGTCCGTTGGCCGCGTCACCGTGTTACGCCGTCCAGCCGCCGTCCACAATGTGAACCGCGCCGGTGGTGAAGCTGCTTTCGTCCGACGCGAGATAAACCGCCAGCATGGCGACTTCGCAAGGCGAACCGAGCCTGCCCGACGGCTGCCGCGCCTCGAATTCACGCCAGACGGCCTCCACGGGTTTGCCCGCCTGCTTGGCCTGCGCGCGAACCCGCTCCTCGAGCGAGGGGGTCACGACGGTGCCGGGACAAATCGCATTCGCGCGGATGCCGTGGCGGACAAAATCCGCGGCAATGGACTTGGTCAGGCCGATTACGGCCGCTTTTGTCGCGGCGTAGACGTAGCGGTTCGGAACGGCGTGCACCGACGACGCGACCGAAGAGATGTTGACAATCGATCCGCTGCCCTTCAGCAGCATTCCCGGGAGGAAAGCGCGGATCGTCCGGTGCATCGACTTCACGTTGACGTCGAAGCTGTGATCCCAGTCGGCTTCGGAGCAATCGAGGATCGTTCCGCTGTGCACGAAGCCGGCGACGTTCACGAGCACATCGATGCTGCCGAGCGACTGCGCGAGCCGTTCGACGGCAGCCGTGTCCGTGACATCGAGGCGCCGAATCTCCGCGCCCTGGAAGCCGCCCATCTTTTCGATCTCGATATCCGTGGCGATCACCCGCGCCCCGGCTTCCACGAATGCCTCGGCGATGGCCCGCCCGATGCCCTGCGCGGCGGCGGTGACCAGCGCGACCTTCCCGGCAAGCCGATCGCTCATCGCGCGACGGCCCTGAGTTGCGCGGCCCTCGAGAAGTGCCCCTTGCGGCCGTCCGCGTGGCAATCCGAACAGGCCACGGTGTGAATGTTGTGGCGGCTGTTGGGTGAGGCGAACGTCGTATCCATCTTCTCCACGTTCAGCCCGCAGTTGGACATCCTCGGATGGCAAGTGGCACACGAGGCCCGAGCGCTCTGATTGTGGCCCTGGTGACAGGCGATGCAACCGATTCCTTCGTGGACGCCGCGCGGGGTGCGATCGTCGCCCGACCAGTCCTCCAGCGATGCACGCGGCGCATGGCACTGGTAACAGAGGCCGTCGCGCGGATCGGGACTCATCGCCAGCGGCCCCTTGGCATCGTGCACCTGCGGAATCTGCAGAGAGGCCGCCTGATAGTGCACGTGAGACCGCCGGTCGAAGAAGCTCAGCGAAGGCGGCGCCACCGGACCTTCCACCGACGCGCGTTTCAGCTTCGATGCCGGCTTGCCCTCGCGGTGAATCTCGTGACAGGTCATGCAGGGCATGGTCGGCGCGTTCTTCAATTCCGGCCGTACCAGCCGCCAGGGACCTTTGATATCGACAGGCACGACTACATCCTGAATCGGACCGTCGAAGTGCATGCCGTGGCAACGCATGCAATCCGTGGTTTTGTGCTCGGTCCCCGTGAAGATGCGGGCGTAGCTGGCGCTGTGCGGCCCGGCCTGCCATGAGGCGAACTCCTGCTGGTGGCATTTCCGGCAGCGCGCCATCATGCGCAGCACGTCGTCGGTGCGCAGCACTACGCGCTCGGGCACGTCGCCACTGAGATGCCGGACCACGCGCCGGACGTTGCCTGTCACCGTGCTGTCGTGACATTCGGTGCACGCGATATTGCGATGCGTGGACACCTGCCACAACTCGACATTCCCTCGAATCTCGTGGCAGCTCGCGCACGCCGCGCCGTCGCCGTGATGATAGTATCGGTCCGCCCCGAAGATGAACGCGGCAATCGCCAGGAGCACGACGGCTCCCGCGATCGCGAGACGCTTCACGAGCGTAACCCCGTTCCCCGCCACATGCGCAGAATGCCCGCCGAAGCGTAATAACCGATGGTCATGATCGTGAGCGCCGGATTGAATCCGCCGTTGTTGACGTGCACGCTTCCGTCAACCACGAAGACGTTGTCCACATCGTGAATCTGACAATGCCGGTTCACTACCGAAGACTTCGCATCGTCGCCCATGCGGCACGTGCCCGCCTGATGCTGCCCACCGCTCACGCCACGCCCCGGCAGCATCGGCCACGTGCGCACGGCGCCGGCTTCCTTCAGCCACATCGCGGCTTTGTCGCACATAGCGCGGCCGATCTCCAACGTGTGCGGATGCCGGTCGCCGGAGAGCCGGGCCACGGGAATGCCCCAGCGGTCGCGCACCTTCGCATCCACTTCCACGCGCGACTCGGCCATGGGCATCTCCTGCGTCGGCCCCATGATCACCATGGTGCGTTTGTAGTAGTGCCTCATGGCTTCCTTGTGTGCCGTGCCCCAGCGCGGCGTGCCCGGCGGCAGCATACCGCTCACGTGGATCGGCAGGCGGATGAACTCGTTGGCCAGCATCGCGCCGCCGCGCAGGCCCGGGTTGCCGTGATTGAAATCGCTGATGGCGACGCCCGCACCCGGCCCCACGTCGTCGTACACCTCGAAATCGAACGCGCCGATCGCGCCCGTGTAGGTGTGGCCCTGCAGATTGCGGCCGACGTTATCGTAGCGATTGCCGAGGCCGCGGGGGTGCAGCCGGCTCTTCGAATTCAGCAGTAGCCGCGCCGATTCGATGGCGGCGCAGGAAACCACGACGAAGTCGGCGGGCTGTGTCTGCAGACGCCCGTTTGCATCGAAGTAAGCGACGCCGGCGGCGCGCCCGCGATCGTCCAGGAGAATCTCCTTCGTCATGCAGCCTGTGCGCAGCTCGCAGTTGCCGGTGGCCAGCGCCGTGGGGATCACCGTGTTCTGCGTGCCGTTCTTGGCGTCCACCTCGCAGGCAAACCCCACGCACCATCGGCAGCGCATGCACGGCGCGCGGCCGTTGTACGGGACGCTGTTCCGCGCCATGGGAATGTCGAACGGATGGAGACCGAGCCGTTTCGCGGCGGGCAGCAGGATCTCGTACTCGCGATTCGGCGGAAGCGCGGGCATGGGCAGCGGCCGCCGGCGCGGAGCCTTGAAAGGATTGCCGTCGTCGTTGCCGGAAACGCCGATTTCCCATTCGGCCTTCTCGTAGAACGGCTCCAGATCGTCGTACCCGATGGGCCAGTCTTCCAGCGTGCTGCCCTCGGGCGCGCCGTAGGTGGAGCGCATGCGGAAATCCTGACGCATGAACCGCCACGCCTGCGCGCCCCAACTCAGCGTGCCGCCGCCGACGCAGGCCGCGTTGTTCGAGTACCAGCCCTCGCTCGGGGCCACCACGTGCTCGCGTCCGCCGAGGTCCACCACGACACGCGGGTTGCCTTCGTCATCGGGGCCGAACGCGTTGCCGAGAACCGTGGTGCGCTGGTTGCGGAGGTCGTCCTTGCGATCGTCGGTGGCGCTTTGCCACTGGCCGCGCTCCAGCAGGACCACGCTGAGCCCGCCGGTGGAGAGCTCTTTCGCGACGACACCTCCGCCCGCGCCCGCGCCGATCACCACTGCGTTGACCTTTTTCACGACCTCGCGGGTCCTCCGCCATCGAACTGCGAGCGCCCACGCACGGGCGGCTCCGGCACCCCGAGCATGCGCCAGCTCACCGCGTCGCGATTGCCGCCGTGGCGTGGCGAGCCATAGAAGCTCTGCATGGTGTGATTGAGAAGCAGGTCGAAGAACGGCCGCCGCTGCCCTTCCAGAACATGCACGATCTCGGTTTGCTGCGCGAAGGCGAGGGAAGCGAAGGGGTGGCCGAACGTTCCGATGCTGATTTGATCCGTCTCCGCGAGCCCCTGCCGGTAAGCCGCGCGATGTTTCCGGTAATGCCGCATCAACTGGCGGTCGATGAATTCCACCGCGCCGGCCCGGGCCGCGCCGGGATAATCGTCGGGCGGCACGATCTGATCGCAGAGGGCGGCCAGCGTGCGCCCTTCGGGATCGCTGAAGAACCGCCAGCGTGGCTGCGAGCTGCGGCACGACGTCGCCGAAAGCACACCAGCCGCGGCCGCGCCAGCCTGCAGGAACCTGCGCCGATCCATGACGCTACTACTTCTATGTCATGCGGCTGGGTCTGTCAAGCCGCGGTTTGCCGAAGGAGCTATTCCTTAGCGGCTTTCGCTGCGGCCATATGCGCCTGAGCGGCGGAGCTAAGCGTTACTGTATCCCCTTCGGTCTTGCCCGATGCGGGTTTCGATTGTTGGGACTTGTGCGATGCCTTCGATTGTTGTGTCGAAGACGTGGGCTGGGCGGATTGCGCGTGTGTCGCGCATGATATCGAACTGATCATGGTGGTCCTCGATCATTCTCATCGGCCAGGAAGCGGAAATCTTCTGCCCGAATCGAGGGAAAATGAACAAACAGCATTGCGCGCAGGCGGGGATGGCCGGTCTGCTCAGCGACCGAGCAAGCCAAAAGTACCGTTCGCGGGAGATCCCTGCGGTAAGGAGGTGGTTTCCGTTGGCGAAGGCCGGAATTGCGGAGTACATGGAATCACCATGGCCAGCGCCCGCCCATTCCTCTGCTGATATAACTGTTATATACTCCGTGCGCTTCAGGTTCGACAAATCGAAGAGCGGGGCCGTCAAAGCAAAGCACGGAGTCGGCCTGAAGGAGGCACAGGAGATCTTCGATCAGGCGCACCTGATCGACCAGAAGAACGACGATCCGGAGCAGTTCCGCGCCATTGGCTGGTGCGGTGGTCGTCTTTGCTCCGTTATCTTCGAAATCAGGCATGATATGGAAGGCGAGTACTACCATCTGGTCACCGCATGGAAAGCAACCAGGGAAGAAGAGCAGAGCTATGCCGAAAACGTCTAAGAAGGCGCCGACCGCTGACGAGATTGCCGAGATGGCATCGCGCGGAGAAGATATCTCCGCTTATTTCACCAACAGGTTCACCGTCGTCCGGCCCGTCCGGCGCGTCAATGTCGATTTGACTCAGGGCATGTTGCGCGAACTCGACGAGCGCGCGGCTCGCCTCAACGTCAGCCGTCAGGCCGTTATAAAGACACTGCTGGACAGGGCACTGCACGAGGAGCATTCCGCCAAAACGCGACCGGGAAGGAAGGCGGGTTAGCGGCTCGGGACGCGAACCTGCGGTCGTAGACTCACACAAATTCCGCCACGTATCGGCCAGCGACCGGCGTAGAATCGAGTTGTTCCGGGTCAATGAAGGCAAAAACAGGAGCGCAAAATGGCCAGGCGCTATCAGGTATTCGTCAGTTCCACTTATGAGGATTTGCACGAAGAGCGGCGTGAGGTGATGCAGGCGCTCCTCGCCCTCGATTGCATACCGACAGGGATGGAGCTATTCCCGGCGGCCGACGATGACTCGTGGACTATCATTCAGCGATTCATCGAGGAGTGCGATTACTACGTCGTCATTGTCGGGGGCCGTTACGGATCGCGAGGACCTGCGGGCAAGAGCTTCACGGAAATGGAATACGATCACGCTGTACAGGCCGGACTCCCCGTGCTGGCCTTTCTACACAAGGGACCTGTGATCGCGGTGAGCGAGAGTGAGACCACCGAAGACGGTACTCTGCTCGGGGCGTTCAGGGCGAAGATAGAGGCGGCGCGACACGCCAAGTACTGGAGTTCCGCGGCTGAGTTGGCCAAGGTCGTCACGCAAGGCATGTACTCACTCATGCGGAGCAAGCCGCGAGTTGGCTGGGTGCGTTCCGACTCGGTGCCCGAGGGCGCCAAAGACGAGCTCCTTCGACTCCGAAAGGAAATCGATTCTCTGAACGAAGAACTCGCGACAGTGAAGAGCAAGTCGGCCCCTGAGGGCGTCGAGGATCTGGCTCAGGGTGCGGAGACGACGCGTGTCACGATTGAGCTGGAATCGAATGAATGGGGACCTCAAACATTCAGTCTCGACGTCCGGTGGGACAGTTTGATGCAAGCCGTGCTCCCGCAGTCGTTCGGCGGCGGCGCGACTCCAGAAGCAGTCGCGAATGCCGTAGCGAGTCTGGCGCAGCGGGAGGCGCTGGCCAGACACTTGCCGGACGCCAAGGGTCTCAGCTGGCAACACTCCATCGCCTGCCGAAGCGATTATGGCAAGATCACCAATCAGATGGTGGCGTTGGGTCTGATTGAGGCGCGCCCGGATCCTATGAATAGAGTATTCACCCGATGGTTTGCGACACCTTATGGCGTCGCGACCGGAACTCGCCTCTTTGCCGTGAAGCGCGCACAGCCAGTGGAAGCTCCTTACCCTCGCAGCGCCCCGTCCACCCCCACCCGGCAGCGCTCGCAGAACGAAGTCGTCCGAATGTCCAGGCGCTCCACGCTGTTGCTCGACGCCATCACGCAGGTCCAGTCGTCGCAGTGGCGCAGGCCGAAGGTGTGGCCCAGTTCGTGTACCGCTTCCTTGGTCAGGCGATCCAGCAGCAGCGCCCCGTCGCCGGGCAATCCGTACAATTCCTCGCGCAGCCGAAACGTGGACACCACCGCCGAGAGCCCGCTCACCTGCGCTTCGCCGAACACGAACGTCAGCACGGGCACGAACAGATCGTGCGAGGTTACGCCGAGAATCCGCACTCCGGTCGCGTACTCGCGCGTGAGGCGCTCCAGCAGGCGCGTCGAGTGATATTGATTGCGCTCGCCATCCCAGGCGAACGCCGCATCGAGGCCCGTTTCGGCCACCGCGCAGCGCAATCCCAGAGCCCGCGTGATCGACGAGCACAGACGGTCCAGCGGAACGGACGCGTCCACCGTTCCCACCGGCACAATCAGCAGTAGTCCGGGAGACGTCACACCGAGGGGACTTCGTTGTCGGTGGCGCGGTAGCGCTTCAGTTTGTGGTAAAGGGTGGTGCGGTCGATGCCCAGTACGCGCGCGGCTCGCGACAGATTCCCATCGCACTCGCTCACCACCTTCTCGATATGCGTCCGCTCCACCTCGTCCAGGGTCCTCCCCCCGCTGCCGAGAGCCTCGCCGCGCACGCCCAGCGCAAAATGAGCCGGACCGATCTCGCCGTTTCGGCCAACCACCAGCGCGCGCTCCACCGCGTTTTCGAGCTCGCGCACGTTGCCCGGCCAGTCGTGCGCCATCAGCGAGTCGATCGCCGCCGGGCTGATTCGCGGCGCTTCGCGATTGGTGGAGGCGCAGAAACGGCGCAGGAAATAATCCGCCAGCAGCGGAATATCCTCGCGCCGCTCGCGCAATGGCGGAATATTAATTGCAAACACGTTCAGCCGATAATACAAGTCCGGCCGAAATGTCCCGGCTTTTACCAGGTCCTCGATACTGCGGTTGGTTGCGGCGATGCACCGGAAATCCACCTTCACCGGCTGCGCGCCGCCCACCCGGACGATTTCCTTCTCCTGCAGGACCCGCAGCAGGTCGGACTGCGTGCGCAGGCTGATGTCGCTGATCTCGTCCAGAAAAACGGTGCCGCCGTCGGCCACCTCGAACTTGCCCTTACGGCGGAATTGCGCGCCGGTGAAGGCCCCGCGCTCATGACCGAACAGCTCGCTTTCGAGCAGGGTCTCGGTGAGCGCGCCGCAGTGAATCACCACCATGGGCATGTTGCGCCGCGGACTGTTCGAATGGATCGCGCGCGCCACCACCTCTTTGCCCGTGCCGCTCTCGCCGGTGATCAGCACGGTGGCCTCCGCCGGCGCCACCATCTCCACCAGCTCGGTCACCCGCTTCATCGCCGGACTGCGCCCAATCAGCTCCGTCTTCGGGAAGATCTCCTGCATGTTCTCGCGCAGCCGTGTCACCTCCCGGCGCGCGCCCCGATGGTCCAGCGCCTTTGACACCAGGTGCACCAGCTCGTCGGGATCGATGGGCTTGACGATGTAGTCCCATGCGCCTTTCTTGAGCGCTTGCACCGCGGTCTCCACCGTGGCGTAGCCGGTCATGATGACCACCATCAGCTCGGGGTCGGCCTGACGCAACCGCTCCTGCAACTCCATGCCGTCCATGCCGGGCATGCGAATGTCGATCAGGGCCAGGTCGAATTCGCCGGGCCCCAGCCGCTCCAGCGCTTCGCGCCCGCTGGCGGCCGCTCGCGTCTCAAAGCCTTCGTCGGCGAACAGGCGGTTCAGAGAATCGCGCACCACCGTCTCGTCGTCGACGATCAGGATTTTTCCCTTCATATCGAAACTCCCGCCGTCCGCGGATGCGTGTCCGCCTGTTTCGCGGCCTCCACCGGGAGGCTCACGATCATTTCCGTTCCCGCGCCTTCCCGCGCCTCGGCCACGATCGTGCCGCCGTGCTGCTCCACAATGCTGCGCGCGACGGCGAGGCCAAGTCCGGTGCGGTGCACGTCCGGCTTGGTGGTGAAGAACGGCTCGAAAATCTGCGGCAGCACCTCGGCGGGTATGCCGGGGCCGTTGTCGCGGACGCGGATCTCCACGGCATTCGCGCCGCGATCGGGCAGAGTGGTTACGTCGATTCGGCCGCCGCTGGAGAGCGCCTCGGCGGCGTTCACCATCAATCCCAGCACTACCTGCTGAATCTGGTTGGCGTCGCAGGCCACCGCGGGAAGATCGGGCGCCAGATCGAGTTCGAGCGCGGTTCCGCTCAGCTCCAGGCGGTGGCGCACCAGGGTCACGGCGCGGCCGACGATCTCATTGATATCCGCGGGCTCGATAGAGCGCGGCGATTGCCGCGCGAACATCAGCAGGTTGCGCATCAGCTCGCCACAGCGCCGGCTCTCGTGCTCGATGATCTGGAGCTGCTCCACCATGCGCGCTTTGTTTGGCGGAGCCGGCTCCGCGCGTTCGACGTCCTTGCGCGTGAGCCGCGCATAAGTGAGGATTCCGAACAGCGGATTGTTCACTTCGTGCGCCACCGTTGCGGCCAGCCGCCCCAGCGATGCCAGGCGCTCGCTGGTGGCCATGAATCGGTGCGCTCGCTCCAGCTCATGCGCCTTCTGGTCCACCCGCTGCTCCAGCGTGCGCGTCCAGGCAGTGACTTCCTCGTTGGCGGCGGCCAGCGCGGCAGCCATGCGATTGAACGCCTCGGCCACTTCGCCCAGCTCGTCGTGCGATCTCACCTCCACCCGCTGATCCAGCTTGCCGCTGCCGATCCGGCGCATTCCTTCCACCAGCTCGCGCAACGGACTGGAAACCAGCCGCCAAACGAAAACCATGCTGATGCCGCATACCAGCGCCAGGGCCAGCGCCGTGGCCTGAGTCAGTTGCGCCAGATGCTGCGCCACGCGCGCGTCAATGCGAGCCAGCGACAGGTGCGTGTCGATCACGCCGAGCACGCGCTGGCTGGGCGAATGGAAATGGCAGTCGGCGGTCCAGCAGGAGGGCTCGTTGTCGATGGGCCGAATCACCCCCAGCACGCGCACATCGCCCACCTGGAAAATGCGCGAGCGGTTCCGTCCTTCCAAATGCGTCAGCGGCTTGCCCTGCTGGTGACAGGCGTAGCAGGCCTCGCCGGCCTTGTCCACCACGCGCCCCGCCTCCGCCGGATCGGTCGAGAAACTGATGCGTCCCTCGTTATTGAAGATGCGAATGCGCTGGATGCCCGGTTCGCTGCCGATCTCGCGAATGGTCTGGAACATCGCCTCGCGGTCGTTGTGCAGCATCTGATAGCGCGTGCTGCGCTGGATGATGTCACCGATGCGATCGGCGCTGTCGAGTGCGGTTTCTTCGAGGTGCCGTCTCTGCAGGCGCAGGTTGAGATAGCCGAAGCCGGTAAAAATCACCGCCGCCCCAGCCACCAGGCTCAGCGTGAGTTTGCGCGCCAGGCTCAGGCGCATACGTCAGGACTCACCCGCCTCCTTCTGCTCGAATGCAGGCCTCTGTTGGAACACGGGCTTCTGTTGGAACACCGGCAGGTTCAGCACCGCCCAGCGGAATACCGCGAAGCCGAGGGCGCAAATGGCCAGCGTGATGGCGACTTCGGTCCAGCGCGGCACATAGTGCACACCCGATGCCGCCTCCATCCCGGTGACGCTGACGTTCAGCCGGTTGGCGATGAAGCCGAACAGCACCAGCAGCGCCATGAAGTACAGGGACACCGGGTTGTGGCGGATGCGCCGGCTGAACAGCAGCACCGTGGGTACGGCGATCAGCGCCGATTCGAGCCAGAACAGCCAGGTTTCCGTGCGGTTCACCAACACCAGGCCGAGCGCATCGCGATGCAGCAGGTCGAGAAAGCGAATGGTGAGGAACACCGCCAGCAAAACCGCCAGCAGACGGGCCATGCCGTTCAGCAGGGGCATTTCGAGCTGGCGCCCGAATGACCGGCTGCTGTGCCAGGATTCGAAAATCGTCATGGCCAGGCCTGCGCACACCGCGGAGATGAAGAACATCACCGGCAGCATGGGCGAGTACCACAACGGGTAGAGCTTGTTCGGAACGATGAGGAACAAACTGCCCAGCGACGACTGATGCAGCGTGGAAAGAATCACCCCGGCGATCACCAGCGGCACCGAAATCACCCGCAGCCAGGCCAGCGTACGCCGCCACTGCAGCTTCTCCAGAACCGCCGGCACGAACTCCAGGGCCAAAACCGCGGAATAGAGGGTGACGCACCACGCCACCTCGAACATCACCGAGCGCGGGTTCCACATGATCAGCGGGTGCCAGATGTTCCATGGCCTTCCCAGATCGAACAGCAATGCCAGAACCACCAGCAGATAGCCGAGAAAAGCGGTGAGCACCGCTGGACGCACGATCGGCTTGTAGCGCTCGATGTTGAAGATGTGAACGGCGGCCACCAGAGTGAAGCCGCCCGCCGCCAGACCGACGCCGCACAACACGTCGAACCCCACCCAGATGCCCCACGGGAAGCGGTCGCTCAGGTTGGTGACGCCGCCCAGACCTGTCGTAATGCGCAGCCAGGTGGCATACGCGCCTGCCGCCATGAGCGCCAGAAAAACGAAACGCCAGAAATACCATGCGGCGGAGCGGAACCTTGCCATTGCGCCGGTCCGCGGAAGCGTCATTACGCCCTCGCTCATGATTCCCGTTCCCCCTCAGGCCCCTCTGCCCGCGCCACTGCTTCGCGCCGATGCGTGATCCACCAGATGCCGCCCAGCAGGACTGATCCCACCGAGACCACATCGGGAACGTGCGCGAGCGCCGCCCAGGTCAGGCCGGGCAACGGCTGTCCGGGGAGATCGGTGCGCAGACCAAGCTGCTCGAAGGGGACTGCGGAGAGCATCAGGACGGAGGTGCCGCCCACTTCGTGAATCCCGTAGACTCGCGGATAGTAGTCGCCGGGATGATCGGAAATCCGCTTGCGCGCCTCGGCAATCAGCGCGTCGCGCTCGCCGCACGAGGTCGCGCCGGTGGGACAAGCTTCGGCGCAGGCGGTGAGCTTACCGGCAAGCTGCCGATCCCGGCACATGTCGCACTTGCGCACGCGTGGAATGCGCTTGCTCCACTCATACACAGGCACCTGGAACGGGCACGCCGTCATGCAATATCGGCAGCCCATGCACTTGCCGGCGTCGTACACCACCGGCCCCTCGGCCGTCTTCTGCAGGGCGCCCACGGGGCACACCGAAACGCAGGTCGGGACCTGGCAATGCATGCACAGGCGGCGGCTATACCTTCCGTCGTGCGTGGTAATGGTGGTCAGCTTATGGGCCGAGAGCCGTTCCTCGTTCCCAACCGCTTCATTCCAGGGGAGATTCCAGCGCTGGGCGCACGATTGCTCGCACGCCCGGCAGCCGATGCACATGGTGCTGTCGTAAAGAATTGACCTGCTCACTGGTTTTCAACTTCCCGACCAGCAATTCGCTCGCCGAGAAGGCCCTGCTTGAGCAAGGTTCAGCGCGTCAGGAAGAACTCTCGTGTCAGGTCGCTCCAGGCCTCGTGGGAGAGACTGGCGGAGAGGTCGTTCACCGGCCGCCCTCCGTCGGCCGCCGTTGCCCCGGCAAGCTGAGGCTGGCGGGCATACAGAGCCTCGACCGCGCTGCGCATCCAGGCCGACACCATGCCCTTTGGAATGAGGTTGCGCGCGGTGTTCTCGGGGTCGGGAACTTCCAGCGTCATGAGCCATCCGGCGCCGTAGGGATCGCTGCGCAGCAACGAGGGATCGCGGAGCACTTCCTCGTTTGTTTTCAACACTTCGCCCTCTACCGGGGCGGCCATCTCGGTCTTCTCGCCGTTGCGCGTGAACGACCAGGCTTTCTGGCCCTGGCGCAGCCACTGGCCGGGCCGAGGCAGTTCAATCGAGTCAATCCGGCCGGCGAGCCGTGCGGCAAAATCATCGACGCCGACCCGCTCGACGCCTTTTCGCTCGGTCAGGCACCAGGCGTGGCCGGGATGGTAGCGCATCCGGTCCGGGACCGCGAAGCCATCCACGAAGCTGACGTTCGGTTCGGTGATCGGTGCGCGAGCCAGTTCGGGAGCCGCATTGTGGGGTTTTTCAACCACCTGCCGAGGGAATTTGCCCCTGTTGAGGGCGTAATCGATGATGGCGAAAGCCAGGAAGGTGAGCAGAACCAGTATGACAGTCATGGCATTGTCCTCAACCTCGTTAGGGCATGGGAACAGCCATGAATAAGTTGTTTATTTTCCTAAAGATGCAGTTCCCGGCGACGTTGCAGACTGCAACACCCGCGCATGTCGCACCGTCCACGGGCTGTTGATTCAGCAAGTTGGCCCGATTGTTGGTAATCGCAACAGGTGTGGGGATTACCTGCAGCTTACTTCCGGCCCTGCATGGCGGCGATAATCGCATCCGGCACGCCGGCCTGCTTCAGCTTCGCGACGTCCTCGTCCGCAAGCGCGAAGCGGTTCGGTTGCGTGGCGATCATCTTCAGAATCTCGTCGTCGGCGACGTTGCCCTGGACAAGGCGAATCACCAGATCGTTGGTGAACAGGATGCCGGTCTGCACTTCCTTGCCCGGCTGAGTTGGCGCCCGCTTCACCCAGGCGACGATGTGCCGCGCCAGCGCCTGGGCCAGATCCTTGTTGGTGCGGCATTCGGCGATGGCATCGGTCACCATGCGGTTGTCGTGAAGCCTGCCGGTTTTCTCAAATGCCGCCAACGCACCGCTGTAGTTCTGCACCACCATGCTGGCAACGCCATAGTCGTACCACGCCGCGGGCGCGCTCTTCGCGCTGGTGCAGGATTCGGCGTTGGCCTTCGCCGCGGGCAGCAGCCCTTTGTAATCGCCCGCCTTGAACAGCTCGAACTCCTGACGGAGGTTGCAGTCCTTGTCGTCCAGGAAGGCGATCTCCCGATTGTCCGACCACGCTTCGTACAAATGCCGTGTCTGACCGAGGGCCTGCAGCCGTGCAATTTCGATCAGATCGGATGGCGCGGGATATTCGGGCATGGTGGTTTGCGCTTCGTTCTGTTTTGCCGGGTCGGCGCGGAGAGGCTGGGCAACCAGTTCCTCGCCGCTGGCCGCGTCGCGCACGTGGACGGTGGCTTCGAAATGCCCCTGCGTGCGCGCGATGTGCGGCGCCGGAATGCCCGATCCGAGCATCGCTTCCAGAGGCAGCGCTTCGCATTTCGAAATCTCGACGGAGATCACGACTTCCGGCGCGCCGTCTTTAGCGTCCTGATCCTCTACGGGAATATTGTGCGCCAGCAGATCCTGGCGCAGCAGCGCGGAGAACTCCTTCGAACAGCGTCCGGTCATCTCCCCGAGAATCACCCGGGCGCCCGCCAGCCCTTCACCGAGAATCGGCGGGTGCGGCATTTTGACCTGCAGCTTTTTTTCGCCGAACAGCGGAAAAGCCGCGATCAAAGCCGCGAAAATCAGACACAACTTTCCCGATGCCATCGTCCATCCTGAGTCCACATTGGACTGTGTCAAACTGAAAGACGTTGCCGATGCCGCTGCGGTGGAGTTTTCTGGCAGGTTTTTTTGCGCTCGGCGCTGCTGCCCAGTGGCATACGACAGGCCCCTGGGGCGGCGCCGCCGAGCTGGTTCGCATTGCGCCCGGCAATCCCGATCTGGTGGTTGCCGCGACACGCAACGCGCTCTTCTATGTCTCCACCAACGGCGGCGCGTCGTGGACCCCACAGGCATTCCCGGGCGAACAGGCGGGAATTCTTCATGCCCTCGAGCTTGATCCTCGCGTCGACAGAACCTGGTACGCAGGCCTCGAAGGCGAAAACGCGTGGAACAGCGGGGTGTACAAGACCACCGATGCGGGCCAGACCTGGACGCTGCTCGCCGGCATGAAAGGCAAGGCCATCTGGTCGCTGACCATGTGGCCGAAGGATCCCCATGTGATCGCCGCGGGGGCGGGCGACGGCGTGTACCTCAGCCGCGACGCGGGTGAGACATGGTCGCGCATATCCCCGGCGAGCAACGCCGAACTGCAGCCGGTGGTTTCGCTGGCCTTCCACCCAACCGACGGCCGCATCCTCTATGCCGGGACTCTGCACCTGCCCTGGCGCACCACCGACGGCGGCGCAACCTGGGAATCGATTCACGGAGGCATGCACGACGATTCCGACGTCTTCAGCATTCGGGTGGATCCGGCGAACCCCGAACGCGTGTTCGCGAGCGCCTGCAGCGGGGTGTACCGGAGCACTAACGAAGGCGTGTTGTGGACGCGCCTGCCGACGCCGCTGGGGGCATTTCGAACCTACCTGGTTTCGCTCGACCCGCGCCACTCGGGCGTGCTCTTCGCGGGCACCAGCGCCGGCCTCGTGCGATCCGAAAACGACGGCGCATCGTGGGTCAAAGTCACCACGCAACAGATCAAATCCATCGCCTACGATCCCGTTCACGATGGCCGTATCCTGTTCGCGTCCACCAGTGGCGGAGTGCTGGCCAGCGGCGACGAAGGACGCACCGTCCACGAATCGGATCTGGGCTTCGTGAACCACAGTTTCACGGCGCTGGCCGGGACGGGAAAGGTTCTGTACGCCTCCAGCGTCTATGAACCGGGCGCCGCGGGATTGTGGCGCAGCGACGACCTTGGCGACACCTGGACACCCCTGGCCGCGCGGGGAATTGGCGGCAACATTCTCGCGCTGGCGGTCGCTCCGAACCATTCGCAGACCGTCTATGCCGCGGGCTACGGGACCCTGTGGAAGTCGTCGGCAGGCGGACGATGGATCGTGATCCCCGGAGCCCACATGGCCGGCCGAACCACTACGCTCCTGGCGTTGTCGCCCGAAAGATTACTGGCTGGAACAACCAACGGATTGTTCGAGCGTTCGGCGAAAGGCGTGTGGAAGATGGTCCTGCCTGGGGGGGGCGCGCGTCGAGTGGATTTGCTGCAGAGATCGGGCGAGAAGGCGATCGCCGCCATCACCTCGGCGGGCGCATTTGTAAGCGAGGATACGGGCGGGACCTGGAAAGCCTGCGGACCGCTTCCCGAGTTGGCACAGTGGTACGCGCTGGCGGTGAATCCTTCGGAAGACGGCACTGCTCTCGCGGCCACTTCCAGGGGTCTTTTCCGTTCGGCGGATCACTGTGCCTCCTGGACCGCGGTACGCGGTGTGGAGGGTGGCACAGTGAGTTTTGTTGTATTCCATCCCACAGAACGTGGCGTCGCCTTTGCTTCCCAGTATGGCGGGATTGTATCTTCGGCCGATGGCGGTGTACACTGGCAACCTGTTGACGTTGGAGAACGTCATGGGTCCTGGCCGTCCACCCTGCTGGTTCTTGCTACGGCGCCGGAGCGGCTGTTCGCGCTCCAGCCGCGCCGTGGAGTCATGTATTGCAGCATCGGACGAAACGTGGCCGCGACGCGCGCCACCGGCGGCCGCTAGCTGCATGGCATTTTCAGGAGGATAAGAGAGTTCAATGACGAACAGATGGTGTTACTCGATATTTCAGCGGCGCAGCGGCGTGGTCGCGGCAATCGCGGCTCTGGCTATGGCGGTCCCGGCGCTCCCGCAAAGCAAGTCGTCGGACGAGGGGACCACGGTTGACCTCGGCGTGTTTGCGGGCGCCCAGTGGTTTCGGTCCAGCGGTGTCCTCAAATTCGACAAGTCGCCCCTGTTTGGCGTCCGCGTCGACGAGGATTTCACGAACTACTTCGGGTTGGAGGAGAGCTTCACCGCCGGCTTCAATCAGGGGGAGCTGCTTCCCTTCGAAGAAAACACTTACAGCGGCTTCAGCGAACGCAACTATCAGCTCGCCGTCGATCCCATGATCTACTTCACGGCGCGGGATGAGAAGTTTCGTCCATTCGTGACCGTCGGCCCCGACTACGTCTGGTTCGTGCCGTCGGCTCCCAAGCCGTTCGAGGCGAAGAACTCCCCGGCTTTGGTGTATGGCGCGGGTTTCAAGTACAAGGTGACCGATAATGTCGGGCTGCGATTCGATGCGCGCGGCCTGCTGACCCGTGTGCCGCACTTTGGGCTGCCCACGTTCGGCGTGAATCCCGGTGACCTCTACGTTCCCGGCGGCGGCAGGGAATGGGGTGTGCAGGTATCCGCGGGAATCGACTTCGCTTTCCGCCATCCCGCGCCGCCACCCCCGCCTGCGCCGGCTCCGCCACCACCTCCGCCACCGGCGCCCGTCAACATTACGGTCGGCGGGATCGAGGGCGCGCACGACGTGTGCCCCGGCGAGGATGAGCGTCTGAGCGTCACCGCCAGCGGCTGGGCAGCCGACAAGACCGCTGCTTATCAGTGGATGGTGGACGGCCAGCCCGCGGAAGGCGCCACCGGCGCCAGCTTCAGTCTGCCGACGGCGGGCGCTTCCGGAACGAAGTCGGTGACGGTGAAGGTTACGGCCGGCGATGCGACCGCGACCTCGACTCCGGTGACCGTGAGAATCAAGGATTACCACGCTCCAACGGTGCAGTTCAGCGTTTCGCCGACCACCATCGCACTGGGTGGCAAGGCGGAGCTGAACGCGACAGCGAACGGTTCCGAGTGCGGCGGCGCCACCAGTATTACCTACTCGGCCAGCGAAGGCAGCATCAGCGGCAACACGTACGATTCCACCGGTGTGCAGTTCGACATGAGCAACCGCTCCAAGTCTCAGACCAAAGTGGTGCACCTGACTGCAACCGCGACCGACGCGAAGGGCGGAACGGGCAGCGCCACGGCGGATCTGAACGTCACGCTGAACCCCGAAGCTCGCCGCCTCGACGATCTGGTCTTCCCGTTTGACAGCGCCCGCGTGAATAACTGCGGCAAGCGCCTGCTGCTGGAAGAGCTGACGCCGATGCTGCGCGACGATCCCAACGCCACGGTCGTGCTGATTGGCCATCGCGACACTGCTGAAAAGGGCAAGGCCGCGGCGAAGCTGGATGAGATGCGCGTGATCGACGCCGCCGCCGTGCTGAGCGCCGGAACGGGCATCTGCCCGCAACTGGAGCTGAGCCGCGTGAAGGTGAACTGGGTGGGCGCCGACCAGAGCTCGACCCCGCGTCCCTCGCTGTGCGGCGAATCGACCAGCGTGAAGGAAAAGGCCGGCCAGGCGGTGAAAGCGTCCGACAAGCGGGCGCAGTACCGCCGCGTGGAAGTCTGGTTCGTTCCCGGCGGCGCGGAGATGCCGGCTGGGTTGACCGGGCTGAAGGACGCTCCGGCGGGCGAGATCAAAGCCAAGGGCTGCCCGAAGTAGGGGCGGCTCGGTTATTCCTCCGGAGGAGCGGGCGGCAACGCCCGCTCCTCACCTTCCTTGTAAGCCCGGCGCGAAGCTGATCCTGCCGTGGACCATCCCCGCGCTGCGTGTCCTGCCGGCGCTGGGCGGACACCCGCTCAGCCTGCGAGTTCCGCGACCGGTGAGTTGCGCAGTCCTCTCCATGCGCTTGTCGAACACATCTCGGGCGAGCAGGACCGCTTACTTCCTGGGTCGCTTCACGGGCGCCCGTTTCCTGCCTGTGCCCTTCGCGGCGGCGGGCGCAGGATTCGAGGCAGATCCGCCGCCCGAAACCGTGCCGGCCTTCAGGGCCACCGTGAAGCTGTCCCCCACCCCGGTCTTTCCGCTGTTCGGGTCCACCGTCACGAATACTCCGCTGATGGAACTCGGCGACACGGTCATGCGCAGAAAGCCAAACGTGGTGTCGTTGTAAACCTCCAGCGTAAGCGGGTTGCCGCTGGCATCCGTGCCCGAAGCGGGAGTGGAAGGTGGCGGCGTCTTCTTGCCTGTCTTCAGGCCCGGCAGATTGTAGTAGCCGCCCATTCCCGCCACGATATAGGGAATCTGTCTTCCTCCCACGGTCCGGGTGTAGCGCTCATAAAGGTGGGCGTGGCCGGACAGATGTAGATCGGGCTGAATGCCGGCCGCGGTGCACGCCTGGTCGATCTGCTTCAGCATAGTGGGGCTGGGCACGTGCTGCGGGCTGCCCGTGAAAGGCGGATGGTGAGTGGCGATCACCAGCGCCCGCCACTGGCCGCTGGCGCGTTCGCTTTTCGCCGCCGCCAGTTGCTGTTGCAGAAAATCCAGTTGCGCGTTTCCCACCGTGGGACCGGCGATCACTCCCTCGGTGCCGCCCTCGCTGGTGTTTGAATACAACCCAATGAACTTAACGAAAGGAGCGTTCAGCGTGAAGTAAACGCCGGGCTGATCCATGGTGGTTCGCACCACGCCCTGACTATCCGGGTTTCGCCCCGGCTGGGGCGCGCAGAAGTTCTCGACGAAGGCGTCAAGCGACTTGGCGTCTTCGCCGCTGAAGACTGCGCCGTCGTGATTGCCCGGAATGGCGAGAATTGGTGCGTTGTAGTTGCGGTAAGGGTCGTAGAACTGTTCGTAATAATACTGTTCCTGGCCGCAATAGTAGACGACATCGCCAAGGTGATACCAGAAAGCGGCGCCACTTTCGGAGTCGTCGGCCATCGCCTCGGCGACGGCGAACTGAAACTCGGGCTTTTGAATGCCGCCCGTGTCGCCCACGGTGTGGAAGACGATCTGGCCGGCCTTCTCGATGGCGTCGGTGGCGTTTGAGCCCAACACCCACGACAAATCCATCGGGGCTGTGCTCCGCGGGACCGGGATCGGCTCCAGTTGCTCCAGCGCCCGGACGGCGGCATCGGCGGAGATTTCCTGTTTACTGAAACTGCTGAAATCGGCGGGTGTTAAGTCGGGATCGGCAAACGCGCGAACTACGGCCATGGGTTCTCCTCCCTGGAATCAGGACATGGTAGCACACATTTTGCCGGAAATCTCCGAATTTATGGACAGTAGCGCGGCGAATATTTCGCCGGACAGGGGCCCGAGCGGCCATCGCTCCGGCCCGCCTCCCTGCGGCCGGATGCCGAGGCGCGGACGCTTAGTGCGCGTGACCGTGCGAAGGGGGGACGTACCCCGGCGGGAAGGCGGCGCCTTCGCCGAAGAAGTACTCCTCCATCTGCTTGATGAGGAACTCCTGCGCTTCCTGCGTGCCGAGGTTCAGGCGGTACTCGTTCATGATCATCTTCATCTGTTCGACCCAGAGCCGCCAGGCTTCCTTCGACACGTTGTCATAGATGCGCTGGCCGAGCGGGTGGCCTTCAAACGGGATCTCGTCGAGCCCCGGCATCTCCCGCTGGAACTTCGCGCAGAACACCATATGCTTGCCCGGCTCGATCTTTGATTCGCCGCCCGGCGCTCCACATCCGCAACCCATTGGATTCGTTTCTCTCCCTGGTTCAGGATAGCGCAGCCGCTTCAGGCGGAGCGATTCTAAGGATGGCCCAGCCGGTTCAGGCGGAGCGACTCAGGATGGCCCAGCCAGTTCAGGCGGAGGCCGATTCGCGTTCACGTCGGCGAGCGCGCAGCGACTCGAGGTACTCGGAGAGCTTCATCGGGGTGCTGGAACCCTTGTCCATCTGTCGCTGGACGGCGCGCTGGTAGCGGCGCAGGGTTTCGCGGCGGTTGGAGTCCCGGATATCGCACGCCTCGATATCCAACAGGATGTCGATCTCCCACGGACGGAAGGTGTTACGGTTCACATTGCCGCGGAGCAGCTCGTGGATCAGGCGGTTGAACTGTGCGAGCACAGTCTCCGCATCCACTTCATGTTGGTGGTGCAGAGAGGGCATCCTCTTAGACATATCGGCAAATAGACGCTGGAGATTAGGGGGGCTGGCGCCACCACGCCAGCTAGACGCTGAACTGGCGGCGGATGGGGATGCCGAATCGTTGCAGCACGGCTTCGAGATCCTTCTCGCTGAGCCGGGAGGCGTCGTACTCCACCGTTACCTGATCGAGGCTGGGCGCCGGCCGGACGCGCAGGATGCCATACGAACCGTGCACATCGGCAATGGCCTGCGCATCGGCGTCTCCCAGCGGGCGCACCAGCGGATACTCGAGCTGTACTTTGGTCACGTCGAGAATCAGGATAGCATCCGCACCGGACACCACAGCGTCGCGTCTTGTCACCCGTTTGACAACTCCCCGGCCCTCCTTGCTAAGATAGGAGGGTTTGGCGAGTTGAGCTATCTGCTCCCGCGCTACCACTGTCCGATAGGGATGCGATCATCCTGCGGTAGGTTGGACAGTCCGGCCGGGGGCCGGCCCCGCTGCTTCGGGCGAATCATCGCTTTGGCGCAAGGGCTTGTCCAGGGTAAGTCCCTCGCAAAGTAGGGGAGCGGCATTCGGTAACACGCTTCCCGGGCTAATACAATAAGGCAACTTTCGTGCGGTTTGGCGTGCGCGCGCATTTAACGATGTCTGCATCGCCGTGTCGTGCGGAAGGGGCGAGCGGCAAAAACGCGTAGAGAGGAAATCTGTGCCGACGTTCAACCAACTGGTGCGAAAAGGCCGCCGGCCCACCAACTACAAGACGGCGAGTCCGGCGTTGCAGGCCTGCCCGCAGAAGCGCGGCGTGTGCACCCGCGTCTACACCACCACTCCCAAGAAGCCCAACTCGGCGCTTCGCAAGGTGGCGCGCGTGCGGCTCACCAACAGCATCGAGGTCACCACGTACATTCCCGGCGTCGGCCATAACCTGCAGGAGCACTCCATTGTGCTCATCCGCGGCGGCCGCGTGAAGGATCTGCCGGGCGTTCGTTATCACGTGGTGCGCGGCACGCTGGACGCGGCCGGCGTCAGCGACCGCAAACAGGGCAGGTCGAAATACGGCGCCAAGCGGCCGAAAGGACCGCAGAAGTAGGAACGACAGCGATGCCACGCAGACGAAGAGCGGAAGTTCGAGAGATTCTCCCCGATCCGGTGTACAACTCCACGCTGGTGGAGAAGTTCGTCAATTCGATGATGTGGGACGGTAAGAAGAACGTCGCCCAGGGAATCTTCTACGCATCCATGGAGAAGATCCGGGAGCGTTCCGAGGACGACCCGCTGAAGCTGTTCAAGAAGGCGGTGGAGAACGCCAAGCCGATGCTCGAGGTGAAGACCCGGCGCGTCGGCGGCGCCAACTACCAGGTGCCGGTGGAGGTTTCGCAGAACCGGCGGACCAGCCTCGCGCTGCGCTGGATTATCGGCAACGCGCGTACGCGGCCGGAGAAGAGCATGTCCGAGAAGCTCGCCAACGAGCTGCTGGACGCCGCGAATCTGCGTGGAGGGGCGATCAAGAAGAAGGACGATGTTCACCGGATGGCCGAGGCCAACAGGGCCTTCGCGCACTACCGGTGGTGATTCTGGACGCGGAGGAGGTCCCGATCCGCGGTTGCGGTGGACCGAGAGGCACTGAAATGGCAAGAACAGTACCGATCGAGAAAATGCGGAATATCGGCATCATGGCGCACATCGATGCCGGTAAGACCACTACAACCGAACGTATCCTTTATTACACCGGCCGTACGCACAAGATCGGCGAGGTACACGAAGGCACGGCCATCATGGACTGGATGGAGCAGGAGCAGGAGCGCGGCATCACCATTACCTCGGCGGCCACCACCTGCGAGTGGCGCGACATCACCATTAACATTATCGATACGCCTGGGCACGTGGATTTCACCGCGGAAGTGGAGCGCAGCCTGCGAGTGCTCGACGGCGCGGTGGCGGTGTTCGACGCGGTGGCCGGCGTGCAGCCGCAGTCGGAGACGGTGTGGCGCCAGGCGGACAAGTACGGCGTTCCGCGTATCTGCTTCATCAACAAAATGGACCGCGTGGGCTCGGACTTCTACCACTCCATCGATACCATCGTCGATCGCCTGCAGGCGCGGCCCGTGGCGATTCAGATTCCCGTCGGCGCGGAAGAGCACTTCAAGGGCATCGTCGACCTGGTGAGCATGAAGGCGATCATCTGGCGCGACGAAACGCTGGGCGCCGAGTACGACGAGATGGATATACCGGCCGATTTGCTGGACAAGGCAAAATCCTATCGCGAGCAGATGATCGAGGCGGTGGCCGAGCACGACGACCATCTTTTCGAGAAATTCGTGCATGGCGAGACGATTTCAAACGACGAGATCATGGCCGGCATCCGCAAAGCCACCATCGCCCAGAAGATCTTCCCGGTGATCTGCGGCAGCGCCTTCAAAAACAAGGGCGTGCAGAACATGCTGGACGCCGTGGTGGATTATCTTCCCTCGCCGGTGGATGTTCCGCCGGTGCAGGGCCAGCGTCCGGACAATCACGAGATTGTGGAAGAGCGCGCCACCAACGACGAGGCGCCATTCTCCGCTCTGGTATTCAAGATCATGACCGACCCGTTCGTCGGCCAGCTCGCGTTCATTCGCGTGTATTCGGGCCGGCTGGGAGCGGGCGAGAGCATTTTCAACGTGGCGCGCGGGCGGCGCGAGCGCGTCGGGCGTCTGGTGAAGATGCACGCCAACAAGCGCGAGGAAATCACCGAGGTGCTCGCCGGCGACATCTGCGCGGCGGTGGGGCTGAAGAACGTGGCGACCGGCGACACCATCTGCGACGAGAAGGCGCCGATTCTGCTGGAAAAGATCGATTTCCCCGAGCCGGTGATCCAACTCGCCATCGAGCCGAAAACCAAGGCCGACCAGGAAAAGCTGGGCGTCGCCATTCAGAAGCTGGTGCAGGAAGATCCCACGCTGCGCGTCTCCACGGATGCCGATACCGGGCAGACCATTCTGGCCGGCATGGGCGAACTGCATCTGGAGATCATCGTCGATCGCATGCAGCGCGAGTTCAACGTCGGCGCGAACGTGGGCAAGCCGCAGGTGGCCTACCGCGAGACGATCCGCGCGATCGCCGAATTCGATTACACGCACAAGAAGCAGACCGGCGGCAGCGGCCAGTACGCGCGCACGAAGCTGCGCGTGGAGCCGTTCCCGGCGGGCGGGTTCGAGTTTCTCAATGAGATTCACGGCGGGAATGTCCCCCGGGAGTTCATTCCGGCGGTCGAGAAAGGCGTCAAGGAGGCCCTGGAAGGCGGCATTCTCGCCGGCTATCCGATGGTGGATGTGAAGGTGGCGCTCTTCGACGGCGCATACCACGAAGTGGACTCGTCGGAAATGGCCTTCAAGATCTGCGCCTCCATCTGCCTCAAGGAAGCGTGCCGCAAGGCGAAGCCGGTCCTGCTCGAGCCGGTGATGAAGGTGGAAGTGGTGGTGCCCGAAGAGTACATGGGCGCGGTGAACGGCGATCTGAATTCGCGCCGCGGCCGCCTCGAAGGGACCGAGATCCGCGGAACCACGTACCTGATCAAGGCCATGGTGCCGCTGTCGGACATGTTCGGTTATGCCACCGAGCTGCGCTCGCGCACGCAGGGCCGGGGCAGCTTCACCATGCACTTCGGACAGTACGAGGAAGTGCCCAGAAACATTTCGGAAGAGATTGTAGCGAGAACGCAGGGCAAGGTTACCAGATGAGCTGAGCCGCGGCCAGAGGGCGCGGTAAGTCCAGGAGACATCACAATGGCGAAGGAAAAATTCGATCGCAGTAAACCGCACGTAAACATCGGGACGATCGGGCACATCGATCACGGCAAGACGACGCTGACGGCGGCGATCACGCGGGTGCTGGGCAAGAACAACCCGAAGGTGAAGTTCCGCAGTTTCGATTCCATCGACAACGCGCCGGAAGAGAAGGCGCGGGGCATCACCATCGCGGTGGCGCACATCGAGTACGAGACGAAGAACCGCCATTACGCGCACGTGGACTGCCCGGGCCATGCCGACTACATCAAGAACATGATCACCGGGGCGGCGCAGATGGACGGGGCCATCCTGGTGGTGGCGGCCACCGACGGGCCCATGCCGCAGACGCGCGAGCACGTGCTGCTGGCGCGCCAGGTGGGGGTGCCGTGCATCGTGGTGGCGCTGAACAAAGTGGACATGGTGGACGATCCGGAGCTGCTGGAGCTGGTGGAGCTGGAAGTGCGCGAGCTGCTGACCAAGTATCAGTTTCCGGGCGAGGAGCTGCCGGTGGTGCGGGTGAGCGCGCTGGGGGCGCTGAACGGCGAGGAGAAGTGGGAGAAGACGGTGGAAGACCTGATGGAGCAGGTGGACAAGTACGTCCCCATGCCCGAGCGGGCCATCGACAAGCCGTTTCTGATGCCCATTGAAGACATCTTCTCCATCCAGGGCCGGGGCACGGTGGTGACCGGGCGCGTGGAGCGGGGGATCGTGAAGGTGGGCGAGGAAATGGAGATTGTGGGCTTCCGGGACACGCGCAAGACGGTGGTGACGGGCGTGGAGATGTTCAAGAAGCTGCTGGATCAGGGGCAGGCGGGGGACAACGTGGGGCTGCTGCTGCGCGGCATCGAGAAGGACGAGGTGGAGCGCGGGCAGGTGATTGCGAAGCCGGGCTCGATCACGCCGCATAAGAAGTTCAAGGGCTCGGTGTACGTGCTGAGCAAGGAAGAGGGGGGGCGGCACACGCCGTTCTTCAAGGGGTACCGGCCGCAGTTTTATTTCCGGACCACGGACGTGACGGGCGTGGCGCAGTTGCCGGAGGGGATGGAGATGGTGATGCCGGGCGACAACGTGACGCTGGAAGTGGAGCTGATCACGCCGGTGGCCATGGACAAGGGGCTGCGCTTTGCGATTCGCGAGGGTGGACGCACGGTGGGCGCCGGCACGGTGACGGAGATTGTGGAGTAGCCGAACGGAATCGGGGGCCGGGTCTTCAGGAAAGGCCGCCGGCTCCCGGAGTGAACAAAGATGAGCTTAAGAGAACGCATCCGCATCCGCCTGAAGGCGTACGACCACCGCATACTGGACCAGTCCACGACGGAGATCGTGCACACGGCGAAGAGGACCGGCGCGCAGATAGCGGGCCCGATCCCGCTTCCCACGGTGAAGAATCGCTATACCGTGCTGCGCTCGCCGCACGTGGACAAGAAGAGCCGCGAGCAGTTCGAGATTCGGACGCATAAGCGGCTGCTCGACATTCTGGAGCCGACTCAGGACACCGTGGATGCGCTGATGAAGCTGGATCTGCCGGCCGGCGTGGACGTGGAGATAAAGGCGTTTGGCAAAGGGCGCTGACCGCGCGGCGCATGCCGCCGCTCGATGCTGCCAGTGAGGTTTTGATATGAGCCCAGGGATTCTAGGCAAAAAGATCGGTATGACGCAGGTGTTCGCGAAGGACGGACAGGTAGTGCCCGTCACCCTGCTCAAGACGGGCCCCTGCGTGGTGGTGCAGCGCAAGATTCCGGCCACCGATGGCTACGATGCCGTGCAGCTTGGCCTGGTGGAGTTCACCAGGGCGAAGCACACCACGAAGCCGATGGCGGGTCATATGAAGAAATCCAACGCCGAGGGTGTACGGTTTCTTCGCGAGTTTCGGCTGGAGGGCGGCAACGGCGACCTGAAGGTGGGCGACCGCGTTCTGGCCGACGAATTCAAGCCCAGCGACAAAGTGGACGTGATTGGGATCAGCAAGGGCCGCGGGTTCGCGGGTCTGACCAAGCGGCATCATTTCCGCGGCGGTCCCGAATCGCACGGTTCCATGTTTCATCGCGCGCCGGGCTCCATTGGCGCGTCGAGCTTTCCCAGCCGCGTTTTTCCGGGCACGCGCATGGCCGGGCACATGGGCACGCAACGGGTGACCGTCCGCAACCTCGAAGTGGTCCAGGTGGACGCCGAGGACAACGTCCTGATGGTGAAGGGCGCGGTGCCGGGCCCCAACGGCGGCTACGTGCTGGTGCGCCGGGCGAAGAGGTAACGGACGATGCCCAACGTTGACATTATCGATCTGAACAATCAGAAGGTCGGCGAGATTGAGCTGGCGGACGAAGTCTTCGCCGCGGAAGTGAACGAGGCGCTGATCTACGAGTCGGTGCGGCATCATCAGGCCGGCGAGAGGCGCGGCACGGCGGCCACCAAGACCCGGCATGAAGTATCCGGCTCCGGCAAGAAGCTGTGGCGTCAGAAGGGCACGGGCCGGGCGCGCATGGGCTCGATTCGTTCGCCGCTGTGGCGTCATGGCGGCACGGTTCACGGACCCCAGCCGCGCGATTACAGCTACAAGCTGCCGCGGAAGATGGAGCTGGGGGCGTTGCGCTCGGCTCTTTCCGGCAAGCTGCGCGACGGCGAGCTGAGAGTGGTGAAGGCGTTCACGTTCGAGGGTCCGAAAACGAAAGCGGTGCGCGCCGCCCTCGACAAGCTGGAAGCGAAGCGCAACGTGCTGCTGGTGGACGGCGAGAATCGCAGCCTCGAGCTGGGATCGCGGAATCTGGAGGGCGTCAAGCTGGTGCCCTCGCGCGCGGTGACCGTGTACGATCTGCTGGCGCATCAACAGGTGCTGCTGTCGGAAGCGGCCGCGCGGAAACTCAGCGAATCGCTGTCCACGAAAAAGGCGGTGGCGTAATGGACGTTTATCAGGTGCTCAAGAAGCCCATCGTCACCGAGAAGGCGGTGGAGAAGAAGGACGGCGAGCGGACGCTCTGCTTCGAAGTCGCTCCGGCCGCGAGCAAGACGGAAATCCGCGCCGCGGTGGAGCTGCTGTTCAAGGTGAAAGTCGAGGAAGTGCGCACCTCCATGGTGGCCGGCAAGATGCGCCGGCGCGGCCGTTTCTCGGGTTACCGTTCCGACTGGAAGAAGGCGTACGTGCGCCTGAAGGCCGGCTCGAAAGTGCCGGAATACGCGGAGATCTAGCCGATGCCGATCAAAAAATACCAACCCACAACCGCGTCACGCCGCTTTATGACGGTGGTGACGCGCGAGGAGATCACCCGGCAGGCGCCGGAGAAATCGCTGACGGCCGGCAAGAAGCGGACCGGCGGGCGGAACAGCCTCGGCGAGATCACCATCTGGTGGCGCGGCGGCGGACACAAGAAGTCGTATCGCGAAATCGATTTCAAGCGCGACAAGGCGGGCGTCCCCGCGAAGGTGGCGGCCATCGAGTACGACCCGAACCGCTCGGCGCGCATCGCGCTGCTGCACTACGCCGACGGCGAGAAGCGCTACATCATCGCTCCGGCCGGGCTGGCCGTGGGCCGCACCGTGGTGAGCGGTCCGGAAGCCGACATTCTGGTGGGTAACGCGCTTCCGCTGAAGAACATTCCCGCCGGCACCATCGTGCACAACATCGAGCTGAAGCCGGGCAAGGGCGCGCAGATGGCGCGTTCGGCGGGCGCGCAGGCGCAACTGGTTTCCCGCGAAGGCGGCGTGGCGCTGCTGAAACTGCCTTCCGGCGAAATCCGGCGCGTGGCGGTGGAGTGCATGGCCACTATCGGCCAGGTGGGCAACCTCGATCACGAAAACGAATCGCACGGCAAGGCGGGTAAGTCGCGCTGGCTGGGGAAGAGGCCGCACAATCGCGGCGTGGTGATGAACCCGGTGGATCATCCGCACGGCGGCGGCGAAGGCAAGACTTCGGGCGGACGGCATCCGGTAACCCCATGGGGCCAGCCGACGCGCGGATTCAAGACGCGGAACAACAACCGGACCGACAAATTCATCGTGTCGCGCAGGAATGTGAAGAAATGACGGAATTCACTGGCGGCCTGAGGGGCCGCCGCAGGCTGGGAGCCTGCCCCACGGGGATGAGGGACTAAGGCATGAGCAGATCGCTGAAGAAGGGGCCGTTCTCCGACGAGCATCTGGTGACCAGGATCGTCGCGCTGAACGCGAGCAACGAGAAGAAGGTCGTACGGACGTGGTCGCGGCGCTCCACCATCCGGCCGGAATTTGTCGGTCACACCGTGGCCGTGCATAACGGCAGGAAGTTCATCCCGGTGTACATCACCGAGAACATGGTGGGCCACAAGCTGGGCGAGTTCTCGCCGACGCGCACGTTCAAGGGGCACGCCGCGAAGGCGGCCACGGAGAAAACGGCCAAGCCGGCTTAGCCCCTTCCGGGGCCTTTATTGGCGCGTGGAGAGAACGTGGGATGTGGATTGAATTGGTTGGCGGAGGCTGCTGAAGAACGCAGGAACACGACATGGAAGCGAAAGCGGAAGCCCGATACATACGAACTTCGCCGCAGAAGGCACGGCTGGTGATCGACCTGATCCGCGGCCGCCGCGCCGGCGAGGCGATCAATATTCTGCGCGCCACGAACAAGCGCATGGCGCCGGCGATTGAGAAGGTGCTGCGCTCGGCCATCGCCAACGCCGAGAACCGGAACAACGACGTGGATGTGGACGCGCTGTTCGTGACCGCGGCTTATGTCAACGAAGGCCCGCGCATGAAGCGCGTGCGGCCCGCCCCGATGGGCCGGGCCTTCCGGATTCAGCGGCGGCTGGCGCATATCGTGGTGAAAGTGGGCGACCGCGTCGCCGATAGCGCGGGCGAGGGCGAGGAGTAACGAATGGGTCAGAAGGTTCATCCCTACGGATTTCGGATCGGCGTCACCAAGACGTGGCGTTCGCGGTGGTTCGCCAGGACCGATTACGCGAAGCTGTTGCACGAGGATCTCGACCTGAAGAAGTCGCTGCTGGAGCGTTTGAAGGCGGCGGGCGTCAGCTCGGTGGAAGTGGACCGGCCCGGCAACAAGCTGCGCGTCACCATCCGCACTTCGCGTCCGGGCATTATCATCGGCCGCAAGGGCGCGGAGATCGAAAAGCTCAAGCAGGAGCTGGCGCGCAGCACCAAGCGCGAAGTTTTCATCGACATTCAGGAAGTGCACAAGCCCGAGCTGGACGCGCAGCTGGTTTCGGAATCGATCGCGCTGCAACTGGAAAAGCGCGTGGCTTTTCGAAGGGCCATGAGGAAGGCGGTGGATTCGGCGCTGCGGTTCGGCTGCAAGGGAATCAAGGTGCGCGTGTCCGGCCGTCTGAACGGAGCGGAAATCGCCCGCAGCGAATGGTACCTGCAGGGGCAGCTTCCGCTGCACACGCTTCGCGCCGACATCGACTACGGATTCGCGCAGGCGTACACCACCTATGGCGTGATCGGGATCAAGACCTGGGTGTACAAGGGCGAGATTCTGGAAGGCGCGCGGCGCAACGGATTGCGCGTGCCCGAGCCGGAGCCGCGCCGGCGCGACCGGCGCGAACGCGGAGACCGCGGAGACCGCGGAGAACGGCGCGGACCGGTGACGCAGCCGGCGCCCGCGGCCGCGCCGGTCGAACAAACCCCAATTGTGCAGGCGCCGCCGCCCGCCGATTTGCCGCAACCGGCGCGAGCGGCGACGACCATTCTTCCGCCGATGCAGCCGCCTATGCAGCCGGCCTGGAAGCAGGAACTGAAGGAAACCGCTCCGGAAGCGCCGGAAGTGGAAACGCCTGAAACACCGGCGGCCGAAACCGCTCCGGAACCGGAGAACAGCAGCGAATAGCTGGTGGAGACTAAGCCATGTTGATGCCCAAGAAGGTCAAGTACAGAAAGCAACAGCGCGGTCGCATGGCCGGCAAGGCGTGGCGCGGCTCCTCGCTGGCTTTTGGCGATTACGGGCTGAAGTGCATGCGCTGCGGCTGGATCACCGACCGGCAGATTGAGGCGGCGCGCATCGCCATGACGCGTTTCATCAAGCGCGGCGGCAAGGTGTGGATTCGTCTGTTTCCCGACAAGCCGATCACCAAGAAGCCGGCCGAAACCCGCATGGGTAAGGGCAAGGGCGCGCCCGAGCAATGGGTGTGCGTGGTTCGTCCGGGCAAGATCATGTTCGAGATGGAAGGCGTGCCCAGAAACGTAGCGGAAGAGGCCATGCGTCTGGCTGCGCAGAAGCTGCCTCTGCCCACCAGGCTGGTGTCGCGCGAGGACGCCGCGTAGGGGAGATTTATGGCGAAGAGAGCCGAGAACATTCAGGATCTTCGGGGTCAGGACGACGCGGAGCTGGTTGGTCGCGACAAGCAAGCGCGCGAGCAGATCTTCCGCCTGAAGTTCCAGTTGGCGATGGGCCAGAGCGACGGGATCAAAAAGTACCGCGCGCTGCGGAAGGAGCGGGCGCGCCTGCTCACCGTCGTCCGCGAGCGCGAGCTTCATCCGGAGCTCGTCCCGGCGCCGAAGCCGAAGAAGAGGGGGAAGTAAGCCATGGCCGACCAGCAGAAGGGCGCGCAAACGCCGGTCACCCGCCGCAACGAGAAGGTGGGGCTGGTGGTTTCCGACAGGATGCAGAAGACCATCGTGGTGGAAGTCACCCGGCGCGTTCCGCATCCGGTGTACAAGCGAGTGGTCACCAGGCGGAAGAAGTTCTACGCGCACGATGAGCAGCAGGCGGCGAAAGTGGGCGACACGGTACGGATCGTGGAATGCCGTCCGATGAGCCGCCTGAAGCGCTGGACGCTGGGCGATGTGATCCGCCGCGCCGTGCAGGTGGGGATTGAGCCTTCGGCGATTGGTCTGGATACGCCGGCGACGGTGCTGGCCGAACCCGCCAAGAGGAAACGCTCATGATCGGGATGCGAACGATTCTCGAGGTGGCCGACAACAGCGGCGCCCGGAAGCTCTCCTGCATTCTGCCGCGCGGCGGCGACAAGGGCCTGCACGCCGGCCTCGGCGACGTGGTGACGGCCTCGGTGAAGGAAGCTGCGCCGGACTCGGCCATCAAGAAGGGCAAAGTGGTGCGCTGCGTCATCGTGCGCATGCGCAAGGAAACGCGCCGCAAGGACGGCACTTATATCCGCTTCGATTCGAACGCGGCGGTGCTGGTGACGGAATTGAACGAGCCGGTGGGCACGCGCGTGTTCGGTCCGGTGGCGCGCGAGCTGCGCGACAAGCGCTTCATGAAGATTGTGTCGCTGGCGCCGGAGGTGATCTGAAGTGGCCAAGAAGAAGAAAGCCGATCCGCCGGCGAAGATTCGCATTCGCAAGAACGATTCGGTGAAGGTGATTTCCGGCCGCGACAAGGGCAAAACCGGCCGGGTGATCGAGGTGGACCGGTCGACGGGGCGGCTGATTGTGGAGGGCGTCATGCTGAGCAAGCATCACACCCGGCCGAATCCCGGCAAACAGATCAAGGGCGGCATCGCCGAGCGCGAGAGCGGCATTCACGTGTCCAGCGTGATGGTGCTGGCCTCCGACAACAAGCCCACGCGCATCGCCGTCAAGGTGGAAGGAACCGGAGCGTCGGCGCGGCGCGTGCGCATCGCGCGGCGTACCGGAGAGCCGCTGGACAAGAAGTAGGCGGAGAGAGCGTAACCCATGGCGGAGAAGAAAAAAGGGAAGAAACCGGAAGCGGCGGCAGCGCCGGAGACGCCGGCAGCAACGAAAGCAGCCCGTCCCGCGGGAAGCAAAGGCGAAGCTCGCCTGAAGGGTCATTACAAAAAGAACGTCGTGCCTGCACTGACCAAAGAGTTCGGGTACAAGAACACCATGGCCGTGCCGAAGCTGGAGAAGGTTTCGATCAACGTGGGCCTCGGCGAGGCCACCCAGAACGGGAAGCTGATGGACGGCGCGGTGAACGAGCTGACGCAGATTGTCGGGCAGAAGCCGGTGATCACCAAGGCGCGCAAATCGATCGCCGCGTTCAAGCTGCGCGAGGGCATGTCCATCGGCTGCATGGTGACGCTGCGCGGCGACCGCATGTACGAGTTTCTGGACCGGCTGATGAACGTGGCGCTTCCGCGCGTGCGCGACTTCCGCGGCGTCTCGCAGAAGTCGTTCGACGGCCGCGGCAACTACACGCTGGGCATCCGCGACCAGTTGATTTTTCCCGAGATCGACTACAACAAAGTGGAAAAGGTCAAGGGCATGAACATTTCCATCACCACCACGGCAAAGACGGATCAGGAGGGGCTGGCGCTTCTGCGGCAACTGGGAATGCCGTTCCGCCAGCAGTAGAGACAGGGGAACTGAATGGCAACAACCGCGAAAATCGCGAAAGATCAAAGGCTGCTGAAGGCCAGAACCGCCAAACTGCAGAAGCTGGCCATCCGCCATCGCAATCGTTGTCTGCGTTGCGGACGTCCGCGCGGATACATGCGCAAATTCAATCTGTGCCGGATCTGTTTCCGGAATCTGGCGCTGGCCGGAGAGATTCCGGGCGTGACCAAGGCAAGCTGGTAGCGAGGGAGATATGCCGACATCCGATCCCGTTTCCGACATGCTGACGCGCATCCGCAACGCCGTGGCCGCGCGCCATCCCAAGGTCGACGTGCCCGCCTCGAAGCTCAAGCAGGAGATCGCGCGCATCCTCAAGGACGAAGGCTATATCGCCAACTTCAAGCTGACCGAAGACGGCGCGCGGAAGTCGATTCGCATTTACCTGAAGTACACGCCGGGCAATGTGCCGGTGATCTCGCATATCCAGCGGGTATCGCGCCCCGGATGCCGCGTCTACGTGGGAAGCCGGAAGGTGCAGCGCGTACTGGGCGGGCTGGGAATCAACATTCTCACCACGCCGAAAGGCGTCATGACCGGCGGCACGGCGCGGAAAGAGAACATCGGCGGGGAGGTTCTCTGTCAGGTCTGGTAGCCGGACCGAGCGAGGAGTCTGAACTATGTCGAGAGTTGGAAAAAAGCCGATCCCGCTGCCCAAAGGCGTGAAGGTCACCATCGGCGACGAGTTGCTGGTGGAAGGGCCGAAAGGGAAGCTCACCGTTCCGGTGCCCGCCGGGGTGCACTTGCAGCAGAAGGACAGCACGCTGGAACTCACCCGCGACGGCGATCAGTACGCCGCTCTGCACGGTCTGACGCGCGCTCTCGCCGGCAACGCCGTGCAGGGTGTTTCCACTGGATTCACGCGCGAGCTGGACATCGTGGGCGTCGGTTACCGCGCGGACGCGAAGGGCAATGTCGTCACCTTCACGCTGGGATATTCGCATCCCATCGAAGTGCTGTTGCCGAAGGGCATCGAAGCGAAAGTGGACAAGCAGACGCACATCGTGCTGACCGGATACGACCGGCAGGCGCTGGGGCAGGTGGCCGCGAATATGCGGGCGCTGCGCCCGCCCGACCCGTACAAGAACAAGGGCGTGCGCTACACCGGCGAGGCGCTGCGCAAGAAGGTGGGCAAGACCGGAGCGGGAGGCAAGTAATGGCGCTGACCAATCGAAACGACGTTCGCATTCGCATTCACAAGCGCATTCGCCAGCGGCTGAGCGGCACGGCGGAGCGTCCGCGTCTGGCGGTGTTCCGCAGCGTGAAGCACATCTACGTTCAGGTGATCGACGATCACAAGGGCACGACGCTGGTGTCGGCGTCGTCGAACGAGAAGAACGCGGCAACCAAGAGCGGCGGCAATGTCGCCGGCGCGAAGGAAATCGGCAAGCTGATCGCCGACCGCGCCAAAGCCGCCGGCATCACGAAGGTGGTATTCGACCGCGGCGGATATCTGTATCACGGACGCGTGAAGGCGCTGGCCGAAGCCGCGCGCGCCGGCGGACTGGAGTTCTGATCAAAATGGCAGCGACTACGGCAAAGCAGCGGATCGACGCCAACAGCCTGAGCCTCAAGGAACAGGTGGTGTCCATCAACCGCGTCACCAAAGTGGTGAAGGGCGGCAAGAACCTGAGCTTCTCGGCGCTGGTGGTGGTGGGCGATCCGGGAGCGAAAATCGTCGGTTTCGGCACGGGCAAGGCGAAGGAAGTGCCGGCGGCCATCAAGAAAGGCATCGAGGCGGCGAAAAAGAACCTCCGCAAGGTGCACGTGCTCGGCACCACGATTCTGCACCCGGTGCTCGGGCAGTTCGGCAGCGGCATGGTGCTGCTGAAGCCGGCTTCGGAAGGAACGGGCGTCATCGCCGGCGGACCGGTGCGCGCGGTGATTCAGGCGGTAGGGATTCCCAACGTGCTGACCAAGTCCATCGGCTCGCACAATCCACACAACGTGGTGAAGGCCACCATCGCGGCGCTGGAGCAGTTGCGCGACAAGGCCGAGGTGGCCGAGTTGCGCGGTATCGATCAGGGAAGGCTGCGCTAGTAAAGGAACGAATCGCATGGCCGAAGGAAAGATCAAAATCAAGCTGATAGGCAGCCCCATCTGCACGCCGGAAAAGCAGAAGGTGATTGTGCGTTCTCTCGGGCTCCGCAAAATGAATCAGGTGGTGGAGCGGCCGGACACGCCGGGTTTCCGCGGCATGGTGAAGAAGGTTCCGCATCTGCTGCAGGTGGTGGAGGAGGCGAAATGAATCTCAGCGGACTGAAACCGCCGGCCGGACAAAAGCAGAAGAAGCAGCGCATCGGCCAGGGCATGGGGTCCGGGCGCGGCAAGTATTCGGGACGCGGCGCCAAGGGCGCCCGGTCCATCTCCGGTTACAGCATGATGCGCGGATTCGAGGGCGGCCAGATGCCGCTGCATCGCCGTCTCCCCAAGCGCGGCTTCACCAACATTTTCCGCAAGGAATTCGCCATCATCAATGTTGGCCGCCTCGAACAGCTGGAGGGCGACACGTTCGATCCCGGGCGTCTGCTGGAGCTGGGTGTGATCCGCAAACTCGGCGACGGCGTCAAGGTGCTGGGAGGCGGCGAGCTGAAGCGGCCGATCAAAGTCAGCGCGCACGTGTTCTCGAAATCGGCCGAGGAGAAGATCGGCAAGGCGGGCGGCGCCGTAACCGTGATTGGAGCGTAGAAGTCACGCGAGGAATCAGCCATGAAGTTGCTTGAGGCCTTTGCCAACGTTTTCAAGATCCCCGATCTGCGCAAGCGCGTGTTCTTCACGCTTGCCATGCTGGCGGTGTACCGGCTGGGCGGGCATATTCCCACGCCGGGCATCGACGCGAACCGGCTGTCGGATTTCTTCGCGCGCAACTCCGGCGGCATGCTCGGTTTCATCGACCTGTTCAGCGGCGGCATGTTCCGGAGGCTGACCATTTTCGCCCTCGGCATCATGCCGTACATCACCGCGTCGATCATTCTGCAGTTGCTGGCGGTGGTCATTCCCACGCTGGAGAAGCTGCAGAAGGAAGGCGAGCTGGGCCGCCGCAAGATCACGCAGTGGACGCGTTACCTGACCGTCGTTCTGGGCGTGATTCAGTCGTTCACCATCGCTCTCGCGCTGCAGAAATCGGGCGATTTCGTGATCCATCCGGGCCTCGGCTTCATCGTGATGACGGTTCTGAGCCTGACCTGCGGCACGGCGTTCATCATGTGGCTGGGCGAGCAGATCACCGAACGCGGCATTGGCAACGGCATGTCGCTGATCATTTTCACCGGCATCGTGGTTGGTCTGCCGCGAGCCATGAACGAGATCTATAACAATGTGTTCGTCACGCGGCAGTGGCCGGTGCTGCAGCTCATTATCATTCTGGCGATTATGATCGCGGTGGTGGCGTTCATCGTGCTGGTGGAGCGCGGCGAGCGACGCATCCCGGTGCAATACGCCAAGCGCGTGGTGGGCCGGAAAATGATGGGCGGCCAGTCCACGCATCTTCCGCTGAAGGTGAATGCCGGCGGCGTCATCCCGGTGATCTTCGCCTCGTCGCTGCTGGCCTTCCCGCAGACGTTCATGCAGGTTCCATTCATCAAATCGAATCCATTCCTGAGCGGGCTGCTGACCTCGATGGGCGGGGCGTCGCCGCTGTACTACCTGCTGTTCGTGATTCTCATCATCTTCTTCTGCTTCTTCTACGTATCGATCATTTTCAATCCCAACGAAGCGGCGGACAACATGCGCAAGTACGGCGGGTTCATTCCGGGCATACGGCCGGGACGCAACACCGCCGAGTACATGAACCGGATTCTGACCCGTATCACGGTGGTGGGCGGTCTGTATCTGTCGGTGCTGTCGCTGATTCCGCAGATCATGATCGCGGGCATCAAGCTGCAGCGCCTGCCGCTGGTGGGCAACTGGATCGATCAGTATTTTCCGCGCTGGCTGCTGGACGGCCTGGGCGTCAACTTTTACTTCGGCGGCACTTCGCTGCTGATCGTGGTCGGCGTGGCCATGGATACCATTAACCAGATTGAGGCGCAGTTGATTATGCGCCATTACGAGGGCTTTACGCCGCGCTCCGGACGGATTCGCGGGCGCCGAAGCTCCGCGGCATAGGGTGAATTTCGAGGCCGATTCGGCAATGGGTTACAATGAAAGGAGCCTTACGTGCTCCCGCCTGCCGATTCCGGTCGTGAGAAAGAACCAGGGTGACTCTCGGTCTGCTGCAAATGTTGCCGGGCGCTGACCGGGCTCGCATGATTGTTCGCAAGAGCCCGTCGGAACTGGAAAAGATGCGCCGAAGCGGCCTGCTGGTTTACCAGATCCTGAAGGAGCTGGAAGCCATGGTCCATGAAGGCGTCAGCACGCAGGATCTGGAAGCGGCGGCCGAGCGAATGGTGCGGGATGCCGGGGCAAAGCCGGCATTCAAAGGTTATTTTGTGCCGGCGGCGGGAGCGAGGTTCCCGTTCGTGCTGTGCACGTCGGTGAACGAAGAGATCGTGCATGGAATGCCGTCGGTGAAGCGAAAGCTGAAGCGCGGCGATATTCTTTCGATCGACACCGGCGTTCAGTTGAATGGCTACTACGGCGATTCGGCGATCACGGTGCCGGTGGGCGAGGTGAGTGAAGAGACAACGCGCCTGTTGAAGGTCACTCGGGATTCGCTGGAGCAGGCGATCGGTCTGGTGCGGGAAGGGACGCGGTTGCTGGAAATCTCGGGAACCGTGCAGAAGCATGTCGAGGAGAACGGTTTCTCGATCGTGCGCGAGTTTGTGGGTCATGGAATCGGGAGCAGCCTGCATGAGGAACCGCAGATCCCGAATTTCGTGGACCGGCGGAATCCGAATCCGCGGCTGAAGGAAGGCATGGTGCTCGCCATCGAGCCCATGGTGAACGCCGGAAAGCCGGAGAGCCGGGTGAAGCCGGACAAGTTTACCGCGGTGACGAAGGACGGTTCGTACTCGGCCCACTTCGAGCACTGCGTGGCGGTGACGGCGAACGGCCCGTGGGTGCTCACGAGGCCGTGACCGTCGAGGGTGAAGTCGTCGAGCTGTTGCCGAGCGCGGTGGTGCGCGTGAAGCTGGCCAACCAGGATCTGGTGCTGGCCCACGCCGCCGGCGCCTCGAAGCTGAATTTTGTGCGGGTGCGGCCGGGGGACCGGGTGCAGGTGGAGATTTCGCCGCACGACCGGACCCGCGGACGAATTACGAAACTGGTGAAGTGAAAAATGAAAGTGCGAGCTTCCGTCAAGAAAATGTGCGACAAGTGCAAGATCATCCATCGGCACGGGGTGGTTCGCGTGAGCTGCGTGAACCCCAAGCACAAACAGCGGCAGGGATGAGGAACTGAGATATGGCGCGTATAGCTGGCGTGGATTTGCCTAACAAGAAGCGGGCCGCCATCGGCCTGACGTACATTTACGGCATCGGGCGCACTCGTGCGCTCTCGCTGCTGCATCGGGCCACCGTCGATCCGGAGAAGAAGGTCGCCGACCTCAGCGAGGACGAGGTCAACCGGCTGCGTACGCTCATCGAGAATGAAGGCGCTATCGAGGGCGACCTGCGCAAGGAACTCTCGATGAATGTCAAGCGCCTGATCGAGATGGGCTCATATCGGGGGTTGCGGCACCGCCGCGGCCTGCCGGTTCGCGGGCAGCGGACGCACACCAACGCGCGCACGCGCAAGGGACCGCGGCGCGGCACGATCGCCAACAAGAAGAAGGCGACGTCGAAGACGTAAAGGGGAATCCGGCGAATGGCAAAAGCGCAACAAAAGGCGGCGGGCAAGCCCGCTGGCAAGAAAAAGACGTTCAAGAAACGCGAGAAGAAGAGCGTCCCGGTGGGTGTCGTGCACGTGCAGGCGTCGTTCAACAACACGATCATCACGTTCACCGATCAAACCGGGAATGTGATCGCGTGGTCGAGTTCGGGTTCGCTGGGTTTTCGCGGGTCGCGCAAGGGCACGCCGTTCGCCGCGCAGCAGGCGTCGCTGACGGCGGCCAACAAAGCGAAGGAAGTGGGAATGCGCACGGTGGAGGTCCGCGTGGCCGGGCCGGGCGCCGGGCGTGAATCGGCGGTGCGCGCGTTGTCTACCGCCGGCATCGATGTGCGAGGCATCAAGGACGTGACTCCCATCCCGCATAACGGTTGCCGGCCTCCGAAGCGCCGCCGCGTTTGAGAAACCGAGCCGCGACCACAGGGGGAGCGGTTCCCGACTGTAAGCAGGACGAAGGCGCTTTGCGCCGTAAACTGCACCTGATCGTAAGGAGAGGGTATTGAATGGCTCGTTATAACGGCCCGGTCTGCCGGCTTTGCCGCAGAGAGGGCATGAAGCTTTTCCTCAAAGGCGAACGCTGCCACACGGAGAAGTGCGCCATCGAAAAGCGCAACTTCGCTCCCGGGCAGCACGGCAAGGACCGTCGGCCCAAGATCGTCGGCTACGGATTGCAGCTTCGCGAGAAGCAGAAGGCGCGCAGGTACTACGGCGTTCTGGAAGGCCAGTTCCGCAATCTTTTCGAAAAGGCCGCCAGAGCCAAAGGCGTTACGGGCGAGCACATGCTAAGCCTGCTGGAGCGCCGCCTGGACAACGTCATTTATCGCATGGGCCTCGGCACCAGCCGCGCGCAGGCGCGCCAGATTGTCCGGCACGGCCACATTCAGGTGAACGGGCGCAAGGTCAACATTCCTTCGTTTACGGTGAAGGTCGGAGATCTGGTGGAAGTGCGCGAGGGAAGCCGCGAGAATCCGACCATTCTCGGCGCTCGCGACGCCACCGCGCACGCCCCGTCGCCGAACTGGATTGAAGTGGATCGCGAGAACTTGAAGGGGCGCGTGATCAGCATGCCGCGCCGCGACGAGCTGGTGCAGATCCAGCTCAACGAGCAGCTCATTGTGGAGTTGTACTCCAAGTAGTGGGCTGTAATTCCAGGCAGCTTTACGAACGAAAATACCGGTGGAGTACGGGAATCAGGTATGTTCAAAGGTTTTCAGAAGCCAAAGAGACTGGTAGCGAATACGGAAACGCTGACCGAGCGTTACGGAATGTTCACGGCGCAGCCGTTCGAGCGCGGATTCGGTTCCACCATCGGAACCGGTCTGCGCCGGGTCCTGCTCAGTTCGATTGAGGGCGCGGCCATCACCGCCGTGCGCATCGAGGGCAGCAACGGCCTGGTGGCGCATGAGTTCAGCCCGATTCCGGGCGTGGCCGAGGATGCCACCGACATCATTCTCAACCTCAAGCAGGTTCCGTTCAAGATGCTGGCCGAGGGCACGCGCACCGCGCGCCTCACCGTCGATCAGAGCGGCGAGGTGATAAGCGGCCAGATCGAGACCGACCAGGACGTCGAGGTGCTCGATCGCAACATGCACATCGCCACGATCGGCGAGGGCGGCCGGCTGCACATCGAAATGCGGCTGAAGAGCGGACGCGGATACGTCGCCGCCGACCGCAACTACGACGAAGATTTGCCGCTGGGCTACATTCCCATCGATTCGGTTCATTCGCCGGTGCGCAAAGTGAATTTTTCGGTGGAAGCCGCGCGCCTCGGCCAGATGACCGATTACGACAAGCTCACGCTGGAAGTCTGGACCAACGGCGCCATTTCTCCGCAGGACTCGGTCGGGCAGGCGGCCAAGCTGCTCAAGGACCACATGGCCATCTTCATCAACTTCGAAGAGCTGCCGGAGAGCGTGGAAGAGCCCGGCGAGCGCGCCATGAATCAGATGAACGAGGTGCTGAACCGCTCGGTGGAAGAGCTGGAGCTCAGCGTTCGTTCCTACAATTGCCTGAAGAACGCCAACATTCAGACCATCGGCGATCTGGTGCAGAAGACCGAAGCCGAGATGCTGCGCACCAAGAACTTCGGGCGGAAGTCGCTGAACGAGATCAAGGAGATCCTGAGCAATCTGGGTCTGAGCTTCGGCATGAAGTTCGACGCGCAGGGCCGGCTGGTGGCGCCGGTGGGCGGCCCCACTCCGCCGCTTCCCGTCGGCGACGAGCCGGACGAACTCGGCGAGATGATGGAGTAGCGCATGAGACACAGGAAAGCCGGATACAAGCTGGGGCGCGAGAAAGGCCATCGCGATGCGCTGCTGCGAAACCTGGTCACCAACGTAATCGAGGCCGAACGCGTCGTCACCACCATCACGAAGGCGAAGGCCGCGCAGCCGCTGGTAGATCGCATGATCACGCTGGCTCGCCAGGACAGCCTGCATGCGCGCCGCCAGGCGGCGCAGTTTCTGCGGACGCCGGAAGCCGTACAGAAGCTGTTCGACAAGCTGGGCACACGTTTCGGCCAGCGCAACGGCGGATATACGCGTGTCGTGCGCCTCGGTTTCCGTAAGGGCGACGGAAGCGAGACAGCCATGCTGGAGCTGGTGGGCTCGGAGCTGGTGAAACGCGCGGCCGAACGCGCCAAACGCCGCGAAGAACGCCTCAAGGCCATGCAACAGGGCAAAGAGGAAGGCGAAGAAGAGAAATAGCGGCCGGTTGCCCGATTATTGCAGCGGCAGGCGCACTCGTTTACCTGTTTTCGCGAACTCGCGCGCGGCGGCCAGAATTTCCGTCACAATTACGTTGTTTTCAAGCGATGAGCGGCCGGCTGGTTCCCGGCCTTGCACTACCGCGGCCAGATAGCCGATGGGATCGCTTTCGCTGGCCGGCAGCGGCGGCGGAGTCCGAATCTCCTCCGGCGAGCCTTGCACACGCGTGCGGAGCGTCTGGCCGCCAGTGGCGATCGCATACCCACGTTCGCCATAGACCTCGAAATCCTTGCGTCCGATCGGCCAGTTCCAGGAAGCCTGTATAATTCCCTGGGCACGCGGATATTCCAGCAGCACCGTCGCCTCGTCGTCCACGCGCGGATAAATCTGCGGTTTGAATTGCCGGGTCACGGCGGTTACCGCAATTGGCCGCTGATTATCCATGATCCAGGTCATCAGGTTCGCGCCGTAACAGCCGAAATCGAACAGCGCGCCAGCGCCGTTCTGCACCGGGTCGGTCAGCCAACCCAGAAACGCCGGGCCCACGCCAATCTCCTTCGGCCCCGGATGCCCGTCCATCGCTACCATCTTGCGGATGTCGCCGTAGGCGTGCTGCGTTTTGACCAGATCCCACATCGCCGCATGGCTTGGGTACCAGGTGGTTTCGTAGTTCACCATCACGCGGATGTGCCCGCTCTCCGCGGCAGCCTGAATCCGGCGCGCGCCGTCCATGTCCACAGCGAGCGGCTTTTCCATCATCACGTGAACGTGGTGCGCGGCGCAGATTTCCACGACTTGCGGATGGTCGAGCGTGCTGGTGAACGCCGCTACGGCCTCGGGGCGCGTCTTCTCCAGCATGGTCGCAAGATCGGTGTAGAAGATCCCGGCCGGAAGTCCGTACCGCTCGGCATAGCTCTTCGCCAGAGCGGTATCCGGCTCGTAGACGCCAACCAAATGGGCGTCCGGATGACTCTTCAAAGCCGGCAGGAATCCCTCCACGTGACCGTGTACCATGCCGGCAATGGCCACGCGCAGCGGTTGCCCGTGTGCGACGAACGCCAGCAGCAGGAGAGCGAGCAAGCGATGCATTGGATTATTCCTCGGCGAAGCGCTGGGCGATCGGAAAGCGCCGGCCGATGCCAAATGCTTTGCTGGTGACCTTCAGCCCGGGCGCGGCCTGCTGCCGCTTATACTCGTTACGATCCACTTTGTTGATGATGTCGCGCACCAGCTCCACGGGCGATCCGGTCAGTGCGGCGATATCCTGTGGGGACCGGTACTCCTCGATATAAGCCTTCAGGATGGGATCCAGCACATCGTATGGGGGCAGGGAATCGGAGTCCTTCTGATCGGGCCGCAGCTCGGCGGACGGCGGCTTGGTGAACACTCTCTCCGGGATGGCGTTGTCGTGCCGCCGGTTGGCCACGCGCGAGAGTTCATACACCAGCGTCTTGGGAACGTCGCTGATTACCGCCAACCCTCCGCACATATCTCCATAAAGAGTGCAATAACCCACGGCAAGCTCGCTCTTGTTGCCCGTAGTGAGCACAATGGCGCCCCATTTGTTGGAAAGTCCCATCAGCGTGAGGCCGCGAAGGCGGGATTGGATGTTTTCCTCGGCGGCATCCTGCTCGCAGCCGGCAAAAAGCGTCGCGAGAGTGTCAAGCATTGACGCATATCCGGCATTGATCGAGACAATTTCAAGACGAATGCCCAGATTGCCGGCGAGAGCGCAGGCGTCCGCGATACTGTGGCCGGACGAATAAGGCCCCGGCATGGCGACGCCGGTGACATTTTCACGGCCTACGGCGTCCACGGCGATCGCGGCGGTCAGAGACGAATCGATGCCTCCGCTCAAGCCGATCAGCACGCGTGAAAAGCCGCACTTACGGATATAATCGCGCGTTCCCATGGCCAGCGCTTCGTACGCGGCTTCACACTCGTCGGGAAGATTCTCGTGCTGGTCGCCCTTGCCCGTGGCGGTGTCGAACAGCGCGAGGTCCTCCTGAAACGACGCCGCGGACGCGGCGATCGAGCCGTCCGGCAGCATGGCGAAGCTGCTTCCGTCGAAAAGGAGCTGATCGTTGCCGCCCACCTGATTGACGTACACGACCTGGGTATGAAAACGGCGCGCCGTGGTGGCGAAGACATCGCGCCGAAGCTGCCGCTTCCCCATGTGCCAGGGCGACGCATTGATGCTGATCAGCAGCTTCGCCCCGGCGTGAAACAGCTCCTCCACCGGATCGCGGCTGTACAAGCGCCGCTCCCAGTACTGTTTGTCGTTCCAGGCATCCTCGCACACGGTGAGAGCAATGGGGATGCCCTCGAGCGGGAGCGGCGACTGCGCCTTCGCCGGCTCGAAGTAGCGCGACTCGTCAAAAACGTCGTAGGTCGGCAGAAGCATCTTGGTCTGCTCGAACACCACCTCGCCCTGCCGCAACACAACCGCGTTGTTGTAAAGCAGATTTCCGGTTGCGCTGTCCGAGCATTTCACCGTCCCACAAATCAGGGTCAGGGGCAGAGCGCCGGTATCCTCGGCGAGCCGTCGCAGTTCCGCCTCGGTACGTTCCAGAAAGCTGCGCTTTTCCAGCAGATCGCGAGGCGGGTAGCCGGGCAGCGACAGCTCGGGAAACACGACAACGTCGGCCCGGACCTCCGCGGCATCCCGGGCAAAGCGGATGATTCGATCCGCGTTCCCGCGAAGATCGCCCACAGTGGAATTCGTCTGTGCGATGGCGATGCGCATCGGTTACACCATTGTAACGGCGAGGCGGCGCACGGCATGGCCGGCTGCGGGAGCCTCGCGCCCGTTCAGCGGTGATAGAATCGCCTGCGTGCGCAGTTCTACAGCCCTGGTTGCTTTTGTTATCGTGCTGAGCATGCCCGCATGGACTCAGAACGCCGCCCCGTACCGCGATCCCACGCTCGGAAATGAACAGCGCGTCGAGGATCTTCTCCGCCGCATGACGCTCGAAGAGAAAGTGGCCATGGTGTCCGGCGGCGGATGGATGGAATCAAAAGCGAACGCCCGCCTCGGCATTCCCGCCATCAAAATGGCCGACGGTCCGGTCGGTGTACGGGCGTGGTTCGGCCCTTCGGCGCTGACCATGAAGGCCAACTCGCCGCTGCCGGTCGTCACTTCGACGGCCTTTCCCGCTGGTGTGACGCTGGCCGCCACATGGGACCCCGAGATCCTCCATGAAGTGGGCCGCACCATCGCCGACGAGGCTCGCGCTCTCGGCCGCGACATGATGCTCGGCCCGGGCGTGAATATCGTCCGCACGCCGCTGGCCGGCCGCAACTTCGAAATGTACGGCGAGGACCCGTACCTGAGCTCGAGACTTGTCGTCGGCTACATACAGGGGATGCAGGGCGCTGGCATCATCGCCACGGTGAAGCACTTCGCCGCGAACAACCAGGAGGACCACCGGCAGACCATCGACGCCAGGATCGACGAGCGCGCCCTTCGCGAGATCTATCTTCCGGCTTTTCGCGCCGCCGTCCAGGAGGCGGGCGTGTGGTCGGTGATGTCGGCGTACAACAAGCTGAACAGCCACTGGTGCGCCGAGAATTCCTGGCTGCTCACGGACATTCTCAAGAAAGAGTGGGGATTCAAGGGATTCGTCGTCTCCGACTGGAAAGGCACGCACAGTACCGCGCCAACGGCCAATGCCGGTCTGGATCTGGAAATGCCCAGCGCCGATACCATCCGCCGCTATAACGACGATCTTCCGAAGAGCCCCGGCGAAGTCGGCTCTCAGGGCGCCATGCTGACCCCGGAACTGCTCCTTCCACTGGTGAAAAGCGGCGAGGTTCCGGAAGCGGCAATCGACGACAAGATCCGCCGTCTGCTGCGGGCGATCTTCGCCAACGGCCTGTTCGATCACCCCAAGCCGGGCGGCGGTGAAGTGGACACTCCCGCGCAACGGGCGGTGGCGCGCAAAGCGGCCGACGAGGGAATCGTCCTGCTGAAGAATGTGGGCGGTCTGCTGCCGTTGCTTCCGGAGAAGGTGCACTCGATTGCGGTGATTGGTCCGAATGCGAATGTCGCGCGGACCGGCGGGGGCGGAAGTTCCTCGGTGCGAACCAGCCATGCCATCACGCCGCTCGACGCGATTCGCGAGCGCGCCGGCTCGGCGATCGAGGTCTCCTCGATCGAGTCGCCCGCGGATGCCGCGAAGGCCGATGTGGCTCTCGTATTCGTTGGCGACTCGCCGGAGGTGGAGCGCGAAGGCTGGGATCGTATATCGATGGACCTCCCCGAAGGTCAGGACGAGCTGGTCGCGGCCGTGCTCCGCGCCAACCCGAAGACGGTTGTGGTGCTGAACGTGGGCGCGCCGGTGTCCGTCGAAAAGTGGATCGACCAGACGCCGGCGGTGGTGAACGCATGGTTCCCTGGCCAGGAGGGCGGCCACGCCATTGCCGACGTTCTGTTCGGCGACGTGAATCCGTCCGGACGACTGCCGGTCACGTTCCCGAAGCGTCTGAAAGACTCACCTTCCTGGGGGCACTATCCCGGCGAGAACGGCGTGGTCGAATACGCCGAAGGAATCTACGTCGGCTATCGCTGGTTCGCGACGCAACACATCGAGCCCCGGTTTTGTTTCGGCCACGGCCTGTCCTACACGAAATTCGAGTACAGCGACCTGACAGCGGCCGCCGGGCCGGGGCCGGCAATCCAGGTCAGCGTCAAGGTGCGCAATGCCGGACCGCGAGACGGAGCCGAGGTTGTCCAGCTCTATATTCACGAGAATCGGCCCGCCATCGATCGGCCAGAGAAGGAGCTGAAGGCGTTCCGCCGCGTGGAATTGCGGCGCGGCGAGCAATGGACGATTTCCTTTACGCTGGATCGCAGCGCCCTGGCGTATTTCGACCCGGCGAAAAAGACGTGGGTGGTTGACTCCGGCATCTACCAGGCGCTGGTGGGCGCCTCATCGGAAGACATTCGCGAACGGGCGGATTTCGAGATCCCGGGCGGAGAGTGATCCTTATCGCGCGACGGCGCTGCGGCTTTCCACCGCCTGCACCATCGAATGCAGAACCGCCAGCCCGTCGGTGGAACGCATCAGCGGATCGGCCGCGCGCTCGGGATGCGGCATCATTCCCATCACGTTGCGCTCGCGGCTCAGCACGCTGGCGATATCGCGCAGAGATCCGTTGGGATTCGCGGTATAACGCAGCGCGACGCGGTCCTCGGCTTCCAGCTCATCGAGCGTGCGCTCATCGGCGATGTAGCATCCTTCGCCATGCGCGATGGGGAGGCTCAGAACCGAGCCTTTTTCCGCGGCGCACAACAGCGGCGAGTCGGTGGTCTCAACGCGTACGGAAACGTGCCGGCAGATGAAGCGCAGACCGCGGTTCCTTACCAGCGCGCCCGGCAGCAAGCCCGACTCCGTGAGAATCTGGAATCCGTTGCAGATGCCCAGCACCGGACCGCCTTCGCGCGCAAACGCCCGGATTGCCTGCATGACCGGCGAAAACTTGGCGATCGCGCCACAGCGGAGATAGTCGCCGTAGGCGAATCCGCCGGGGAGAATGATGGCATCCACGTCACCCAGCGTGGTGGCGTCGTGCCAGATCAACTGGGCCTCTTGCCGCAGGTTGCCGGCGACGGCGTACCAGGCGTCGTGATCGCCATTGCTGCCGGGAAAAACGACAACGCCGATTTTCATGGCCTAAGCCGCTGGAGTGGCCTTCCTGCGCGACGCGCGCTTTTTCTCGGCCGGTGGTTGCCGGTCGCTCTTCTTCAGCGCGGGGAGCGCAATGGACAGGACGAACTTCTTTTCGCCGTGGTCGTCGAACTTGATGGTGATGTGTTCCTCGGTGCAGGCAAGGACGGATCCGAGACCGAACTTGCCGTGCTCGATTTGCGCGCCCTGGGCGAAAGCGGGTTTATTGGCCATATCAGGTGTGCTCTGACCCTCTCTGAAATTTATGTTACCATTTAAGGCCCACAACTGTCGAACCAGCGGAGCGTCGCATCCCCTGCGACAATGAGCCTATGAAAAAGTTCCTCATCGGGCTGGTGACCGGCGTCGTCCTCTGCGGCCTGATTGTGGTGATCTTCGCGTTTGCCCTCGTCCGGCTGGGATCCCGGCCGCCGTCCATCCCCGACGGCGCAACGCTGGTGATGAAGCTCTCGGGTGAGGTGCCGGAGAAAGCGCCGACCGAGATCCCGATCCCCCTTTTCGAGGAGCAGGCGCCACTCACCGTCGCCGACGTCTGGCTGACCCTTCGCAAAGCCGCGGCGGACCCGCGCATTCGAGCTGTCCTCTTCGAGCCGCAGGGGCTCGACATCGGCTGGGCGCGCATGGAGGAACTGCACGCCGAGCTCGCGCAGTTTCGCAGGTCCGGCAAGCCTTTGGTCGCGCTCCTGCGCACACCGGGCACCCGCGAATACTACCTGGGAACCGCCGCCGACCGGATTTACATGATGCCCGAGGACATGCTCGACCTCAAGGGCCTGCACGTGGAGGCCGCCTACTTCAAGGGCACTCTCGACAAGATCGGCGTTCACGCCGACGTGGTCCACGCCGGCCGCTACAAGGACTATGGCGACATGTTCACCATGACCTCGCCTACGCCGGAAACGCGTGAAGTCCTGAACGACGTTCTCGACCAGTATTATTCCGATCTCGCCGCCACCATCGCCGAAGGACGCCATAAGACTCCCGACCAGGTGCGCGCCATCGTCGATCAGGGTCCGTTCAACGGTACCGAGGCCCTCGCGCAGGGCCTGATCGACGATACGGGGTTCGAGGACAAAGTAGCCGGCGATCTCAGGAAAAGACTGAATCAGGGCGATCTGACCACGGTCGCGGTCCGCACCTATGCGAAGGCGCCCGCGCCGGCGGGAGTGGAAGGTCGCCCACGGATTGCGCTGGTCGTCGGGGAAGGCGACATCACGCGGGGAGGCGGCGACGACGGATGGAACGACGATGACGAGGGCATCCGCTCCGGCGCCTTCATCAAACTTCTCCGGCAGGTGGAAAACGATTCCTCCATCCGCGGCGCGATCCTGCGCATCGATTCGCCCGGCGGCGACGGCATTGCCTCCGACGATATCCTCCACGCGGCCGAGGAGCTAAGCCATAAGAAGCCCGTCGTGATTTCCATGGGCGATCTGGCGGCCTCCGGGGGCTACTTCATCGCCATGACCGGCGATCCCATCGTCGCCTATCCCAACACCCTCACGGGTTCGGTGGGCGTGGTATTCGCGAAGTTCAATCTGCACGGGCTCTACGACAAGCTCGGCATCAGCAAGAACGTGATGGCGCGCGGCCGATACGCCACCCTGTATTCCGATTACGTTCCGCTCGGGCCAGCCGAGCTGGAGAAGATTCGCGCTCAGGTGGACGAGTTCTACCACGCCTTTGTCTCGCGCGTCTCCGCCAGCCGCCACCGGCCCTTTGAGCAGATTGAGCCGCTGGCGCAGGGCCGCGTCTGGCTGGGCGTCCAGGCGAAGCACAACGGGTTGGTGGACGAAACGGGAGGGCTGGATCGCGCCATCGAGTTGGTGAAGCAGAAAGCCAGAATCGGCGCGCGGGAGAACATCACACTCGTGCCGTACCCGCCGCGGCGCAGCCTCATCGACGTGCTGATGAACCGCAGCGAGGAGAACCCGGCCATCTCCGGCCGCATTCGCTCCGAGCTGCGCAAGGTTTTTGGTAATCTGCCCATCGACGCGCTGGCTCAGGGCGGTTTCCTGAAGGTGATGCCCTGGAGCATCACTGTGCGATGAACCCCGGGGATCTCCGGACTTCTGAAAAGCACGGCCCCAAAAAACGAAAAAGGCCGTCGCCACGGACGGCCCTCTTCTTCGTTTCGCTTTTCCGGCTCAGGGGCGAATTACGTTTTCGGCCTGCAGGCCCTTGGGCCCTCGCTTGACCTCGAACTCCACTTCCGCGCCCTCATCGAGGCTCTTGTAGCCATTCATCTGAATGGCGGAGAAGTGGACAAACACGTCATCGCCGTTGGAGCGCTGGATGAATCCATACCCCTTCGCGGCGTTAAACCATTTCACGGTACCTTTTTCTCTCACTACTTAATCTCCTACTCTGGTGCACTGAGCCTCAAGCGCGTGACGGAGCCGGAAACACAACTCCTGCAAGCCTCTTCGACTACAGAACACATCTCTGTTGAAAACTGAACCATAGTAACCTGGATGCGTTGCCGGGAGCAAGTACCAGAACAGGCCTAACACTAAGCAATGAAAGATTTTGGCTGGCTCCCGCCCGCGAGAGTCGCCGGGGCCTGCGTTATCTCTCTCACGGAACCTGGTGAAGTGAAACGGGATTGTTTGCAGCGCAACCGTAACCGATTGCGAACGCAAACCTCCCACGTCTGCCCCGGGTTGACAGCCTCCTCGACCAAGGATGGTACTAGTAGTTCTATTGGCTGATCGGCTTGTTTTCGGATAAGGTCCTGATCATGCCTTCCACGGACTGACGTTCGGCCTCACTGGGGGCCTGCCCCACAGCCTTCTGAGCGTGCTCCAAAGCCTGCTTCAAATCCCCGGTTGCCGAATATCCGCGCGCCAGCCCTACGTGGACCGGCCATGCATCGCCGTTGCGCTCGGCGTTGTATTTGAAGACGGCCAAAGCCTGATCGTACTTCTTCGCGGCCAGCAGTTGCCGGCCATATTGGTGGATGTCCAGCGCGGTGGTCCCCGGCAGGCGCAACGCTTCCTGCATCACCTCGCCGGCCTCGGAATCGCGGCCCAGCTTCGTCAGAACCAGCGCTTTGGTGCTCAGCGTGTCGAAGTTCTTCTGGCCGATGTAGAGCCGGTTGATCGCCGCGTCGGCCCACTCGAGCGCCTGGTCGAGATGCGTGTTCGCCTGGACGCAGTATTGCGCGGCAGCGTCGAACCCCTGATAGCTGAACCCAGGCACGTTGTTCAGTTCTTCCCGCAGTTTCGCTACGTAGATATCGTCGGCGTGCTCTACTTTGATGGTCCATGGAATGGCCAGCTCTTCCCATTGCAGTTCCACGGTGGCCTCGGTCGGACGCCGCACGGTAAAGTCGTAAGCCAGCCACTCCCGATAATCGTTCTTGTGCGGTTTCGTTGTCACCCGCAGCGCGTCTTCGCTCGGATCGTAGAAGAAGCTGCCCCACGCCGTTGAGTTCTTAGAGAAGATGATGGTCCATTCATCCTTTCCCGGGATCATGTGCAGACCGTAGCGGCCGGCGGGCAGTGGCTTGCCCTGAACCAGGACGTCATGGTCCACGGCGAAAACCGTGTTCTCATTCGCGCCGGCGCGCCAGGGGCTCTCTTTGGCGGTCCCGAAGCCGAGGTTGACCATCCCGTAGGGAACCAGCTTGCCCCAGATCTGCCCGCGGCGGTCCACGCCGGTGGGCGAATGCACGGCCGGCGCGGAGTACTCGATGGTCACCCGCGCCGGACCGATTTCCTGAATGACCGTAGTCCGCTGGTTGTTGCCATCGGGCGGTAATGTGAGGCCCGGATACTGCGCGAACAAGACGGTCGCGGCGGTCAGGGCGATGGAGAGGCGAATCAGCATGCGCATAGGTGATGAGGTGTAAAGCAATCCGCGGGCCACGTCGGATAACGAGGTATGCCCCTGATTCGCATAAACTCCGACTTTTCCCGGCCAACTCCTCGCGACTTGCGTTGTAACGTCTGGACACGAGCTTTCCCATGATCGGACAGCGCGGGAAACATCTGCCTGCTGCGATACACTCTGAGGGAACATCGGCATGGCACGAGGAGCACAGGATCGGTGACGTCCGGCAAAACCCAGCAGACCCCGCGAACATGGTTCTTCGCGGCTGCGGTCTTTGTCGTTGGATTCGCGGGACTGATCTGGAACATTGAAGGGTCGGGAGTCGCCGCACCCTGGTCGGATCCCATTGCTCAGGTGCGGGCGCAGGACGAATCGGTCTACATCAACTCCGCCCTGACCATGAATCGGGATGGCGACTGGATGACTCCACGGCTCACGGGCCGCATTTTCCCGCAGAAACCGCCGCTCCTCATGTGGATGTGCGTGCTGGCGATCCGCATCTTCGGCTTAAGCCTGTTTGCCGTTCGCCTTCCCGCCATCGCGTTGGGTGCGGCAGGCGCAAGTGCCGTGTTCGTATGGACAGCGCGTGCGCGCTCCCTCCCTGCCGGTCTGCTGGCTGCGGGACTTCTTCTGCTGAGCCCTCTCTGGCAGGCCTTCTCCAGATTGTGTTACACCGATGTGCTTTGCAGCGGCTTGGCGGCGCTTGCGCTGATGTGTGTGGCCCTCGATCCGCAGCTCGAACATCGGCGGACCCGCATCCTCTGTGGAGCGTTGGGAGGCGCGGCGATCCTCGCCAAGAGCGTGGCCGGAATTCTCCCGTTTGCCGCCCTCCTGCTTTACTGGCTGCTCATCGACCGACCGCAGCGGCCTCGGTTTTCGCGAGTCGGAGAGGTCGCGCTATGGGGGGCCGTCGCCGCGGCTCCGTGGCATGTCTACGAGGCGTGCGCGTACCCGCAATGGTTCTGGGCGGACTACGTGCAGTTCGAGTTACTTGGCATCGGCCTGCACCCGCAGAGCCAGGGAACATTTGACAGGTCCGTATTTCGATACGCGGCTCGCGTTGCCTCAATCGACGCTGTTCTGGCGCTGCTGGCCATCGCGGGAGTGACCGGCGCGATGCGATTCCGGGGGATCAGGCGGCAGGCGCCGGCACTGCTCGCGCTTTCGTGGACGCTAGCGGCGGTCGTCGCGATCGGCGCGGTGCAGACAAGGAGTCTGCCTTATGTAGTGCTGCTGGCGCCGTCGCTTTGTGTGCTGGGCGTGGTATGCAGCCCCCGGTTCTTCGATCGCCCGGCAATCGTCGGCGTGGTGCTTGTCGCAGTGGCTCTCCTGCGGGTAACCGCCGGCCGCGAGCCCTGGTCGCTGCGCTGGACGGCGCCCCCGCTCGAGGGCGCTCGCGCAATGCGCGCCTACTACGATCTGCATCGGGATACCGAACTCGTTTCGGTGAACACGGACGACCAGTTCTACTCGATGACCATCCCGCTGCCTCGCGTCCGCTATTGCTTTCTCGACCCCACCGGCTTTCTTCCCCGTTTTGCGCCATCCTATGCATTTCTGGGCATCGTGCTGACCGTGCAGCAATTTGTCGCCCTGCCCCAACTGGAGCCGCGGTACAGGGCTCGGCTGCGCGCCTGGGGAGAGGATTCTTCGGGGCCGATCGGGACCACCATCCTCATAAGCGATCCCGGCGACCTCGCTCTCCTCCTGCGAGCGCGCCCTGCCGACTATTTCTACCTTCCGAGCGCCTGGGTTGGCGCGGCGGGGTCGAGTGAGGCCACCCATCAGCTCGTGCGGTATTCGGCGACACGAGCCTTCCTGCTCAGGCGCAACGCGCGTATGCGCCCACAGCCGATTCCGCGCTTACCGAGTCCCTGGTGAAATGGCCATGCGCAGGTTGATTCTCAGGGGGGCGGCGCCCTTCATCGCACTTTCGGCTCTCCTCGTCGCCATCTACTGGAAGCTGGTCTTCTTCGGTACGCACTACATCTGGTTCGACCACTACGATCTGTGCCAGTTGGACATTCCGACTCTTCAGTTTGTTGCCGGGAGCATGCATCGCTGGCATTTTCCCTTGTGGGACCCGCATGTCTGGGCGGGTGTTCCGCTTGTGGGATCCGGGCAACCCGGCCCCTTGTACCCGCTGAATCTGCTTTTCACGATGTTGCCGCTTGATCGCGGCTCATTTTATCTGGCAACGCTGAACTGGTGGTTCATCGCCATCCACTTTGTCGCGGCCCTCGGCATGTACCGTCTTTGCCGCGACCGGAACATATCGCGCACTTCTTCGGTTCTCGGCGGCATCGCGTTTTCCTGTCTGGGATATTTCGGCAGCGTGCCCCAGATCGACCGGGCAAATGCCGCCTCGCTCACGCCGTTCCTTTTTCTCTTCGCCTTCCGAATCCTCTCCGGCAACCGGCGTCTCCGAAACGCTGCCTGGCTGGGTCTGACGCTCGGCCTGAGCTGGCTTTCCGGGCACCATGAGATTCCATTGTTGAACTCGTACGCCCTGCTATTCGTTGTCGTCGCCGTTTTCGCGTGGAGATGGGCACGCTGGAGGCGTCCCGATCCGTTGCTGCTGGGGCACACCGCCATGGCGTTCGCTCTCGGTGGCGCGATCAGCGCCGTGCAAAGCCTGCCGCTCTTCGAGTTTGGCCGCCTCGCGAAGCGCTGGGTGGGCACGCCACAGCCGATTGGCTGGACTGAGAAGGTTCCTTACTACATCCACGCCCAGTATTCGCTCCCCTGGAAAGACCTCCTTGGCCTCATCCTACCCGAGCGGGCTGGAGAAGCGACGCTGTTTACCGGGTTTGTCGTGATGTTTCTCGCCGCTCTTGCCTTCATCCACCGATGGCGCATGCCCGAGCTTCTCTACACTGCTTTGATCGGGGCGGGCGCGCTGGTGTACTCGCTGGGCGCGCACACACCGCTCCATCGCATCGCTTATGAGCTGCTTCCTGGCCTGGAAAAGGCTCGCACGCCCGTGCGCGGCATGTACCTCGTGGGTTTCGCACTCTGTCTGCTCGCGGCATGGGGCGCCGATGTTCTCATCGAGCGCCGGCATTCCCTCCTGCCGCCCCTTGCCATCGTCGGTGTATTGGGGACGGTCTTCCTCGCTTTCCACTCCTCCATCCCGGCGTACAACCTCGCCCTGGGACTTGTCGTTCTCGCTTCCCTTGTGGCGCTGATCTGCTGGCGCGTGCCGGGTCGCGGGCTCATTCTGGTCGCCCTCGCGGCGCTCGAAGCCGGCACCGTCGCTGAATGGCGCGCCACCCCGATCGACCATACGGTCTGCGCGGCCTCCATGCTGGACCATCGCGAGCTGATCGACCGGCTCCGCGAGAAACTGGGCGATGGCCGGCTCGCTCTCAACGTCAACGATGTCTGGACCAGCCCCGGCAACCTTTACGGATTCGATCAGCTCATCTCCTTCGTCGCCGGCGTTCCCGCCGATGTTCTGAAGTTCAACTTCGCCGATCCCGAGACGCAGAAGTTCTTCGGCGTAACGTATTTTCTCGGCCGCACTCCGAATTCTCCCGCCGATTTCCGCATCGCCACCGATTCGATGGGCCTCTCGCTCTACAGGACGCCGTCCGCCCGTCCGCGAGCGTGGGTGGAGCATAATGGCCATCCGGGCGACGAGCCGGTGTTCGTACAGCGGCCCGACACCGATTCGGTTGTGCTCAGGGCCACGCTACGCGTGCGCGGAGTCGTCGTGCTCACCGACGTCCTCTATCCCGGTTGGGAAGCTTCCGTGGACGGCCGCCCCGCGCCGATTCAGCCGGCATACGATGCCCTGCGCGGCGTGCAGGTCGCGGCCGGAACCCACACCATTGAGATGCACTATCGCCCAGCGGCGGTCCGCATCGGCGGCGCGATCAGTCTCGCCGGGCTGCTCGTGTGCCTGCTGCTCGTCTTCAGGCGGCAGGCAACTCCGTCCCCCGATTCAGAATCGCCAGATACTTCTGATAGGTGAAGATGCGATCGCGCTGCCGCCCCGTCGTCTCGGCGACAATGCCCAGCTTCGTCATGCGCTCGAGCGCCGCCGTCACCGTGGGAATGGAAAGCTTCACGTTCCTCGCCGCCGTCCCGATCGAGGTTAGCGGCAGCCGTTGCAGCGACTGATGCACGCGCAGAACCGACGAAGCCTGCCGCCCGACTTTCTCGATAGCGCGCCGGTCCGTCTCGAAGAGCGCGAGAATCTCCCGCGCGGTAGCCGCGGCCTGTTCGGCAGTCTCCCACACCCCCGTCAGAAAGAACTCAATCCAGCTCTCCCAGTCGCCCGTCTCGCGCACGCGCTGCAGCAGATCGTAATACTGTTGCCGATGCGTCTTGAAGAAGAGACTCAGGTACAGAATCGGCTGGCGCAGCACCCCTGTGGCGCAAAGCAGAAAGGTGATCAACAACCGTCCGAGGCGGCCGTTCCCATCGAGAAACGGGTGGATGGATTCGAACTGCACGTGCGCGAGCGCCGCCTTCACCAGCACCGGCAGATCCGGCCGCTCCTCGTGCAGGAAAGTCTCAAGAGCGCCCATGCATTCCACTACCTGCTCCGGCGGTGGCGGCACATGAGTCGCGTTGCCCGGCCGCGTCCCGCCAATCCAGTTCTGGCTGCGCCGGAACTCGCCGGGCTCCTTCTCGCTGCCGCGCCCTTTCGAAAGCAGCACGCTGTGAATCTCGCGAATCAGGCGCAGCGAAAGCGGGAAACCCTCGCCCATTCGGCCGAGCCCGTGGTTCATCGCGGCGACGTAGCTGGACACCTCCTGAACATCGTTCATGGGCACGCCGGGTACCTCGCTGTTCTCGTACATGAGCAGATCGGACAGCGACGACTGCGTGCCTTCAATCTGCGAGGAGAGGACGGCTTCCTTGCGAAGATAAAGAGAGATGAACAGGGAGAAGTCCGGAAGGACGGAGGCCAGTCCGTCCAGCCGTCCTAACGCCTGGTTGGCCTTCTCGAGCAGCGCCAGCAGGTGATCCAGCCGGACACGCGGGTTCGGCGGGAGGGGTGGCGGGATGAACGCCCGCACCTCTTCATCGAACGTCTTTTGAATAACATACGAGCCCAGCCGGGTCCGGAACTCGCTCACCTCAGGCACGCTTGTTCAGTGAACCTTTCATTACGCCGCTCTCTGTTAAAACATAGCACTTGATTTTTTAATAATCAAGCGAAGTCCCGGCGCTACAATACCTAGAGCCCCTCCCCCGGCGGTTTTCATCATGAATCCTGACCGGCCATTTGTCCATCTGCACTGCCATACCGACTATTCGCTTCTCGACGGCGCCTGCGAGATCAACCAGCTTATGGATCTCGTGGCCGAGCAGAAGATGCCGGCAGTCGCCATGACCGACCACGGCAACCTGTTCGGCGCGGTGGAGTTCTACAACCAGGCGCGCGAGAAGGGCGTCCATCCGGTGATTGGCTGTGAAGTCTACGTTTCGCAGCAGGGGCGCCACAGCCGCAGCGAATCGGACCGCTATAACCACCTGGTCCTGCTTTGCGAGAACCAGCAGGGCTATCGCAATCTCATCCGTCTGGTTTCCACCGGCTTTCTCGAAGGCTTCTACTACAAGCCGCGCATCGATAAGGACCTGCTTTCGCAGCACGCGCAGGGACTCATTTGCATGTCCGCCTGCCTGCGAGGCGACGTGAACGAGACCCTCCTTGCCGACCGCTACGACGAAGCGCGCCGCCTCGCCCACGAATACCAGGACATGTTCGGCCGGGGCAGTTTCTTTCTCGAAATTCAGGACCACGGGCTGGAGAAGGACCGCCTGGTCATCCCCGCGCTTCGCCGCCTCGCCGCCGAGACCGGCATCCCCCTGGTAGCCACCAACGACGCGCACTACATGCGCCGCAAGGATGCCCGTCCCCACGAAATTTTGCTCTGCGTGCAGACCGGCAAGACCATGAAGGACGCGCAGCGCATGCGTTTCGAGGTGCCCGAGTTCTACCTCAAGAGCCGCCAGGAAATGCTGGCCATGTTCGCCGACATGGAAGACGCGCTCGACCGTACGTGGGAGATCGCGCAGCGCTGCCACCTGAAGCTGGCCAAAGTCGATGAACCGTTCCCGAAATTCGAAGTTCCCGAAGGCCACACCACCGACACCTGGTTCGAGTTCGTCGCGCGTCAGGGCTTCGAGAAACGGCGCGGCCGGCTGGAGACGATGCGCGCGGCCGGCGCGCTGAAGCACGATCTGGCCGCATACGCCGAGCGTCTGGATCGCGAAATCCGCATGATCCAGCAGATGAAGTTCTCCGGCTACTTCCTCATCGTCTGGGACTTCATCCGCTTCGCCAAGTCCAGCGGCATTCCCGTGGGGCCGGGGCGCGGATCGGCCGCCGGAAGCCTGGTCAGCTACTCGATGAACATCACCGATATCGATCCCCTGCAGTACGACCTGCTGTTCGAGCGCTTCCTCAACCCGGAACGCATCAGCATGCCGGATATCGATATCGACTTCCACACCCGCCGTCGTGGCGAGGTCATCCAGTACGTCACCGAAAAATACGGCCGTGAGCAGGTGGCGCAGATCATCACCTTCGGCACCCTCGGCGCGCGCCAGGCGATCAAGGACGTGGGGCGCGTGCTGGACATGACCTTCGGCGAAGTGGACCGCATCACCAAGCTCGTCCCCAATCAGCTCAATATCAAGCTGAAGGAGGCCATCCGCCAGGAGCCCGGTTTCGCGGAGGCGGCGAAGAAGGACCCGCGCGTCGAAGAAGTGCTGGACGTTGCGCAGACGCTGGAAGGCATGGCGCGCAACTGCTCCATGCACGCCGCCGGAGTGGTCATCTCGCCGGTTCCGCTGAAAGACCTCGTCCCGCTTTACAAGACAAACAAGGACGAAATCGTCACCCAGTACGACATGGTGGGGCTGGAGAAGCTCGGCCTTCTCAAGATGGATTTCCTGGGCCTGACCACGCTGGATATCGTGCAGGACGCGCTCGGCCTGATTGAAAGACATCGCGGGGAAAAAGTCTCCGTCGAGGACATCCCGCTCGACGACGCAGCCACCTTCGCGATTTTCTCGAAAGGCTTCACCAGCGGCGTGTTCCAGTTCGAATCGCGCGGGATGCGCGACATTCTGCGCAAATCGCAGCCGTCGCGGCTGGACGATCTCTGCGCGCTCAACGCGCTCTACCGGCCCGGCCCCATCCAGGGCGGCATGGTAGACGATTTCATCGAGCGCAAGCACGGCCGCCGCCCGGTGACCTACGATTTCCCGGAGCTGAAGGAAGTGCTGGAAGGAACCTGTGGCGTCATCATCTACCAGGAACAGGTGATGCAGATCGCCAACCGGCTGGCCGGCTACTCGCTGGGCGAGGCCGACACGCTGCGCAAGGCGATGGGGAAAAAGAAGGTGGCGGAGATGGCCGCCAATCGCGAGCGCTTCGTGCGCGGCGCGAAGGAACGCGGGTTCAACGAGAAGAAAGCCGGCCACATTTTCGATCTGATGGAGCAATTCGCCGGATATGGTTTCCCCAAGGCGCACTCGGCCGCATACGCCTTTGTCGCTTACGTCACCGCCTACCTGAAAGCCCACTACCCGGTGGAGTTCATGTCCGCGCTGCTGACCTCGCAAACCGGCAACGCGGCCAATGTGGTGAAGTACATCAACGAATGCCGCGAGATGGGCATCGCCGTTCTGCCGCCGGATGTCAATTCCAGCGACAGCACGTTCACGCCCGTGGTGGGGGACACGAAGACCATCCGCTTCGGGCTTTCGGCCATTCGCAACGTCGGCGGCACCGCCGTCGAATCCATCCTCAAAGCGCGCGCCGACGGCCCGTTCCGCACCGTCTTCGATTTCTGCGAGCGCGTGGACCTCACCTCCGTCAACCGGCGCATCGTTGAAAGCCTGATCAAAGCAGGCGCGGCCGACTCGCTGCAGGGCAATCGCGCGCAGCTTTGGGCCATGATCGATCCGGCCATGGAAGCCGGACAGCGCGCCATGCGCGACCGTGAAAGCGGGCAGGTGGGACTGTTCGGCATGGTGCTCGAAGAGCCCGCGCATCGCGAGCAGCCGCTTCCCGAGCTGCCCGACTGGACCGCGGAGGCCAAGCTCGCCGGCGAAAAAGAAGTGCTCGGCATCTACGTCAGCGGCCACCCGCTCGACGGCTTCGCCGACAAGATCGTCGAACTAAGCGATCACAGCACCGACGATCTCGAAGGACTCGCCAAAGGCGCGGAGGTCCGGCTCTGCGGCATTCTCACCGGCATCCAACGCAAGCGCAACAAGGACCAGAAGCTGTGGGCGGCGATGCAACTTGAGGATCGCGCCGGTTCCATCGAGGCCATGGTCTTCACCACGCAATATGAAAGCCTGCTAACCAATCTGGTGGAGGACAAGCCGGTCTTCGTGCGCGCTGCGGTGCTGCCCGAAGATAACGCTCCACCCAAGCTGTCGATTCAGGAAATCATTCCATTGGAGAACGCGCGCGTGAACCTGCCCAGCCTCATCTCCATTCGGATTCCTATCGGCGGCAATGGCAGGGATCGCGCGACCGCGTTGACTGACTTATTCGCGCGCAAGCGCGGCGAAACGGAGGTGCGCCTGCGTCTGGAAAAGGCCCGCGATTTCTCGGTAATTCTGGACGTGACTACGCGCGTCCGGCCGGATAAGGAATTCAAAGCGGAAATCGAGCGCATCTGCGGCCCGGAAGCGCTGGAGATTCTGGCGAGCTAATCCGAGCCGCGACCGCGAGGGAGCGAGAGCTGTTATACCGCCTGCGAGGTCTCCGGCCCTCTCAGCAGCCGATATAACGCCATCGGCCCCGCCGCCACGAACCCGCCGATCAGCGTCGGAATGCGTCGCATGTCGCTGGCCACCGAACCCGCGCCCTCGCCTGTCACCAACACGCCCCGTCGCATGGCATACAGATTGAACAGAGTTGAAATGGCCGTGAAACACACTGAAGTGACGAAGCTGGTCCGTAGCTGCGGCGTGTGCCGCAACACGTGCACAACGAGCTCAATCGAGTGCTGGGAAAGGGGCAGCAGGAACACTACTGTCAGGCTGGCCTTCCAGACCGGCGCGGCCTTTCGAAACGCCTGCGTTAACGCCCCGTAGAAACCCGAGGTGATGCCGCGATAGACGAACTCGGCCAGCATGGCGCCCTCGGCCGCATGGACGCCCGAACGAAGATTGCAGAAGAAGAAGATGGAGGCGCGAATCAGCGAGCTGAACACCGCGGACTTCCAGTTCCACTTCCGCAACAGCATGTCGCCGGGCGCGCGGCACAACCGCCGCAGGACGTCCAGTACGGTCATGACTCCCCCTGCAGAAAGTTGAAATGTTCCAGCGACGTACGAATCTTACAAGCGGCCGATTGCAATCTCGTGACGATTCGGAGGCAGCAAGACAAATATCAGCAGAAATGTTTTATTCGTTACCGCGCCGCAATCGCTTCGAAATGTTTTAACGGCACGCTGGAAGCCATGAGACACCTCCCCACCGTGACGCTGTGTCTTCTGTTTGTCTTTCTTCTGCCGGCCGCTGAACGGCCCACGGAAGCGCAGGAACGCTGGTATCGCGCCGACGCCGACATCACGCTGTTCGGAATCACGATCTTTTCCCGCGGCAACGTTGGCGGCGGTTTCGCGCGAATCACGGAAACCTCGGCGGAGCCGGGCCCAGACGTCCGATTGCTATTCGTCAGCGGATCGTTGCCGGAGCGCGCGCACGGCCTGAACCGCATGGGCTACATCGAGGAGTCCGTGAGCCCGGGCGAGCATGGCCGCGCCGAATACCTCGGTTTCATGACCGCCAGCGGAGAGGAAAGTCTGGCCGATGCGAAGAAGGCGCTGCACGGTCCCGCCGGTGGAGCGGTCGAGTTCGTGGCCTCGCGCGGCGAAATCGACCAGACTTCAGCCCATAACACCGTGCGGCATCTGCCGCTGCCTTCTTCCGCTCGCTGGACCGACGCGCCGCGTCTGAAGGAAGCCGTGGAGGAAGATCTCGCTCAGCCTGGCAGTGGCGGCGGTTACGCCGATCTGAGCCACGGTCAGCGCCCCGGAACGTTCCTCTACACCGTGCTGACCATGGTGCGTTCGCCGGCGCGCGTCACCGACGGCAGTTTCGTCCATAACGGTAAGCTGTTTCGCCTTCACGCGGTGAAACGCGCTGACGCGAAGGCCGGGGCGCAGTTCGCCGAAGCGCGGCTGATGTCCGCCGCCGGCGATGCGATCGAGATGGCGGGCTTGATCCGCAACGCGAAGACCGGCGCCGAGACCACGTTTCACGTCTGGTTCGACCGCTCTTCGCCCAACTCGCTGCCTCTGCGTTTCGAGTTTCAACCGAAGTCGTATCTGAAGCTGGTATTCGAGGCGCAGCCGGCCCCGGATCCAACCATGGACCCGGCCATGGTGAAGGCTTTCGCCGAGCCCATGTCTCACGCTCCGGCCGCGGCGTCCGCCGCTCTGCGCACGGCCTTCCGCCAGTAGCACCGCCGCGCGCATAAACTTGAGTTTGAGCCCCATGTCTGACTGGTCGCCCGATTCGTGGCGGCGAAAACCCGCGACGCAACAGCCCGTGTATGCGTCGGAGACGGAACTGGCTCGCGTCGTCGAACACATCTCGAAGCTTCCGCCGCTGGTCACATCGTGGGAGGTGAACGCGCTGCAGCAGCAACTGGCCGAAGCCGCGCGCGGCGAACGCTTCCTGCTGCAGGGCGGCGACTGCGCCGAGAGCTTCGACCAGTGCGACTCCGCCACCATCACCAACAAGCTGAAAATCCTGCTGCAAATGAGCCTCGTGCTCACCCACGGCGGCAAGCGCATCATTCGCGTGGGCCGCTTCGCCGGCCAGTACGCCAAACCGCGGTCCGACGACGTGGAAACCCGCGACGGCGTCGCCTTGCCCACCTGGCGCGGCGATCTGATCAACCGCCCCGACTTCACTGCGGAGGCGCGAACCCCCGACCCCTGGCTCATGCTGCGTGGATACGAGCGCGCCGGTCTCACGCTCAACTTCATTCGCTCGCTGGTCAGCCGCGGTTTCACCGATCCGTATCGCCTCGACTACTGGGACCTCGACTTCGTGGGCCACTCACCCATGGCCGAGGAATACCGGCGGGTGGCGCGCAGCGTCGGCGAATCGCTGCGCTTCATGGAGAACATTCTCGGCGTTCACCCCGGCGAGCTGCGCTGGATCGATTTCTTCACCAGCCACGAAGGTCTGCTGCTCCCTTATGAGCAGGCGCAGACGCGCCGCGTTCCCCGGCGCGAGGGCTGGTACAACCTCGCCACGCATTTCCCGTGGATCGGCGTGCGCACCAGCGACCCCGATGGCGCGCACGTGGAGTATTTCCGCGGCATTCGCAATCCCATCGGCGTGAAAGTGGGGCCATCCACGTCGCCGGCGACGCTGGCACGGCTGCTGGAAATCCTGAATCCTCGCGACGAGCCCGGCCACCTCACCCTGATTCATCGCTTCGGAGCGGGCAGGATTGCTGCGTGCCTTCCGCCGCTCATCGAGGTCGTGCGCCAGTCCGGCCGAACCGTGCTTTGGTGCTGCGACCCCATGCACGGCAACACGCGCGTCACCGCCGACGGCGTCAAGACCCGCTACTTCGAGGAGATTCTCGGCGAGATCGCACAGGCCTTCGACATCCACGACGCGAACGGCAGCTCTCTCGGCGGCGTGCACATTGAACTGACCGGCGAGGACGTCACCGAATGCATTGGCGGGGCGCGCAAGCTCAGCGAGGCCGACCTCGGGCGGTCGTATCTCAGCTCGCTCGACCCCCGGCTGAACTACGAACAGGCCATTGAGACCGCGCTCTTCATCGCCGGCAAAATGCGAGAGAGAAACCACGCGACAGGAAGCCGCAACCACTGAACGGCGCCCGATTGCTATAATCGTGGTTCGCCTTCCGAAACCCTGTCTGGAGAGAGAACCATGGCGTACGTAATTGCTGAGCCCTGCATTGGAACCAAGGACACCGCGTGTGTCGATGCCTGCCCCGTGGACTGCATCCATCCAAAGAAGGACGCAGCGAACTTCGGCGAGCAGGAGATGCTGTACATCGATCCGGTGGAATGCATCGACTGCGGCGCCTGCGTGCCCGTTTGTCCGGTGTCCGCGATTTTCGCGCTCGACGACCTGCCGGAGAAGTGGGCCGAGTACACGAAAAAGAACGCCGACTACTTCGGCCGCTGACCGAGCCGCGACCAGAGGGAGCGGTCTCTAAGCCTTGACTTTCATCGCCTCCGCATCCCACTCCACCACTCTTCGTTCGAAATAGCTGACGTTCGAGAGCAACGCCGGCCCCGCCGCACGCAAACCGAATACCGCGTCCTCCACCACCGGCTGCCGTGATCGCACGCTGGCGAAGAACCGGTCGAAATGATCGTAGCTGTCGCTGTAGTGTGGCGGAGCCGAGTACACCTCCCGGACTGCGGACCGCATCCCCTCCGCCGACGGCCGCTTCTCCGGATACTTCGCGTGATATTGCTTCAGGAACTCTTCCTGCATCGCCAGCGGGAACGTGCCGATCGTGTACCCCGGCTCGGTTTCGCGCGGCTGCTTCGCCATGGTAACGCCGTCGTACCCGATGGTCATGATCCCTTCGCTCCCGGTGAAGCGAAAACCGGAGTCCTCGCCGGCGCCGCTCACGAAGTTCACCCGCAGAAACAAATTGAACGCCGGATGGTTCGGCGTTTCCGGGTAGTCGAACGTGCCCATCATGACGTCGGGCACATCGCGGCCGTCTTTCCAGAAACGCAGCCCGCCGCTGGCGAAGATTCGCGCCGGCCCCAGCGACCCGGTCACGAAATGCACGCCGGAGAACAGGTGCACAAACAGATCGCCCGCGACGCCCGTGCCGTAATCCTGGTAGTTGCGCCAGCGGAACAACCGAACCGGCTCGAAGTCGCGTTTCGGCGCTCGACCCAGAAATCGATCCCAGTCGATGGTCTCCGGCGAGGCATCCGGCGGAATCGAGTATTGCCACGCGCCGATCGCCGAATTGCGGTCCCACCATGCTTCCACGCTGTTGAGCTGTCCGAGCGCACCCTGCCGGTACAGATCGCGCGCCTTCTGATAAATGATGGAGCTCACCCGCTGGCTGCCAATCTGCAGAATGCGCCCCGTGCTCTTCTGCGCCTCCACCATCGCCGCGCCGTACTCCACCTTCTGCACCATGGGCTTCTCGCAGTAGACGTGTTTGCCCGCGTTCATCGCGGCGATGGCCACGCGGTCGTGCCAGTGATCGGGAGTGGCCACGATCACCGCATCGACGTCCGGCCGCGCGAGTATCTCCCGGAAATCGCGGGTCACAAACAGATCGTTGCCCCAGAGCTCTCTGGCGCGAGTGAGCCGCCCCTGGTAAACGTCGCACGCGGCCACCAGCTTCACGCCAGGCACGCGCAGAGCGGTTTTCGTGTCGTCCATGCCCTGACCGCCGGTGCCGATCAACGCGATTTGAATCGCATCATTCTTCGATCGCGGCGGCGCCGGGCTGCTCTGCGCGAGCATGGAACCGGCAACACCGGCCGCGGTTGCGGCCTCCAGAAAATGGCGTCGGCTAACAGGCATGCAAACAGTCTACGCCTGCTATGCGTGACTTGTTTCCGAAGCCGCTGCCGGAAATGCCCGGTCCAGCTTCTCGCTCCACTCCTTGCGGACGCCTGCCGCCTGCTCTTCCGAAAGCCCGTATGTCGAGATGTTCATCCACACCATGGTCTTCGGCCCCATCGGCATGGTCGCCACATGCACGATCGCGTCATTCTTCTCCGGCCAGATCCACCACATCGCGCCGTCCGGTCCCAGTGCCGCCACTTTCTCCTGAATCCGTTCGGGCGCTTCATCGGACATCGCGTAAAGGTCCATGTTGCGCGCCGCCTCTCCACGATGCCGCGTGATCGCATGCCGCAGGATGCGGAAATACATCGGCCATCCGGACTTTGTCCCGTTGTACTCGTTGTCCCATTCCGCGGTGGTGAGAAAACCCGAGTGCACCAACCGCAGCACGGTTACGCCGCCCTTCGCCTCGATGTAGTAATCCTGCGCGATCTTGCCGCGTTTTTGCACCAACCGCAGGTGATGAGGCGCGTCGAAAATCTCGATGGTGCCCCCGCCCTCCATACCGGGTCCCCACGAGAGGAAGTACTCTCCGCCCTCGCGCGCGTCGGTGCGGACCTCCGGTGCGAACCAGCGCTGGATTTCGCTGGCTTCGGTGATGGCTTTCCAGACCTCCTCCACCGGGGCCGGGATTTCGATAACGGTTTCATGCTGCCGTGTTTCGGGAGCGCTCATTTTTCCTCCTCTTCGTGTGGTTCGGGAATAGATGGCCATGCGCCCACCATCAGGCGGAAGCTCCGCCCGTCGGGCGCCGTGTTGTCGTGGTACCTGGCAACCAGTTGCGTGAAAGCGTCGGCAAGTTCCGCCGAGAATGCCGCGCGCTCGCTCGGCGAGCGGAACCGGACCACCGATTCCAGCGTCAGGGTCCCCAACCGCTTGCCCGCGCGCTCCGCCCGACGGCGCAATCCAGCCACTTCCTTGATGAGCCGCGCAGCGGAGGCGACGAGATAAGCGGATGACAGGTGGTCGCCAATGGCCTCCGGATCGGGCCGAAGCGAGCCCAGGCTGCCCGGATCGATGAGCCACGACCGTGCGCGCGATCGGACCAGCCGTTCCGTGCAGTTGCCCTTCCTTCGCTCCTCCACGAATTCCACCAGGCCAGCCGTTTCCAGCTCGCGCAGATGGTAGTTCACCACCTGCCGCGGCATGGAAAGCCGACGCCCGATTCCGGAGGCCGAATTGGGCTCGGCCAGCAGCTCGAGAATGCGGATTCGCGAGGGCTTCAGCAGTGCGGCGGTCGCCTCGGCGTCGTCGAGGATTCCCAGCGCGGCGGGCATAGGCGTATGCTGCCACCGAAAATAACAATTGTCAAGACAAAAATATGATCCGGCCACTGCGCTACACTGAAATCTCCCATGAAGCCGCGCCAAAAACAGAGGATTCGCTCCACAACGATCATGTGCGTCCGCCGCGACGGCAAAGTGGTGATGGCCGGTGATGGTCAGGTCACCCTCGGCGGCGAGGTCCTGAAATCGTCCGCCCGGAAGCTCCGCCGCCTGTATAGCGACCGCATTGTGGCTGGGTTTGCCGGCTCCACCGCCGACGCTTTCGCTCTGTTTGCGCGATTTGAAAGCAAGCTCGAGCAGTTCAACGGCAATCTTCCGCGCGCGGTGGTGGAACTCGCCAAGGAGTGGCGAACGGACCGCGTGTTGCGCCATCTGGAAGCCCTGCTTCTCGTCGCCGACAAGGAAAAAACCTACATCGTCAGCGGCAACGGAGACGTCATCGAGCCCGACAACGACATCGCCGCCATCGGCTCGGGCGGCCCTTTCGCCACCGCCGCCGCCACCGCCCTGCTCGACAACACAAAGCTCAGCGCCCGTGAAATCGCCGAAAAGGCCATGACCATCGCCGGCCGCATTTGCATTTACACCAACGAGAACTTCACCTTCGAGGAACTCTGAGCCATGGTCATCTACCTTCCCGCGCAATCGAGCGACGACGACATCCTGCTGGACGAGATGACGCCCCGCGAAATCGTCCAGGAGCTCGACAAGTACGTGGTCGGTCAGGCCGACGCAAAACGCGCCGTGGCCATCGCCCTGCGCAACCGGATTCGCCGCCAGAAGCTCGACCCGGACATGGCCGACGAGGTGATGCCCAAGAATATCCTCATGATCGGACCGACGGGCGTCGGCAAGACCGAGATCGCCCGGCGTCTGGCGAGGCTGGCCAATTCTCCGTTCCTCAAGGTGGAGGCCAGCAAATTCACCGAGGTGGGCTACGTCGGCCGCGACGTCGAATCGATGATTCGCGATCTGGTGGACATCGCCATCGACATGGTGCGCGAGGAACGGCTCGAGGAAGTCTCCGAGCGCGCCGAGCGCAACGCCGAGGAACGCCTGCTCGATCTGCTGATGCCTCCCCAGCCGGAGCCCTCGGAAAGCACCGAGCGCACGCGCGAGAAGCTGCGCGAGAAACTGCGCGCCGGCAAGCTGGACGACCGCAACGTCGAGATCGAGGTGAAAGAGCGCGGACCCACGGTGGAGATCGCCAGCAACATGGGCATGGAGGAAATGGACATCAATCTCAAGGATGTCTTCCCCGGCCTGTTTGGGCAGCGCACCCGCAAGCGCAAAATGCGCGTCGCCGAGGCGATCGACTACCTCATTCAGGAAGAAGAGCAACGGCTCATTGACATGGATCAGGTCACCCGCACGGCCATTGAGCGCGTCGAACGCAATGGCATCATCTTCCTCGACGAAGTAGACAAGATTGCCGGCCGCGAAGGAGGCCACGGTCCCGATGTCAGCCGCGAGGGCGTGCAACGCGACATCCTGCCCATTGTGGAGGGCACGACGGTCAATACCCGGCACGGCTTCGTGCGTACCGATCACATTCTGTTTGTCGCCGCCGGCGCATTCCACGTCTCCAAGCCGTCAGACATGATCCCCGAGCTGCAGGGGCGTTTTCCTATCCGCGTCGAGCTCAAGTCGCTCAGCGAAGCGGATTTTGTGCGCATTTTGAGGGAGCCGAAGAACGCGCTCGTGAAACAGTACGTCGCGCTGATGGATACCGAGGGCATCAAACTGACGTTCACCGACGACGCCGTCGGCGAAATCGCCCACTTTGCGGCCGAGGTGAATCAGAGTTCCGAGAACATCGGCGCCCGCCGCTTGCATACAATCATGGAGAAGCTGCTCGAAGAGGTCTCCTTCCAGGGACCCGACCTGAAAAAGAAGAGCGTGCGCGTGGACGCGGCCTACGTGAAGAAGCAGCTTGCCGACATCGTGAAAGATCAGGACCTGAGCCGGTACATCCTGTGATGAAGACACAGCATTGTGGGGCAGGCTCCCAGCCTGCGGTGGCCTCTCAGGCCGCCCTGCTTTTGGCACTTTGGCTCGCTTCCGCCGGCTGTGGAACCGTAGGCGAGCCGCGCGTTCCTTCCGCCCACATTTCTCTCGCGCCCACCGACCTCAGCGCGGTCGAACGCGGTGATCGCATCGTGGTAAGTTTCACCGCTCCTGCATTGACCACCGATGCCCAGGTGATCACCAGCATTGGCGGAGCCGACGTCCGCATGGGACCCGCGAAGAAGCCGTTCGATGCAAACACATGGGCGGAAACCGCCACGCGCGTCATCGTTAAGTCGGCCGACAAGCCTGGGACGGTCGAAGCGGCGTCCCCGCCGCTCGCGGCCAATCTGGTCGGCAAGGATCTGATGGTGGGCGCCCGTGTGCTGAACACCAGAAGCCGTCCATCGGCGTGGTCGAACTTTGTGACGATCCACGTGGTAGCGCCGGTCGCCGCGCCGACGGAGGTGAAGGCCACCGACGTCTCCGAGGGCATCCGCCTGACGTGGAACGATCCCGGCGAACACTCCTTCCGCATCTTCCGGAAAGGCCCGGGCGACAGTTCTCCGGTTGAAATCGGCAAAGCCGACACCCCGCAGTATATTGACAACACCATCACGTGGGATCGTCCCTATCAGTACTGGGTGCAGGCCCTTCGCGAGGGGGCCGAGAGCGAGGCCGCTGAATCGCCGCCCGACACACCGAAAGACATCTTCCCACCCGCCGTGCCCGTCGGTTTGAACGCGGTGACTGGCACGAACTCGATCGAACTTGCCTGGGAGCGCAATACCGAAAGCGATTTCAGGACTTACATCATCTATCGGGCGGTTGGCGATGGAGCGCTGCAGAAGCTGGCTGAGGTCAACGTGCCCACGTACAGCGACAAGGCAGTTGAAACAGGCAAGCGGTACCGGTACGCCGTTTCCGCGATCGATCAGCGTGACAACGAGAGCGAGAAATCCCCGCCCGTGGAGGCTGCGGCGCCGTGAGACGCTGTTATAATCGAGGACGCCTCGCAACAAACCAGGCGCCCGTCGGTGGACTGGAGACCGCCGCGGAATGGAGCATCGAATGAAGTTCTTTCTCGACACGGCGAACCTTGAGGAGTTACGCAAGGCCGCATCCTGGGGCATCATCGACGGCGTTACCACGAATCCGTCGCTGATTGCGAAAGAAGGTCGTCCGCTCGAAGAGCAGATTCGCGAAATCTGCGCCATTGTCGATGGCGACATCAGCGCCGAGGTGGTTTCCACCGAAACCAGTGAGATGATTCGCGATGGCCGGCAACTGGCGAAGATCCACCGCAACATTGTGGTCAAGGTGCCGCTCACGCGGGACGGCATTCGCGCCTGCTCCGTGCTGAGCCGCGATGGCATCCGCGTCAACGTGACGCTGTGCTTCTCCTCCGCCCAGGCCCTGCTCGCCGCGAAGGCCGGCGCCTATATTGTCAGTCCGTTTGTCGGCCGCCTCGACGATATCGGTGTCTCCGGCATCGACTTGATCCGCGACATTGTGACCATCTATCGGAACTACGAGTTCCGGACTCGGGTTCTGGCCGCGTCGCTGCGTTCTCCGATGCACGTGATGGAGTCCGCGAGAGTCGGCGCGCACATCGCAACGATGCCGTTCAAGGTTGTGGATATGCTGTTCCATCATCCCCTGACCGAAAAAGGGTTGGAGCAGTTCCTGAAGGACTACGCGAAGGCGTTCCAGGAGTCTCCGGCGCTGGCGCGCTAGGTGTGAGTGATGCCCGTGCGCGAGTATGTGCAGTTTGCTCTGCTCGCGGTGCTCGTTGCGGGCGCAGTGGGCGGTTTGGTTCTGGCGTTCCGCAAGCGTGGCGACCCGCAGGAACGGGAACGCCTCCGGCGGCTCGGCGTCAACGCGCGCGGCCGCCTGGCCGACGGCTATATTCTGGAAGCTGCCGCCGATACAATCTTCTATTCATACTCCGTGCGCGGCGTCGCCTACACGGCATCTCAGGATGTTTCGCAGATTCGTCACTTAATTCCAGGGCAAACCGACCGTCTGATTGGACCGGTGACGCTGAAATACCTGACAACGAACCCGGCAAACTCGATTATTGTGTGCGAGGAGTGGACCGGTCTGCGGCCTGTCCCGGAGCATCCCGTCGACGATCCTACAGTGTGATGGTGACTGTCAGGTCCTGCCCGGGCATGGCATTGGTCCCCGAAGGCACGGCCAGCACGTTGATGTTCAGCGTCGCGCTCTCCGTCAGCAGGCCGAGGCTGAAACCGTCCACCGTGTTCGAGGATGTGCCGCCATCCGGAATTGTCACGCTGCAGATTGAGGTTTCGTTCTGCGTGACCGCCACCGTAATCGCGCCGCCCGAAGGCGCCACGTTCAACGTCGCGAACACGCTGCCGATGGAACGCGTCTGATCAACCGTCACTTTCGGCGCCGCATCGTTCTGGATCGCCACCGCGCCCGTGACCTGAAAACAGATTTGTCCGCCCGACAGAGTCCGCAGCCCCTTGTCGGGAGCGCTCGTGAAGCAATTGCTTTGCACCGGACCGGCGCCGATCCGGTTGGTCATCCCCAGCTCCGCCGCGGCAACGCGCACATCCGGGATGCTGATGTTGTATGAGTAAGCCGCGCTTGCCGGACTTCCAAAGAACTGCTCCGGGAACGGCAGGACGCACGTGCGCCTCGCCAGAATGTAGATCGTAGTTCCGTTCGTGTGCGCGCCCGCCGGCGAACTGAGCACCCCGCGATCCACCGTTAACGTGCCATCGCTGTCGGGTGCTTGCGATACCAGCAGCAGCTCGCCATCGATCTGCAGAACGTCGTCCAGATTGAATGCCGCTCCTGCGGCAGGTGTGCATGTCCCCGAGCTCGCGTCCAGGTCCGCCGCCAGCGTGGTCGTGGCGCCGCTCAGCTCGCTCCAGTAGAAAAGCGTCAGCGTGGCCGATGTGATCGTCGCCGTATCCGCAAGCGTGCTGAAGCTGATCTCCGAAACATCCACGCTTCCGTTTCCGCTCGCGTTCAACGCATACGTGGGCGCCGGCGGGACGTCCGAGTCCGTCAGATTGCCTCCGCCCACCCCAATCTGCCACCGCGTGACCAGCGAAGTCGCATAAGCGCATTCCTGGTTGTACACATTGGCCGACCGTCCGCAAATCTCCACCGTGCTCCCCGGTTGTGTCGGAACCTGAAACTGAATCTGATTCGAAGTGGTGGTGCCGCCCAGCGACCATCCCGGCTGAGCGACGGCGAACACGCTCGTCGCATCGGGGACAGTTGCCCACGGCGATGCGGTGGTGATCACCTGCGCTGTGTTCGACGCAATGCTCGGTTCCTGCCCCGACCCCGTTCCAGCGAAGATCCGCACCAACAAACCCGTGTACCCGTTTACCGGCATCTCCAAAGTCGAATTGCCGATAGTCGTCGCCGAGAATTGATCTGCCGTGACCTCCGGCTGTTCTTCCATGCGCCAGTAGAAATTCGCGTGATCGTAGTTCTGATCGGGTGGAGGAGTTGATGTCCCCGGCAATCCGGAATCGGCGAAGCTGGCGGCAAGTGGCGCCGCCGCGGCGATCAGGCACAAAGCCTGCGGCGCGCTGCCCCGATACACGTTGAAGCTCGCGGTCCCCGCGGAGAAACTGAGCCCCTGCAGCGTGACCGTATTGGTGTTGCTTCCGGCGGGAATCGTCGCCGTCACCGTGAACGACAATGCCGTCTCGCCGCCGTTGGCATCGAGCGCGCTGACACCGTAGTAATACGCGCTCCCGCCGGGCAAGCTGCCCTGTGCGGGATTCACAAGCGCGGAGAGGCTGACCAGGGGGATCGCCGCCGCCGACGCCGTCGGCTTTCTCGGTGCGACAAAAGCAACCGTGAGCAGCGTCGATACCGTGCCGTCGCTCTGCTCCTGCTGCAGCTCGGTGACCCCAAAACTGGTGCACCCGTCCGCGTTCACCACCGTGCCCATCAACGGACCGGGTATCCCGCTGCCCGTCCCCGCCTGCCTTCTGCCCGCCGGCTGCGTCACGGTTGCCGTGTCGCTGTACCACTCATCGTCGTGAATTTGTGCCGAAATAACCGCCGTCCGATAATTGACTCCAGGCGCGATCGAAGTAATCCGGAACGGCTGCCTGTTCCATCCTTCCCTCGCATAAGTGAGCGTGATAATGTGACCCGGCTTCAGACCCGCCGCCCGTACGCTGGTTTCGAACTCCACATAGATATTTCCATTAACGGATTTGTTGAGTTCTCGCGCCAGCACGCGCGCCGCCTGATTGAAATTGGGAATGCCCAGCGCCTGTAGTGTTACCGTGAGTTCCGTGCTGGTGAGTAGTACGTCGTCCAGATCGGATAACGAAAGGCTGTCCTGCTGATATTCGTTGAATTCGTCCTGAAACTCGACCGTGAATCGGTTCGGCGCATCCGCCAGCGGCTGCGACGACACTTTCAGACTGATACTTCCATCTGATCGCCGCGCGATGCCGGAAAAAACAGTGTCTCCGAACTCGTACGCCGGCCAGCCGTTGTTCAGCACTCCCGTCGAGTTACTGCCCGGCGGCTGCGTGCTCTGCTGCGATGCGATGGTGCTCAGCATCGTCGCCTCGAGCAATCCGTCATCCCCCATCGTCAGCAAAATGCTCGCGGCATTGCTGATCCCCCGTACCAGATCGCCAACACTGCGCCGCCATGTGACGATCAGATTGCACTGATACCGCGGGAGCAGTGTCGGGTTCCCGTTGAGATCCGTGGCTGAGATGAGCTGATCGCACCCCTGAGCGGCGGTCGCAAAAGATGGGACATTAATCTCCGCCGGCGCCCACCCCGCGCGCTGAAGCACGTCCAGCAGTACCCATGCGGGATTGTTGCTGAACGTTGTTCCAATCAGTGCGCCGGTCGTATCGTATTGGGAAACGAGCAACCCGTTCATCAGCACATCCACTTCCGGCAGTGTCTGCAGGTTGCAGATGCTGTTTGGCACCACCACCGAAAGATACGCCATGCTGCCATATGGGTCGCCCAGCGGATTTCCCGCGCTGTCGCAGAAATTCAGGTCGAAGGCGCCATCTCGCGTCCCCGTGCTGACAACGGAATACCAGCCCGTGCCCGTCATGTTCGTGTTTGCCAGACCGGCCGGAATCTCCACATCGTTGACGATCACCGTGGATACCCCGTCGATGACACCCGAGCTAAGCAGCACCTCCATCCGCGTGAGGTTGCCGTCGTTTCGTGCGAACACGATGGGCGGCTGAAACCAACCCGTCCCATAAACCAGCGGCACGAAGTTGTTGTACACCGCCAGATTGTCGATGACCGGCGACGAGTGCTGGCCGCGCTCGCCATAACTCCGCACCATGATCGACGGCGGCAGGAACTCGAGTCCCCCGAACCGCCTGGTCGTCTGTCCGCTGCTGTCCTGGCTGAACATGCCACGCTGCTGACAGGCTGCTCTGCTGTAATCGCAATCCGTGAACGGTGTGGACCCGTTGAGGTTCCCGGCTCCGCCTATCAGGCCGGCCGAGTAGCCGCAGGCGTAAAACGGCGACCAAACGCCTGAGCTGCCGCCGCTGACCGCTTCCTGCATTTGTGCGGGTGTTGACGGAAAGGCCCATGGACAATTACGTTGGATTCGCACCGCCGGCAGGTAGGAGCGCTGCAGATTCAGGCGATTGACAAAGCTGAGTTGCAGGGTGCTCTCGGTAGCCTCGTCCGCCGGGTTGGCAATCCCCCGAAACACGACGATGCCGTCAGATGTTGCGGCGCCCGCCGTGAGGTCGAAGAACAGAAAGGTGACAACGACTTGCGCGCCCCTCCACCCGATGGTCTGATCCACCTCCGACATCAGCGCATCGGCGTCGGCAAGCAGCACTCGCAGAGTTGCCGAGCTCCCCACCACGTCGTCGGTGCCGTTCTGGAATTCGAAGGCGTTATGATCGAGCACGCGCGCCGAGTAAGTGTTCCCATTCCACGAGACCGCATGTGTACTCAGGTGTTGCGCGTCGCCGCTCGGCCACGTGCAATCGAAAAGGAACAGCGCCGTCCCGGGGCACTCCTGCTCCTTCAGTAGGTAAACGCTTGTGCTGGACATTTATTGTAGTTGCTGAGCCGCGACCAGAGGGAGCGATTGGCCGCCTGTTCAAAGTTGACTGAAGACTCGCAGGCTGCACGCGAACACGCCGGCTTCGCTCGTAACCATGTTCATTGAATCCTGATCGAACCTGCTGTTCGGATATACTCCCGCGATATCCGTCGTGCTCTTGTACGCTCCCGCGGCTGGCTGCGCCTCCGCTTGCATTCCGCAAACCTGGACCGTCATCCCTGCCGGAATCGCCAACCCGAACACAACCTGTTGCGCCGTTCCGCCGCCCGATACCGCCGCCCATCGCTGCCACGCGCTTCCGGCGATCACGGTCGCGGCGACGTTGCCGCCAATGACGAAACTGACCGGCACCGGCGATTCGCTCTGCAAATACCCGCTGAGGCAATATTGCAGCGAAGGCGGAGCGTTCGTCGTTTGCAGAATGGATTGCGCCGCTGCCCCTTGATTCGCAATCTGCGTTCCCGTTCCTCCCCCGAACGCGTCGGTCACCGTTGTCAACGCAAGCTCCGGGTCCTTATTCCAGGCAGCCTGGGTCAGATCCGTGCTCCACAAAAGAAGGTTTGCGCTCGGATCTACGAATGTGAAGGTGTTCAGCCGCCCAGCCGCGCTTTCGAAAAGGCTCTGCAACGCCTGCGCCTCGTTCGCCGAAAGTCCGGAGAACTTCAGGTCCCACGCGACGTTCGCGAAACCGTCGTCGGCCATCTGCACGCTGCTGCCATCGGGTAGGGTGTTCCGCAATGTCCGGTAATTCTCGGTTCTCTGCAACGGCAACTGCACTAAAGCCCCGCTCCGCAACTGAGGAAACACCAGCAAGATCAGCTCCTGTTCTGTTGCACCACGATCGCTGCAGCGCACGTGCCCGCTGCATCCATTGACGTCAGAATTGAATCCGAAACGAAGCAGCAGTTCGGATAGACCGTGCCATCCGCGGGGTCGGTGAAGCTGAAAACGCCCGCGCCCCCGCTCTGCACGCGGAAGAAATCGAGTATGGCATTCGACTCCGCCTCGTCCAGCAGATCCAGCCGGATCGTCCATCGCCGCAAAGGCGTCGCATATCCCGGGAACCGTTGCTCCGATCCGTCGATGAAGCGCACTACATTCGTGGCGAACTGCACCTGCGTCGTCAGCGGGTATTGTGCAACCGCGCCGGTCTTTAGCGATATCGGAAAACTGGCCATCTCCTACAGCTCCGAGATCACGTCGTTAATCGAATGCGAGCTCAGCATCGCCTGACGCACCGCCGACGCAATATCCGTGCTCCTGTCCAGAAACGATCGGCTATCCATCGCGTTCACCTGGACTGTCACGTTCGACGAGGCCGCCGTGGTCTGCGCCCGTGGCAGCCCGTTCGCTCCAAAATCGCCGCCCGCGAGTTGCCCTCCCGTCGCCTGCCCCCCGACTGCGTCCACATTCAGCGAAGGTGGCAGCGTGAAGGGTGTAATTGGAGGTGGCGCGCTGTTCCCGCCCCCGCCAAACAAGCTCATGATGCCGCTGATGATCGGCGATAAGAAAAACCCGCCGCCCGACATCAGGCCTCCCGCCATCCCGCTGACGGTCGAAGCTACCGCTCCGAGGCCGCTCTCTCCTCCAGTGACGCTTTCCAGCACTCCCTCCACTCCCTGCGGTGCTGATGTTGTCTGATTTTGCTGCACGGTGGTCATATTATTCACGCTCGCGGTCGTCTCCTGCAAAGCTTCCACCAGCGCCTGGGTGAGGCTCTCCATCGTGGAGTTGTCGCTGCTGGATTGCCACGGTGCCCCGCTCATCACCTGCTCGGCGGCCAATTGCATTTCCCGATCACCGTCTGTTTGGCTGACCATCTCTCTCCCGATTCGCCCGAACCAATTCCGCCCTGAACTCGTTTTCGAGTATCAGAATTGCGTCCGCCACCCGCGCCGGCATCGTCCGCAGCGATCCGGCCGCACACAGCTTCCACGCGCTGAACTCCTCCAGCAGATACATGCTCTCGCCTGTGATCACCGACTTCGGACACCGCGTGACCGCAATCTGCCTCCGCCCCCACACAATTCGCTCGCTCTCGGAATCCGCACTTCCCGCCCATGCGCAGCGCCGTCTTTTCTCCAGGCCGAGCTTCCTGCATTCGTCGCACCTCCACGCGGCCTGCTTCGCAAATTGGAAATGGAAGGCGACGATCAGTTTTTTGCTTCGTCCCGGCTTAGCCCGCATTCGGCCTTGATGCAGGCCAGGATTTCCCGCACCAGATCCTCCGGCCCGCGCTCCAGTAGCAGATCGGCCGTCGGGGATTCGCCGTCGATTGATAACCCCTCGACCTCCCGCAGCCCCCATCGGAAATACAGCGCGTCGATCGCGCTGCCGGTGAGGCTCGCCTCAATCCGATCTTTGAGCGCACCTCCCGCTTCCAGATACTCCATCCTTGCGCCGACCTGCCTGATCTGATGCAATAACTCGCTGCGCCGCCCAAATGACATTCTGTGAATCGAATAGCTCACGCCCGGAAACGCAGCGGAACTCTTCCGCATGCTGCTCTCGTAGTGCACTGTCTCATCCGAAGGCAACGAACACCTCGTCATTCACTAGGCCCTGCGCCCGGCAGCTTTGAAAACGCCACTGCAGACGCGTCTCCGAATCGTCGAAACTCGGCACTTCCAGCGACACGCTTTTCAGATAGACGCCAAAGAGCTGTCCCTGCTGCTCGCCCAGTTGCAGCATGACGCTCATGGGTGCCCGCTGCCGCGCCGCCTGATATAACGCCGGCGTCTGCGCGTCGTCCAGCTGGAATACGCTGAAATCGATCGCCACGCTCCGCGCTCCCGGTGCAATCGCCAGCGGCAGTTGTGCGCCGAATTCGTGATTGCGCATATCCAGCCCATTTTGCAGCGTCACTTGCGCGGCCGTCAGCGTGAAAAACTGCGTTGCCGTGGCCCCCAGCCATACCTCCCCAAGATGCCCCGGCACCACCGTGTACAGCCCGGCTGCGGCAGCCGGCTCCCCGGGAAACGCGCTCAGTCCCGCTTGGCCCGCCTGATAGCTGGAGCTGTCCACCACATCGGCAGCCATGCCGGAGAATTCGAACTCCTGATAGTCGCCGTTCGCAATAATCTGCGCCTGATTCACGGCAACTCCTGGCACCACCCGTTGTACGGCTGTTGCTGGACTCCAGTAGTCGTAGATCGTCGCGCTCGGCAATTCGGTATCCGGCGCGTAGGTTACGGTTGGCGATGTCGCCGCTCCTGCACCCCCTGCGCTTGAAAACGGCGCATTCAGTTGCACCGTGTTCGCATCCACCACGTCCGTAACAAACCGGATTTCCCCTCCGTACGAGACCGCCTGCCCCACCGAAAGCCCGTGCGCTGCCGAAAACGCCGCCGTTGTTCCCGACAACGACGACAACGCCCCGCCCGCGCTCACCTGGGGTGCCCCGCCGAGTGCAGCCTGAAACAGCGGTCCGTGCGCTGGTAACTGCGTCTGATCCGCCCACGAACTCAGATAGGTCCGCAACCCGAACTGAACCGTCCTCCGAAGATTGGGCGGATCGCCTGTGAAGGTCCGCGATCCCGTCTTGTCCCGTCGTTGGCCCCGCTCCGTCTTCTGCGTCGCCGTCAGACTGACCGGCGGTATGCGATTGCTGATGCCAACCGTGGCTGCCACGCCATAACTCGTCTCGATGGCCACGTAACAGCGGTTCTCGCTGGAAGAAACATATGACATGTGCTCGTCCTCTGCCTATCTGCTCACCGCGGCTGTGAAAGTCACTCGGGCGGTTTGCAGAAAGTTCCGGCCGCCGTGCTTGACTGCGTTATACGCGACATCGTAGCCGCCTGCATAAAACACGCCGTCGCTCCAGTCGCCCCGATTCTCGTCGAGCGCTTGCGTGACTGCGTCCACACAGCCATGCAACTGATCCTCGAGTCCTTCGAGTCGGTCCTGCGAAACTCTCGCCTCCACCGCTACGAGTACCTCTCCCGAGAACACCCGGAACCTCTCCCGTTGTGGGTTGCTGAGACGTTCGCAAAACACGTAGAACACCGGGTACGGCGGACTGCTGCTTTGCGCTACGATGTCGGCGGACACGTTCTGCGCGACAATCTGCCGCGCCGTGATCGTCGGCAGCGTCACTCCCGACATCAACGCAATCTCCGGCGCCGTTGACGGCAGACCGCCGTCGCCGCTCAGCAGCGCGACGGTCTTCTGCACTACCAGGGTGCTCGCCAATGCCATTCTTATCCTCTCCGGATGATTCGGTTCTGGACTGCGTAGAAGCTCGGCCTCTGGCCGCCCCCGGGCGCATCGCCGGCCACGATGAAACCCGGTTGTGTCCATGAGGCGCTGTTTTCGAGCACGGCTCCGTTCTGGCGCATTAATAACGCTGGACCGCTTCCCGCGTACACGTTCCAGCCGCGCGCGTTTCTCGGCAATCCACCGAGCGACACTGCCGCTTGCATTCCAGCCGCCACGCTGGCTTCAACGACATCGCTGGCCGCGCCTTCCTGACCGGCGCCGTTCACCAGCGACGCGGCGAAATATAGATTCATGGGCCCCCCAACCCCCGCTATTGTCGTTACCTGCGGTACCGGTGCCCGCGCGATGGGATCCGCGGCGAGCCCAATCCCAACCGTCAAATACTTCGTCTTCGCGGCCTTTGCCAGCGTGCCGAATTCCTGATACTTCCACTCATACCGGTCGTTCGACTCATGCCCGTAAGCGTCGCGATACACCCCATGGAGCGCCTGGAAAGCGTGCCATCGCTTCAGCTCCGGAGTAACCACCACATCGCTGGTGCCCAGCTTGCGGCGCCGGTTGTGCAACGTAGCCCCAAACACCGGATCGGTGGGGCCATTGTCCAAAAGAAACGCCAGTATTTCGGTGCCGATCGTTTCCTGTGCGTTCGCAATCTGCGCCGCTGTATCGACTCCCTCGAGTGCGGCGGTGTCCAGTACGGAGCTGTCGAAAGCCAGCAGCTCGTCAGTTCGATTGATCGGACCGTCGTTGAATAGCGCCATCGTTCCCTCAGGAGTTCTTCGCCGGCTTGAGAGCGCCCCGCAGTGCCTCAATGTCTCCATCCGACAGAAGCCGGACCTGCGCCCTCCCCAGCAGCTCGCGCTTCCTGCCCGCTTCGATTGCGCGCGCCGTCTCCGCGTGATGTTGCGCGCTTTCCTCTGGCGTGGCCAGCCTGGCCTTTCCCTCCACCACCATTCGCGCCGCAATAGCCTTCGGAACGTTCGCGGTTCGCCCGCTGATCCCTCCGTCGGGAGTCTCGTTGCTCACCACCACGGCATGATCGCCCTCGATTTCCTTCTCGAGTTGCCGGATTTTTCGATAGAACCCCATTACGTCCACGGTTGTGCTCCTGAGAAAGGAAGCGCACCCTCGGCGCGCTCCCCTTCGGTTTGCCTAGCAAAATACCTGTACCCCGCACACGTTCCGCAGCACCGCGCACCCATACAACACGTCCACGGTAAATTGCTGTGCAAGCGTGTTCGGTTGATAGCTCATCACCACGCGAATGCCGAAGTTGCCCATCTCCGCGTACTCCGCCACGGCGCCTGTGCCCGGCAGCGGCTTCGGCAGCCGGCGTATCACCAGGCCGATCGCATCTTTCGTAAACGCGAGGTTCTCGGTGATCACCGGAGCGCTTCCGCTGGTCGGAACAAACTGCGAGCGCAAGATGAAGAAGTCCTTCATCTTGCCTACTGCGCCGTCGATCAGAGCCCGCAGGCCGGCTTCACCCGCCGTGGAAAACTCGCTGAAACGTGCGATCTGGCGCAGGGCTGAGTAAGCGTTGGAGCTCACTACCAGGTATCGTGTTGCGCTGGCCGGTACCTTGGCCTGAAACAGAGCGGTCTCCGCCGCGTCAATCGTCTCCTCGACCAGCGCAGTCCCCGGAGTGCCCACCGCCGTGTTTGCCGTGAACTGGGGAGCGAGATTCAGCAGGTCTGACTCGATTCGCTCTGCCAGCGCGATCACGGCCGGCTGCATGTACAGCCGCAGCAGGTCGGGAACGGCTAACACCTTGGTCACATCCGGTATCTGAAAGGTTGCCTCCGCGTGGGTATTCAGCACGATTTGCGCATTGCCCAGATTCGGGTTCTGCGGTTGCACCGTGCCGCCGGCTGCAATGTTGTTTGCCACCAGCGTCGCCGGTATCGGAATGTTGATCGTGTCGCCCGTCTGTGCCAGCGCCGGTTCGTAGTCCCGGTTGACCAGGTTGCCCATCACCAGGTTGCCCATAAGTGCGGGCAGGGCATCCACGGCAACCAGCTTGACGATGGCGCTGGCTACGTTAGTGGGCGTGATTGCGGTTGTTGACATTTTTTCCTCTTTCTCTGCTTACAGGACTCCGCGAGTCCTTTTACAACCCTTTGAGGGTTTGCGAAGCGAGACGCGCTACCTCCTGCCGTGCCCGCTCCAGCTCATCCGGATTCATTCCCGGACGAATTCTCTCCAGATCGATGGTGTTATTCGTCACGGCCGGACGGGCCATCGGTTCCATTCCCGATCCTCCGGCTATTCGCGCCGGCAACAGCTCCGGATTCTCGTTGACGAACTGTGAAAGATAGTCGCGCAGGGGCACCTCCCCGTCCGCGCTGCGCGCTACCAGGCGCCCGTCGGCCGTCCGCTGGACGTCGTCCTTTACTGCCCGGAAAGCCAGATCGACCTTGCTCACCCCGAGCCGCTGCAGCTCCGCCCGCAGCAGGGAATCGCGCTGCGCGCGCTCCGCGGCTGTACGGTTGCGTTCGTTCTCCGCAGCCAGTTCGTCCACTCTCTGCTCGAGTTGCTCCCGCCGCCGTCGTTCGTCGATAAGTTCGGTCTTGTAGGCGGGCTCTGTGCGCGTCTGCTCCGAGCGTACGAACTCCTCGATGGCGCCCCGGATAATGTCTCGCAGGTTATCTCGCGAATCCTGCCCGCCTTCCTTCTCGACCGTTTCTTGCTCGTTCATGCGCACCTCTCCTGTTGCCGTTATGTTGTTGTGGGGCAGGCTTTCAGCCTGCGGCGGGCTCCCAGCCCGCCTCTCGACACGGGGCCACGCGGCTGTCGTTCAGCCCGCGTTCCGTGCCTCCGCGGCCCCGGCTTCTTCGATCTCACGCACGATGCGATCTTTGATGTCCTGCCGGCTGTCGCAAAGATACTTGAGCGCCAGTCGCTTGAATACCTGCTTTCGCAACGTTGGCGACTCGATGCCCAACGCCAGTAGCTCCCGCGCATCGGCCAGCTCCGTTCCGAAGTCGCCGATATCGAACTCGTCCATCCCCGATACGTCGATGAGCAGTCCGTCCTCGCGCGCAGCCTCCACCGCCGTCAGCACTCGCCTCATCGCGTCCTTCGTCGCGTCGCCATAAGCGCGCAGCACTTCCTGCGTGACCGCGAAATCGCGTTGCTTGCTGAGCCCCGATTGCGTGCTGCTCCCCCCCAGATCGCCGCCGGCCTGGGCCGTATAACATACCCGGTAGATCTCCTGTTGCAGCCGCGCCAGATTGTCCGCTGCGATCTGAAAAACGTGACCCTGCGGTTCGGTCCAGCCGAACTTGTCGTCTTTGCCAAGCTGCAGATAGTAGGATTCTCCGAATAACTGGTTCCAGTCGCGTTCCGAGTAGATCACTGGCATCGAGAATAATCCCATCGTTAAAGCCCACGAGAGCGCGTTCGATTTGTTGAAATGCTCCAGTTGCAGAAGCGCTGCTTTATTCATGAGCCAGAGCCCTTCGGGAATGGTAAAATCCACCACCGGGACGCGCCGTAGCTTTGCCAGTCCATGCGTTCCCGCGTCGATCAACTCGGCCTGTCTGCCTGTGTCGTCCATCCACGACCACGTCGGCATGGGCGACGCCGGTCGGCTCTCGCTGTAAATCCGAAATGTCTCTTTGTCGTAGTAAGCCCAGCGCGTCTCGAACGTCCAGTTGGCGTTCTCGGGATTGCGCTTCCTCAGGCCTCCGCTTCGCAACACCACCCATTCGTAGTTCCCGTGCTCGTCGTAACTCCAGTTAATGAAGTCCTCCGGCGTGTAGTGCAGGAGGTAAGCTCGCGACAGCCCAATCGCGTCTTCCTCGCCGCGCGTCCCGGCGGCCCCTGGCGCTCTTGGAAAGTCAATCAATATGTGGCTCCGCCCAAAGACCAGCGCTTCGATAAAGCGGCTTCGAAAGAACTCGGCGAAGTGCGTGCCGCGCAAATCGCAGTCTCCAACAAAGCCCCCGTAGAAGCCCCTCGCGCTCTCGTTCCTGCCTTCGAAGGTGAGCACTGGCTCCCGGCGGAACAGGGTCGCTGTGTACCAGTCGATGATCGAACCGGCGTAGTTCTCGTAGAACGCGCGCCCCAACCGCTCGGCATACACGTCGTTTGGTTCCCGGCTTCGGCGGGTCAGGTACTCCGGCGCATTTGCCTTGAGTTGCTCGCCGCCCGCATATAAGTCGCGATATGTCCGCCACATCGGTTTTCTCAACCGGTACTCCGGATGCTCGCGAACGACCTCGGCAACACCTTTGTCCATTTGTCCCTCAGTTAAAACAACCGCTGCTGCTGCTCCCCGAACGGCGGCTGCCTGCGGCACTCCTGCCACACCAGATAGCCCAGCGCATCCGAAAGGTGCGACCGCTTGGCATCGCGGTCCTTGTCGATAACCGAGCTCTCTGGCTTGAATGTCACTTCTTCGAAATCCCGAATCAGCTCTCGGCACCGGGGATCCACTACCATCCGCACGACGCCGTCGGCCGCTTTCAGTTGGGTGTTCATCAGCGTCACGCGATCGCGCACACTGGGATTACTCATTGGGACCTTGAACCGCGCATTCCTGTATCCCTGTCGCCGGAAAAACTCTCGAATAACCGCGTAGTCGCTGAGCCCGGTGGTTTGCCTCGCATTGCCCGACGCATCGCCGTAGACCACGATTCCCGCCGCGAGAGTTGCGTAGCGTACCTGAAACTCGTCACAGGCTTCCTGGGTGCTGGCCCCGGGCAGGACGATCTCGTCAACTACGGCCAGCAGCCCGCCACGTTGCTGCGCCATCACCGAACTCATCGGATCGACGTTGAAATCCAGCGCCCAAAGCAACGGGAGCATGGGATCGAATGTCGTCTTCCGTACGTTGACTTCCCGGTCGAATGCGTGATAAACCAACCCGGAATTCAGGCTGAGATACGCCCCCAGTGCTTCCTGCTCGAAGAAACGCGCATCATAGCTTCTTTTCAGCCGTTCGTAAAAGTCCGGTACTTTCTGCAACAAATGCCAGTTTTCAAAGGGCGCTGCGATTACCGCCTCATATCCGTCAACCGGGTCTTTCACAAAACGCCGATAGACCCAGTCGTAACCCTTGGGCGTCCATACGCCGAAACCGCAAAGCCGGCTGGCCAGAGGGTCGCGCAGGCGACCCTCCAGCCTGAGCCAGGCTTCCTCTGCCGTGTAAGTCAGCTCGTCCACGCCGAACCATGCCAGATTTGTTCCTCTCAATCGCTCGAATTCGTCCAGCGAGCGAAAAAGGATTCGTGAGCCCGTATCTTTCATGGTCAGCAGGTTCTCGGCCTTGTTGTACTCGTACGGAATCCGGTTGACGTGAAGAATATCTCCGTAACTCGCCAGCGTGGCATCCCGTAACATCGGGTAAGTCGGCGCGCCGATTAAGCCCAGTCTCCCTGGGTTCAGATAAGTAAGCCGTATTGCTTCATGACACAGCGCCTGGCTTTTTCCCGACCCGATCGGCCCTGAAAACCCCTTGAATCGTGCTGCCGATTCGTGGAATCGCTTCTGCGACGGCAATGGACGGTACTCTATGTCGCGGATTCGGACGCCATCGGGGATTCCACCCATCTCACTCTGATCTCCCTCGGTGTTTCCTCGTCCGCAAGCTCCCTCTCTAACTGCACCAACCGGATGAAATCTCCCAGACTCGCTCTCGAAGTGTCTTCTTCCAGTCTTTCCTCGACTTTCTTCAGCAGCTTCGCGATCTTCGTCCGGGAAGACACGTACACGCTTGTGCTTGGCGCCCTGACCACGGGTCGCGTTTTGCTGACTTTGTTTCTTGTTTCGGCTCTTGTGATTGCCACAAGCCCTCCTGGACGACTGGAGAATAGCAACGGGATGTGAGGAAAATCGGTGTGCGGGCCACTAAGTGGCTGATAAGTCGACGAATAAAGTCTCGTCGATCCTGTTATCGTGCTGTGGGGCGGCCTCTCCGGCCGCGGCGGGCTCCCAGCCCGCCGTCTGCCTGCTCAGCTCGCCTTCCGCGCCGTTACCGAACGCGCCGGCATGCACCAGAGGAGGGAAATCGGGGAAAGTTGGACATCTGCGAAACCCAGTCGTCGCAACTGCCGGGCGTAATCGCCAGTGTGCTGAATGTCGAATAGCGCCAGTCGGCCTCCCGGCCGAAGCACCCGCGCCATCTCGGTGATGGCCTCTTCGCGCTCGTTCTGTTCCTCGATGTTGTGAATGGCGAGACTCGAAACCACCACATCGAAACTCTCATCTGCAAACGGCAGTTTTCGCGCGTCGGCATCCTCGATGCGCACGCGATCCGCTACCCCTTCGACCTTCGCATTGGCGCGCGCCGCCTCCGCGCTGTTGGATGACAGATCTTCTCGCGACCAGATGTCCACGCCGGTGCCCCGCCCGCTCGTCAGCCGCTTCGCCGCGCCAATCAGCAGCAGTCCCCGGCCGCAACCAACGTCCAGCACCTTTTCATCGCCGCGCAGTCCGAGCGAATCGAGCAGCCGGTCCCGCACGCGCATCTTCGCGACACGGCTGCTCCACAGCATCGCCGCCGCGACTGCCAGATAGGCCAGCCCGATCGCCCCCAGCACATACAGCATCCCCAGCGCCCGGCCCGGCATCATCACCCGGTTCATGTACCAGATGAGCGCCCCGAAAAACACGAACAGGATTCCGCGCGTGATCATGCTCTTCAGTACGGCTGGCGCGTCGATGCCGTAGTCGGCCTTGGTCGGAGTGCTTGCGGCTGTTGCGGGCATGGTCTCTATGCGGGTTGCGGCTGTGGCTGTTCAATCGGGTGTTTGTGTTTGCACTCGGGGTTCGGGCATTGCGCCACCGGCCCCGCTTTCAGCCACTTCTCGATCAGATAGGGCGATCCGCAGTCCGGGCACTTTTCCTTCATCGGCTTGCCCCACGCCACGAAATCGCAGTCCGGATAGCGGCTGCACCCGTAGAATGTCTTGCCGCGCTTGGAGCGCCGTTCCACCACCTCGCCCTCCGAGCAGTTCGGACACGGCACGCCGATCGTCTTCTGCTTGACGTACTTGCAGCTCGGATAATTGCTGCACGCCGTGAACTCGCCGAAGCGTCCGTACTTCAGCACCAGGTTGTTTCCGCACTGTGGACACTTCTCTTCCAGCGGCACGTCCGCCTTCTTCTGCTCGCTGGCCCCGATGCGCTTCGTCGTCTTGCATTCCGGATATCCCGAACACGCATAGAACGTGCCGAAACGCCCCTTCTTCAGCACCATCGGACGCCCGCAGTTCTCGCAATACTCCTCGGCGTCCTGCTCGGTCAGGTCGGCCTTGTCCACATCCGGCAAATCCACCGTCAGCTCGCGCGTGTTGGTGCAGTCCGGATATCCGGTGCATGCAATGAAACTCCCGTGCCGGCCCCACTTGATCACCATCGGCTTGCCGCACTTGTCGCACACCAGATCGGTGGGCTTCTCCATGCGCTTGATGTCGGTCATGTGCCGTTCGGCGTGTTCCAGATCTTTCTCGAAGCGCTGATAGAACTCCGCCATCGCCAGACGCCAGTCGATCTTGCCTTCCTCGATCTCGTCCAGCTCCTCTTCCATCCGCGCCGTGTACTTCACGTCGAACAGATCGTTGAAGCTTTCCAGCAGCAAATCCGTCACCACCATCCCGAGCTCGGTCGGCGTGAACCGTCCGCCTTCTTTCTTCACGTACTCGCGTTCCTGGATCGTGGACAGAATCGAAGCGTATGTGGACGGCCTTCCTATTCCGTCCGCTTCCAGCTCCTTCACCAGCGTCGCTTCCGTGAACCGTGGCGGCGGCTCCGTGAAATGTTGCTCCGGATGAATCGACCGGAACCGCAACTCCTCGCCTTCCGCCACCAGCGGCAGACGGTTCTTCAGTTCCTCGTCTTCCTCGTCCTTCGAATCCTTGCCTTCCTCGTAAACTTCGAGGAAGCCCTTGAACTTGGGAACGCTGCCCGTCGCGCGGAACAGATACGTCGCGCCGTCCTTCCCCTTCGCGGTTACTTCGATCGTCGTCTGATCGAATACCGCCGGCACCATTTGCGACGCCACGAACCGCATCCAGATCAGCCGGTAGAGCTTCAGCTCGTCTTCCTGCAAATACTGCGCGATTTCGTCCGGCGCGCGCATCGCCGACGTGGGCCGGATCGCTTCGTGCGCGTCCTGAATGTCCTTCTTGCTCTTGTAGACGTTCGGCGCATCCGGCACAAACTCTTTGCCATACCGCTGTGTGACCAGCGCGCGAGCTTCGTTCAGCGCATCCTGCGAAACCCGCGTGGAATCGGTGCGCATGTAGGTAATCAAGCCCACCGACCCTTCGCCACCCAGCTCCACGCCCTCATACAGCCGCTGCGCCAGCATCATTGTGCGCTTCACGCTGAACCGCAGCTTCCGCGCCGCTTCCTGCTGCAACGTCGAAGTGATGAACGGCGCAACCGGATTCCGCCGCTTCTCCTTCGTGCTCACCGAGCGCACGAGGTATTTCGCGCCCTCCACCTGCGCCACCAGGTCGTTGGCCGCCGCCTCGCTGCCGATTTCAATCGTCTCGTCGTTTCGTTTGGCGAAGTGCGTTGTCAGCACCGGGGGCTTCTTCGCGTTCAGCGCAACGTCGATGGTCCAGTATTCGCGCTTCACGAATGCCCGGATCTCGCGCTCCCGCTCCACCACCAGCCGCAGCGCCACCGTCTGTACGCGACCCGCTGACAGGCCGCGCCGCACCTTGTCCCAAAGCAGCGGTGAAATCTTGTATCCCACCAGCCGGTCCAGAATGCGCCGCGCCTGCTGCGCCTCCACCAGATGCAGATTTACCTGGCCCGGTGTGTCGAACGCCTTTCGTACCGCGCTCGCGGTGATCTCGTTGAACATCACCCGGTAGAACCGTAACGCCGCGTCTTTCTTCGACCCGCGGTGATTCAGCTCTTCCTGCAGATGCCAGCAGATCGCCTCGCCTTCGCGGTCCGGGTCGGCCGCCAGATACACCGACTCCACGCTCTTCGCCGCCTGCCGCAGCTCCGAGATCAGCTTCTTCTTGCCTTCGATGATCTCGTAGCTCGGCTCGAATTCCCGCTCCACGTCCACCGCCAGGTCCTTCTTCGGAAGGTCCTTCACGTGACCGAGCGAGGCCATCACGACGTACTGTTTGCCCAGGTACTTCCCGATTGTTTTCGCCTTCGCCGGCGATTCGACGATGACGAGCGACTTAGCCATGTGTTGAATCCGTACGAGAGTTCGTTCCGGCGACAGCCGGAATCTATAGGACTACCACACTTTAACAAAGTTCCTGCCGGCGAGCTGCCGGATCAGGCCCAGCATCTCCAGATCGAACAGTGCGGCAATTACTTCTGATGACGAATACCCCTGCAAAGTTTCGAGTAGCTGATCGGCGTGGATTGGCTGATCCGCCGGAATGCGCGCCAGCACCTCGCGCGATATCTTTGTCAGCTCAGGACTTGTTGCCTCGTTCTCGGCGTCCTCCGCGCCGTCCGGCAGCAGCCGTTCCCGCCCTCGCCGCGCCAGGTCCCTGCGCACCGCCTCAGGCAATTCCTCCAGTACGTCGTTCCAGTCCTGTACCAGCTTGGCGCCCTGTTTGATGAGCAGGTTCGGCCCCCAGCTCATCTTCGACATGATGCTGCCCGGCACCGCGAACACTTCCCGGTGCTGGTCCAGCGCCAGTCGCGCGGTGATTGCCGACCCGCTGTACTGCGCGCCTTCCACCACCAGCACGCCCTCGCTCATCCCGCTGATGATGCGGTTGCGAATCGGGAAGTTCTGCGGATACGCCGGCGCTCCCATCGGAAACTCCGAAACCAGCAGTCCCTTCTCGACGATCTCGGTTGAAAGCTTGCGGTTCTCCGCCGGATAAACCAGATCCACGCCACACCCGAATACCGCTACCGTCCCTCCGCCCGCCGTGAGCGCGCCGCGATGCGCAGCCGTATCGATCCCGCGCGCCATCCCGCTCGCGATCGTCAATCCCGCAAATGCGAGATCCGTTGAAAGCTTCTCCGCTGCCGCCATCCCGTACGCCGTCGGCCGCCGCGTTCCCACCACGCCCAGCATGGCCGACTGCAACAGTTCCACGCGCCCCCGCGCGAACAGCACTACCGGCGGATCGTAAATCTCCCGCAACCGCGGCGGATATCGCGGATCGGAAATCGGGATCACCGCCGCTCCACAATCGCGCGCTTTCTGCTGCTGGTCCGCCGCGTCCTCGAACGGGCACCCGCTCGAGATGCTCCGCGCGATGCTGCCTGGTAGCCCAAACCCCTCCAGTTCGGCGCTCGATGACCTGAACACCGTCTCCGGCGTGCGATAGCGCTCAATCAGTTGCGCCGCTTTGCGCGTCCCCAGCCCCGGAACCATGCCAAGGGCCAGCCAATGCAGTTCTTCCTCGGCGGTTGGCGTTTCCGTCACAGCAGGTGGTGCGCTCGCCTCTGATGAAATCTCAGTCGGAGGTCGTGAGATGCTTTACTTAGCGGCAATGCTGCCAGTGGACACGCGGCGTCAGCCGCGTCGCTGGTCAGCCCCGCGACCCGAACAGTATTGTGCTAAGCGGCTTCACGATGCGACGCGCCAGAGACTATTTCGACGACGATGATCTCCATCTCCTCTACATCGCCAAACGGCTGAAAGAAGCCCTGCGCCTGGAAGAGCTGCTGACGAAAGCGGCCGCCGAATACGTCGTCGAGCCTGATACGTATCTTGGCGGCATCATCTTTCGCACCGAACGAGTCGGGGCGTTTTTCTATGTCCCCCCATCCGGCCTCTCCGCCGCCCGCGAAGTTCTCACCCACAACGGCTTTCGCCCCTGGACGCCCTGATTCATGCTGGTCGTGTTGTCGGCAGGACCCAAACCAACCTGTCATGGGATTCCTGGCCGCCCTACGTCGTGGGGCAGGCTTGACTACGGGCGAAGCCGCATGGGCGGCCTTATCGCCGGATAGCGTGACCATTGCTCCTTCGCTTGTCGTCGAGGCCGCGGCGGGCTCCCCAGCCCGCCCACCAAACTCGCGTTTCAATCCAGTGAATCGCTACAATAGTAACCAAGTGGGGTCTGTTCAAGTATGCACCGCCGCGGGACTGGTGTCTCTTTACGCATTCGCCGCCAGTCTGCCCGCGCCCAGCGCCGATTCTGTAAGCGCACTGATCGAGTCCGGCCACTGGAAACGGGCCCGGCAGGCAGTTGAAGTACGCCTGAAAGCCAACCCGAATGACGCCCAGGCCCACGCCTGGCTCTCCAAGATCGACTCCAGTTTCGGGGATCTGAGCGGCGCAATCGACGAAGCCGAACGCGCTGTCGCGCTCAATCCCGGCAGCGCGGCGTTTCACGGCCAGCTCGCCGAAGCGTACGCCCTCATGGCCGACCATTCCACCGTCGTGAGAGGCGTCCTCTACGCGCGCCGCATGAAGAGGGAGATCGCCGCCGCCCTCGCCATCGATCCGAACCACCTCGACACGCTGCTCGTTCAGATGATGTACGAATGGAAAGCTCCCACCATTGCCGGCGGGGATCGCGAGCACGCCCGCGAGATTGTCCGTCACATCGGGCGCGTTTCGCCGCTCTGGGGCTATCTTGCCCAGGCTCGCCTCGCCGAGGATGAAGGCGACGACGGCGCCCTCGAAACCGCTCTCCGCAAGGCTGTCCAGGTGGACCCGTCCTCTTACCGGGCGCGCATGGACCTGGCCCGCTTCTACTGCTGCACCTCTCGCCAGAAGCGCTACGCGGACGCCGAGCGGATCGCCCGCGAAGCGATCGCCCTCGATCCTTCAAGCGCCGGCGGCTGGGAGATTCTCGCCCGCATCTACGCCGCTCAGCATCGCGGCAGCGATCTCACCGACCTTCTTTCGCGCGCCTCAAACGCCGCGCCCGACGACCTCACGCCGTACTACGCCGCCGCCAGTGTGCTCTTCGAGACCGGCCAGGATTTTCCGCACGCCGAAGAGTACCTGCATCGCTATCTCGGGGGAAGCGTCGAAGGCCGCGCGCCCTCGCACGCGGAGGCGAGCTGGCTGCTGGCGGAATTGTACGAACACGAGGGGCGAAAGGGGGAAGCCGTCCGCCAGCTGCAGGTCGCCATCCATCTTGATCCCGCTTTCGAACCCGCCCGCCGCGATCTCTATCGGCTGCGTCACTCCTGACCAGGCCCTATGCTGCTCCAGACCTCGGCAACAGACCGGTCTTTCCAGAACTTCTCGTAGTTCGCCATCCCGCAGAACGATCGCGGCCGCATCCGGTCGATGTACACGATCCCGTTCAGATGATCGATCTCGTGCTGCAGAATTCGCGCATACCAGCCCGACGCGTCGACGACCATCGGCTCGCCGCGTTCATTGAGGCACTCCACGCGCACGCGCTTCGCCCGCGGAACAATCGCCGTGAATCCCGCCAGGCTCAGGCAGCCTTCGAAAAACTCCGCGGGCCCCGCATCCACCACCGTGTACGTCGGATTGATCACCACGTGAAACGGCACCGGCCGCCGTTCTCGCTCCTCCGTCTGCTCGGGCGGCAGCTTCTCGATGAACTCCGCCGGGTCTTCGATCACCGCAAGCTGCAGCGGCACTCCAATCTGCGGCGCGGCCAGCCCCACGCCCGGCGCGGCGCGCATCGTCTCCTTCATGCTTTCGATCAGCTCCGCGATCGCCGCCGAGCCAATCTCCTCCGGCGTGAGCGGCCGTGCTCGCCGCCGCAGCACGGCGTCGCCAACCTGCACAATGTCGAGTTTCATCGAGGTACCTCAGCGGATACAATGCACCCATGCATATCCCTACATCATGCCGCGTGTGGTTTGGCTCGGAGTTCTTCGAAAAGACCACTCACCCGCTGGACACGAAACAATAGCCTGGCGGGCGGTTGCTTACGGGTGCTCGCGCAGGGAGCTTTCCATCTCCTCCGCTTCGCCGTCGTCGAGACGAAACTCCAGGGCGGGCAGCACGCCCTTCGCCTGACCGGCCGAGCGCATCCCCACAATCGCCGCAGTCACCGCCGGATGGCGCAGCGTCCACGCAATCGCCACCACCCCCGCCGAGACCCCGTGCCTCGCTCCGATTCTCTTCAGCAGCTCGGCGAATTCCAGATTGCGCGAAAGCTGCGGCTCTTTGAACGCCGCCACGTTCCGCCGGAAATCATCGCCGGGCATCGCCGCGATCCGCTCCCGTGTCATCGCTCCCGTCAGCAGCCCCGACTTCATCGGCGAATACACAACCACGCCGATGCCATTGCTGAGCGCATACGGCAGAATCGACTCCTCCACCGCGCGCGTGAGCAGGTTGTACGGCGGCTGCAGCGAAGTGATCGGCGCGATTCGCCGCGCCCGCTCCATCTGCGCGGCGTTGAAATTCGACACGCCGATCCAGCGGACTTTGCCTTCTTCTTTCAGTCGCGCCAGTGTCTGCCAGCCCTCCTCGATGTCCTCGTCCGGCTCCGGCCAGTGAATCTGATACAGGTCGATCACGTCGCGCTTCAGCCGCCGCAGGCTCGCCTCCAGCTCCCGCCGGACCGAATCGGCCTTGAGCCTCGGGCTGATTTCCCGCTGCTCATTCCACACGCGCTCGCATTTCGTGAACACGTACGGCTTGCGCGCGACGCCCTCCAGCGCCCGCGCCACCACCTCTTCCGAATGCCCCAGACCGTACACCGCCGCCGTGTCGATCCAGTTCACGCCGGCGTCCAGCGCCGCGCGGATCGCGGCAATCGATTCGTTATCGTTCTGCGGCCCCCAGGCGAACTTCCATCCACCGCCGCCCATCGCCCACGCGCCGATGCCGATCCGCGTAAGCTGCATATCGCCGTTGCCGAGTTGTTTCGTTTCCATTGATCTCGATTGTACTGACGCCGTGTTTTGCGGGCGCGTTAACCCGTTCGGTTCAGCTCACCGCGGCGGGATCTCGTAGCCCTGCTTTTCCATGTCCTCTACCGTGACGCCGCCGCTCTGTCCCTCCCACCACGCCATCGTCCTCTGGAACGCCACATAGCCCGTGGGCCGGATCAAACGAAACGTCAGCCTCAGCCCGCGCTGGCCCTTCGCATCCCAGGTCCCGGTGACGTCGTGCGGCGGGCCGATGTCGGGAAGCTCCGACGCCCCCTGGTCGATCAGCGTTCCATCGGCGCTTCGTAGTTCCCATTCCGCCCGGTAGCTGCGCAGCGTGTATGAGGGAATGAAGTGTTCGTGCTGCCTGGAGATCTTTGCCGCGAAGCCCGTGGGCGGCTGCCACGGCCGCTCGGTCCAGCGCAAATCCACAACGGCCGGCGAGCTTTCTCTCTTCCACACGTAATATGACGGATTGCGCTGGCGATTCTCGTCCACCAGGCCCATTTCCACTTCGCCGCTGGTCATGCCGGGGCGCAGATTGCGATGCGATTTATAGTCCTGATAGCACCAGAACAGCGCGCCGGAAATGAAGTCGTATTGCCGGAAAAGTGCCATCTGCGACTCGATAATGTGCTGGCGGAGCGCGTCGCCGCTTCTTCTGTCGGGCGCGAACAGGCTGGCCGCGCCGAATTCCGAGATAATGAACATCTTATCCGGATAATCGCGGCCCGCCCGCTCGAGCGACGCCGCCAGACCCTCCTCCGGTCCCGACCATGTCCCGAAATATTCGTTCATCATCACGAAATCCGCCACCGAAGCCGCGTTGACCTTCGGGTCCGCGCCGCCGGCGATCTGGTTGTCCGCGTAGCTGACGTAGCGGTCCGGGTCGAGCCCCTTCACCAGCTTGTACATCAGGTCGAAGTAGGCGCGGCCGCCCGGCGTGTTCGTCTCACTCTCGTTGCACACGCTCCAGCCGAGAATGGCCGGATGGTTCCACGCGCTTTCGATCATTTCCGTCATCATTTGTTTCGCCAGCGCGATGACCCGCGGATCGCTCATCTGCGCCTCGCTGAACTGCCACATGGGAATCTCCGGGATCAGCAGGATTCCGTTGCGGTCGGCGAAATCGAGGATGAAGGGATGCTGCGGATAGTGCACCGGCCGCGTCAGCGTCACCTGCAGCTCTTTCATCTCGCGCCAGTCGTGCAGCATGGTGCCCGGCGATTCGGCCAGACCTTCCCAGGGCGAGTCTTCGTGCCGGGCCATGCCGGTGAGCCGCACGCGCTCGCCGTTCAGATACAGGTGGCGGTCGCGGATTTCGATCCGCCGGAAGCCGTAGTTGTCTTCGATGGTCTGCGCGACGTTCCCGTCCTTATCGAGAAGGCTCGCGCGGACGCGGTAGACGTTGGGCAGGTCGATGTACCAGAGCTTCACCGGCGTCAGCGGCAGGGAGAGAGGCGCCGTCGTTTCGCCGGGCGGAATGCTGACCTCCTGCTCGGCGCTTTGCGCGGGCGCACTGCCGTCCGGAGGCAACAGCTCAATCCGCAGGCGTGCACTGACCGCCGCGCTGCCGTGGTTTTCGAGAATGATCGTGTCGCTGATCGCCGCGCTTTGCCCCGTGAGTGTGCTGCGCACGTGCTGCCGGCGAATCAGCGCCTCGCCGGTCACCGACAGCCAGACGTCGCGAACGATGCCCCCGTAATGCCACCAGTCGTACCAGACGTTGCCGCCGCGGCGCAGCGACATCGCGTACCCCGGAATGGAGGTCAGGCCCGGCCGGTTGTCGATCTCCACGGCGATCAGGTTGTCGGCGCGCAAGTGAGCGGTGGCGTCGATCCACCACTCCGTGTGGCCGCCCTCGTGCGCCCCGGCCTCCAGGCCGTTCAGCCAGACCCGGGCTTTGTAGAAGGTTGCGCCGAAGTGCAGTTCCACGCGCTGGCCCGCGCTCGCCGGTGGCGCAGCGAAATGGCGGTAATACCAGGCGATGCCTTCGTGGTCGGCGTATTTGCCGATGTTCCACGTGCCCGGAACGCGGACGGGTTCGGCGCTGGCCGGGACCTGCGCGCTCCAGCCGCGGCTTTCGCCCTTGCCATCAGCGTCGATGGCCATACTCCACGGGCCGTTCAGATCGATGCGGTATGCCGATGCCCCCTTCGCGCCGATGCACGTCACCAGGCCGACTCCGAGGGCCGCTGCGAGTGAGCTTTTTCTAATTTGTCGCACGCGCGTCAGTATATCCTGATTAGCGAATGCGTCGCACCGCGCTGATTGCCGTGTTGTTGCTCGCCGGATGCGGCTCTCCGCCTCCGCCGGCGAAGGCGGTGGATCCGACCACCGAAGCCTGGTACGGACGCACGGTCGAGGATCTCGCCGCCGCAAATCGTGAAGCTGAGGCCGACCTTGCCGCCGGCAAGCGCGACGAGGCAGCGGCGGCCATCGTGCGCGGGCAGGGGATGGAACAGCGGCTGCTTTCCGTCTCCCGGCCGACGCTCGCCGCCGAGGAGGCGGTGTCCGATCTGGAGCGCCTCTACGGCCGGATGCTGCTCTCCAACCGGCACTACGGCTGGGCCCGGCTGGCCTTCCAGAAGAACCTCGCGCGCTGGCGGCACTGGGTCCCGGAGACGCCGGAAACCATCCGTCGCCGCCAGCAAGCCGAGGGCGACATCGCCGACTGCGACCGGAGGATGACGGAGTAGTTCGCAATCCCGCGACCACAAGCCACCCCCAGACATCCAATCAACTGGCAAGGCTGCGGATCACCCCTTTGTTGACAGGCATTGCGTAGTTTCGTCTAAGATATAGTAGGTAAGGTCGTTATGTCTTTCGCCCCGGCACCGGCACCCATCCTCCGCCCCAGCGCGACTTCGCTGCTCGCGCAGATCGGGAATACCCCGCTGCTTCGGTTGGAGCGCCTCGCGACCGACCTGCCCGGCATCGAGCTCTACGGCAAGGCCGAATACTTCAACCCCGGCGGCTCCGTCAAGGACCGCGCCGCGCTCAACATGATCCTCGACGGCGAGCGCACCGGCCGCCTCCGACCTGACCGCATCATCCTCGACGCCACCAGCGGCAACACCGGCATCGCCTACGCCATGATCGCCGCCGCGCGCGGCTACCGCGTTCGCCTGTGCCTGCCGCAGAACGCCTCCGAAGAGCGCAAGCGCATGCTGCGGGCCTACGGCGCGGAGATGATTTTCACCGATCCCGCCGAAGGTTCCGACGGGGCGATCAGAAAGTGCCACCAGATCTACGAAGCCGACCCCGACGTTTACTTTTACCCGGATCAGTACAGCAACCCGGCCAACTGGAAGACGCACTACGAGCACACCGGCGTCGAAATCATCGGCCAGACCGGCGGCCGCATTACGCACTTCGTGACGTCCATGGGCACCAGCGGCACGTTCATGGGCGTTTCGCGCCGGCTGAAACGCGACGTGCCCGGCGTGCAGTGCATCTCCGCGCAGCCGTCGTCGGGCTTCCATGGTCTGGAAGGTCTGAAGCACATGCCCACGGCCATCGTGCCGGCCATCTACGATCCCACGCTCGCCGACGACAACGTCTGGGTGGAGACCGAGGACGCCTACGCCATGGTCCGGCGCGTGGCCCGCGAGGAAGGTATACTCGTTGGAATCTCCTCGGGCGCGAACCTGGTGGCCGCGCGCGCGGTGGCGAAGCAGGTGGTGGAGCGCGGCGAAGAGGCCGTCATCGTCACCATGCTCTGCGACAACGCCGACAAGTATCTGAGCGAACCGTTCTGGAATGATTAGACCCCAATGGTAAGGATTGCCCCCGAAGCCTGGCGCGTGATGGTGGCGCACGCTGAGAAAACGTACCCCGACGAATGCTGCGGCGCGCTCATCGGCGAGACCTCTGGCGACGGCGTCAGGATTGTTCGCGAAGCCGTGCCCATGCGCAACTCTTATCAGGGCCCGCAGGAGGACCGCTATGAGCTGCACCCCGAAGACCTGCTGGCCGCCGATCGCGACGCGCGCGCGCGGGGGCTCGACCTCATCGGCATTTTCCACTCGCACCCCGATTGCGACGCCTACTTTTCCGAAACCGATCTGAAGAATTCGTGCCCGTGGTATTCCTTCGTGGTTCTTTCCGTGCAGAAAGGCCGGTTCCATCACGCCGCCAGCTTCCTGCCCGATGCAGACCAGACGCGGGCCGACAAGGAGGAACTCGTCTATGGCCAGGATTCTGATTCCCACACCGCTGCGGCAGTACGCGGATAAACTAAACGCGGTTGACATGACCGGCGGCACCGTCGGCGAGGTGCTGGGCGCGCTCACGCTGAAGTACGCCGATCTGCGCAAGCATCTTTACACCGACGAAGGCCGGCTGCGCAGCTTCGTGAACGTGTACGTCAACGACGAAGACATTCGCTACTTGCAAAAGGACGCCACGCCGCTGAAGGATGGCGATACGGTATCGATCGTCCCGAGCATCGCCGGAGGCAGCGCGGGCGTCGCCGAGCCGCCGGTGGCCACGTCGCTCAGCAAGGACGAGATTCTCCGCTACAGCCGCCATCTGATCATTCCCGAGGTCGGCATGGAAGGCCAGCTCAAGCTGAAGCAGGCGAAAGTGCTGCTGGTGGGCGCCGGCGGGCTGGGCGCGCCGCTGGGCATGTATCTGGCAGCCGCGGGCATCGGGCGCATCGGCATTGTCGATTTCGATGTCGTCGATTACACGAATCTGCAGCGCCAGGTGATCCACGGCACCAGCGACGTGGGCCGGAAGAAGCTCGATTCCGCCGCCGATACCATGCGCGAGATCAACCCGAACGTGCAGATCGACAAGTTCGAAGTGGCGCTGTCCAGCGAGAACGCGCTGGACATTCTGAAGGACTATGACCTGGTTATCGACGGCACCGACAATTTCCCCACGCGCTATCTGGTGAACGACGCCTGCGTGCTGCTGCACAAGCCGAACGTCTACGGCTCGATCTTCCGCTTCGAGGGCCAGGCGACGGTGTTCGCGTACGAGGGCGGGCCGTGCTATCGCTGCCTCTATCCGGAGCCGCCGCCGCCGGGTCTGGTGCCGAGCTGCGCCGAGGGCGGAGTGCTGGGAATTCTGCCGGGAACCATCGGCCTCGTGCAGGCCACTGAAGCGGTGAAGCTGATTCTCGGCATCGGCGAGCCCCTGGTGGGCCGGCTGCTGTTGTACGATGCTCTGGGGATGCGCTTCCGCGAGCTGAAGCTGCGGCGCAATCCGAAGTGCCCGGTGTGCGGCGATCATCCGACGATCACGAAGCTCATCGACTACCAGCAGTTCTGCGGAGTCGCGCCGAAGGAGACGCCAGTGGACACCAGCGAAATTGACGCAGTAGAGCTCAAGGCGAAGCTCGACCGGCACGACGATTTCGTGCTGCTGGACGTGCGCGAGCCGCACGAATTTCAGATTTGCCGGATTCCCGGCTCGGTGCTGATTCCGCTGGGCGATCTGCCGAAGCGCGTGAACGAGCTCGATTCATCGGCCGAGATCGTGGCCCACTGCAAGATGGGCGGCCGCAGCGCGAAGGCGGTGGAGTTCCTGCGCCAGGCCGGCTTCAGGAAGGTCCGCAACATGAAGGGCGGCATCCTCGCCTGGAGCGACAAAGTCGACCCGAGCGTGCCGAAGTATTAGGATTGGTCCATGGAGAGCGTCTTCGATCTGAGCCCGGCTGAGAAGCTTCAACTGGTGGAGGATCTGTGGGACGATCTCGCGTCCTCGCCTGATGACGTGCCGGTCCACGATTGGCAGAAGCAGGAGCTGGCACGCCGGAAAGCGAATCTTCAGAGCAACCCCGCATCGGCATCGTCCTGGGAGGAAGTGAAGCGCAGAGCTCGGGCCCACTATGGCCGTCAGTAAATGGATCCGTCAACCACCATTCTGCGGGCGGAGGCCTTCCGATGAGAAGTCGCCGTCGTTGGTGACGATGGCTTGGTAGTTGGCTTCCAGGATTTGGTCCCGTCTGACGACTCTCATTTCGTAACAATGGTTGAGCTGACGAAGCACACTGGAACGCTGTGCGCTCCCGAAGTAACAGTTGCAGTCGGTGAGGTCCAGATGGTTTCCCTCCATCAACTCGGTGAACATGGACCTGACCGGTCGCCCCGACCCCCTCTCGATGCGAAACCCTCTTCGAATCTCGTGCACAGTCCTATCCAGTTCCATCAGGACCTTGGCCTGTTGCAAGTTCAGGTTAAAACCAATCTCCAACTTGTCAGGGAAGCGGAGGCGATAAGCCTTGTGGAGGACATGGAGAAAGTTCACAGCAATCTGGTTGAGGTTGGGGAATGACTCCTTGAGCAAATTGAAAAGGGAGACAACATCATGAGTGCGTCGGTTCCGTCTGCCAAGGAGTGCTAGCAGCGTCTTTAGGTATTTTTCCACCGCCATGTTTGCCATGGCACCACCTTGGGGAAGATAGGCACTCAGGAACAGCCGGCGCGCTGCTAGATAATCCTTGTCTGCCCACCCGAGCCACAGAACTATCCGTTCCGCATTTCTGCCAGAAGTGGCACTCTCTTCGGTCGTGCTGTCCTGGGGTGCCTACATGGAAGTTCACCTAAACATACAGGACATTGATCTGAAGCGCAACGCGAACGGCAAGTCCAGCCACCGCTTGTCATGTAATGTCCCCCTCCGTACTCCGACTATCTGATAGGGAGCCATGATTGCTGGCGCGGCTCGCTTCGAACCCGCTTCACCGACTGGGCCGATCTCGACGACTTCGTCAACGGATAGGCGGGTTAGAAAACCCGTCGCAGGATGAAATCCTGCTCCGCCTCGCCGTCTACTACTGCCAGATCTTCGTTTCCACCGACATCCCTGGACGCAGCCGCAGATCGGGAGAGACGTAGCCTTTGAAACGAATCCGCACGGGCAGACGCTGCACCACCTTGACGTAATTGCCGGTCGAGTTCTCGGGCGGCAGCAGGCTGAACTGAGCCCCAGTGGCGCCGGGCATGCTCTCCACGTAGCCTTCATAATCCTGGTCGAACGTGTCCACGTGAATGGTCACCCGCTGGCCGGGCCGCACTTTGCGGAGCTGCGTCTCCTTGTAATTGGCCGTCACCCAGATGTCCTTCAACTGGACCACTCCGAGCAGCTCCTGGCCGGTCTGCACGCGCATCCCGACCTCCAGATTCTTGGCCCCAATGACGCCGTCGACCGGAGCGTAGATCTTCGTGTAGGAGAGATTCAGCCGCGCCTGGTCGAGCTGGGCTCTCTTCTGGCCGACGCTGGCGTTCTTCTGTTGTACGGTGGCGCGCTGGATCTCCACCTGCTGCCGGGCATTCGACGTCGCCGCCGCCGCCCTGCTCTCAGCCTGACGAAGCCGCGCTTCGGCCTCGTCAACCTGCTGCGCGGACGCCGCCACCGTGGCCTGATTCGCCTTCACCGTCTCCTGCGCGGCCTGGGCCGCCGCCACCGAACGGTCGTATTGCTGCTGCGAGATCTCCTGCTTCTGCACCAGTGACGCGTAGCGGGCCACATCCGCCTGGGCCACCGTGTTATCGGCCTCCGATTGACGTTCGCGGGCGACCGCCGCATCGTGATTTTGTCTCGCTGCCGCCAGGCTCGCCTGTGCCGCGGCCACGTCCTCCTGCGACGTCGCGATGCTGGTGGAAGTGTTCGTCTGAGTGATGGGCACGGTGGGATTCGCGGCCGCCGCCTCTCCGGTGGTCTCCGACACCGCGGCTTCCGCGCTCTCCAACGCCGTCTGATAATCCGCCGGGTCGATCTCCGCGAGCAACTGCCCGGCGGTCACGTGCTGGTTCTCCTCGATGTAGACCGCTTTGATGGTCCCGCCGATCCGGGCGCTCACCGGGTAGATGTGGCCGTCGATCTGAGCGTCGTCGGTCGATTCGTACGAGCTGACGTATTGCCAAACGAACCACCCGCCGACCGCTAGCGCGATCAGCAGAATGCCCCCGACGATCAGCCGTATCCCACTGCGCCGAGAGGGTTTAGCCGATTGCTCGGCTTCCTCCCGGACGCTCGACTCCTCCACTTCCAACGTGTTCCGCTGAGCCATCACAGTTCCCCTAACTTCTATTATTGATGCGCCTGAGGGGTCGCCGGAAACAACTCCTTCATGGACTCTTCCGCCACCCCCATGGCGCGGGCCAGCGACACTTTAGCCAGATTGTAAGAATACAGACTGGAAATGAAGTCCTCATTGGCGGCGGCCACGGACTCCTCGGCCTGCACGGTCTCAATGGTGTCGGCCACGCCCGCGGCGAAGCGGTCGCGCGCCTGAGTGAGGGTCTCGCTGGCCAGATCCACGCTGCTGCGAGAGACGCGCACCTGATCCACGGCGGCCTGCAGGTCGACGAACGCCGAACGCACCTCGTAGTCGATGCGGCCGCGCAGGTCGGCCAGTTCGGCCTTGCGCTGATCGACGGCGGCGCGCGCCTGGTCGATGTCGGCGCGGATGCGGCCGCCTTCGAAGATGGGCATGTGGAGCACTCCGGTCAGCGTCACGGTTCCGTGCGAGTTGCTGGGATCGACGCCGATGGCGCCGTAGTCGGCCAGAACGCCGGCCGAAGGCAGACGCTCCGCCATCGCCGCCCGCTGCGCCTGTTCGGCGGCGGCAACCTGGGCCTGCGCGGCCCGCAGATCGGACCGGTTCTTGTAGGCGCGGTCCAGCGCCTGCGGCAGATCGAGGCCTTCCAGCGGCGCATACGGCGCGCTGTCCGTCATGGTGAACTCCTGGCCGGGCGGCAGGCCAATCAGCCGGCCGAGATTCAGCTTCTGCTTTTCGAGATCCGCCTGCAGCGACCGCAGGCGCTGCTGCTGCACCTGCAACTCAACCTGCGACCGCAGCACGTCGATGCGCGCGTTCACGCCGGCTTTGTTGCGATCCACCGCCTGCTGATACACCGCGTCCGCGGAGTTCACCTGGGCTTTGGATGCATCCACGCGCGAGGCCGCGGCAATCGCCTGCAGATACGTTCCGCTGACCGCCAGCACGATCAGATCGCGCGCATCCTTTGCCGCCAGCCGTGTCGCCTTCACGTTCTCGGCCGCGGCCCGATTGTTGTGCAGGGAGGGGAAGTCCACTACGTTCATGGCCACGCCGGCGCGCAGGTCGAAGAAGTGAAACGGACCCACAATGGACGGGATGCCGGGTATCAGGCTGGGGGTGAAGCCGAAGGCCGCAAGGGACGATTGCTGCTCGTCGCCGAGAAGATGCATGGAGACGGTGGGCAGCAGCGCGCTTCGCGCCATCATTTTCTGCGCTTCGGCCACGCGCAGGGCGTTGTCGTAACCGGTGGTGGCCAGGTTGTATTGCAGTCCGCGACGAATCGCATTGTCCAGCGAGAGCGCGAGCGGCTCCGCCGTGGCCGTGCCCTGGGGCACGCTGCCCGAGTAAGCGCCCTGCACCTGGACCGTATTAATGCTGGTATTCGCGCTGGTGGGCAGGCCGCCGGGGTTGGTGGTGCGGGCGGTTCCGACGCCGCCGATCTGCGCGCTGCGTCCGGAAAGAGGGACCGGGGCGGCAACAGGCAGCCGTTCCGTTGCCGGCGACGGGACCTGAGCCATCGCCGCCAGCGGCAACAACACAAACAGAAACGGGATCAATGTTCGCAATGGTTTCACTCCGTTATGACGGCGTAAGGCGGGAAAGCCGTACACATATCCCGATGCTGCCTCCGAGACCATGGATGCAGCCGCCGTGTATCTTTATTCCATCTTACGGTTGGGCCCGGAATCGAGTAGGATGGCTGCAAATGAAGCTTCCTGCTCTGATACTTCTCGCGGCCGGTGGTCTGTTCGCGGCTGAGCCGCCGCTCACGCGACTTGTCGATCCGTTCGTCGGCGCGGATGCCGATGGCAACACCGTTCCCGGCGCCGCGGTGCCGTGGGGTTTCGTCGAACTGAGTCCGGATACGACGAATGCCGATACCAGCGGCTATGCGTCGCGAGGCCTGGTGATTGGCTTCAGTCAGACGCACGTCAGCGGCACGGGAGGCGACAGCGAATACGGCAACTTTCGCGTGACCCCGACCGCCGGTCCTTTGCGCGTGGGCAATCTGCGCTTCGCAAAATCGGACGAGCGCGCGTCACCGGGCTACTATGCGGTGATGCTGGCCGGCGATGGCGGGAGGATTCGCTGCGAGCTGACGGCCACGCGGCTCACCGGGATGGAGCGCTTCACGTTCCCGGCCGGCGCCGACGGCAATGTCATCCTCGATATCCTGGCGCGATCGAAAATACACCAGCGGGCCACGCACGCCGAAGTGAACATCCTGGACGACAGGCGCATCTCCGGCATGGCGACATTTGTCGGCGGTTGGAATCCCGGCGCCTACGCGTTGTACTTCTGGGCCGAATTCAACCGGCCGATGAAAAGCTCCGGCACATGGACGGCCGACCTGGGCAGCACGCTCACCATCCCCGGCCGCGGGCACGCCGTCGCCGATCAGACGCACAACTACGCCAATCAGGGCGGCGCGTTTGCCGTTTTCGACACGGCGGCGAATCGTGTCGTCGTAATGAGGTTGGGCGTGTCCTTCCTCAGCGTGGAGAAGGCGCGCCAGAACGCCGAACAGGAAGCGCGCGGCTGGAATTTCGCCAGCGTCCGCCACCGGGCGGCTTATGAGTGGGAACAAGCGCTTTCGAAGATCCAGGCGGAGGGCGGCAGCGAATCGCAGCGCCATATTTTCTACACAGCTCTGTACCGCGCGCAATACATGCCCCACGACCTCACCGGCGAAAACGTCTGGTGGCAATCGGCGGAGCCGCACTACGAGGATTTCTACACGCTGTGGGACACCTTCCGCACCGTGCATCCGCTGCTGACGCTGATCCAGCCGGAGCGCCAGCGCGACATGGTGCGCTCGCTGGTGGATACATATCGGCACACCGGCTGGATTCCCGACGCGCGCATCGCCGGCCACAATGGTCTGACGCAGGGCGGTTCGAATGGCGACGTGCTGATCGCCGACGCGATGGTCAAGGGGCTTGAGGGAATCGATTACGAAACCGCGTATCAGGCGCTGGTGAAGGACGCCGAAGTGGAATCGGAGCGCCCGCTCAACGAAGGCCGGCAGCTTGTCGATTACAAGCGCCTCGGCTATATGTCGCTCACGCTGAACCGCTCGGCCTCGCGAACGCTGGAATACGCTTACGACGACTTCGCCATTTCCGAGGTGGCGCGCGCGCTGGGCAAGACCGCCGACGCCGACAAGTATCTGAAGCGCTCCGCCAACTGGGCCAACCTGTGGGATCCGCAAACGCGCTGCATTCGCCCGCGCTACGTCGACGGAACGTGGCTGGAGAATTACCACTGCGATCACGAGTACGGGGATTCCACAACCGAATGGTGGGACGTGCCGTTCTATGAAGGCCGGCCCGTGCAGTATTCCACCTACGTTCCGCACGACGTCGAGGGGTTGATCCAGCGGCTCGGCGGCGATGAGGCCTTTGTGAAGTGGCTGGACGCGTTCTTTGATCGGAAGCTGTACACACAGGGGAACGAGCCCGATATTCTCGCGCCCTGGATGTACATTCATGCAGGCCGGCCGGACCGCACCGCCGACCGCGTTCGCGCGATCCTCGCCAGCGAATACCACGAGGGGCGCGAAGGTCTGCCCGGCAACGACGATGCGGGGACCATCTCGGCCTGGTATATCTGGGGCGCCATGGGCCTGTATCCGAACGCCGGGCAACCGTACTACTACATCGGCAGCCCCGTGTTCACGCGTGCGACGATCGACCTGGGCGGTGGCCGGAAGTTCGTCATCGAAGCGCCGGGAACATCGGATACCGATCGTTACGTGCAGAGCGCGGAGCTGAACGGGAAGAAGCTGGACCGGGCCTGGCTGAAGCATTCCGAGATCGCCGCGGGCGGCCGGCTGGTGTTGCACATGGGGCCGAGCCCTTCGCAGTGGGGCAGGGAAGAGCGTCCGCCGTCGGTCACGGCGAGGTAGGGTTCCGCGAAGTGGGCAGGATTTCATCCTGCGCGCGGCTTACAACCGCGCTTCGGAAGGCCGATTGAAAATCGGCCGCAGGTTGAAAACCCGCCCCACGTGCTACGGCTCGATGACCAGCACGCCGTCGCGATGCAATCCGAGTTGCTGAACGGCGGGCGGCGGAGCCTCCTCGAACTGCAGTTCGGTTCCCGCGGATTTCGCGTGGACCGTGGTGCGCCAGCGGGCGAGAATCAGGATGGCGATGAGAACTCCGACTGATGCCGCCCAAACCGCGCCGTTGCCGACCAACGCGCGCTTCTCCAGCACTGCGCCCCACGCGGTCACCAGCAGAATGCACCACACGCACACCCAGAACATCAGATACACGTTCGACTTGCCAGGAAGGTAAGAGCAGGTGAACGGGATCTTCGCCTTCGCGCCGAGAAACAGCTCCGTCAGAATCAAACCCATCAGCCCCAGAATCGCCAGATGCCCGAATGCCGGCCGCCATGGCCACAGCGACAGCAACAGGACGGCCCACAGCGCCCACACGGGTCCCGCCGAAACCGCCAGCAATGCGCGCCGCCGCGCGGTCATCAGATCCGGGCCGCCCGACATCGGCAGCACGCGAAAGATCCAGTTCGACCGCAGCTCCAGCGGCATCGAGAACACCACGCGCGCCCCAAAAACAGCGAAAGCCATCAGCAGCAGGCTCGCCGCGAGCACGGGCGAGCTGACCTCGGTCAGCGGCGTGTCGGACGCCTCGCCGGAGATGGCCCGCGCCAACGGGGTCCGGTTCAGAAAGAGGATGGTCAGCGCGAATCCGACGCCCAGATAGAACGCGAACAGGACGCGATGCTGACGGCTGCGGGCGAGCGTGCGAATGCTGAACTGAACGATGGCCGTTTGCAGGGGATTCCCGAAGCGCGGCAGCCACGTCGCGCGGCGCGATCCGGGCGCGATATCGGGTTCTTCGACGATCCGGCGTACGGTGCGCAGGTACGACAGCGCGTACGCCAGCGCGGTCACACTCGCCACCACCGCCAGCCCCGTCCACGCGCGCCACGCGAGCGGCGATAGCGCCGGATGCAGCGAACCGTTCAGTTGCTGGAACATCCCCACGAACCAGTACGTTGGAATCCAGACCAGCCATGGACGGTCCGGAGCCACGAACAACGCATAAATGGGAGAGGGAAGCATGAAGAACCCGCCGACGAACAGAGAGAACACGGCGAGTTGCAGAAATGAAGATGCGCGCAGATACCAGGCCCGCGGAAGGAACTGCGCGAGAATGCCCTGCAGGCCGAGCACGAAACAGTAGATGAACGCGCCCGCGGCCAGCATGGTAATCCAGTAGGCCGCGAACGAGCGAAGCACGCCGAGAGCGCCGCCGGTCCCCGGCACGGCGACGGTCGTCAGCGAGATTGCCGGTTCTCCCGCCAGCCTCTGACGCAGGTGCATCCCCAGGAAATCGGCAAAGGGAATCAGCGTAGGTGTCATGTTCAACAGAACCACGCCGGCATAATCGCCCTTCGGATTGAAAAACGCGTAGCTATTGAAGCCGCCGGTTCCGCCGCTGGCCCAGAAGGTCCCGTTGTTTTCCGTGTAGTGCCATGCGAGGGCGATTCGCGTCCCCGCTCCGACATCGGCGCGCACTCGCTGCGACTGGATCAGCGCCGCGCGAAGCAATCCTGCCGGGTGGAGCTGCGCATCGAGGAACGTAAGCATGTCGCCCGCCGTGGAGCGAATCCCGCCCGCGCCCGCGAACACATCCATGTTCCACTCGTGAACCGGTCGATGCGCCGCGCTGTGCCCCTGAATGAGCCGCTCCTGCTGCGCGGGGGAAAGCGCGACAGCCGTGTCCTTCAGTTCCAGGGGCCGCGTGATCTCATCCTCAAGCAGCGCCGGATAGGTTGTTTCTGCCCGGTCCGCGAGCGCCTGACCGAGTACGGCGAATCCCAGGTTGCTGTACAGATACGATGCGCCAGCCGGCCGGGCGACACCGTGCTGGGCGAGGAAAGCATAGAGCTCGCGCGCGTGATAATCCACCAGCGGGTTGGTCATGTCGGCGGGATGGAAATTGTCGGGCATGCGAGGCAAGCCGGAATGCTGGGTAGCGAGATCGAGCAGCGTTATCTCGCGGCCGGCCGGTTTCGCGACGACGCCCGCGGGCAACAGACTGCGCACTGGTTCATCAAGACTGGTCCGGCGCTCCTCGACCATCTGCGCCAGCAGCAGGCCGGTGAAAGCTTTCGAGATGGAGCCGATTTCGAAGATCGAATCGGATTTGGCCGCGCCATAGGCGATGATGCGCTGGCGGCCGTGTTCGGAGACGCCCACCACCAGTCCTTCGCCGGGCCAGAGAGGCTGCCGAAGATCGCGCTTCAGTGTATCGGGCAGGGTTGCGGCCGTCACCGGCGGCAAAGGTGCATCGAAAGTCAGCGCCGGAGCGCCCTCCGCTCCCGCTCGCGCAAAGGCAAAGGGCCAGACCAGCCCCGCCAGAATATGCAGCGCGGCAACGGTGAGCGCCAGCGCCGTCGCCACACCGGCGACTTTGGCCAGGAACAGCGTGCGCGTTCGCAACGGCAGGGGCGCAAGCACCAGCACGTCGCGGCGATTCGGGAACGTCGAATCCCAGCTCAGGGCCGCGAACAATCCCACCACCAGCATCGTCGTAGCGATCAGAAAATGCTCTATCGTCCACAGGCCCATCATCTGCTCGATGGTCGGCGGACCTCCCACGGAAAACGCGCCGGGAATCGCCAGCATCAGGCTCAGGAAAACCAGCAGCGCGCCGAACTGGCCCAGCAGCTTGCTGATGTCCCCCTGCGCGTGCGCCGACAGCAGTTCCAGATCCACCATCCGGAACAGAAACTCGCGATACAGCACGTGGAACTGGCGTTTCTCCATGGCGTCGCCTCAGGCCAGAATCAGATCGGCGATCTCGCGGCTCACGGCCGCGGTGTCCTGCTCGACGGCGAGCTGGGAAAAGATGTCCTCCAGCGTGGGCAGGGCCATGAGCGAGCGCAGGCGCTCGATGGAGTCGTCGGCGACGACCTTGCCACGGTGCAGGATGACCACATGCGTGCACACGCGTTCCACCATCTCCAGCTCGTGCGAGCTGAGCAGCACCACCTTTCCGCGGGCGGCCAGTTCGCGCATCAGGCTGCGCATCACCAGCACGGAGGCAACATCGAGGCCGGAAAAGGGCTCGTCCAGCAGGATGAGATCCGGATTGTGCAGCAACGCGGCGGACAGCAGCACTTTCTGGCGCATGCCTTTGGAGTACGACGAGATGGGGACGTGCCGGTCCTCGTGCAGCGAGAGCAGGCGGAGCAGCCCGTCGATGCGCTGGGCGGTGGGCTTGTCGGGCAGCCCGCGCAACTGGCCCACCATGGTGAGATATTCCAGACCAGTGAGGTGCGCGTAGAGTTGTGGCTCCTCCGGCACGTAGCCCATGCGCTGCTTGTAGGCGATGGGGTCGCGCTCGATGCGCTCTCCCTGAAAAAGAATCTCGCCGGAGGTCGCTTCGATCAGCCCGGTGATCATCTTCATGGTGGTGGATTTGCCCGAGCCGTTGGGGCCGAGATAGCCGGTGACCTCGCCCGGGCGCGCCTGGAAGCTCACCTTGTCCACGGCGACGATGCCGGAGAACCGTTTACAGAGGTTGTGGATTTCGAGCACCTATGTAGCATACTACCCTATGAGCAACGAGCGAAAGGGCCGTGACCTCGGCCAATCTCCCGCGTTAAGCGGTTCGTGCGAGAATCGATAGTCCCACATCGCAGGCCATGACCCGCTTTCTCGCATTCCTCATCGGCGCCACGTTCTGCCTGGACGCCGCTTTCGCCCAGACTCACTCCACCCGCCCCGCGCCCCCGACGCGCGATCCACACACCCCCGGCTACGTCGAAGCGAAAGAGCTGCCCGATGGCGCGAATGCGCCGGCGGACGCCGACGGCAACTTCATCCTTGGCCCAACCCATAATTCCGCGCCCGAGCTTACAGTGCGGGCGGGGGCGCCTGAGGGCGATGTCTTCACCTTCATGATGCAGTCGGCAGACAGCCGCATCTATCCGGGCATTGCCCGCGAGCCCAACACGTTCGGCACGCCGGACCCGGCCGATCCGGCTAAGCTCGTGGTCGCCACCAGTCACCCCGCTCCCTGGACGCGCCGGGTCACTGTGTACATCCCCAAACAGTACGTTCGCGGCACGGCTGCGCCGTTTATCGTCGGCGCGGACGGTCCGGACCGGGCGCTGTTCACGGCCCTCGACAATCTCATTGCCGAGCACCGCGTCCCGGCGATGATCGCCATATCCATCGGTAATGGGGGAGGCGACGCGCAGGGTAGCGAGCGCGGTCTCGAATACGACACCATGTCGGGCCGATACGCGGAGTTCGTTGAAAACGAAGTGCTGCCTCTCGTCGAGAAGCAGTTCGACGTGAAGCTGACCCGCGACCCCGAAGGACGCGCGACGATGGGAGGCAGCTCCGGCGGCTCATGCGCTCTGATCATGGCCTGGTATCACCCGGAGCTCTACCATCGCGTTCTCACCTACTCCGGCACCTTCGTGAACCAGCAGTGGCCGCCAAATCCCGAGACTCCGCACGGCGCCTGGGAGTTCCACGAACGCCTCATTCCGAACTCGCCGCCGAAGCCGATCCGCATCTGGATGGAGGTGGGCGACCGCGATCTCTTCAACCCCAATGTCATGCGCGACAACATGCACGACTGGGTGCTGGCCAATGAGAACATGGCCCGCGTTCTGGCCGCGAAGGGCTATCATTATCAGTTCGTCTTTGTCCGCAACGCCGGACATACGGATCGCGCCGCGAAGCTGCAAACCTTGCCCGAAGCTCTCCAGTACGTTTGGCAGGGCTACCTTCGCGCGATGCCGGCGAACTGATCGTCCAGGCGACCGGGTTACGGCGTGTCGTCCAGGACCTCGATCGCCCGAACCTCCGCGTAATTGGCCGTGGGAGTGAAGCTCACCAGGAGTTTGCCCTGCCCGTTGGGGTGCAGCCCATGGAAACTTCGCGAGATCACCCGGAACGCCCCGCCGGCGACCCGGTAGACATCAAAATCGCGCAGCAGGATATCGCCATTACAGATCACGTCGAAAACGCGGCATCCCTCGCCACGGCACATCGATGGCGGGGCCGATGGACTGAAGATCGTCTCCGCGAAATACAGCGTGAGGGTGTAAGATCCGGCCGGCACCGGGATCGCATAAGTGAAGTTGCCATAGCGTTCCTTGCGCAGAAAGTCTGGAGGGTCCGCGATGTCCGCCGGTATGGCATGTCCCACCAGCCTGCCTCCGAGGAAGAAATCATCAGGTCCGAAAGCTTTGCCGTCCACGTAAATCAGCGAAGAAGCACCCGCGGCGATGCGAATCGGATTCATGCGACCCGGCCGGCTCGGCACCATCTCGATGGCATTCACAAAGGGACGATACGGCTCCGGGATGAACTCGAGATGCACCATGCCGTCCGTACCCGGGCTGATGTCTTTGAATACACGCACATCGACGTCCGCAAAGCCCGAATCCGAGACCGCGTCGAACTGCTCGAGGAGGGCGCGGCCGTTGGCGTGGATCGTGAAGCGGCGCACATTCTCGTTGTCTTCCTCGCCGTTCTGTGGATTCTGCCTGAGCGGGTCGGCGAAGTACAGACGTAGTTCGTAGGTTCCCGGCTGCATGGGAATGTCGTAGGAGAATGCCGCGCGATCCTCGGGGGCATCTGTCGCGCCTTCGCGCATGGCGAGGAAAAGCCTCCGGTCTGGGGGCGCCGAGCGCAGGCTCGCGGGACCGGGCCGCGAAAGGCCGCCCCGACAATAGCGATCGGGCTGCCAGATATGGCCGGTCGCATCGGTCCAGGAGCTGCCGGAGTAGCCGGCCAGAATGTGCACTTCCCGATTGGCAATGGCCATGGGCGGCGTGCTCGTAGCGGACGCAACCGATTCAGCCGCGGTATGTTGGCGCTTCTTCACCAGCCATATCGCCGTGAGACCGACGACGAGGAGCGCGATGGCGATCACGAGCCCTCCGAGGGTGTATGCACCCAGACGGCGGCGTCCCACCTCCTCCTCCGCGGGCGGTGCGACTGCTCCGCCAGCCGGCTCTTCCGCGGACTCATCGGCTACCCGAAACTCCGGCACATAGCTGCCCGGCGGAATGACGATTCTGAGTTGGTGGTCGGCGCCCTGCTGCGCATAGAACGCGGCGAGCCGTTTCCGCAGGCGATGCACGTCCACGCGAACGCTGGAATCCCGGTTCTCCCGAAACCCTTCCGGCTTACCGAACACATCCATGGCGATCGTGTACTCGGTAAGGTTCTCCGCTTGTCCCACCAGAGCCTGGTCGCAGATGTATTCGAGCAGCCTCGAAAGCTGCTCCGCATGCCGGAACATCCGGGATGCCAGAACTGCCTGAACTTCGTCGCGGCAATCCGACACGGATGCCGCACGAATTCCCGGCCGGGAGCTCATTGCGACTCCAGTATATAACCGCCAATCGCATCGTGGGCGACCGGTCCCCGGTTGGGTACGGCTCCTCCGTGGGTGTGCAACCTCGGTAATGTACCGCTGCCGGAGGTTTCACTAAAACGGTCGGGCCTGGTTACGAAACACGCGCCGTGGGTATGAAGCGCCTCTGGTTGCGCCAGTGCAACGTTAAGGAGCAACGGTTATCGATTGACCACCTGTTACCGGCGTTCCATACTTCCTGACAAAGTGAGCCATGGCACGCGTTTCGCAGGAAACGTGCGCAGGTTCGCGATTGCAAAGCTCAGGGAGATAATCGTGAAGCATTCTCAGGTGTCTCGCATTTTCATTCTTGGTTTGCTTTTCCTCGCCTTTGCTGTAGCTCTATCGGCGCAGGAAGCAACCATCGTCGGAACGGTCACGGACCCATCCGGGGCCGCCATTCCCGGCGTACAGATCACAGTCACCAACAATGAGACCGGCCAGATTCGACATGAAGTCAGCAACGACGCCGGTCAGTATGTCGTGCCGAGTCTCGCCAACGGCAAGTACAGTGTTAAGGCCGAAGCCTCCGGTTTCAAGACCGCCGAACAAAAGGACGTCGTCCTGAATGTCGGCGATCGCGCCCGCGTCGATATTGCGCTTCAGGTTGGCGAAACCAGAGAAAGCGTGAATGTGGAAGCGGCAGCCACGCGAGTCCAGTCGGATTCCAGCGAAGTGAGCGAGGTAGTTACCGGGCAGCAGGTCACCGAGCTGGCTGCCAACGGCCGCAACATGGTTTCTCTGGCGGCACTAATCCCCGGCGCATCGTCCAGCGTTCCTGCTTTCAACGGACCCAGCGCGCAGGGCAGCAACTTCATTCTCAGCTTCAATGGCCAGCGTCCGGACCACAACCTGTGGATGGCGGACGGCGGTGAGGACTACGACCGCGGCTCTGGCGGGAAATTCGAAATCATGCCGTCGATCGACGCCATCGCCGAGTTCACCACGCTGACCTCGAACTATGCCGCCGACTACGGACTCAATTCCGGCGCGACCCTCTCTGTGGTCTTCAAGTCCGGTACCAGGGACTTCCACGGCGGAATGTGGGAGTTCTTCCGCAACGACGCGCTCGATGCCAACAACTTCTTCTTCAACTCCGTCCCATCCAACGCGGGTAAGCCGCCTGCCGAGCTTCGCTACAACGTGTTCGGCTTCAACATCGGCGGGCCGGTGCTTCTGCCACACTACAACAAGGATCGGAACAAGACCTTCTTCTTCTACAACGAAGAGTGGCGCCGTCAGATCGTGGGCGGCGTGTTCAGCACGGCATCGCCCGACGCCGCCATGGACGGTGGCGTATTCCCATCCAGTATGCCCATCAAGGTGCCCACCGCCCTCAACGCCACCGAACTCGCCCGCTTCACGGCCCTTGGGCTGGTTCCCGGTCAGCCGTTCCCCAACAACACCATACCGGCCAGTCTGATTAGCCCCCTGGCGACGGCGTTCATTGCGACGGGCGCATTCAATCCCCCGAACACCACCAGCAACGGCGTTCCCACGTTCATCGGTGGAGGAAACGCTCCCACTGACGTTGGCGAGCAGATCGTCAGGATCGACCACCAGTTCAGCGACAAGTTCTGGATCTTTGGCCACTGGGTGTCGGAACAGCTCAGCCAGACCTACGGGACGTCCCTCTGGAGCGGCGACAGCTTCCCCAGCGTCGGTTCGGTGTTCGGCAACCCGACATGGGCCGGTGTGATTCACGCCACGTATGCCATCAACCCGAACATGGTCAATGAGGTGGCATTTAACGCCAACGGTAATACCATCGATGTCACTCCGGACGGGATTTACCAGCGAACCACCGCAGTGAACCCGCCGAGGCTGTTCACGGGTCCGGACGCCGACAACCGTCTCCCGGCCATAAACCTCAGCAATGGCATCGGCGCCACCTACGATGTGTCCAACTATCCCTGGACGAATGGCTACAAGAACTACGAGATCAGAGAAGATCTCTCCTGGAACCATGGCCGGCACAGTTTCAAGTTCGGCGGCCTGTATATGTTCGCCACAAAGTACCAGCAGCTCTTTGGCGACACCCAGGGCAATTTCAGCTTCAACGGCACATACACCGGCATTGGCTTCGCCGACTTCCTGCTGGGTTATGCCTCCTCGTATAACGAGCTGGCCGTTCAAGACAGCGGACACTGGGCTAACAACACGATGGCCGCTTATGTCAAGGACGACTGGCGCGTGAATAATCGCCTCACCCTGAACCTCGGCCTGCGCTGGGAGGGCATCCCCCACACCTATGAACAGAACCACAGGATGTCGGATTTCTATCCGAATCTGTACAACCCGGCGGACGCGGGAATCGTCAGCCCCACCACAGGGCTCATCAGCCCCGGCAGCCCGGGTCTTGCTCCTGGCGTCGGCGCGGCGTCCGCCCTCCAGCTCTACCAGAACGGTATGGGCATCACCGGCGTGACCGCCGGCGCTCCGAACGATATCGTGAACAATGGCTGGAACAACTGGGGCCCGCGCCTTGGTTTCGCCTATGACCTGACTGGCAACGGCAAGACCGTGGTCCGCGGCGGTTTCGGCATCATGTACGAACGCGTGCAAGGTAACGACGTGTACAACATGGGTCCGAACGTCCCGTTCAGCGCCAGCCCGACAGTGAGCAACGTGTACTTCAATAACCCGGCAGTCAGTCTGCTCACCGGCACGGCCGCCGCTACGCCGATTACGACTTCGTCGATCACCGGCGAGAATCAGACCAATTACAGGAATCCCACCTCGGATCAATGGAGCATGGGCGTGCAGCACGAGCTCTGGCATGGAGTGGTTGCTTCGGTGTCCTATGTCGGCAACGTGGGATTTCACCAGAGCGAGGCGTCCGATATCAACGCGCCGCTCTATTCCACTTCGAATCTCGCCCAGCGCCTGCAGGTGATCGCGGGAACTCTGAACGTCGATGCGATCCGGCCCTACCAGGGTTACGACGCGATTCTGATGTACGACGATGGAGGCCGTTCCAAGTACAACGGACTCCAGACCGAACTTCGCATGCAGGCCACTCATGGCCTCACGCTACAGGTCGGCTACACCTATTCGAAAGCCTACGACACCAGTTCCGGCGTTGCCGTGAACGGAAACTCCGGCGACCTGGACAATCTCTCGAATCCCTACAATCGGGCCTACGATTGGGGGCTCAGTTCCAACAATCGGACGAACATCTTCTTCACCGATTACGTCTACAACATTCCCATCTTTGCCCACTCCTCCAACAAGGCGGCGAAGACTCTGGTGGGCGGCTGGACCTTGTCCGGCGTCTTCACCGCGGACTCGGGTGTGCCGTACACCGCGACGCTGGGCGGGAACACTCTGGGCATGGGTGGCGACGTCACCAACCGACCCAACCAGTCTGGTGCAGTCTCCACCGTTGGAACCATTAACGAGTGGTTCAACGTCAGCGCGTTCACCGACCCCACGCTGGGGCTGTTCGGCACCGCGGGCAAGGATACCATCACCGGACCGGGACGGTGGAACTTCGATACCTCCCTGTTCAAGGACTTCTCCGGGATCAAGTGGTGGAATCCGGAAGGAGCCACGCTTGAAATCCGGTTCGAGACCTTTAACACGCTGAATCACACCCAATGGAACGGGTTGTCCACGACGGCGTCGTTCAACAGCGCCGGCCAGATCAACAACAACTTCGGCGCGATTACGTCGGCGTTTGACCCACGCGTCATCCAGCTCGGCGCAAAGTTCCTTTTCTAGGGGAAGCTGAGACAGCCCCTTCACAGCCGCGCGCGTCAGACATTGGCGCGCGCGGTTTTTTTCTTCTGCGGCCGGCGTTCCCGGGTCCCTCCACGCCTTCATCCTGCCCCTGCAACCCCCGTTAGCCGCGTGAAACGGCCGCCCGTTACACGTACTGTACGGTCCCCGGGCGCACTCTGGCCCTCCAGGACAACTCCTCCTAAGTTCCTCACGGCACGAATGACTACGCCGTACCGGGCCGTAAAGGGCTAATCGACTCCGATCAGTTCCGGTAACGTGTAGCCAGTCTCGCTGTTGGGTGTCTGAGTTCTGAACTTCGGGGTGAAGGCTTTGGAACATGCCGCCGGAAGTGTGTCCACGCCCGGCGGAGCAGAGGCGCCAGCGCGATTCGCGGCGATCCTGCCCCTGTCATCGGTCAGGATCGCTGGTCTGGAAAGGAGAAACATGAGCCAGAATAAGTTCGCTCGCTTCCTGGTTTTCTGTGTCCTGGTGCTGGTTTTCGCCTGTACGGCATCGGCGCAGGAAGCGACCATCGTCGGAACGGTGATCGACCCATCGGGGGCGGCCGTTCCCGGCGTACAAATCGCCATCGTCAACACCAGCACCGGCGTCGTTCAGCATCTCACCACGAACAACACCGGCCAGTATGCCGCTGTGGATATCAACGCCGGGCACTATGCCATGAAGGTGGAAGCGCCCGGCTTCAAGGCGGCCGAGAAGAAAGACATCATCCTGCAGGTCGGCGACCGTATCCGCGAGGATTTTGCCCTCGAGATCGGCTCCAGCACCGAGAGCATCAGCGTGGAAGCCAACCCGATCGCCGTGGAAGCGGACACCGGCGAAGTCAGTAACGTAGTCACCGGGCAGCAGGTGACCCAGCTTGCCACCAATGGCCGCACCATCTACAGCCTGATGCTTCTCGTACCCGGGGCCGCCAACGCCAATCCCGGCTTCCAGGCGCCCACCGCCGTAGGCGCCAGCACGAATATCTCGTTCAACGGTTTGCGCTTCGAACACAATCTGTTCATGGCCGACGGCGCCGAACAGGACGACCGCGGCGGGGCGAGCCGCAGCATTATCGCTCCCTCGCTGGACGCGCTCAGCGAGTTCCGCGTGCTGGAATCCAACTACAGCGCGGAGTACGGTCTGACCACGGCCGCGACGGTCACCATGGTCTTCAAGTCCGGCACCAGGGATTTCCATGCTTCGGCGTGGGAATTCGTACGCAACAACGACTTCGACGCCAACGATTTCTTCCGCAACTCCGCGGGACTGCCCACCCAGGACCTGCATCTCAACACCTTCGGCTTCAACGTCGGCGGGCCGGTAACGCTCGGCCATCTCTACAACAAGAACCGCGACAAAACGTTCTTCTTCTACAACATGGAGTGGCGCAAGCTGATTCAGCAAAGTAATTCCAACCTCACCGTGCCGAATCCGAGCTACTTCGGAGGCGACTTCGGGAGCACGGCCATTACCGTGCCCACCGCCGCCCAGCTCAACCCGACTCTCCTGGCGCAGTACGAGGCCCTCGGCCTGCAGCCCGGCCAGCCGTTTCCGAACAACACGATTCCCTCGGCGCTGATCAACCCCAACGCACAGGCTCTGCTGAAGGCGGGCATTTTCCCGGCGCCCAACGGTGGGAACGCGTTCATCGGCGGCGAGAATCAGCCCACCGACGTGCGTGAAGAGCTGGTGCGCATCGATCACCAGTTCTCCGACAAACTCTGGATCTTCGGCCACTGGGTCTCCGAGCCGACTACCCAGACTTATTACCCTCCGATGTGGGGCAACGGCGGTAACGTGCCCACGATCGGAAATACGTTCAACAACCCGTCCTACACGGGCGTCGTGCACGCCACCGCCTCCATCAGCCCGACGCTGCTGAGCGAGACCGCGTTCAACTACGATGGCAACCGTATCAACATCGATCCCATTGGCGTGGTTTCGCAACCCGCCGGCCTGAGCATCCCGAGGATCTTCAGCGACTCGAACTCCCTGAATCGCATCCCGGGTATTCAGCTCGGCCAGCTCGGGGACAACTACGGCGCCGAAAGCTATCCGTGGGTCAATCGCGCCGACGACTATCAGGTGAAGCAGGACCTCTCCTGGACCAAGGGCGCGCACCAGATGAAGATGGGCGGAAGCTGGGCCATCTACAAGAAAGTGCAGGAGCTGTTCGGCAATACCCAGGGAAACTTCAACTTCAACGGCGCTTACACGGGTAACGACCTTGCCGACTTCGAGTTAGGTCTGGCCAACACTTACAACGAACTGGCCCTGCAGGACTCCGGTCACTGGAACTCCGTTTCCTGGGCGGCGTACTTCCAGGACAACTGGCGCGTCAACAACCGGCTTACCCTCAATCTCGGCCTTCGCTGGGATGGCATTCCGCATACCTACGAAGCCAACAACCGCGCGTCCAACTTCTATCCCAACCTGTACAACCCGGCTGACGCGGCTATTCTGCTTCCCAACGGCACCATCAGCCCGAACAGTCCGGGACTGGGCGCCAGCCCCAACCCGGCTCTCAGCGCCTTCCAGTTCTACATGAACGGCATCGGCATTGCCGGAGAGAACGGAATCCCCAATGGCCTGACCAATACCCACTGGGCCGCGCTCGGTCCGCGCGTCGGTTTCGCTTACGACCTGACCGGCAACGGCAAGACCGTTCTCCGCGGCGGCTTCGGCATCATGTACGAGCGCATCCAGGGCAACGACATGTACAACGGCGGCAGCAATATCCCGTTCAGTGCCAGTGTGACCAACAGCGGCGTGTCGTTGAGCAACCCCAACACCAGTCTGGCGACCGGCCTGACGCTCACCGCGCCGATTTCCGTGGCCAGCATAGTGGGTATTTCACAAACCGACTACAAAAACCCGCAGACCGATTCGTGGAGCCTGGGCGTCGAGCATCAGCTCGGTCATGCCACCGTGCTGTCGGCCGCCTACGTGGGCAACCACAGCAGCCATCAGTTCGAATACCAGGACATCAACCTGCCGAATCCCTCGGAGATTCCGGCGCTCATCGACAAAACGGTACAGTACAACAACGTTGTTCCGTATCAGGGCTTCGGCGCCATCTCCCTGGCCGAGAACAACGAGAATGCGCACTACAACAGCATGCAGTTGAGCGTGCGCTCCCAGGCGACCAGGGACCTCTTCCTCCAGGGGGCCTACACCCTGTCGCGAGCCATCGACCCGACCACCGCCCTCGGGGCCGACAATGGCAACACTCTCTACGATCCTTACAACCGCAACATGTACGTCGGGCCGGCGCTGATGGACGTCACCCACGTCGGGGTATTGAGCTTCGTCTACAATCTCCCGATATTCCGCGCCACCGGCAACCACTTTGCGAAGACCGTTGCCGGCGGATGGCAGCTCTCGGGCGTCTGGAGCATCCAGTCGGGCTTCCCGGCGGCTATCGTCCTCGGCGGCGCACAAGGCACCCAGGGATTCCCCGGCGGGTGTGGCAGCGGCACGAATTGCGCCACGAACGTGCCAAACTTCAATGGCACGATCAGCTACCCCGAGACGGCCGCCCAGTGGTTCACTACCAGCGGCTTCTCGGCGCCGGCTGTGGGGGCGTGGGGCAATCTTCAGCCGGGCGCGGTGCGTGGTCCGGGACGGGACAACTGGAACATCTCGATGTTCAAGAGTTTCCTGCTGAGCGAGGCCCACGGCAGCCATCTCGAGCTTCGTTTCGAGACGTTCAACACGTTGAACCACACCCAGTTCCGGGCTGTGGGAGTGCAATACACCAACCCGTCGCAGTTCGGCATTCCCATCAGCGTCTGGGATCCGCGGCAACTGCAACTCGGCGCAAAACTGATCTTTTAGCGTAGACCAACCACTTGACTTAGTTGTCACCCGCCCGTGCGCGACCCCCGCGCGGGCGGGATTCTTTCCGTCGGGCGGTTTAAACCAAGCCGGTCCGCCACTTCCCGTTGGTAGCGGCTCATGCGCAGCTTTTGACCGTTAGCCAGAACCACCAGGTGGTAGCCGTGAAACCAGGGATGCACTTCTTTCACGTGGCGCAGGTTCACGATCGTGGAGCGATGAATTCGCACGAACTCGTTCGGATCGAGTTTGCCTTCGAGAGCTGTCAGCGTTTCGCGAACGTCGTGACAGCGCGCTCCAACGTGCAGCCGGGCATAGTTGCCGGCAGCTTCGATCCACTCAATATCTTCGACGCGGACATAGACGATGCGGCCGTTTTCCGGCACCGGCACGCGGTTGAGGCAGGTGTGGCGTCCGGCAATACTCTCCACTGCCCGCAGGATGCGCTCCACCGTGTCCCGGCCGCCCGGCCTGGCGATACGTTCTCGGACACGCGCCAGCGCGCGCTCGAACCGGGCCCTTCCGAACGGCTTCAGGAGGTAATCGAGGACGTTCTCTTCGAAGGCCCGTACGGCGTACTGGTCGTATGCGGTCACGAAGATGGTCGCCGGCATCCGCTCGACGCCGATGTTGTGAAGCACCGCGAAGCCATCCATCTCCGCCATTTGTATATCAAGGAAGACAAGGTCGGGCGAGTGATTCCGGATGGCCGTGACCGCGGACTTCCCGTCGCCGCATTCGCCTACGATCTGAACGTCGGGGTGAGCCCTCAGGAACCGGCGAACGCTCTCCCGCGCCAGCGGTTCGTCATCGACGACCAACGCGCGAATGCTCACCGGGCAATCTCCGCCGGCAGTCTGGCCGGAGCCTCGGTCATGCAGCGAAGAGGGATGGATATTGACACGGCGACGCCACGGGGCGCAAGATTGCGGATAGCAAACGAGTGCTCGAAACCGTAGAGCGCCCGCAGGCGGCCCACGGTGTTGGCCAGTCCTGTGCCGCGCGTGAGCAGACGCTCGGGAGCATCGTCCAGCACACCGGTGAGGTTCGAAACCTCGATCAGCAGAAGGCCGTTTTCCGCGCGAGCGCGCACCGTGATCGCGTCCGGCTCCTTGCGCTTTCCGATTCCGTGGGTCACGGCGTTCTCCACAATCGGTTGCAACATCAGGCCGGGCACGGCGCATACTTCCGCTTCCTCTTCGATCTCGAAGCGGAACTGAAGCCGGTCGCCAAAGCGGCGTTGCTGGATGGCGGCGTAGTGTTCGAGAAACTCGATCTCGTCGCGGAGCGGCGTTTCCTGAGTTTCCAGCGCATGGAGCGAGCGGCGAAGCAGCTCGCTGAGCGACAGCAGGATCTCCTCCGCGCCTTCGGGATCGTCATAGAGCAACGTCGTTGCTGCCTGCAGAGTGTTAAACAGGAAATGCGGCTGAAGCTGCGTTCGGAGCGCCGCCAGTTGCGCCTCGGCTAGCTGAGCTTCCAATTGCGTTGCATGCAGTTCGCGGCGGCGCGCGCGGTCGTACATCCGATACACATGAACGCCGCCCAGCAGCGCCCAGTACGTCAGAATGCTGATCTGGGTGTGCTGCGTGAAATAGTGCCGAAGGGCGTCCGGGAAAAGCCATGTTCGCGCGTACGGCATCCAGCCAGCCGTGGCTTCCACGAAAACTCCCACTGCGCTCAGAGCCACGCTGGCGCCGATGTGCAATGGAACGGCGCGGCTCCAGGTGCGCGAGTCGATGGGCCGGCGCCACGCCATCCACAGCACAGCCGGAGTCAGGACGCCCCACAGATATGCGGAAGTGATCAGGTAGTACGTTGCGCGCTCGGCTTCCTGGTGAACGGCGTCGTAGATGTACCATTGACTCGCAAACAGAACAACGACGAGAGCCCAGCCTCCCGCTATCGCGAGGCGTACGCGGATTCGCTGGGCGGGCGTCACGCTCTCAATCTAACCCCTTTCAGACGGATTGCCAAACCGGCCGGGCTTGCTACGACTGAACGCCGCCTTACTACGATTCGTCCCAAATCTGTCGCGGCAGGTGAGGCGGTGCCGCATTCTGACTTCAGGAAAACGTCGCCGTGCACTCCATCTCGAACGACATCCAATATGCCCTCCGCGGTTTCCGCCGTGCGCCGCTGTTCACCGTCGTCGCGGTCCTCTCGCTGGCTTTCGGAATCGGCGCGAACACGGCGGTTTTCAGCCTGCTGGATCAGGTGCTTCTGCGGCTTCTGCCGGTAAAGCAACCGGAGCAGCTTGTGATTGTGGCCGAGCGCGGCATCCATTACGGCAGCTCGTGGGGCGAGAACGATATTTCCTACCCCATGTACAGGGATTTTCGCGATCGCAATCACGTCTTCTCGGGTATGTTCTGCCGCGATGGGACGTCCATCAGCCTCTCCACCGGAACTCACACCGAGCGCGTGGAGGCCGAGCTGGTTTCGGGCTCGTATTTTCCGCTGCTCGGCGTGACCGCCGCTCTGGGCCGCATCATCACGCCCGGCGACGACCGCATTCCTGGCGGCCATCCTGTCGTGATGCTCAGCTATCGTTTCTGGCGGACTCGATTTTCATCGGACCGCTCCATCGTCGGCAAGACGATTCTGCTGAACGAAAACCGGATGACCGTGATCGGGGTCGTGCAGCCGGGCTTTGACGGTGTCGACCTCGGCTATCCGGCACAAGTATTCGTGCCGGTAATGATGAAGGCACAGATGACGCCGTACTGGAATGGTCTCGAGGAGCGGCGTGCTCAATGGGTGACCGCGTTCGGCCGGCTCAAGCCGGGCATCACCATGCAACAGGCTCGCGCTTCGTTGCAGTCCCTCATGCACGGCATCCTGGAGTTGGAGGTTCAGGCGCCCGCTCTGCGCCATTATTCCGAACAGGACCGGCGGCGTTTTCTGCACAATCGCGTCGATCTTGTGGCGGGTTCGCGGGGTTGGTCGGGCCTGCGGGAGCAGATGGCGACACCGCTTCGGGTACTCATCGCGCTGACGGGAGCCGTGTTGCTGCTCGCGTGCGCCAACCTGGCGAATCTTCTTCTGGCGCGCGCCGCGGTGCGCGAAAAGGAGATGGCGGTTCGGCTGGCCATTGGCGCGGGCCGATTTCGAATTGTACGCCAACTGATTGTCGAGAGCCTCCTGCTCTCCATTTTCGGCGGCGCCGTGGGCCTGGGGCTTGCGTATGTGGCTGACCATCTGTTGCTCGTCGCGTACCTGCCTCCCGACTCGGCCGGCGACTTTGCCATCTCCGCCGTTCCGGACTTTCGTGTCCTCGCTTTCACGCTGGCGACGATGCTGGCCACCGCCATTGTCTTCGGCCTGGCGCCCGCCGTTCATGGTTCCCGCGCGGATATTGCGCCCACCCTGAAGGATCAAGCGGGCTCCGTTGTGCGAGGCGGTCGCGTCCTGGCGCGCAAGTTGCTCGTCGGAGCGCAGATTACCCTTTCGCTGGTGCTGCTGACAGGCGCCGGACTGTTTCTGCGAACCCTGGCCAACCTGCAGGATCAGGGACCGGGGTTTTCCACCGAGCGGCTAATGTCGTTCAGTATCAATCCTTCCCTGAATGGATACACGGATCCGCGTGCCCGCGCGTTCTACGAGCAACTTATGGACGATCTGGAGGCAGCGCCCGGAATCACCTCGGTCGGGTTCGGCACGATGCCGATTCTGAAGGGCTACGCCTGGCACAATCCGGTGATCGTGGAAGGTCACTCGATTGACCCCGGGGTGGACGAACCCCCGGTTCTCTGCGAGATCAGCCCGAACTATTTCGCCACGCTGGGAATTCCCATTCTCGCCGGGCGTGATTTCACGGCTCGGGACGGGACAATCCCGAGGCACATCGGCGTACCGTGGTCGTTCGCGATCGTCAACGAGAGCTTTGCCCGCAAGTATTTCCCCGGCCGCAATCCGATCGGACTACACATGGTGACGGTGGATGACCGCTATGACACGCCCGATGTGCCAAGGCTCGAAGTGGTGGGAGTGGTGAAGGATGCGAAGTACCTGAACCTCCGTGATGCGGCTCCGCCGCAGGCGTATTTCCCATACCTCGAGGGAGAGCATTTCCGATTCATGACGGTTTATCTGCGCACTCGTTCTCGTCCCCAGCAGGCCATGGAGCAGGTGCGCGGCATAGTGAGCCATCTGGACCGCAACATTCCCATCTACGACATGCGCACCCTCGATGAGGATATCGGTCGATCGCTGAAAACCGAGCGGCTGGTGGCGGATCTCTCCTCCGTGTTCAGCGGCCTTGCCACGCTGCTGGCGGTGATCGGCCTTTATGGCGTGATGGCCTGGACGGTTGCCCGGCGGACGCGCGAAATCGGCATCCGTATGGCGCTGGGGGCTTTGCGGGGCGACGTGATCGGGATGGTGATGCGCGAGGTGTCGATCCTGATCGGCACGGGTGTGGCAATCGGCATTCCGCTTGCACTCGCGCTGAGTGGACTGGTCCGAAGCCAGCTCTACGGACTGGAGCCGCACGACCCCATGACGGTCATAGCGTCGACGCTGGTCCTTACAACCGTCGCTGCTCTTGCCGGATTCATTCCCGCAATGCGGGCCAGCCGGGTCGATCCCACGCGCGCGCTCCGATACGAATAAGGACATACCGCTGAGGAACAACGATGCTGCAGGATATCATCAAGGCTCTCCGCTACGGAGCCAGAACATTCTTCCGTAATCCCGGTTTCACGGCCGTGGCGCTCATCACGCTGGGCCTGGGCATCGGCGCTACAACGGCGATGTTCAGCGTGGTCGATGCAGTGCTACTGCGCTCATTGCCTTATCACGACCCGCCGCGCCTGGTGGCGATCTATGACGACCGCAGCCGCGCCGGTTTCCCACGGACGGACTTCAGCCCCGCCAACTACCAGGATTGCAGGACACAAAACCACGTGTTTGAAGGCGTGGCCGCAATTGACGAGAACACTTTCAACCTAACCGGGACAACCGGCGACCCGAGGAAACTGACCGGGATCATGTCCACGTGGGACCTGTTTCCGCTGCTCGGGGTCCAACCCCTGGTTGGACGTACATTCTCGCAAGAGGAAGATCGTCCGGGAAACGAACGCGTGGTGCTGATCAGTTACCGTCTTTGGCTGGGCCGGTTTGCAGCGGATCCGGGCATCGTCGGCCGGGGCATCCTGTTGAACGATCGGAAATACACGGTTATCGGTGTGATGCCGCTCGGCTTTGCGTTTCCCGACGCGGGCGACGACCTATGGATGCCACGCGCATTCACGCCGGAGGCACTCGCCAGCCGCAACGAGCACTATCTCATGGTGATTGCCCGGCTGAAACGAGGCGTCAGCCTCACGCTGGCGAACGCCGATCTCAAGGTCCTGGCCAACCAGCTCGCGCGGCGGTATCCCGAGGCCATGCGCTTCGACAGCCGTTTCTTCGCCGAGCCGCTTCAGGAGAGATACACGCGGGAGTCTCGCCGCGGGCTGTTGCTCCTGCTGGGCGCCGTAGGTTTCATTCTTCTGATCGCATGTGCGAACATCGCCAATCTCCTGCTTTCAAAGTCTGCATCCCGCCGACATGAAATCGCGCTCCGGCGAGCGCTTGGCGCCGATCGGACTCGTATTGTCAGGCAGCTCCTGACGGAGAGCGCGCTCCTGGCAGTTGGTGGCGGGTGTCTGGGTATCCTGCTCGCGGAGTGCTGTTTCCGCTTTCTGAATCACCTCATCCCTGAAGATCTCGCACGCACGGTATCGCTTTCGCTCAACTTCACTGTACTCGGCTTCGCGCTTGCACTTTCGCTGACGAGCACCTTCCTGTTCGGACTGGTGCCCGCGCTGCAGATTTCGACGGCGGACCTCTCCAGCGCTTTGAAGGAAGGCCGTGGAAGCGCCGGTTCGCGCTTAAGGAATACCGGCAGTTTCCTGTTTTCCGGAGAAGTTGCGCTCGCTCTGGTGCTGCTGGTGGCCTCGACTCTGCTGATCCGAAGCCTTGTGGGTCTGCGGAGCATGGACCCGGGCTTCCGGCCCGACCATGTCCTGACCATGGTAGTCCCGTTGCGCTCCGTGCGGTATTCCGAATTTGCCCGCCGCGCTCAGTTTTTCGACGATGTACTCGCGCGCGTGAAGACACTGCCGGGAGTGAAGAGCGCCGGATTTACGAGCGTGCTCCCGTTCGGGTGGAAAGGCGGTGGGATGGGTGGTTTTGTCCCGGGAGGAATCGTTCTGCGACCCGACATTTCTTACACCGCTTCCAACCGTGTCGTGACTCCCGGTTATTTCGAGACCATGCGCATTCCGCTTCGTCGCGGCCGCCTGTTCGACGAGCACGACGACCGGCCCGATGCGCCCGCGGTTGCGATCGTCAACGAAACGATGGCGCGGAGGTTCTGGCCCGGCCAGGACGCTCTGGGGAAACGGATTCGCTACGCAACGACGGATCGCGGCGCTCCCTGGGCTCGAATTGTCGGCGTCGTCGGCGACATGCGCCAGATGGGTCTCAACGAACCGCCCCTTGAGGAAATGTACTTCCCGCACTGGCAGGCGATCGGCAATTACATGCTGCCTTACGGACTGGCGGTCCGCTGCGACAGGGACCCGTTACAGCTTGCACACGCCATAACGCGCGCGGTGCATTCCGTCGATCCGGATCAGCCGGTTTCCGCGGTCATGACGCTGGACGACATTCTGGACCAGGAACTGGCACAACGGCGGGTCCAGACGGTGCTGCTCGGCGGTCTGGCGGCGCTGGCGCTGATTCTCGCGAGTGTGGGCATTTATGGCGTAATGGCGCACCTCGTATCGCAACGGAAACGCGAGATCGGTATCCGGATGGCCATCGGCGCTCGGCGGATCGACGTGCTCGCACTGGTGCTCCGGCGCGGAATGGTCCTCGCCGTGGCCGGAATCGCCGCCGGCATTCTCCTCGCCATCGCGTTCACGCGCCTGATGGCCGGTCTGCTCGTCGGCGTCAGTCCAACCGACCCGTGGATATTGGCGGGCATGAGCCTGTTGCTCCTGACTGTCGCTCTCGCCGCCTGCCTGATTCCTGCGCGGCGAGCCGCCTCCATCGATCCGATACAGACTTTACGGGCGGAGGACCTGTAGCCGGATGCCGTGATGCCTTGACTATCTACAATCGATAGTGTAGATAATCATTGTATGGGCAAACCAAGCGATCTGGTGCAGGGAACGCTCGACCTGCTGATCATGAAGACCATCTCCCTTGGGCCGAGGCACGGCTGGGCCATCGCCAGGCGCATCCAGCAGGTTTCGGCGGAGGTGCTGCAGGTGCAGCAGGGTTCGCTGTATCCCGCGCTTCATCGGCTGGAGCAGCAGGGATGGATCAAGGCCAGGTGGGCTGAGAGCGAGACCGGCCGGCAGGCTAAGTTCTATTCACTTACCGCAGCGGGCCGCCGACAGCTCGAAGCGGAAACGGTGAACTGGAAGCGGCTCTCCGGCGCCATCAACGTGATTGTGAGTGAGACCTGAGCGAAACAGTTGCCGCCGGTTCTTAAGGAGGGAAACCATGCGCTGGCTGGCGCAATTGCGGATGCTGATGGAAATGTTGTTTCGCCGCGGCACGGCGCGTGAACGGCTGGACGAGGAACTGCGCTTTCATATCGAGCGGCAAATCGCCGAAAACGTCGCCGCCGGCATGGACGCTGAAGAGGCGCGTTACGCCGCCTTGCGCGCCTTTGGAAATCCGGGCGTATTGCGCGATGAAGCGCGCGCCACGTGGAGCTGGAACTGGCTGGAGTCGTTTTGGAATGACCTTCGCTATGCCCTTCGCGGCTTTCGCCGCACGCCGCTGTTCACCGTTGTCGCGGTTCTTTCGCTGGCCTTCGGAATCGGCGCGAATGCGGCGATATTCAGCCTGCTGGACCAGGTGCTCCTGAAGTTCCTGCCGGTGAAACATCCCGAGCAGCTCGTATTAGTGGCGATGCGCGGCCAGCAGTACGGAGGCAGTTGGGGCGCGGACCACATTTCGTATCCGATATACCAAGCGTTTCGCGACCATAACCAGGTATTCTCCGGGATGTTCTGCCGCTACCCGCTCGCGGTCACCATGGTCAATGGCAGTCACACCGAGCGCGTGGACGCCGAACTGGTTTCCGGCACTTATTTCCCGGTGCTGGGTGTGGGCGCGGCACTGGGCCGCACGCTTACTCCGGACGACGACCGCGTTCCTGGCGGCCATCCCGTGGTCATGCTCACGATACGAGTAGAGGTCTGAACCCATCGTCCCGCGATCTGTGTGGCCGTCCAGTCGCCAGCCTGTCGAGATGTCCCCGTCGGCCAAACCGATCCACCACGGCTTTTTCGTTCGCGGGCGAAACTGGTAGCATGGGAGCGATTCCACCTGTACAGACGCTGTCTCCGCGTAGTCGTACCGCCATGACACCCGCTTCGCTCGAACAATTCACCTTGCTGGGCCGGCCGTGAGAACACCGTCTGGCATGAAGCCCGCAGTCGTGATCGCGCTGGGCACCCTCGCCGTCTGGATGCTGGCGGCTGGGCCGCCTGCCGAGAGTCCGATACAGTTCGTCTATCAGCCAATCGATTTCCGCCTGGAGAGTTGCGAGACTCCGCAGCGGCATGCACCGGAGACGATGGCCGGGGGCGTGGCGATCTTCGACTACAACAACGACGGCAAGCTCGATATCTTCTTCACCAACGGCGCGGACATCGGAACCCTGAAAAAGGACTCGCCGAAATACTCGAATCGCCTGTTCGAGAACGATGGTACCGGTCACTTCAGGGATGTCACGGCGAAAGCCGGCCTTGCCGGTACCGGTTACGACACCGGAGTGGCCATCGGCGACTACGACAACGATGGCTACGAGGACATCTTCGTCGGCGGCGTTTATCGCAACACGCTTTATCACAACAACGGCGACGGCACTTTCACCGACGTCACGAAGAAGGCCGGGTTACCCACCGGTCCGGATCCTCAGTACGGCCCGCTCTGGTCGGTCGGTGGCGCGTGGGTGGACGTCAATAACGACGGCCTGCTGGATCTGCTGATCGTGAACTACCTGAAATGGGACGGCAGCAAGGAACCCGTGTGCATGGACAAGGACCACCAGGAATACTGTCATCCGAAGATGTACGGGGCGACTCCCAATCAGTTATTCCTGAACAACGGCAACGGGACCTTCACGGATGTTTCGGCGGCGTGGGGTCTGCGTTCTCACCCGGGGAAAGGGATGGGCGTGGGCGTGGCCGATTACGACCTCGACGGCCGCATGGATTTGTTCATCGCCAACGACAAGCTGTTTAATTCGCTCTATCACAACACCGGCCATGGTTTCCAGGAGGTGGCATTCGACGCGAACGTGGCCCTGCGCGAGGATGGCACTTACATCTCCGGCATGGGCGTCGATTTTCGCGATCTCGACAACGACGGCTATCCCGACATCTGCCTGGCCGCGCTCGATCACGAGACATTCCCGATTTACAAAAACACCGGCAAGGGCGATTTCGTCGAGGTGACAACACAGAGCCGGATGGGTCAGTTCAGCGATCCCATGTCCGGCTACTCGCCGATGATCGCCGACTTCGACAACGACGGATGGAAGGACATTTTCGTGTCCCGCGGCCACGTGCAGTCGCTGCTGGCCTCGTCTCATCTGCTGGTGGCGCAGCACAACACCGTTTTCCGCAACCTGGGCGGCATGAGGTTCGCCCCGCTCACGGACGAAGCGGGGTTCGCGTCGGTGCCGCCGGCGCGGCATCGCGGTTCCGCCGTGGGCGATCTCGACGGCGACGGCCGCCTGGACATCGTGGTCAGCGCGCTTTCCGCGCCAGCGGAGATCTGGATGAACCGCAGCCCCGGCGCGAATCACTGGCTGGAACTGCGGCTGGAAGGCACGCGCAGCAACCGGGACGCAATCGGCGCGCGCATCAAAGTGGTCTCGAAAAGCCTGACGCAATATAATCATGTCACCACCGCCGTGGGTTACGCTTCTTCCAGCGCCGGCCCCGTTCACTTTGGACTGGGCAAGGACGCCGTGGCGGATCTGCTGGAGATTCACTGGCCGTCGGGCATTGTACAGAGCCTGAAAGACGTGCCCGCGAATCAACTCCTGAAGGTGCGAGAGCCAAAATGAAGCGCATTATTCCGGGTCTGGCGGCGCTATTGTTCGCGGTCGCCGTTCGCGCGCAGACCACCGGATGCCAGGGCCTGCCCGCGTCGAAGCCCGCCGACATCGGCCCGTTGGCCAATCGTGGGCTCGAACTGTCTCGCGCGAAAAACTACGATGCCGCGGCTGCGTGTTATCGCAAAGCGCTGGCGATTGACCCGAACATCCCGCAGATTCAGTTGAACCTCGGACTCGCGGAGTTCAAGAAGGGGCGCTTCGCGAAGGCCATCGAACCTTTTCAGGCGGTCCTGCGGCTCGACCCTCAGAACAAGCAGGCGCGCACGCTGCTGGGCATGAGCTGTTACGGTAACCGCCAGTTTAAGGAGGCGGCCGCGAATCTCGAGATCGCCTCCCAGGCTGACCCGGACAACGAGCAACTCCACTACTACCTTGCGCAAAGCCTGTTGTCATCGTCGCAGCAGCAGCGTTCGCTGAAGGAATTTGAGTGGCTGGAGCGCCACGATCCCGACTCGGCCGCCATCCACGTGCTGATGGCCGAGGCGCTGGATGGCCTTTCCCGTCCCGAGGAGGCGATCGCCGAACTGGAAAAAGCCGTGGCCAAGTCCCCGAACGAGCCGAACGCTCATTTCGCCATCGGCTACATTTACTGGTCGCAACAGAAGGATGACGAGGCCGAGCGTGAATTTCGCCGGGAACTCGACCATGACCCGGTGAATGCGCAGGCGTGGGCCTGGCTGGGCGACGTGCTGGTTCGCCGTAATGACTACGACAAGGCGAAGCCGCTGCTGGATAAAGCGCTGGCCATCGACAAAAGCATGCGGCTCGCGCATCTCGACCTCGGAATCATCTTCGCGGAAAAGAAGAAGTACGATGCCGCGATTGCCGAACTTAAGACGGCGATTCGGCTCGATGGCTCCAAGACCGACGCGCATTTCCGCCTGGCTCGCGTGTACCGGGAGGCCGGCAAGCCCGCCCAGTCCGCCGCCGAGCTGGCCATCGTCAAACAGCTGCGCGAGGAGACGAAACAGGACAGCCTGCAGAAAGTCACCGGCAAGCCGCCGGAACTACAGCCGGAGAAATAAGCTGCCGCGGCTCATCGCCGCGGTTTCGTGAAAACCTGATTTCGGACCGCCGCTTTGCCTTCTTCAATCTCGTAGAACTGATCGGCCTTCAGCCTGTGGAACGCCTGAGTGCCTCCGTTCGGCCACGTCACCTGAACGGTGTCGATGATCGTTGCCTGCTCAAGCCCGAAGTGCGCGCGAAGATCGCTCTGTGAAAGATAGCTTCCGCCGGCGGCGATCTCGCGAATCTGCGAAATGCCTCCCGCCCTCACTCGAATGCGCGCGCCGAGAGCGTCGCGATTGCTCTTCGTGCCGATCAGCCTGAAACTCACGAAATGATTGTTGCCGCCGCTGCGATTGCGCAGGATCGACGGCGGGTCGTCGTTGTTGCCGACGACGATGTCTTCGTGCCCGTCGTTGAACAAGTCGGCAAAGGCCACGCCTCGCCCGAGGCGCGGGGTCGAGAAACCGTTCCCGTGCGCCTGCGCATCGGCGACGACGTCGGTAAAGGTGCCGTTATGGTTGTTGTGGAACAGCAGATTGATCTGCTTGTAGTGTCCCTTTACCGTCGAGTTCTCGACGCCCTGGTACACGTGGCCGTTGGCGATGAACAGGTCCACCCAGCCGTCGTTGTCGTAATCGGTAAAGCCGCCGCCGAAACTCAGAAACCGCGCGGTGATGGTGGCGATCCCGGCCTTGCGGCTGGTCTCTTCAAACGTCCCGTGCCCCAGATTGTGCCAGAGGTGATGGGGCATGTCCTGGAAGTCGGAGACGTACAGGTCCAGCAACCCGTCGTTATCGTAATCGCCAACGGACAGGCACATGGCGGCCATGGTTCCGCCATCCTCGGTCAGTCCCACGCCGGCCGCTAGTCCCGACTCGGTGAACGTCCCATCGCGATTGTTGTGATACAGGTAAATCTCCATCCCGTCGTTGGCGACAAACAGGTCGGGCCAGCCGTCGTTGTCGTAGTCGGAAGCGAGGACCGACAGGTTCTTACCGTTGGGCTGGTCGATCTTAGCGGCCTTCGTCACGTTGGTGAACGTGCCGTCGCCGTTGTTGTGATACAAAACGTCGGGACTGCCGTGATACTCGCTCGGCGGGCAGCTCGATTCCGCGTCGGCGATGATGCAGGTCTGTTTGACCTCCGGGCCAAAATCGACGTAGCCACCGGTGTACAAGTCCAGCTTGCCGTCGCGGTCGTAATCGAAGAAGGTGGCGCCCAGATGCAGACGCGTGCCGAAATCCATGCCGTCCACGTGCGCCTTTTGAGTCACGTCGGTGAAGGTACCGTCGCCGTTGTTGTGATAGAGCACGTTGGGGCCGTACTGCATCACGTAAAGATCCGGATGACCGTCGTTGTCGTAGTCGCCCACCGTGCAGCCCAGACCGTATCCGGTTCCGGGTACGCCCGCTTGTTCCGTGACGTCCGTGAACGTGCCATCGCCGTTATTGCGGTAGAGCGCGTTGCGGGCTTTCAGGCCGCGCCCATAGAGATCGCGCGCGCTGACAAAGTAAATGTCGGGCCAGCCGTCGCCGTTGTAGTCGAAGACGCAGACGCCGGGCCCCGCCTCGTCCATGATGTTCGCCACGCCCTTGTTGCCTTTCAAATGAACGAAGGTCACGCCCGCCTGCTTCGTGACATCGTCGAAGAGCGGGGTGGAACTGGTCACGAGACCGGCGCCGCTGAAGGCCGCGACGAGGAACAGCATCCCGGCCACGAGACTAGTTGAAATCAGGCACCGGGCGGGATGCATGTTGGTTGACGGTGGTGGGGATGGTGAGACGCAAACTCACGCGGAGTTGCCCCCGCTGGAACTTCGGACTGTGCGGGGCTGCATCCCGAGGTTTCCCCTGCCCTCCATTCTGACACTTCAGACCGCCGCCCTCCCAGGTAAACGCCGGCACAAAGGAGCGGACCGCCGGCTTTACCCGGCGCGCACTGTGGGCGGCTCCGCCCTGTGCCGGCTCGCAACGTGACACCACTATGTAACGAGACCCGGCCAACGGTAGTCTCACGAACATAAGTGCCTGCGACTCCCGACCGCAATCCGAGTTCCGACCCACTGTGGTACAAGGACGCGATCATCTACGAAATTCACGCCCGAGCGTTCTGCGACAGCAATGAAGACGGAATGGGCGATTTTCGGGGACTGGCCTCGAAGCTCGACTACCTGCAGGACCTCGGCATCACGGTATTGTGGCTGCTGCCGTTCTTCCCGTCGCCGTGGCGCGACGACGGCTACGACGTCTCCGATTACAAGGATGTCCACCCCGCATTCGGCACGCTGCGGGATTTCCGGTTGTTGCTGCACCAGGCGCATCAGCGAGGCATTCGCGTCCTGACGGAGATCGTGGTCAACCACACCTCCGACCAGCACCGCTGGTTCCAGCGGTCTCGCCGCGCGCCGCCGGGCAGCCGCTGGCGGGACTTCTACGTGTGGAGCGACACCGCGGAGAAGTTCCGCGATGCGCGCATCATCTTCAAGGACTACGAAACGTCGAACTGGAGCTGGGACCCGGTCGCCAAGGCGTACTACTGGCATCGCTTCTATTGGCATCAGCCCGATCTCAACTTCGAAAGTCCCCACGTCCGCGACGCGGTCCTCGACGTCATGGACTTCTGGTGCGACCTCGGCGTGGACGCGTTCCGCCTGGACGCCGTGCCCTATCTCTACGAGCGCGATGGCACGCTTTGCGAGAATCTCCCGGAAACACACGAGTTCCTCAAAACCCTGCGCGCTCACCTCGATTCCCGATACCAGGATCGAGCGCTTCTCGCCGAGGCGAACCAGTGGCCCGAGGATGCCGTCGCCTACTTCGGGAACGGCGACGAATGCCACATGGCGTTCCATTTCCCGCTGATGACCCGTCTGTTCATGGCCATGCGCATGGAAGACCGCTTCCCGGTCATGGAGGTGCTGCAGGAAACGCCGGCTATCCCGCCCTCCTGCCAGTGGGCGTTGTTTCTACGCAACCACGATGAACTCACGCTCGAAATGGTCACCGACGAGGAACGCGATTACATGTACCGCGTTTACGGGCGCGACCGAACCATGCGCGTCAATCTGGGCATTCGCCGCCGCCTTGCGCCGCTGCTCGACAACGACCGGCGCAAGATCGAGCTGATCAATGCGCTGCTTTTCTCGCTCCCGGGGACGCCCGTCATCTATTACGGCGACGAGATCGGGATGGGCGACAACATCTATCTGGGCGATCGCAACGGCGTGCGCACGCCGATGCAGTGGAGCGCCGACCGCAACGCCGGCTTTTCGCGCGCCAATCCGCAAAGGCTCTATCTGCCCATTACCATCGATCCCGAGTATCACTATGAAGCGGTTAACGTCGAAGCCCAGCAGAGGAATCCTCATTCGCTGTTGTGGTGGATGAAGCATCTGATCGAGCAGCGCAAACGATTCAAAGCCTTCGGCCGGGGGACACTGGAGTTCCTCCGGCCATCCAACCGCAAAGTGCTCGCTTTCTACCGGCGGTATCAGGAGGAGACCATCCTCGTGGTGGCCAACCTCTCGCGGTTTTCGCAGCACGTGGAGCTCGACCTTGCCGATGCGAAGGGGACGACTCCCGTGGAGATCTTCGGGCGGTCGGCCTTCCCACCGGTCGGTGAAGGGTTCTACAGCCTCACACTGGGATCGCTTGGCTTCTACTGGTTTCTGCTGGAGCCGCGGCAGGCGCATCAGGAAACGGTTTCGCCCGCGGCGGTAAGCGACCGTCTCCCCGTCCTGACGGTGGATTCCTGGAGCGAAGTGTTTCAGGGCCGTAGCCTGGCCACTCTCCTGCAGAGCCTGCCCGCGTTCCTCAAAACCCGGCGCTGGTTCCAGGGCAGGGGCCGGACCATCCGATCCGTTGCTATCGCCGATACCATCCCCATCCCGAATTCAGCGGCACATCTTCTGTTGGGAACGGTTGAGTACGGCGAGGGCGACCCGGAAACCTACGTGATGCCCGCGTCGGTGGCCACGGGCGAAGCCGCCGAACAGGCTAAATCCGTCCTGGCTGACGTCTCTGTATCGGAGATTGAGGCGCGGGATGGTTCGCGCGGCGTGCTGTACAGCGCGGTGTGGGATGCCGCTTTCCGCGATGCCCTTCTGGGGGCCATCGCTCGCCGGCGCCGTTTTCACGGGCGCGCGGGAGAGCTGGTGGGCACGCACACCCGCGCGTTCCGCAGGATCTGGGGCCCAAGCCACCCGGAGCTCGCCTCGGAGGTGCGCAACGCGGAGCAAACCAACACCGCCATCACCTATGGCAACCGTTTCTTTCTGAAGCTCTACCGTCGCGTCGAGGCCGGCGTTCACCCCGAGATCGAGATCGGCTCGTTCCTGACCGAGCGCGGCTTCGAACACGCCGCGCCTCTGGCGGGGACAATTGAGTACCGGACAGGCAGTGGAGAGGCCACCACCGTAGCTGCGCTCCACGCGTTCCTCGAGAACCAGGGCGATGCCTGGCAGTATACGCTCGATTCACTGAGCCAGTTCTTTGAGGGCGGGCTCGCGCGCAAGCGGGCCGAGTATGCCGAGCCCGAAACAAACCAGCATCTTCTCGATGCCGCCGGTATCGAGCCCCCGTCCCATGTCCATGAACTGATCGGCGCTTATCTGGATGCAGCGGAACTGATGGGACGCCGAACCGCCGAACTCCATTTGGCTCTCAGCGATTCCACCGAATCTGCGTTTGCCCCGGAGGCGTTCACCGATCATTACCGCCACGCGCTGCACTACGGATTCGTTTCTCTGGCCAGCCAGGTCTTTCAGCTTCTGCGGGTCCGATTGAGCGCACTGCCGGAGCCGGTGCGGATGGAAGTGCAGACTTTGCTCGACCAGCCGGACCTCCTGGTGAGCAGATTCCGCGGCATCGCCGACCGCTCCATTCGCGCGTCGCGGATTCGCGTGCACGGCGACCTGCGCCTGGCCCGCATCCTCCATACCGGCAAGGATTTCGTCTTTGTCGGTTTTGAAGGACGCTCCGACCGCCCCCTGAGCGAGCGCCGCATCAAGCGCTGCGCGTTACGCGATCTGGCGTGTTTGCTGATGTCGCTGCAGTACGCGGCGGACGCTGTGTTCGACGACCGGGTCCCCGGTGTGAAGCATGGTCCCGAGATCGCGCCCGATCTTGAAGCGATGGCCGCTTACTGGTTCCGATGGGTCGCGGCGATGCTCCTGAACGGCTACTTTGAGGCGATTGAACCAGCCTCAATCCTGCCCCGGAATCGCGCGGACCTGCGGGCCCTGTTTGACGCTTTTCTTCTCGAACGGGCGCTGGAGGAGATAGCGGAACAGTTGCGCGATCGGCCGGAAGGCGTGAAGACCCCGCTCAAAATGGTACACCGTATCCTCGGGGCGTCCGCAAATCCGGCTTGACCCGGCAGGCAAAAACTTCCTGGCGCTCCTTGGCGCACGCACCACGCTGCGCCGCCGAACGACAGCTATTTCAAATGGATACGGGCGGCATGGGGTGTGGCCTTCGAGTTGCCCTTCTCCGAACGCGGCTGTTACAGAACCATGCGCCTGACTCTTCGGCTTTCGCTATCGCTGATTACCAGCGTTGCCCTGGTATCGCTGACCTTCGCCTGGTTCCAGACCAGAGCGAATCGGCGTGGCCTGAACCGCGAACTGGAGCGCCATGCGCTGGTGCTCGCGGAGACTCTGGCCAAATCCGCTCAGCCGCTGGTGGAAGAGCGTTCGTACCGGAGGCTGCAGCAGCTCGTCGATCAATTCGAGCATCGGGAACAAATTGCCGGAGTCGCCATCTTCGATAAGACCGGAACGCCGCTGGCCATCAGTTCCAGGCTCACGCCACGGCTCGATAAGTATCCGGCGCCCATCCGTCAGACGATTCAGGACGGACTCACCCACGCGGACTTCGTGGCCCTTGGGGGCGACTCGGTTCACGTGATTGCCATGCCCCTGCGCGACGACCCCGTGGTAGTCGGGGTACTTTCGATATTTCACGACACCGCCTACATTGGCCAGCAGACCGCCGCACTCTGGCGTCGCGCCCTGATCGGCATCGCCATCCAGACGGCTCTGATCGGCTTCATCACACTGCTGACGATTCGTCTGAGCTTGCGGCAACCGCTGAAGCGCACCACGGAATGGCTTCGCCTGTTGCGCACTGGCGCGGCGCCGGCTCCCCCACGCGCGCCGGAACGGGGCGATTTCGAGCCGCTGGCGCTGGAGGCATCGCGTCTGGCTTCGAGCCTGGTGGCCGCGCGCGCCGCGGCCGAGCGGGAGGCCTGGCTCCGCGAGTCGGCCGAATCGAACTGGACCGCGGACCGCCTTCGCGTGTTCATACGAGGGCGTCTGGGCGACGATCACCTGTTCGTCATCTCCAATCGCGAACCCTACGAACACGTTCATACGGACAAGGGCGTTCAGTACCGGGTACCGGCGAGCGGTCTGGTGACCGCGCTGGAACCCGTTCTATGCGCGTGCGACGGCACCTGGATCGCCCAGGCCACCGGCGACGCCGACCGTGAAACCACCAGCGACGGTTCGCGCCTGCGCGTGCCCCCGGAACACAGCGAGTACACTCTGCGCCGCGTATGGCTGGAGCCGGAGCTCGAGCGTGGGTTCTACTTTGGTTTCTCTAACGAAGGCCTGTGGCCTTTGTGTCACATCGCGCATGCACGCCCCATTTTTCGCGCCAGCGATTGGGACGCCTACCAGGCCGTCAACGAGCAATTCGCGGAAGCAGTCCTGGACGAGATCGACCGAGAGGAGAACCCGGTTGTACTCGTACAGGACTATCATTTCGCCTTGTTGCCGCGGATGATCAAGCGCCGCCGCCCCGATGTCCGGCTGGCCATCTTCTGGCACATCCCCTGGCCGAACCCGGAAGCCTTCGGCATCTGCCCGTGGCAGCGTGAGCTGCTGGATGGTCTGCTCGGGGCGGATCTGATCGGATTCCACATCCAGGCGCATTGCACCAACTTCCTGGATACCGTGGATCGAACGCTCGAAAGCCGGATTGACCGGGAACATTCGTCGGTGACCCGCGAAGGGCATCGTACGCTGGTCCAGCCATTTCCCATCAGCGTTTCCATGGATCGCGAGGGGTCCGCCGTGCCGTTCGGCGAACTGCCGCACCTCGACCGTGCCGAGCTCCTCGCTGGGCTGGGCGTCCGCGCCACATTCATGGGGATCGGGGTCGACCGCATCGACTACACCAAGGGAATTCCCGAACGTTTCCGCGGCGTCGAGCGCTTCCTCGAGACCTGTCCCGCCTATCGCAACGAATTCACGTTTGTCCAGATCGGCTCGCCCAGCCGCACGTCCATTGAGCGTTACCAGAACCTGATGCAGGAGGTGATCGACGAAGCCGAGCGCATCAACCGGCGTTTCCAGAACGGGAGCTGGAAGCCGATTGTCCTGCTCACGCGCCAGCACAGTCACGAGGAGATCCTGCCGTACTACCGCGCCGCCGATGTCTGCCTGGTGACCTCGCTTCACGATGGAATGAATCTGGTGGCGAAGGAATTCGTGGCCGCGCGCGGCGACGACCAGGGCGTGCTGGTGCTCAGCCGCTTCACGGGAGCCAGCCACGAACTGGTGGACGCGCTGCAGGTGAATCCTTACGACACGGAAGAGCTGTCGGGGGCGCTTCACCGGGCCCTCGAAATGTCTCCGGAGGAGCGCGCCATTCGCATGCAGCGCATGCGCGCCATGGTGAAAGAGCGCAACATCTACCGTTGGGCCGGGGGCCTGATCGGCGAGTTGTGCGCGGTCCGCACGGCCAGCGCCATGCCCGGACCGACGCTGGTTCGATCCGCCGTGAACTGGGCGTGAGGCTCGGCGTGCCATTCGTCGCCTGCCTGCGGGCTGGCCCTGTGTGCACGGCGCATCCGCGAAGCAGGCGAGCCGGCCTTCGCGACAGAGTTAGCGTCCTGGCAGCAAGGGAGGTCGGCGGAGAGCTCGAGGCCAGCGCCCGGCGCCGCGACGTCGATGCGTATCACCGCGCCCTCCTCAAAGAACCGCTCGGGATGCGCGACGCGTCCATAGCACTTCTGAAGGAGGCTGCAGACGGTCCCTCGCACTGGTTCGCCCTCGCGCGCGTTGACCCGAAGCTCGACTCGCTTCGCACCGACCCGCGAGTTGCCGCGCGGCTGAGCCGGCTGCGCGGCGGCCAGGCGTTTTACGCGTGTATTTCCCATACGGACGCGTGCTGCCAGGACTGCCCGCCGCAACCGACGGGTACAACGCGCGAGCCATTTCGGCCCCCTCCTTCTCGCCGTCCTTCCGGCCGATCTCACCCGCCGGCCGGTGCCACCGCGCCGTCCTGCGTATGCATTACTCAGTGGTACGGGGCAGAGAAGGGCGGCGAATCCGACGAAGCGTCCGGCCCGCTTTGGTGAGCCGGGTGCCCATCCTTCGTTTGCACGGAACGCCGACTTCATCACTCATCCCTTCACGCCCGCAGAGGGCTCGGCTGCTCGCATCCGTCTGCCTCCAGCCGGGCTTACTCATGTACCGCCGGTATCGACAGCACACGTGATTTTTCGCCTGTCTCTGAAACGAATTAACGAATTAAGTGAGAACTTCACCGACTTCGCAGCACAACACTCCGACGAATATGGCAGACGGGTGTGTGGGGTAGTGCTGCGCCCGGCCAAGGGGAGGACTTAAGGACTATGCGGGTAGCGGCGAGAGGGCCGGAAACCCTGCCTGGCCGCGACATCCTGAGCAGGCGCGAGAAAGATTTCCACAGGCTGGATCTCCAGAAAATCTTCAGCAATTCACCGGCGGATTTCTGCTTGACGCTCGGCGATGCAGATGTCATACGCGACTCGAAATCAGTCGTTATTCTTAGTACCCCGGCGGCCCGTTCGGAGTGGGCTCGCTGAGTTCCTCGGTTGTTCTTTTGGGCCCGCCCGAGAGGCGGGACGCTGGCGCGCAAACGAATATCGCTCGATGGCGTTTTCGTGTGTCACTCGCCGTCGTATTACACGAGTAATACTGCGTTGGTGCGCACCGGTTAGTAAGTTCTCGGCAGCGGCTGAATGGCCTGCCTTCCTGGGACTGAAGACGGCGGAGCTTTCCGACAAAACGGCTTCCACTACAGCCACACCCCTGCGTCCCCGGCCCGGACGCCGGCCCGACATTGCCGCAACCATGAGCGTCTACAAACCCCGCTCCCGCATGATCAGTATCCGGCTCTCCGACGACGAGTACGTCGGCCTCAAGCGCCTCTGCGCCGTCTCCGGAGCCCGCAGCGTTTCCGATCTCGCCCGCGAAGCCATGCGCGTTCTTCTGAACGGCACCAACCGCGACGACCTGCTGAGCGCTCGCATGGAGGAGTTCCGCGTTCAGATGCGCACCATCGACCGCAAGATCGATCAGCTTTCCGACCGCATCGCCTCCGTCGGCAACGGCACGAAAGGATAACCGCCATGGCCACCGCACTGCTCCCCCGCATGGCTGAGGCCGCGGACCTCTCACCCGCGATTCCCGCCGCGGAGCGCTGGTACGCCGTCTACACGCGCTCCCACTGCGAGTTCAAGGTTTCGAGGCACCTGAGCACCCGCGGCATCGAGGAATTCCTCCCCGTCTGCAAGAGCCGCCGCCACTGGTCCGATCGCACCCGCGAGCTCGATCTCCCGCTTTTCCCCGGATACGTCTTCTGCCGCTTCGCCCCTCATCACGCCTTCCCCGTGGTCAGCACCCCCGGTGTGGTCCGCATCATCGGCTCCGGCCGCACACCCGTGCCCGTCGCCGATTCCGAAATCGGCGCCATCCGCGCCATCTGCACTACCGGCGTGCGCGCCCAGCCCTGGCCCTTTCTCGAAGTCGGCCGCAGGGTGGCCGTGGTAAATGGTCCGCTCACCGGTATTGAAGGAATTGTCGTCGAGCTGAAGAACCAGTTTCGTCTGGTCGTTTCCGTCTCGCTTCTGCAGCGCTCTGTAGCCGCCGAGATCGAGCGGGAGTGGATCCAGCCCCTGTCTTTCACCGCGTCCGCGAACGGAGTACAGCAGTGAAGAAGTTCATCGTTCTGGCCGCTCTTGCCGCTTTACGCGCTCCGGCCCAGCCGCAGCCGCAGCTTCCCGCCCGCGTCGGCGCCGGCGCCACCGCCCTCAACGACACTTCCAACCTTCCCCAGGAGCGCATCGGCCGCGACGACCTCATCGGCATTTCGGTCTACGATTCGCCCGAGCTCACCCGCACCGTCCGCGTGGCCGCCGACGGCGCCATCCGTCTGCCCATGCTGAAGCAGCGCATCGCGGCTGCCGGCCTCTATCCCGCCGACCTGGAGAACGCCATCGCCGACGCGCTGTCGAAGGAACAGATTCTCGTCGACCCCATCGTTACCGTCTCCGTGGTCGAGTACCGCAGCCGTCCCATCAGCGTCGTCGGCGCTGTCAAGCAGCCGCTCACCTTTCAGGCCACCGGCATTGTCACTCTGCTCGACGCCATCTCCCGCGCCGGCGGACTTTCGGAGGATGCAGGAGCCGAGATTCTCGTCAGCCGGGCGCAGACCATGCCCGATGGCAGGACCACGTCCCTGGTCCAGCGCATCCCCGTCGCTAAACTCATTCGCGATGCCGACCCCGAATTCAACATCCGCCTCGATGGCGGAGAGGACATCCGCGTCCCCGAAGCCGGCCGCATCTTCGTCGTCGGCAACGTCAAGAAGCCCGGCGCTTATCTGATTCAGGATGGCGCCGAGAGCAGCGTCCTCAAAGCGCTCGCCCTCTCCGAAGGCCTCGAGCCCTACGCCGGCAAAATCGCTTACATCTATCGCCGTGAAGATGGCGCCGGGGGCAGGAACGAGATCCCCATCGAACTGAAGAAAGTGATGGACCGCAAAGCGCAGGATGTCCCCCTGGTCGCCAACGATATCCTCTATATCCCCGACAACAGCGGCCGCCGGAACACCGTAAGCGCCATGAAGATGTCCCTTCTGATCGGCACCGGCCTCGCCGGCGCGCTCATATATACACTCGTTCGCTGACGACCCATGCCCGAATTCACCGATCTTCCCGCCATCGTTCCGCAATCCCCGGGAGTGCCGGCTCCTGGCTACTACATGACCGCGCCGCCGCAGGCCGACCTCGAGGCCGAAGCCCCTCCCGTCCCTCTCTCGCACTATCTCTGGATTCTCCGCCGGCACCTCTGGAAGATCGCCGCCTTTGTGGCGACCTGCGCCGCCGCTACCTTCATCGTCTCGTCGCGTCTGCAGCCCATTTATGAATCGACCTCCTCCGTCGATGTGGACCGCCAAGCCCCCTCGGAAGTCATCGGCCAGGATGCCACCCGTTCCGCCGCGCCCAACGACGCCGACCAGTTCCTCGCCACCCAGGTCAAGCTCATCCAGTCCGACGCCGTCCTGCGTCCCGTTGCCGAGCAGTACAACCTGCTGGAACGCGAGGGGCAAACCACCGGCCTCGGTCCGGCGAGGATCCAGCAGATCAGCCGCGCGCCCGTCGTGCTCAAACGTCTCAGGGTCACGCGCCCGCCGAACACCTATCTCCTGCTCATCGCCTACCGCTCCGCCGACCCGCAGCTCGCCGCCGACGTCGCCAACGCCGTGTCCAATTCCTATCTCGCCCACACCTACAACATCCGCATTCGTTCCTCGGCCAGCCTGTCGTCCTTCATGGAGAAGCAGCTCGACGAGCTCAAGGCCAGGATGGAAAAGTCCGGCCTCGCCCTCGCCCAGTTCGAGAAGGAACTGAACGTTATCAACCCCGAAGAGAAGACCAACATCCTCTCCGCGCGCCTGCTGCAGTTGAACACCGAATACACCAACGCCCAGGCCGATCGCGTCCGCAAGGAAGCCGTCTGGAACGCCATGAAGTCCGGCTCGCTCGAAGCTGCGCAGGTCTCCACGCAGGGCGACGCGCTCGCCAAACTCAGCGAGAAACTGAACGAAGCGCAGCAGCACTTTGCCGAAGTGAAATCGACCTTCGGCGCCAACCATCCCGAATACCGCAAGGCCGCCTCCGAGCTGGGGGAAGTGCAGAAGCAGTTTGACGACGCCCGGCGCAACGTGGCCAGCCGCATCGGCGTGGACTACAACGAAGCGCTGAACCGCGAGCAGATGCTGCAGAAGGAAGTGGCCGACACCAAGGCCGCGGCCGACCGTCTCAACTCCCGCTCCTTCGAGTATCAACAGCTCAAGCGCGAGGCCGACGCCGACAAGACCTTATACGACGAGTTGGTTCGCAAAATCAAGGAAGCGGACATCAACGCCGGCTTCCAGAACAACAATATCCGTATCGCCGACGTGGCCCGTCCCGGGCTGAAGCCGGTCTTCCCCAACATGAGGCTGAACCTGCTGCTGGCGTTTCTGTTTTCGACGCTGCTGGCGGTCGGCGCCGCCGTCCTGCACGATTCGCTCGACACCACCGTGCGCGATGCGGAACAGGTCAGCCGTTTCCTCGGCACGGATGTGATCGGCGTCCTGCCCATGGTGCGCAACTTCACCAGGCTGAATCTGATTGCCGCGCCAGGGGCTGCCGAGATCGCACTGGTCCCCAACGGAGCGGCTTCCGTGAACGGCAACGGCGATTACCGCTCCAACGGCAGGGGTTACTATCGCACCATTTCCGGCTTTGAGGAAGCGGTTCGCACCCTGCGCAATACCATCATCCTCTCGGACTTCGAATCCCGGCTCCGGTCCATACTCGTCACCAGCGCCACGCCGGCCGAGGGGAAGACGACCGCGTGTGTGCACCTCGCCGTCGCCCACTCCGAACAGGGCAAGAAGACACTGCTGGTAGATGGCGACCTGCGCCGCCCCAGCGTCCATTCCCGGTTCGGACTCGATTCCGCGAAAGTGGGTTTGGCGAACGTCCTCACCGGGCAAACCGACTGGAAAGCCACGTTGCTGCAGGTGGAGGGCCGGCCGAATCTCGACGTGCTGCCCGCCGGACCGCCCTCGCACCGCGCCGCCGACCTGATCGGCCCGCGCCTCGGCGAACTGCTGGACGAATTCGGGCAGGACTACGATCTGGTGATTCTCGATGCTCCGCCGGTGCTCGGTTTCGCCGAGCCTCTGCAGATGGCCACCGTCGTGGACGGTGTGCTCATCATCAGCCGCGCCGGCGAAACCAAGCGCAAAGCCGTGAGCACGGTGCTCAGTGCCATGCACCGCATCCGTGCCCACGTGATCGGCGTCGTGCTGAACCAGATGAAGCGCGACTCCTCGTCGGATGGGTATTCGTATTACGGGTATTACAAGTACGGGTATTACGAGCAGCGGGAAGAGTGACGTCCCGAACACTCTCATAAGGACGCGTGCTGGACCTTTCGATCGTCAAGCCACGCAGTCTCGTCGGACGTGCACTGAGGGCCCCACTCAGTGTGATCCCTCGCTCCGCCGAGGTGCGCGTCCTGCAGGGTCCGTTGCGAGGCAAAAGGTGGATTGCAGGCGCGAGCATACACCGTTGCTGGCTCGGGTTTTACGAACCCGGCAAGCAGAAGAAGATCGCTGAATGTGTCCGTCCCGGCATGACCTGCTACGATCTGGGCGCCAACGTGGGGTTCTACACCCTCCTGTTCTCATTCCTGACCGGCCCGGAGGGATTGGTTGTCGCATTTGAACCGGTCCCCGAGAATGTCGACCTCATCAGATGTCACGCAAACATGAACGACTGCCGTAACATCAGGGTCGAATCTCTCGCTCTGTCGAATATTGACGGCACGGCGAACTTTCTGTTCGACGAATCTTCCAACTCCACGGGGCGCCTCTGCGAAGAAGGATCGGTCCAGGTCCAGAGCCGTCGTCTCGATACGTGGATAGCTGAAACTGGCGTTCCCCCGCCCAACATTGTCAAGGTCGACGTGGAGGGAGCGGAAGCGAGCGTGCTTGAGGGAGCCGCCTGTACCGTCCTCCGCGCCAGACCGGCGGTCTTTCTCGCGGTACACAATCAGGATCAACACGCGGCTTGCTGCGAGTGGCTCCGTTGTCACGACTACGACATCTCCTCGCTCGACGGAAAGTCCGCCGAACAGGCGGACGAACTGCTCGCCTTGCCGCGCAAACGGAACTGACCCAGGCCGCGGTCCACAGGTCGTCCACCGACCGGCAATCTCAGTCGCGAGTCTTCGTTTTGGTGAACTCCAGTCCCCGGGCTTCTCTGCGGCGCTTGTACGATCAACTGGGTTCCCGCTACAGGAGATCCCTGCTGGCAACCGGCGCGGGTTTTCTCTCCAGGGGGACCAGCCTTGTCGCGCTCATGGTGACCATGCCTCTGACGGTTGCCTGCCTCGGTCCCGAGCGCTTCGGCCTCCTAAGCACCATAACCGCCGGGGTCAGCCTGCTGAGTTTCTCCGATCTGGGTATTGGCATAGGGCTGCTTAACCTGATTTCGGCCGCCTACGGGCGCAATGACGCCGAACTGGCACGGCGGGCCGTCGCCAGCGCGTCTCTGGCTCTGGCGGCTCTCGCCGGGATGGTTTTCCTCATCGGGTATCCGCTCATTCTCTCCGTTTCCTGGCCCCGGATACTCCAGCTGCACTCGCACATCGCCATCGCGGAGTGCCGGCCCGCTCTGGTGACGCTGCTCGCGCTGTTCTGTATAGGGATGCCGGTTAGCGTCGTCCAGCGCGTCCAGATGGGTTATCAGGAGGGGTTCGTTGCCAATGCGTGGCAGGCCGGTGCAGGCGTAGCCACTCTCGTGGGAACGCTGGCGGCGGTGTACCTGCATGCGAGCCTCGCGTGGTTTGTCGCGGCGGTGTTCGGCGGTCAGACACTGGCTCTCGCCGCAAGTTGGATCGTGGAGTTCATTGCTCGCCGGCCCGGCCTGTTTCCTCGTCCCGGGTACCTCGACTTCCAGGTTGGCCGAACGATCATGCACTCCGGATTACTCGTCTTTTCGTCGCAGGCGGGTGCGTCGGCGCTGAACGCCGCACCGTCGATCGCACTTGCAAGCGTCGGCGGCGCTGCTGCCGTCGCTCCATTTGCCGTTCTGCAGCGGGTCATGATGGTCCCAATGGCGATTACCAGCGCTTTCGTCGCTCCGCTCTGGCCGGCCTACGCGGAGGCCGCCGCGGTCGGCGATGCGGCATGGATCGGAAAGACCGTTTCCCGAAGCATGGCGTTGTTTGTCGCCCTGGGAGTAATCCCCGCGGCGGTGTTAGCGATCGTCCGCGACCCCCTGATGCGCTTTTCTTCCCACGGCCGGCTTCACCTTGCACCCCAGCTCGCGCTGGCGACTGCAGCGTGGATGATTGTGGTCGCGCTTAGAGTGGTGCTCAGTTCTCCCGTCGGCGGATGCGGACTTCTGAACCGCGTGGCGGTCGCGATGCCTGTCTTCGCCGCGCTCGCTTATGCTCCCTGTTTCATCCATTCCAGCCGGGGCATCCCGTTTTTCATGGTGCCGCTCGCTACCGCGTTTTGTGAACTTGCCGTTGTCCTGGTGATGGTGCGCGATATCCGCAGGCTCTTTCGTTCCATGCGCGGCGCTCCTCGCGACGTCTCCTCGGTTCCATGCCACCCAGCTTAGTCAGGACCAGATACCACATCCGCGCAATATCCCGGTCACGAGGACGGGCGCCCGTGGTGCGCCTGGCGCCGCTGGCGCGGCTTAGTCGATCTCACGGAACATGAGCCGGATCGCAGCCGCCCTGGCCGGGCAGATCGCTGAGGTGACGCTCTCGGGCATGCACCGGCTCGGAGTTTCTTACGTTACCAGGAGCTTGCCTTCCGGAGCGAAGCTGCGCGTGCGCACCAACGACCGCCTGGCCCGCTACTTTCTCGTCGACGGCCAATTTGAGCAGGCCGTTCGCAATGTTATACGCAGAGTCGTCGGGCCCGGAATGACTGTCCTGGATATCGGCGCCAACCTCGGATACCACACTGTGGAGATGTCGCGCCTCGTTGGACCGGAGGGGACCGTGGTCGCATTCGAGCCACAGGCGCGCATGGTCGAGGAAATCCATGCCAACGTGAGAATTAACGCTCTCAGGAACGTAAGGGTGGTTCCCGTTGCCCTCAGTGATTCCGTCGCAACACGGAGCTTCTATGTCCCGGTTGTGGGAGACGAGGCGATGGGCTCGCTCGGAGACACCCATCGAACGTCCGTTGCCTCGGTAGTGAGCGTCAACTGTACCACCCTGGACGAAGCGATCCGGGCGCTCGGAATCACGACGGTCGATTTCATCAAGATGGACGTCGAGGGCGCCGAACTTCAGGTCGTCAAAGGTGGCGGCAGCGTGTTCGCGGGGTCGACGCAGCCGCAGGTCGTCTTTGAGGCGTATGAGGCGAACTGCGCTCCGTTCGGCTATCGCGTTTTCGACCTGCTGCAGCGGTTCAGCGCCATGGGGTACGATCTCACACAACTCGACGGGTGGGACTGGCACGCGGCGCCGAAAACCTGGCATTCGGTGAGCCCTCACAGATGATCCCGGTCGCCATGCGCGGAGCACCGTACCCGTATGTGAGCCGCTCACGGCTATCATCGTGGGATCTCGGTGACACCGCCTGCTTAGTCGTGCCCGCGCTGATGTTCCTTCGGGTAAACGTGCAGGGTGTGGTTTTTGCAACCGATTTCTGCCTGTTGGGGATCCTTCTGCTGTTCCTGGCCAGACGAACCGGCGAGGCGCGCAACGGGAAAGTCAGAACAGCTTGCCTGCTCGGTCTCGCCTGGCTGGCGGCACAGCTTTTCACGGACTTCGTTCGCGACACTCCCCTGACGCAGTGCATCCGCGGCTGGGGCATGATCTCACTGACCGTCACGCACCTCCTGACGGTGGCCATGTTGATCCGCCGGTCCCTGAAGCGTCTTGCTCTGTATGGGGCAGGCCTGGCCGTCGGCGGTCTCCTGACTTACTTCTTTACGCCCGGCGAGTACGCGGTGAGTCTCCCGTGGAAGTTTGGACTCGGCATTCCCGTCACCCTGTTGGTCTGCCTGCTGAGCAGCGTAGTTGCATTCAGGTGGAGGTTGGCCGCGGTGACTCTGGTGCTGCTGATCGGCGCTGTCAATGTCTATCTCGGGTTCAGAAGTCTTGGCGGAATCTGCCTGGCCACGGCGGTGTTCTGTCAGGCGCGGTTCACGTACCGAACCGCCGGCGCACGAGCGGCCATCTTAAGCTCCGTTGCCCTCCTTGTTGGTGCGTGGGCCATTACGGCCGTGTATGCGTACTCCGCCACGGGAGGTGCGCTGGGCGACCGAGCTCGCCAGACATACCTGTCGCAGAGCCGCGGCGAAGGCGGCATCCTGCTGGGCGGTCGCTCCGACCTCATTGGCGCAACCGCGGCAATCATGGACTCTCCCCTCATAGGCCACGGTTCCTGGGCGAGGGACCCGGAGTACGCAGCGCTTGAAGCCGACGTCCTTTCGGAAATGGGATACCGGAACGCCTTGGTACTGAGGGACCCCGATCTGATTCCCTCCCACTCGCACCTGTTCGGAGCGTGGGTCACCGCGGGAATTCTCGGCGCCGCGTTCTGGATCTGGGTAGTCTGGTTGACGGTGAGGGCACTGCTGCCGGCTTCGGGATCGGAGCCCCTCTATCCCTTCCTTGTCTTCGTCGCCTTGCTCCTTATCTGGGACACGTTCCTTTCCCCGTACGGGGCGGAACAGCGGTTCCAGGAGACCTACTCCATTTACGCGATGATCTTCCTTTCCCGTCTGGCGCGAAATCGATCTTCTCACCGGGCCTATGTCCAGGGTGTCCATAGTTACCGTCTCGTTCAACCAGGCCGCATTCCTGGAACGCGCAATCCAGTCCGTTCTTGAACAGAGCGGCGTCGATTTTCAGTACATAGTCGTCGATGCTGGATCAAGCGACGGAAGCCGTCAGATCGTCGAGAAATATCGGCCTCGGCTCAGCGAGACGATCTTCGAGCCGGACGACGGTCCCGCGCAAGGGCTGAATAAAGGATTCGCGCGGGCGACCGGCGAGATTCTGGGATACCTCAATGCCGACGACCTGCTGCTGCCGGGTGCGCTGTACGAAGCCGCGGAGCTTCTCGGCAACACTCGTGCCGACGTTGTATATGGCGATGGCTACTACATCAACGAGCGCGGGGAGTGCATCGGGCGCTGCCTGTCCACGCCGTACAGTTTCCGGCGGTTGGCGCTGTCCGGAATGGTGGTAATGCAGCAATCCACGTTTTTCACGCGAGAGGTCTTCTTCAAGTCGGGAGGGTTCAACGAACAGAACCACACATGCTGGGACGGGGAACTCTTCTTCGAATTTGCCAGAAAGGGTTTCAGAATCCTGCATGCCGCACGATACTGGTCGGCGTTCAGACTTCATGGAGGTGGCATAAGCGGCTCGGGCAGGATGAAGACAGAGTACCTGAAGGACTTAGAGCGCATCTACGGCCCAGGCGTTGCCCGGTACGGGCCGCTCCTTCGCTGGCATCGCTGGGGGGCGAAGTGGGGAACTCGCATCCTGACTCCGGGGCGATCTTTGCGGTTGGCGCGCGATCGTCTCCTTGGGCCACCAAACCTCGCCTTTTGACAGACCGCCCACCAGCAATGAAAGTCGCGATACTGTGGACCAAACCCTCGAGCTACCTGAACGCGGCCCTGCGTGCCCTTGCCGCATACGGCTGCGAGATCCTTATCTTCAACGAGGCTGCCGATGGCGATGCGCCGTTCGAACAAGGGGAGCTCCGATGGATCTCACGGCGCCACGAGTTTCATGGAGCGCCCGAGTTCAGGATCCTCCGTCAAACGATCGAGTCATTCCTGCCGGACGTTATTCTCTGCTCCTGGCACGTCCCCGCATACCAGAAAGTCTGCTCGCGCCTCAGGGGCCAAAGCGTGCGGGTCGGTTGCGGAGACAACCAGTGGCGCGGAACACTCAGGCAACAGCTTGGTCGAATCGCCGCCCCGTTCCACCTGCATCGTTTTTACGACGTGCTTTTCGTGCCGGGCGAGCGCCAGTCGATGTGGGCGCGCAGGATGGGCTTCCCGGAGGAACGCATCTGGAAGGGTCTGCTCACATGCGACGTCGCGGCATTCCAGGGCTGCCGCACGAGGCGGAGCGCGGAAACGCGCACCTTCCTGTACGCCGGACGCCTCTCACCGGAAAAAGGAATCCAGACGTTGGTAAGAGCGTACAGCGCCTACCGGCGCGGGTGTCGGGAACCGCCCTGGACTTTGATTGTCGCCGGGGACGGGCCACTTCAGGATAGTGTGAGCCACGAGCCGGGTGTGGACTGGCGGGGATTCGTTCCGCCGTCGCAACTGCCGGCCGTATTCGCCAGGGCTGCCTGTTTCGTGATGCCCAGCGCCCGTGACGCCTGGTGCGTCGCCTTACACGAAGCGGCGTGCGCAGGCTTGCCTTTGATAGCTACGAGCGCGTGCGGCGCGGCGGTGCACCTGCTCCAGGACGGATACAACGGCTGCCTCGTCGGTCCAGGTCAGGCGGACGCCCTCGCGCAGGCGATGGCACGGATGAGTGATACCCGAGCTTCGGAACGGGCCGAGATGGGGAATCGAAGCAGCGAACTGAGCAGACAATTCAGTCCCCGGAGATGGGCTGCAACCGTGATCAAGCGGTCGGAAGGGCTGATCGGCATTTCTCGGCATGCAACCAGCCCGGCCGTCAGGTTCGAGACCTGATCTGCGTGGTTATGGCCGGCCTCCGCCTCGTCGCGTGAGCTTGATGCAGAAACCCGCACCCTGGCATGTCTCGCCTGTCACGGAGCACGGCAGGTCCTCTGGCGGAGGCCCGCGTTTCCAGCGACGGCCAGTACGCGCGGATAGACCACTGCTTTTGCAAGAGCGGCCTGGACCACACCGAAGAGACCACCCGCTCAGCAACGTGCGATCTCAGGCAGTGACCCATGAGAGCAAGGGACAGCGAGAGGAACAAGCGAGGCGGGTCGCCTCGACGTGGAACGACGTTAGCGATGACCGCGCGATCCGGTACCATGAACGTCCTACCGGCCCCCCAGACACCACCTTCCCGGCTGAAACACCCGTATACCCAACAAGGCGCTCCGCGTCGTGATCAAGCCGATTGATCTCTATTTCAAGCTACGGTGGCTCATCCGCGCGAACCGTATCGGACAGCGCGCTCTCTACGTTCCCCCGAGTCTCTGGTACTCCACCTTCGGAAGGCTCACTGCCGACACCGTTCGTCCCCCCGCACTATCAGAGGCTAAGGGCGTCGCGATGTGTCTGCGATTTCGCGACGAGGCCCGTTTCCTCAGGGAATGGATCGAATACCACCTCTCAGCCGGCGCATCGAAGCTTTTTCTCTATAACAATTCGAGCTCCGACGACTTCGCGGGCGTCATTGCGCCTTACCAGAAAGACGGATCCGTTGAATGCATTGACTGGCCCCGGACACCAGCCTCTCCTCATGCCGAGGAGGACTGCATCCGCAGAGCCGTGGGAAGGTTCGAATGGGTCGGCTTTCTGGATACCGATGAATTCGTCGTTGTGAAGGACCTCAGGAGCATCGGCGAGTTTCTCTCCGAATTTCGTTCATACCCCGCGGTGGCCCTCCACTGGCATATGTTCGGATCGAACGGGCACCTCGCAAGGCCCAGCGAACCAGTGATAGCCGCTTACACGCGGCGAGCGCCTCACCCCAATTGTCACGTCAAGTGCTTCGTGAGACCCGAATGCGCCGCGCAATGCAGGAACTCGCATTCGTGGTACTTTCGAGGGGCGAGATGCGCCGGAACCGAAACCGGCGGGACCGTTTACGGTAGCCTCTCAATCCCGCCGACCGCGGAGCGCGCCTGGGTCAACCACTACTACAGCAAGAGCAAGGAAGACTACATCGGCCGCATGAACAGCCCCGCGGCCGTCGACCGTCTGGGCATGCTTTATCCATCTCGTCGCCCAGACCGGCTGGAAGAGAGTATGTCCCGGTGGAACGACGTGATCGACGACTCCGCGCTGCTTTACTATCAGGCTCGCTGCCGCATGCAGGACCGGCCACGATTGATCTTTGACCAGTAACCCATCCGCCCCGAGGCAGGAAGTTGCTCCTTAGACCACTCTCGCTCCGTCGATACGCACGATTGATCAAACGCGCCGGTTGCCTGGCGGCGGGTCGCGAGAAGCTATATCGGTACGACGTTCACCCGAAGAGGCTGACTCTCGGCGCCATCTATTGCGGTTGGACGATCACTCCTCGGCACGTGACTGCCAGCGCGATTGCTTATTCCTTCGGAGCGGGAAACGATATCTCGTTTGACCTGGAGCTCATTCGGATCTTCGGTATGCAGGTCCATGCCTTCGACCCGGCGCCGAGTGTCGCAGCATGGGTAGGAGCTCAACGGGTCCTGCCGGAGTACGTCTTCCATCCGTACGGCCTGGCGGCGCATGACACCTCACGTCAGCTCTTTGTCCCCGCGCATGACGGCGGAACCTGTTCTCTGCGGCAGGAACACCGGCATGTTGCCGGCCCCGGTATGACCTGCGAGGTCCACACCCTTGCGACGATTACCCGCTCGCTCGGGACACCGCTCATCGAGATTCTCAAGATGGATGTCGAAGGCGCTGAACACGACCTGATCTCCGACATAGTTGAATGCCCGGCGCCAATCAGGCAACTTTTGATCGAGTTTCACCACAGGAGTGGGGTTGAATCCGGCAGCGCCACCGTCCAGGCGGTAGATCGGCTAAGAGGAGCCGGCTTCCAGCTATTTCCCGTGTCCCAGACAAGCTCCGAGTTTTCCTTTCTGCACCGACGGTGCTGCTCCGCCTGAGCGACTCTGGCACGACCTCGCAATGCGCATTCTCCACGCCATAAACTCCGTGAATCCCGCTGCCGGGGGGCCTGTCGAAGGGATCAGGCAACTGGGAACAGCCGTCACCAGCCTCGGGCATGCCGTCGAAGTCGTGTCGCTGGACAATCCGGAGGCCCCCTGGGTCGGGGCGTTTCCGCTTCCGGTGCATGCGCTCGGGCCGGGAATGCTGACCTACGGGTTTACTCCGCGCCTTGTCCCATGGCTGCGTCGAAACGCCGGACGGTTCGATATCGTCATCGTCAACGGCATCTGGCAATATCAATGCCTCGGCGCCTGGCTCGCCCTGCGCGGGTCCGCCATGCCTTACGTTGTCTTCACGCACGGGATGTTGGATCCGTGGTTCCGCCGCGCCTATCCACTGAAGCACCTCAAGAAGTGGATGTACTGGCCATGGGCCGGCTATCCCGTGCTCCGCGACGCGTCCGCTGTTTTCTTCACCTGCGAGGAAGAGCGGATCCTTGCCCGCCAGTCGTTCTGCCTCTACGACGTCTGCGAAGCGGTCGTTGGGTATGGCGTCTCCGGGCCGCCGGAGCGCAACGCCGATTCGCAGATCGCGGCGTTTCTCGCTCGCTTCCCCAAGCTGCAGGGCAAACGGCTTGCCCTTTATATGGGCCGCCTGCATCCGAGGAAGGGTTGCGAAGTGGCCGTGCAGGCGTTCGCGAGCGTTCTGGCTCAAGACCCCCAATGGCGGCTCATCATGGCCGGCCCCGACAGCGTGGGCTGGCAGGCCGAGTTAGCGAGGATGGCCGCGGACCGGGGAGCCGCGCAAGCCATCACCTGGACCGGAATGCTCCTTGGCGATCTGAAGTGGGGCGCGCTGCGGGCGGCGGAGGTGCTGTTGCTTCCCTCCCACGGAGAGAACTTCGGTGTTGTCGTCGCCGAAGCCCTGGCCTGCGGCACGCCGCCGCTCATTTCCGACAAGGTCAACATCTGGCGTGAAGTACAGCGGGACGCGGGGGGATTGGTCGCGCCCGACGACGTGGCCGGCGCCTCCGCAATGCTTCGAAGCTGGAGTGCCCTGCCGATTGCGGAGCGAACCGAAATGAAGAAACGGGCGCGCGCGTGTTTCGAACGGCGCTTCAGGATCGAAGCCACAGCCCGCCGGTTCGTCTGCATACTCGAATCTTCAACCCTCCGTACACAGACGCCCGAACCCATCGGCCGCTATGTCAGATTCCCATTTGGCCGTCGATCTGTCGCGCCCCGACAATAGCGAATACAGAAAGGGTCGGCCGCTCCTGGCGCGCGCTCTGTGGCATTTTTTCGGCTTCCCGCTGGTCCGATCCGATTGGGTTCCAATCTCCTCACTCAAAGCCGCGCTCCTTCGCCTGTTCGGCGCCTCAATCGGCCGGGGAGTCTGCCTGAAGCCTGGAATCAGAGTCAAGTTCCCGTGGTATCTGGCCATCGGCGACCACTGCTGGATTGGCGAAAGCGCGTGGATCGACAACCTCACTCGCGTAAACATTGGATCCAACGTCTGCGTCTCGCAGGGCGCTTACCTCGGCACGGGCAACCACGATTGGACAACGCCGAACATGAAGCTCTTCACGCGTCCGATCACGCTGCGGGATGGATCATGGGTCGGTGCGAAGAGCATTGTCTGTCCTGGCGTCACCTTTGGCGAAGGAGCAGTCCTGGCGGCGGGAAGCGTTGCCACGCGAGACATCCCCTCGTTCGAGATCTGGGCCGGGAACCCCGCGCGGTTCGTGAGAACTCGCCGCCTGAGACCCCTGACGCCTAACGAACCTCGCTTAAACTCAACCCCGGCACGGCTCTAGCCACTTGAACGCAACAGTCTCGGAACCCCCATGAGCGCAACATCGGCTCTCACCTTATCCCCGGCTGAACGTCGCACCACCGGCCTGCTCTCCGAGCGGCTCACCGGGGCGACATTCATCATCGCCGATATACTCGCCGTACTGGCGGCCTTCGCCTTCACAATCGCCCTGAGAGACGCGATCGGCGGCGCCTCGCTCTGGCTTCAGTTCCTCCGCCTGACGCCGTTTCTGGCGGTCATCCCGGTGCTCATCGCCCTGATGGACCTTTACCCCGGTGTACTGCTGAACCCAGTTGAAGAGTTCCGCCGGCTCACCATCGCCATCGCCGTCGGGATGTCCCTGGTCGTAGTTGTCACCTTCCTCTTCAAAGTGAGCGCCCAGTACTCGAGGCTCCTCTTCATGATGGCGATTCCCCTCGGCGTGAGCCTTGCCCTCGCCGGACGGTGGCTCGTTCGCAAGGTCTTTTCCGAGTCGGACTGGTGGGGAGTTCCAACAATCCTGGTGGGGCCCGTGTCCGAGGTGGAGCAGATGAGACTGGCCGTCGAATCCCAACCTTGGATTGGCATCCGCGCCGCGGCTGTCGCCGAGGCCGAACTGGATTACGTCCCGAATGACGCCGGCAGTCTCGCCCAGGAAGACCGTATCCCTTACGCCCTGGTCATTCTTCCCAGCGGGGCGGACCGCGATTGGATTCGCCGGACGGAGCGCCTCGTCTGGCACTGCAAAAAGATCATCGTCGTTCCACAGTCCATGGGCGTCATGTGGTCCTGGATGCGCATCCGCGATTGCTGCGGCGTCATAGGCCTCGAAGTGCGGCGCGAACTGCTTCGCCGCCGCGCCAGGATGCTCAAACGCGCCCTCGATTGGACGCTGGCCCTGATCGGAGCCGTCTTCGTTGCTCCTCTGGTGATTGCAATCGGCGCGCTCGTCAAACTCAACTCGCGTGGTCCTGTTTTCTACCGGCACCTGCGAATCGGCGAAGGCGCCCGGACGTTCCGGGCCTGGAAGTTCCGCACCATGGTGGATAACGCCGACGAGGTGCTCCAGCGCTGCCTGCGGGAAAACGCCGAGCTGCGCGAAGAGTGGGAAGCAGATCGCAAGCTCAGGAACGATCCCCGCGTCACCACCATTGGTCGCTTCCTTCGGCGGACCAGCTTCGACGAGCTGCCGCAGATCTGGAACGTAATCCGCGGCGAGATGAGCTTCGTGGGCCCGCGGCCCATCGTGCACGAGGAAGTCGAGAAGTACGGGGAAGAGTTCGACCTCTACCAGAAAGTGCGTCCTGGGATCACCGGACTCTGGCAGGTCTCGGGCCGCAACGACATCACCTATCGCAAACGCGTCGCCATGGACGTACATTACGTCCGCAACTGGTCCGTTTGGCTCGATGTGTACCTGCTCGCAAAAACGGTCGGCGTCGTCCTGCGAAGGCAGGGAGCCTACTAAGACCGTTCTCCCGTCCAGGCCACATGAGAATCCTCGTCCACGACTACGGCGGCTATGCCTTCCCTCTGGACCTGAGCCGCCAGTTGGCCAGAACCGGCCACCGGGTGCATCACCTTTTCTTTCGGGACCTGTCAACGGCGCGGGGAAACATCGCTCCGCGATCCGCCGATCCTCCGACTTTGCGCCTCCTCGAAGTGCGGGCACACCCGTACGACAAGTATCGCTTCTGGACCAAGCCATTTCACGACAGAGCCTACGGCAGGCGGGTGGGAGACATTATTCGGAGGGTGCGGCCCGATGTCGTCCTTTCGGCCGACACCCCGCTCGATGCACAAGCCGTTCTCTCTCGCGCCTGCAAGAGCTGTGCCGTGCCGTTCGTGTACTGGCTTCAGGACATCATCAGTATCGGCATCCACACAGTGGTCGGCGCAAGGGCGCCGGTTCTCGGCCCCATGCTCGGACGCTGGTACCGCCACCTCGAACAACGCCTCCTCCGCACGAGCGCTTCCGTAATTGCCGCAACGCCCGACTTCCTTCCATTCCTGGCGAAATGCGGCGTTCCGATGGAAAGGTCTCATTGCGTTGAAAACTGGTGCCCGCTTGCCGACGTCGCGCCGCTCCCCGCGGACAACGCGTGGGCGCGCCAAAACGGCTTGGCAGGCAAACAGTGCGTCCTCTACTCGGGGACACTGGGCCTCAAACACAATCCGCGAATCCTCGTGGACCTCTCGCTCGCGCTTGCCCATCGGCGCGATGCGGTGGTCGTCATCGTCGCGGAGGGCCCAGGCGCCGTCTGGCTCGCCAATGAGGTCGAACAAAGGCAAATTCGAAACCTGATGGTGCTCCCGCTCCAGCCCTACGAGAACCTGTCGGAAGTCCTTGCCTCCGCGTCGGTACTGCTGGCGATTTCAGGACCCGAAGCCAGCCGCTTTTGTTTCCCCTCCAAGGTCATGACCTACCTCTGCGCCGGCCGGCCGGTGCTGGCGGCAGCCCCCGTCGGCTCCTACATATGCAGAGTCCTGAAAGAATCCGGCGCCGGACTGACTGTGGAACCGGATGACGTCCTGGAACTCGCGCGACATGCGGGATATCTGCTGGACGATCGGCGCGCCAGGGAAGACATGGCGGAAAACGGCCTGGCATACGCCCGGATGCGCTTCGACATCGAGGCCATCGCTTCCAGATTCTTGGCAATCCTGGTTCGGCATGCGAGGCCAGCCCCCTGAGCGGTTCGCTGCGAACCGCGCCGGAGCCGCGAAGCGGTAGCGCCCTCCCCTGGATCACATAGTGCGGATCATCCGCGTCATCGCTGTCGCCTGGTTCGCAGCCCTGATCCCTGGTTCCCTCCAGCCAGCCAGGCCACGGGCCATCGCCGCATTCCACGACGCGGTTCACGTCCTCGGGTAGGGCGGCGGCGCGCTCCTGCTCCTCTGTCTCTCCCGCAATCGCCGTGAACGGCTCCTGAGCGCCTGCGCCACCTTCCTGCCTGGACTGTCCCTCGAGTACCTCCAGCACCTCATCTATCGCAACGCCATGGAGTGGTCGGACGTGCGCAACGATGCCCTGGCCATCCTGCTCGTCGTCATCCTCCACCGAATCCTCCGTACCCTCCACCCTGAATCCCCGGCGCACAAAAACGCGCCCCCCCCCGCGCAAGAGGGCTTTTAAGGCGCTCCGCTGAAATCCCCCTTGCACGATCCCCCTTTTTCTCTGTCCTCCGTGCCTCCGTGGTGAACTCTATCGCGCGATGCCGTGCGCTCCCTGTCGCGGCGCCCTTGTCTTCCTCCGCGCACCCTGTCCAGTCCGGCTTGCATCTCAAGCTGCCACGCCTCACCTCCAGGTGGGCGCCAATCGCCGCCGCCAGACACGACTGCGAGCGCCCGCCCTGTTTCGCCAGTGCCCCCAGCTGCCGCTTCGTCCCGCCATTCGCCCGCGTCGTAACAATCTCCTTCATCTCTCCGTGGCCTCTGGTCCTGCGTGATGAATCCCCGACAGTCCCATTTCCGAACACGACGACGAGGTCTCGCAGCCGGCCCGCGCTGTCGGAGCCCGCGCCATCGCTCCGCCGTGATTCGTGATAGCATGAATCCGCTTCAGCCGGCTCCTCCGCGCAGACGGGGCAGACTGGGACACGGTGGTGGTCCGCATGAAGATGACGCGGCTGTGTTTGACGCTGGGGCTGTTGATGATTCTGGCTCCGCTTCCCGGCTACTCGATCGGACAAGCCCGATACGTTGTGTGGCAGTCCGTTCCGGGCGCTTTCGCGATAGAGGATGGACGCGGGACGGCGGCGATGTATACGGACGCGGCCGACTGGCCCGGCGTCCTGCGCGCCGCGTCCGACTTGTGCGCCGATGTGAGCAGGGTAACGGGAAAGGAACCGGTTCTGATTCACGATGCCGGCTCGCTCGGCGCCGGAGCGATCATTGTCGGCACCATCGGCAAGAGCCCGCTGGTCGATCGACTGATTCGCGAAGGCAAGGTAGACGCGTCCGGCGTCGCCGGCAAATGGGAGTCCTTCGTGATTCAGGTGGTCGCACGTCCGCTGCCGGGCGTGCAATCGGCGCTGGTGATCGCCGGAAGCGACAAGCGCGGCGCCATCTACGGCGTCTACGATCTGTCCGAACAGATCGGCGTGTCTCCCTGGTATTACTGGGCGGACGTGCCAGCCGTTCACCGCGATGCCCTGTACGTGAAGCCCGGCCGCTATATGGAAGGGCCGCCGGCGGTGAAGTACCGAGGCATTTTCCTCAATGACGAAGCGCCCGCGCTCAGTGGCTGGGTGCGCGAGAAGTTCGGCATGGCGCCGGTAACGAACCATGCGGGGCAGCCGGGCGATGTGGTCAACATGGGCCACGAGTTCTACGCCAAGGTGTTCGAGCTGATTCTCCGTCTCAAGGGCAACTATCTTTGGCCGGCGATGTGGAATAACGCTTTCAATGAAGACGACCCGTTGAATGCGCGGCTCGCCGACGAGTTCGGCATTGTGATGGGCACTTCCCATCACGAGCCGATGCTGCGCGCACAGAAGGAATGGACCCGGCACGGCCAGGGTCCGTGGGATTATTCGCGCAACGCCGAGGTGCTGCGGGCATTCTGGACGGAAGGGATCCGCCGCAATAAAGACTACGAAAGCATTATTACGATCGGCATGCGCGGCGACGGCGACATGCCCATGGCCGGCCCTTCCGTCGAAGCCAACATGAACCTCATGGAGCAGATCGTGGCCGGCCAGCGGCGGATCATCGGCGAGCAGATGAACCGGGACCCGAGCACCGTCCCGCAGCTCTGGGCCTTATATAAGGAGGTTCAGGAATACTACGACAAGGGCATGCGCGTCCCCGACGATGTGACCCTGCTGTGGTGCGACGACAACTGGGGCAACATTCGCCGCCTGCCGACGCCGGAAGAGCGCAGGCGCAGCGGTGGCGCGGGCGTCTACTACCATTTCGATTACGTCGGCGGGCCGCGCAACTACAAGTGGATCGACACGAACCCGATCCCGAAGATCTGGGAACAGATGAACCTGGCGTTGAACTATGGGGCGGATCGCATCTGGATCGTGAACGTGGGCGATCTCAAACCGATGGAGTTTCCGATCGACTTCTTTCTGAGCTTCGCGCGCGATCCGCGGCGCTGGCCGAAGGAGAAGCTCGGGGAGTTTACGCGCCTGTGGGCGGAGCGGGAATTCGGCGGCGAGCACGCCGCGGAGATCGCCGAAATCGTTTCCAGGTATCTGAAGTACGCGGGTCGCCGCAAGCCGGAATTGCTCGATCCCGAGACATTCAGCCTGGTCAACTACCAGGAGGCGGAGCGCGTGGAAGCCGATTTCGAAGCACTGGTAAGCCGGGCGGAGCGGCTGCAGAAGCAGATGCCGCGCGCCGCGCAGGACGCGTATTTCGAATTGGTGCTTCACCCGGCGAAGGCGTACGCGCAGGTGCTGGAACTTTATATCGCGGCGGGACGCAACCGGCTGTACTTCGCGCAGGGCCGCGCGAGCGCGAATCATGAGGCGGAGCGGGTGAAGGAACTGTTCCAGGCCGATGCCGATCTCGGCGATTACTATAACCACACCCTGGCGAACGGGAAGTGGGACCACATGATGGACCAGACGCACATCGGCTACACAAGCTGGCAGGAGCCGCCGCGCAACGTCATGCCCGCGGTTTGGGAGATTGCCGTGCCGGATGCGGCAGTGCTCGGCGTTGGGGTGGAAGGTTCCGCCGGAGTGTGGCCCGGCTCGGCGCAGCTTGCCATACTTCCGGAGCTCGATCCGTTCCAGCCCCAGGGCCATTACGTGGAGGTGTTCAATCGCGGCAAAGCGCCGTTCGAGTTCACGGCAACCGCGAGCGCGCCGTGGATTGTACTAAGCGCCACGAGCGGGACCGTCTCCGAGGACCGGCGCATATGGGTATCGGCGAATTGGAACAAGGCGCCGGTGGGGACCAGTCGGGGCTCCGTCCGGATCAGCGGCGCGGGCATGGAGGCAGACGTGATGCTTGCCGCGTTCCGGCCCGCGGATGTGACGCCGGCGACCTTGCACGGCTTTGCGGAGAGCGACGGCTACGTGTCCATGGAAGCCGCGCGCTTCTCCGCGGCGGTGGCGACGCCGGCAGCGCGATGGGAGGTGATTCCGGATCTCGGCCGGACGCTTTCGGGCGTGAGCGTCTTCCCGGTGACCGCGCCGAGCGTCGATCCCGGTCCCGTTTCGCCACATCTCGAATACCGGATGTATCTGGTTCATGCCGGAACGGCCGATGTGAATGCAATCATCAGCCCGACATCAGGGTTTGTGCCCGGCCGCGGGCTGCGCTTTGCCGTGTCGTTCGACGGCGAGCATCCGGTGGTTGTGGACGCGCTGGAACATAATACGAATCGAGACTGGGAGGCCACGGTCAAGGACAGCGTGCGAACGGTCCATTGCGCGCTGCCCGTCGCGAGCCCCGGCTACCACACGCTGACAGTCTGGATGGTGGACCCCGGAGTGGTGCTTCAAAAACTCATCGTCGATATGGGCGGACTGCGTCCAGGCTATCTGGGACCGCCAGAGAGCTTCCATGCCAGATAATCGCTGTCAAAGCTCGTCCCCGCCGGCGCCGATTTCGCAGGCAAAGAGGCGCGATAGCCCGGCTTCGAGTCGCCCTCGGGGCTGCAACGCCGGTCCCTCGATCTGCCCGTGCATGATCGATCCTCGTGCAACTCGCGGCGTGGTTCGCCGCATCGGAGCATTCCGGCAGCACGCCGAGATGCCAGTTGCAATGGTGGGGACGGAGAGACTCGAACTCTCATGGCTGTTAACCGCTGGAACCTAAATCCAGTGCGTCTGCCAGTTCCGCCACATCCCCGGCTTTTCTGATCGTACTATGAGTGGCCGGGCATGCCGCCTCAGAGACCGCCTGCTCGGGTCGCGGCTCAGGGGCGCTGTTCGCAGAGACTCAACCCGGCGGCGACGAGCTCGGGCGCCGGCATCAGGCGCGGGCGCGCGTCGCCGCAGGCGCAGGGCGACGAGTCCCGAATCCAGCCTTCGCGCCGGGCCGCAGATAACCGGATGTGCAGCCCTTCGTGGACGTCGCATTCAGTGGCGATGAGCCGATTGCGCCCACTCAGGTACTGCTCGAAAGCGGGCACGCCGAAGACGTCCCAGAACATGTCGCGATCATACTCGGTAAGACCGCGGTCACCCTCCCGCGTGAACACGACCACGGAATTGCGCACGGTGGTCGCCCGATTCCTTGTCGCGATGCGGCGCAATTGGATCGCCGTTCCGGCCAGCACCTCCGGGGCGAAGCGGAGCGCCGCTTCATCGTCGATGTTGGCGAAATATCGTACCTGCCTGGTTTCCCGAAATCCAGGCTGCAATACGGCGACGCGCGGGTTACCCGCCGAGGGATACACGAAAGGCGCGGCCAGCCCGGGCATCCACACAAGACTGAGATTCATAGCGTCTACGGTCAAGTGCGGTACGGCCGCAACGGTTCTCACCGGAAGAGAACGATTCTCACTGGAAGAGATGAATCAGGTTGTCATGGAGGATCCGCGAGGCGTCGCGCTCACTCACACCAAGCTCGTAGAGCGCTTTCGCCTGCGCTTCGAAGATCGGCCTCTGCCACCCTCGGGGGAAGAAGGAGGAATCAGTGCCGAACAGCAGGCGCGCCGGTCCCACGACGGCCAGGGCGCGGCGGAATACCATTCGCAGATCCACCGCTTCCGGTTCATACCGCATCCAACTGTTCGTGCTGGACGTGTCGAGATACACGTTCGGGCAAAGATCCGCTACCATCAACGCTTCGCGGAGATAGCCCGCGCCGAAATGCGGGATGACGAAGCGGACTTCGGGAAAGCGCAGCGCCAGCGCATGCAGGTCCACCGGATTGGAGAAGCGCAGATCGAAATCCGAGCGCAAGCCGAGCCTGGCGCGCACGCCCACCGTCAGCACGCCGCAATGGACGAAGGCAACGCCGCGCCGGGCGTCCAGCAACTCGATCAGCCGGATCGCGCGCTCGTCCTGAATGGAGTAACGATGCATGGCCGGGAAGAAGCAGAAGCCATGCAGATGGCCGGAATCGAGAGAGCGCGCGGCGCGTTCGGCGGCATCCGCGGCGCGGGGATTCACCATCGCCCAGGCGTAGAACCGGTCGGAGAAGCGTCGCGCGGCGGCAATCACGGAGTCTTCGTCGCCGGGCGCGCTGGCCATCAGGACGGCGCGTTCCACGTGGTGGCGATCGAGTTCCTCGACCCACGTTTCAGCGAGCGCCTCCGGCTCGGGGAGCGGGAGCTGCCAGCCGAGCAGCCCCGCCAGCGCATCCACGGGAACCTGCTTCTGCGCGGCCAGCGCCTCGAAAAAACGGTGCGAAAAGAAATGAACGTGCGCGTCGGCAACCTGCCGCTGCCCCCACTGCGTCTCCATCGTCCTCGGGCTCCGCGGTCACTCTGCGTGCGCGCTGCCGTTGCCGGCCGTGAAATGCGTCAACCCGGCGGAGAGCGCAAGCTGCGTCAAACCGGCCACGTTGTTTACACCGAGCTTCTTCATCATGGTTTTGCGATAACTGCGCACGGTCTGCAGGCCCAGGTCGAGCATCACCGCGATTTCCTTGCTGGTTTTGCCTTCGGCCACCAGGCGCAGCACCTGCAGCTCGCGCGGCGAAAGGCCGTCGAGCGCGGAAGAAGCGGGTTTCGATTCCAGATCGCCTCGCTGAATGCGGTGCAGCAGCCGGTCGGACACCTGCGGGCTGAGATACGAGCCGCCCTTGGCCACGGTGCGCAGAGCGTCCACCAGATCGTTGTCGGACGCCCGTTTCAGCACGAATGCGCGCGCCCCGGAGCGGATCGCGCTGACCACCGAGTGCTCGTCGTCGTACATGGACAGGATAATCACGCGGGTGTCCGGCACGTGGCGGAGAATCTCCTGGGTGGCCTCGATTCCGTTCAGGCCGGGAAGTCCGATATCCATGAGCACGATTTCCGGCTTCCTGCGGCGGCAGATCTGCACCGCTTCCGCGCCGTTGTCGGCTTCGCCGACGATGGTGAACTCTTCGCTATGGCGCAGGATCGCGCGGATCCCGTCGCGCATGATCTTGTGGTCGTCTACCAGCAGAACGTTGAACGCCATGGTCACTTGCTCCGCGCCGGACAACTCGCCTTCACGATGGTACCTTTTCCGGCGAAACTGTGGATGGTCAAGCGCATGCCTTCCAGCGACGCGTAATACTTCATCAACAACAAGCCCAGTCCGCCCTGCACGTTGTCGATGGTTTCGGCAACCTCGAAGCCGCGGCCGTTATCCCGCACTTCGAGCACAAACCGGTCGCGCACCTGCCGCACCAGCACTTCGGCATAGGTACTCTCGGAATGCTGGACAACGTTGTCCAGGGCAAACTCGGCCAGTTTGTAAAACGTGGCGGCGCTGTGCCCGGGCACGCGGGCCGCCGAATCGACAAACAGGCGCAGCGTGCCGCGATAGCTCTCGCGGAAGCGCCCCACCAGCCGGTTCAGCGCAAACGGAAGACCCGCGCGCTCCACCACCGAGGGATTCAGCTCGTAGCTGAGGCCGCGCAGCTCTCCGATCACCTCCTCCAGCATCTGCTGCATCTCCGTGGTGCGCTCCCCTATCCCCGGCGCCTGGTCCTGAAAGTCCATGCGCATGACATCGAGCTGCAAACCCAGCGCGCTCAGCACCTGACCCACCTTGTCGTGCAGAACCCGCGAAACGCGCGTCAGCTCCCGTTCCCGCTCGTTGATCAGCGCCACCAGCTTTTGCGCGAGCAAAGTCTGAACTGCCTGATCGCTCTGTCCGGATTGGCGGCTCTCGACGATACGGCTCATGATGCAACGAACGCGCGCCTGCAACAGAAACCGTCAGGTTCCCTCGTACAACCCGCCGCACAACTGACGCGCCTGTGCGGCTGTCAGGTTTCTCCCCAGCCTGGGCGCGGCCCGCTCGCGCCCGTGCGGCTTCCCTCGTACAACCCGCCGCACAACGGACGTGCCTGTGCGGCTTATCAGATACACTTTATCGGCAAACAGAGACAGACGCAAATGTTTTCTGTTGCCGGGCGGCGAATCGGGGTCACAAATCGAGGGCGGGGAGGGCGTAGGACCCGTTTAACGCGGCGCGCGCCTGTGCGGGCGAACGAAACAGCAGGCCGTGCAGACCCAGCCGCCGCGCGCCCTCCACGTTGGCTTCCTTGTCGTCCAGAAACAGCGCGTCCGCGGCCGCGACGCCGAGTCCGCGCAGCGAGTGCTCATAGATGCCCGGCTCCGGTTTGGCCAGCCGAACATCGCAGGAAAAGGTCCGGTGGTCGAAATCGTCGAGCCAGCGCGCGTGCGCGGCGAGCCAGGTCCGCAGCGTGATCGGCATGTTGGAGAGCACCCCGCTGCGAATGCCGCTGGCCCGCAGACGGGCCGCCCAGCGCACCATGACCGGATCGGGGCGCGACCAGCTCTCATTGTCCAGGCGGATGATTTCGGCCAACTGGCTCGCCGTGAGGCTGCGGCCCGCTTCGGCGGCCAAAGCGTTCCAGTAGGAGCGCTCGTCCACATCGCCGCGGTCGAACGGCACGCGGGACTGCCAGTAAAGCCGGTGCATTTCCCCGGTGTCGATGCCGGCCACGCGAGCCATCGCCGCCATGTCGTCCGTCGTCTGCGCCAGGCACAGAACGTTCCCGTAGTCGAAAATGACTGCCTTGAGCTGAATCATGATCGGTAGGGCAGGTTTGTAACGTGCGGCCGATTTTCAATCGGCCCTCGGGCGGCGGTCACAGGAGCTGCGCCGCTTCCCTGGCGAAATAGGTCAGGATGAAGTCGGCGCCGGCCCTTCGGATGCTGGTGAGCGATTCGAGTATGGCGCGATTGCGGTCCAGCCAGCCATTGCGGATGGCCGCCTCCAGCATGCTGAATTCGCCGCTCACCTGATAAGCGCCCAGCGGCAGATCGAAGCGGTCGCGAGCCATGCGGATGATATCGAGATAAGGCATGGCCGGCTTCACCATGATCATGTCGGCGCCTTCTTCCACATCCAGCTCGATCTCGCGCATCGCTTCTCGCCGGTTAGCCGGGTCCATCTGGTAGCTGCGCCGGTCGCCGAACTGCGGCGCCGATTGCGCGGCCTCGCGAAAGGGACCGTAGAATGCCGACGCGTACTTTGCCGCGTAGGACAGGATCGGCGTGTTGGTGAAGCCATTCGCGTCCAAAGCTTTGCGAATGGCGGCCACTCGGCCGTCCATCATGTCGCTGGGGGCCACCACGTCGGCGCCGGCGCGGGCGTGCGAAACCGCCGATTTCGCCAGCCAGTCCAGCGTCGTATCGTTGTCCACATCGTTGTTCACCACGTAGCCGCAGTGACCGTGGCTGGTGTACTCGCAGTTGCATACGTCAGTGATCGCCGACAGATCGCGAACTGCGGATTTGATCGCGTGGAGGGCCCGCTGGACGATGCCGCTCTCGGCATAGGCGCCGGAGGCCATTTCGTCCTTCACCTCCGGGATGCCGAACAGAATCACTCCGCCGATGCCCAGCTTCTTCGCCTGCTCGCACTCCTTCACCAGCTCGTCCACGGAGAGCTGGAAGTTGCCGGGCATAGAGCCGATCTCGCGGCGTACGCCTTCGCCGGGACAGACAAACAACGGGAGGATAAATTGTTCCGGCGCCAGCCGCGTCTCGCGAACCAGCGACCGCAGCGCGGCGCTCGAACGGACGCGCCGCATACGATGAACCGGGAAGGACATGACTTATACTGTTTCAGTCTAATGCAGATCGCTCGCCGGTATCGGGTGCACGGCCGCGTGCAGGGCGTCGGCTACCGTTATTTCGTGCAGCATGCCGCCGCGCGGCTGGGCATCAGGGGCTGGGTCCGCAATCTCGACGACGGGAGCGTGGAAGTGTACGCCGTCGGTTCGCGCGCCGATCACGACGAACTGGGCGCGCGTTTGCACCGGGGCCCGAGCATGGCCGACGTGCGCGGCGTCGAAGTGCAGGAAGCCGCGCTGGAGAAGGTGAGCGACTTCCGGATCACGGCCTGACAGGGTCGTGAAAAACGCTGACGACCGACCGCTCCCTCGCGGTCGCGGCTCAGTAAGTGCCTCCAAACGCAGCTCGCGTTTCCGAGCCGCGCGCCAGCAAGCGGTCTTACGCGTTCGTCAGCCCTCCTGACTGAGATCCGCTCGCGTTCGCTCGTGGGATAATCGTCCTTGTGAACCGCGTCAAGGAGCTGGAGCAGCGCCTCGAGCACCAGGAGCATCAACTGCGCCTGTTGCAGAAAATCAGCCGGTTCATGGTGCGCGATGCAGGGCTTCGTCAGTCGCTCGACGCGGTAGTGCAGCTCGTCGTTGAGTTCATGGAGTGCGACTCCTGCCTGCTCTACCTGCTCGAAAACGACGAGCTGATCCTCTGCTCCTCCAACGCGGCGCATCCGCAATCCATCGGCAAAGTCCGGCTGAAACTCAGCGAAGGTCTGACCGGCTGGGTGGCGCGGGAACGCCGCCTCCTGGCGATTTCCCGCGAGGCCTATCACGATACCCGCTTCAAGATGTTCAGTGAGCTTCCCGAGGACACCTTTGAGGCATTCCTGTCGGCGCCGATCGTCTCGCGCAGTGGCGTAGTAGGCGTCATCAACGTCCAGCATCGCGATCCCCATTCGCACACCGGCGGGGAAATGGAACTGCTCACCACGGTGGGAGAACAGGTGGGGTGCCTGCTCGAGCTGTCGCGAAGCATTGCGGACAGCGGCTCGCGCGTGGATGCGGTGCTGGCCACCGCTCTCACCGCCAGCGACAACTGAAGTGCGCCAGATCCTGACAGTTATCCCGGTCCTCGCATTCCTCGGAGCGGCCGCCGACACCGGGCCCACGTGGCAGCGGTCGTACTTCTATGACGAGGCCGAGTCCAGCTTCGACATTCTCGCCATTGCCTGCCCTTCCGAGCGAGTCTGCCTGGCGGTGGGGGTGGTTGAAGAGAACGTCGGCCGGACTCGTCCTTACGGCGTGGTCACGCGCGACGGCGGAGAGCACTGGAGTCCCGCGAAGCCCGAGGACTTCCCCGTTTCGCTCTTCTTCCTGAACCAGACCGAGGGCTGGATGGTCACCGACCATGGCCTGTGGAGCACGCAGGACGCGGGCGAAACATGGAAGAAGACGAGATCCGGCACGGGCTACCTTGCCCTCGCGTTTACGGACCCGCAGCATGGGTGGCTGGCCGGCGGCAAGCGGCTTTTCGAGACCACATCCGACGGGGGAGCGCACTGGGCGCCGGTGCCCCAGCTCACACATTACGCCGGTTTCCCCCAGGACCTGAATTTCGAATACATCCATTTCCATGACCCGCTGGACGGCGAGGTGATCGGTGAGGCGAGCGCCCCGGACGATCGCACGCTGCCCGACTGGATGAATCCGGAAACAGCGCGCTACCGAACGCCGGCCCGAGGAGGGATCTTCGGAGGCCGCACCACCGATGGCGGCCGAACCTGGACGCTGAAGACGATCGATCCGCGGCGAAGACTCGCCGTGGCCGCGTTTCCATCGCCCGGCCGCGACTGGTTTGTCTTCGTCCCGCCGCCCACCGAGCTTCATTCGGAAATCACCGAACGCGACTGGAAATCGGGGGAGAGCAACGCGCTGTACCGGATGGACGACGCGAGGATCAGCGACGTGGAAACGGGTGGCGACGGGTTGGTTGTCGTCGCCGGCGTTGCCGTTGCCGGGCGTCTCGCCGACACGCCGGTTCCGGGTAAGGTGCGGATTCTTAAGGGCGCCGGTCTCTCCCAGCTTCAGGAAGAGACGGTGGACTATCGCGCGGTGGCCAGGAGAATCGTGCTTGCGCGCGCGGGCACGCATTGGTTCGCCGCGACCGATACCGGAATGATCCTGCGCCGAAAATAAGCCTCGCAAGCCGGCACGGTCGTCGAGGCTGCGGTTACAGCGACACTTCCATCCCGGCTGCCCTGGCCAACTGCCCAGGGGGAGGCATTTCGCCGGCCGGAGGCGGTTCCACACTCTCCGTAGGTTGTGGAGCCGCCGATTGTGCCCTCCGGGCTGCCCAATAGGCCGCCATTCGCCGCGACACCTGCGCCCGTTCTTCCGGACTCATGCTCTTGCGGCCGCGCCGGCTTTTCGTGTGCCCGTTCGCGCCGGAACGGGCCTCCAGCGATGCGATCACCGCATCGAGCCGCTCTCTTTCCAGCACCAAGTCGTGAATCGCTTTGTAGATGTCCATGGAATTCAGGCCAAATTCAAGAATGACCCCGCGCACGGGACATACGAAACTGCCGCGCCTGAGCTGTTTCGCACACCGGATTGCGGGGGGACCCGAAGACAATATTATTACGAAAACGTTCTCGAATCTATAGGAAACCTGTAAATTCTGCGCCTGGTTATCTGCCGACGAATGGCCAATGCGGTACCGGTTTATATCCGAATGCCAGTCCTGCGACGCTGGCCAGCGCTGCTAGTACCACCAGTACCGCCAGCGTCCACAGGATTACCTTCCGCCACGGAAAACTCCGCCCCTCGCGCCGCAGCACCAACAGATAGCTGGCGAACACTCCGAGGAAGTACAGGAGATTCATGGGGATTGCGAACAGCATCAGGTTAAAGGCGTCGGGGGTGGGCGTGATGACGGCGGCGGCGATCACGATGGCCAGGATGGCGTACCGAGAATGGCGCATCAGGAAGCGCGGCGAGGCAACGCGGATCAGGGTCAGAAAGAAGATCAGTACCGGCAGCTCGAACACCACGGCCACGCCGAGGGTCACGTTCACGAACAGATCGAAGTACTCGGTGATGGTGACCATGGGCTGGACGTTGTTCATCAGCCCGAGTCCCAGCAGAAACTCGATTCCCAGGCGGAAGACGACGAAGTAGGCAAACAGCCCGCCCATGATGAACAGACCGGCCGTGGTCAGGATGAACGGCGCGGCCATTCGCCTCTCGCGCCTGTATAAGCCCGGCGCGACGAAGGCCCAAACCTGGTACAGCAGCCACGGCGAGGCCAGGAAGATGGAAACCAGCAGCGGCATCTTCAGCCAGATGATGGAGAACCCTTCCAGCGGCTCGATCATCACCAGCCTTGGCGGTACGACGCCGAGATGCTTCAAAGCCGCGACGGCCGGCTCGCTGACCACCGTCCAGAGGTACTTCGCGAAGGACAGGCTAACTACAAACGACACCAGCAACCCATACAATGCCCGGATGATGCGCGTGCGCAGCTCCTCGAGGTGTTCGAGAAACGACATGCGCAGCATGCCCTCTTCTTCTCCGTCCTCCGCCGGGGGCCCGGACGGAAGAAGACGGCGGCGGCCGCCACCCGACGCGCCCCCGCCCCGGTCATCGGCCATAGGAGGCCCGGGTTTCTCTTCATCCATGATTCGAAAAGACTAACTCTTCAGCGGGCTGCCCTCCGCGGGGGAATCGGGTTGCGCCTCGCGTGGCGCCGGCTCCGCTGAGCCCGGCGCGCCGCGTGGAACGGTTCCATTCACGGAAAGCTGTGCCTCGTTCGCCTCACTGGGCGGGTTTGACTGAGCGTCCTCTGGTGCGGACACGCTCGCGGTGGATGCTTCGATGGCCGGCTGGGAAGAGTAAGAGGCAGACGGCTGCTCCCACGACGACGAGCCGTAACTATGGCTGTCGTAGTAGTTGCTGTAGATGGTGTTGTTCAGGCTGCGGGTGATATCCCGAATCGACTCGCTCTCGCGTTCCAGCTCGCTCATGTGATGCTGCAGGGTGGCCTTCAGCTCGCTCTGCGCGCGCCGGAACTCCGTGAGCGCGCGGGCGATGGTGCGACCGAGTTGTGGAAGTTCTTTTGGCCCGAACAGAACAAGAGCGACCAGGAAAATGACTATCATTTCCGGTACGCCCACTGGGCCCATGCGTCGGAGAACCTCCAGTCGAGTCCATCATATCATCCGGTGCACTCCACCAGCGCTGAGAGTATTCCACGCGACAAGCCACGTATAGGTACGTGGAAACTCGAGACTGTCATCGCGCTGCCTTGATGCTGGCGATTCTCGCCGGAGGCCACTTCGTTTCCCTGCAGGCAGCCGCCATCATTCAGCTTCGCGTTATTGAGGGTGAGGGCGCGGTCTACGCGCCCGGTTCGCGGGCCACGCGCGGTATTACCGTTCAGGTGACCGATGAGACCGGCCAGCCGCTGGAGGGCGTCGCCGTCAGTTTCCGTCTGCCCGAGGAGGGCGCGGGAGGAACGTTCGCCAGCGGCTTGCGGACCGAGATTGTGACCACCAGGGGCGACGGCCGCGCCACGGTCTGGGGGATGCGCTGGAACCGAACGCCGGGGCCGTTCGAGGTCCGCGTCACCGCCGCGAAAGACCAGGCGCGCGCGGGGATCGTGATCGCGCAATTCCTGAGCGACCGAGCCGCCGGCGCAGGTGGATCGGGCGAGTTCCATGCCTCGCATTCCTATAAGAAATGGCTGCTGGTTGGCGCAGCCCTGGGGGCCGGAGCTTTGGGCGGCATGCTGGTTGCGGCGCGCAAGGGTCAGGAGCCGGCATCCACCAGCGCGACCGAGCCGCCGGTGATCGGAGCGCCTTCCATCATTATCGGAACTCACCCATGAGACGGAGCGCACAGGACGCGGCGGCGTCCTCCCTGAAGACGCGAAACCGGACGCCGGCCGCGGCCGTTGTGCGCGGTTTCGTAAAAAGCCTGCTGGTTGTCGGTCTGGTTCTCGGTCCGCTCGCAGCGGCCCAGCAGGGACTAACCCCGCCGCAAATTGGCTATCTCCGTGACAGCGCCGGTAACGTGCGCCTGCTCCACGGTATCTCCGGCACTTTCTGGCTCGGGGACACCGTGGCGTCGGGCGCGGGCGGCGCGGCGTCTTCGGGGACCGCATCGATGATTGTCGCCAGATACGGGCTTCGTGTGCTCGACGCGTCCGGGCGCCCTGTCGGGCTGACGTGGCCGGCTGCGGGTCCTGCTCTGTTTGCGTTCACCGCCACCGGCGCTCCCGCGCTGGTATGGCTTTCGAGCTCGCAGGAACTGCTGCGCTGGAACGGCCAGCAATTTGAGCGGCTGTCGATTGACCCCGGCGTACTGAACGGGACGGCAGTCTCGCTCGCCGCGCCGGACCCCGGGAGAGCCGCATTTCTTATTCAGCGCGGCGAGCAGCTCTGGCGGGTCGATCTCTCGCTGCTGGACGGGGCCGTGCTCGGAAGCGAGACCATCCCCGCAGCGGTCGCGCCCGCCATCCTGCTTGACGACGGCACCATCGCATACGCGGGCGCCAGCCGGAACATCGTGATCCGCAACCCGCAGGGGGTGGAGCGCAGCGTGCCGTTCAACGGCTCGCCCGCGGAATTGACCCTTCTGGGACAGGGCTGGATTCTGGTGGAGAGCGGATCTCCACAGATTCATTCCGCGCTGCGCCTCGGCGCCGGCGCGCTGTTTGAGCTTCCCGAGCCGGCGGAGACGCGCCTGCGATGATTCGCGCCGTTCTTCTCGCCGCGGCCCTCCCGCTGGCCGCCATGGCGCAACTCGAGCTGACGCTCTACGACAGCGCGTCCAATACGGAAACGCCGATCGGATCCTCTTACGACATTGGCGACGCCGCTGTGTGCGAGACGCTGTCCACGCCCGAGATTCGGCTGCGCAACATCGGGCAGGACATCGTTCAGGTGAACACGGTGGAGCCGCAAAGCGGCGCCATCTCCGTCACCGGCGCGCCACTGCCGCCATTCCCCCTGGGCAGCGGCGCTCTGCAGGCCATGGGGATCAGCTTCACACCGACTGCCGTGGCTCCGTATCTGGCCACTCTCAACATTCAGGGCACGGACACGGTCACCAGCACCGTTTATACACTCAACGTGGCGCTCACCGCCCAGGGAGTGACTGCCCCCACTCTGTCGGACAGCACCGGGCACCAGTACTGTCCCGGGCCAAACGACCCCATCGACATCGGCCGCACCCAGGTGGGCACCACGCTGCAGATGAGCCTCACGCTCAATAATGTCACCCAGACCACAGCGTCGGTCTCGCTGGCGGGAGCGGATTTTGCGCTCGTCGGCGGCGCATTCACGGTGCAGCCTGGCGCTTCGCAGACGTTCCAGATCGGTTTCACCCCGTCAGTCGCCAATCGCGAGACTGCGGTGCTCAGCGTGAACGACCTCTCCTGGAATCTCTATGGCGATGGCTTCGTGCAGCCGGTTCTGCTGCAGCCGTCGCTGGTCATCGCCGGTAACGACACCGCGAGCAGCAGCCAGGCCACGGTATCCATTCCCCTGGCTGCCGCCGCCACGGCGGCCGTAACCGGACAGCTCTCGCTCGCCTTTCAGCCCGCCGGCAACCTGCCCGACGACCCGAACATCGTATTCACCGCGAACAGCTCGCGCAGCATTGCCGTGCAGGTAAATCCGGGCGACACGGCGGCGCAATTCACGGCGGGCGATCCCAACGCCTGCACGTTTCAGACGGGCACGACGGCGGGAACCATCACCTTCTCGCTGAGTCTTGGCGAAGCCACCATCACCGCATCCACCACCATCGGTGCGGCGGACGTATCGCTGGATCTCGCCACCGCCAGCGCCGCCACGAATCAGATCATCGTCAGTCTCACCGGCTTCGACAACACGCACGCGGCGTCCATGCTCGCGTTCACTTTCTACAACGCGGCCGGGCAACCGATCCCGTCATACAATGCCGCTGGCCAGCCAGATCCCTCCGGCCTCATTCAGGCCAACGTGGCCGGCGATTTCGCAAGCTACTACACGGCCAATCCGTCCGCGGGCGGCGCCTTTGCGCTGCAGGCGACTTTTCCGGTCTCCGGCGACATCACCCAGGTCGCGAGCGTGGAGGTGCAGTTCACCAATCCGGTCGGCGTCGCCACCAATCCCGGTATCCCCGTGAATTAATGTCCGCCTGGGCGGATGCTATCCTGATAGGTATCGAACTTCGAGGCAACGGCCGGCGGCTTGTGTCGTGGCCTGCGCCTCTTCCGAAGCACAATATGAAGATTCTGATTTGTTCCATCCTGCTGCCGGCGGCCATGCTGGCGCAAGCGGTTCCGTATCAAATGAGTGGGCGGGAGCTCAAACCCGGCGCTCCGGCGCCGCCCACCAGCGTGGTTCCACCCGACAAGGTTGTCCTCACGGTCGGGGACATGAAATTCACGCGCGCAGAGTTCGAGTTGCTGATTCAGCCGCAGATGCGCGCGACGCTTTCGCAGCAGCAACGACGCCAAATGGCGGAGCAGATCGCCGACACGATCACTCTGGCCGCGGAAGCGCGCCGCAAGGCGCTCGATCAGACGCCCTATGCGCGCGAGAGTTTGGACGTTCTGGCCGACAGTTGGCTGGCGCGGGAGCTGGTGACCGAAGAGGTCATGAATAAACCCCTGGACGACGCTATTGTGAAAGCGTATTACGATCAGCATCCCGCCGAGTTCGATCAGGTCACCGCGCGGCACATCCTGATCCGCTTTAAGGGTTCCGCCGGACCGCCGCTTCCCGCCGGCCACAAGGAACTCACCGAAGCGGAGGCGCTGGCCAAGGCGCAGGATCTCAAGAAGCAACTCGATGCCGGTGCGGATTTCGCGACCCTGGCCAAGGCCAATTCCGACGACACCAGCAACGCCGGCAAGGGCGGTCTGCTGGGTTCCTTTTCGCATGGGCGGATGGTGTCGGAGTTCGACAAAGCCGCGTTCGACGCGACGATTGGGAAGGTAACCGATCCGGTGAAAACGCAGTTCGGCTATCACCTGATTCTGGTCACCGAACACAAAGAGAAGCCCCTGGAGGACGCGCGGCGCGAAATTGAGCAGAAGCTGAAGCCGGACGCGATGAAGAAGTACGTGGAAGGAATCCGAACCCAGACGCCGATCACCATTGAGGAGGCGTATTTCGGCAAGCCGGAAGCTCCCCCGACGATAATCCCCGTCCACCCGGCTAACGCTCCCGGGGCCGCGCCGGTTCCTGCAGGCACGCCTGCGCCGTCTCAGTCTGCCCCCGCTGCAGCGGCCACTCCCGCTCCAGCCGCCCCCGCTCCAGGGACGACTCCCGCGCCGGCGACGACTCCCGCTCCAGCCCCGGCAAAGTAGACTCGGCAATGGCCGGCAGCCGACCGGTTGCGCTCACCATTGCCGGTTCCGACCCCAGCGGCGGCGCCGGCATCCAGGCCGATCTCAAGACGTTCCATCAGTTCGGCGTCTACGGCGAAGCCGTCATCGCCGCCATCACGGTGCAGAACACCCTGCGCGTGGAGCGCGTCGAGCCGCTTCCGGCGGAGCTGGTGCTCCGGCAGATCCGCGCGGTGCTGGAGGACATCCCGCCCGCGGCGGCGAAAACCGGAGTTCTCGGGTCAGCCGCGGTGGTCCGCGCGGTCGCCGGTTTGGCGCGCGAGTTCACGTTTCCGCTGGTCGTCGACCCGGTGATGATCGGCTCCCGCGGAGCGATGTTGCTGGCGGACGATGCACGACGGGTGTTGATGGATGAGCTGCTGCCTCGCGCAACCCTGGTGACGCCGAACCTGGTGGAGGCGGCGGCGCTGAGCGGTCTTTCGGTAGAGGATGCGGACGGCATGCGGCGCGCGGCGGAATGCATTGCCGGGATGGGCGCGAAGGCTGTTCTCGTGAAAGGCGGGCACCTGCGGGCAGCGGCGCTGGATGTTCTGCTGTACGGCGGCGAGTGGTTCGAGTTTACCTCCGAGCGAATCGAGACGCGCCACACGCACGGCACGGGCTGCACTTCTTCCGCCGCCATCGCCGCCGGTCTCGCGCTGGGGCTCTCATTGCCCGACGCGGTCTCGCGCGCAAAGCGATGGGTCACCGAGGCTATCCGCACCAACCCCGGTCTCGGCCGGGGGGCCGGCCCCCTCAATCACTTCGCCGAAATTCGGTGACGTACACCTCATTTCCGAATTCCCCGGCGACGGCCAGCGCGGCCGCGAACCCCGGCCCGCACTCCAGTTCGCGCAGAGTCCAGCGGGCCGCTTCTTCCCCATCGGGATGCGTGGCGACCAGGCGCGCCGGCTCACCCGGCGCGAGCGTCACCTCGAAACTGTTCAGGGGAATGGAGAGCCCTTCGCCGCGAGCCTTGATCCACGCCTCTTTACGCGTCCAGCAATTGAAGAAAGCCTGCGCCTGTTGCTCCTGCGGCAGGGTGGCGATGGCGCGAGCTTCCGCCGGGGCAAAGAACCGCTCGGCGATTCGCTCGGTCATGACCTGCTCGCGGATTCGTTCGACGTCCACGCCAACGGCCCGTCCGTGCGCGACCGCAATCAGCGCGATCTCGTGCGAATGCGAAAGATTGAAGCCGATATCGGCGCCCGTAAGTTCCGGCTTGCCGAATCCGTTGTACTGGAAGACGAGGGCCTCGGGAGAGGTACCTGTATACCGGCCCAGGAGGATACGCAGGGTGCCATGGCCCACCGTGTATCGATCCGCCCCCCGCTCCACGCGAAATCGCGAAGCGCGCTCGCGTTCGTCCGCCGAGAGCACCGCGCGATACTGCTCGGGCGGCTGGTCCAGCGCGACCTTCCAGACATGCACATCGCCGGGTCCGAGTGGCAGGCTCAAGTGAGCACTATAGTACAGTCGAAGCTGAGCATGAGCGAGGTTCTGTATCAGGCGGGCGACGGAATCGCGCGCATCGTTCTCAACCGGCCGGAGAAGCGTAACGCGCTCAGCGCCGCGGTGATCGCCGGAGTCAGAGAGGGTCTTGCGCGAAGTGCCGCCGACAAGGATGTCCGTGTGGTGGCGCTGGCGGGCACGGGGGCGGATTTCTGTTCCGGCGCCGACCTCGCGGAACTGCGCAAAATCGCCGAAAACGGACCGCTGGAGAACATCGCCGATGCGCGTTCTCTGGGAGAACTTTTCCTCGAAATCCGCGGCCATCGCTGTCCGGTGATCGCCGCCGTACAAGGGCGCGCGCTGGCCGGAGGATGCGGCCTGGCGACGGCGTGCGACCTGGTGCTGGCGGCCGAATCCGTGCAATTTGGCTATCCCGAGGTGAGCATCGGGTTCGTGCCGGCCATGGTGATGGCGCTCCTGCGGCGTCAGGTTTCGGAGAAGCGCGCTTTCGAGTTACTCACCCTCGGCAACGTCATCGGTGCGCGGGAAGCCATGTCGCTGGGCATGATTAACGCGGTGTTCCCCGATGCGTCCTTCGAAAGCGATGTCGAAGCGTGGGTGAACGTGCTCGCGCAGAAACCGCCTGGCGCCGTCGCCATGACCAAGAGCCTCCTGTATGAGGGCGACAACCTGAGCTTCGAGGCGGCCATCGAAGCCGGAATCCACGCCAACGCGCTGGCGCGCACCACCGAGGAGTGCAGGCAAGGCGTCGAGCGCTTCCTGGCGCGCAAACGCACGGACGGCTAAGTCCAATACTGTGGGACACGCGGCGTCGGCCGCGTTTTGCCCCGTTACCGAAGAGACGCGGCTTGCGCCGCGTGTCCCTCGCCCCGCAAAGTGAACAGTATTGCGGTTAAGTCGAGGGCGCGCTAACCACCGCGCGCCTGCCGGTAAGGTCGAGGACAACGCCCTCGTGCGCATGCTCGTTGCGCACGTAAGCCAGCGCGACCACCTGGCCGACTGCGGGCGAATACGCCGCCGAGGTGATTTCCGCGACGTCGCGCCCCTCCACCTGCAGTTTGGTTCCAGGCGCAGGAGGCTCCAATCCCTCGATCCGCAGCGACATTAGCATGCGGTGGATCTGGGCGCGCGAGCGCACGCGTTCCACGATTTCCTGGCCCAGATAGCAGCCCTTCTGAAAATGCAGCGCGCGGAGTTCGTTGGTTTCCTGTGCGAGATAGCGCTCGCTGATGTCGTCGCCGTAACGGGGACGGCCGTTTTCGAGGCGCACCACGCGAAAATCCTCGGCCGTCGCCGCAACCGCCCCGGCGGACTCCAGCTGCCGCACCAGGCCGTCGCGTTCCTGCACCGGCACGATGATCATCCACCCCGGCCCGCCGGTGAGGCTCACATCCAGCACCAGAGAGCCCTCGCCCGCTCCAGCCACCTCGGCGGCGCGCGGCCCGGAGACGGCGATCGCTGCCGTGCCTGGCGCGATGTCCTCGACGGTCACGTCGTCGGCAATGATGTACCGGTCCAGATGATCGAGCACCTTCCGCGCGGTCTCCGGTTCGGTGTCGAGAAGAAAATGGTCCGGCTGGCAGAATACGTTGGCATCAGCCAGCACGCGCCCCTGGGCGGAAAGGAAGAACGCATAACAACTCTCGCCCGGCTGGAGCTGCTGGATGTGATTCGTGGTCAGCGCATGCAACAATCGCGCGCGGTCCTCGCCGGTGACGCGAATGCGCCCGCGCGCGGAAACATCCAGCCACGCGGCGCCCTCGCGAAGCGCCGTGTATCCATTTCCGGCATCCGGCCCGGTCACGGCAGCCGGACCGCTGGTGCGCCCGTCGAAAGGTAGCGCAACCATCCCGAGATCAAAACGATGGCCACACCCGAGATGATGATCCCGGCCGCCCGGCGGTTGCGCTTCGCCTCGTCGCCGCCGGCGCCCGCATACAACAGCGCGGTGGCGAGCACGTGCAGAACCAGCAGAAGCTTGATGCCCATCCACATGTGATAGCGGGGCGGAAACGAGGGCCTGGTCAGATAGTTATAAAGTCCCGAGCCGAGAATGGTGAAGACCACGGTGACCAGAAGGGGCCGGAACCGGGCCGAGGCCTGATCGCCGAAAGCGCGGCGCTCGGTGCCCGGAAGCGATGCCAGCGCGGGCGCGAGCACCAGCCGCGCGTACACAAAACCGCCCAGCAGGACGATGACGGAAATCACGTGCGTCCAGCGCATCACCAGCGCGAGCACGGTGCGGAGAGCCGGGTCCATTTCTCCGAGTATAGCGGCGGAAGGCCCGACTGGTTACCGCAGCGCGCCGATCGCGTATTGCAACTGAGCGTAAGCGACGTGGTAATCGTAGCGCGCCGTCACGTTCTCAATCTGCGCCTGGGTCAGGTTCAACTGCGCCTCGGTGACTTCCACGATGGAAGCGAGCCCGAGGTTGTAGCGGCCCTGCGACAAATCCAGCGCGAGCTGCGCCTCCTTCACCATGTTTTCGGTCACCGGGATGCGTTGCCACGCATTTGTGGCCGCAGCCCACGCGGCGCGCACGTCCCGTTCCACGGCCTGCTGCTGAGCGCGGGTATTCTGATCCGCCACCAGCCGTTCGTAATGCGCGGCCTGGCGCCGGGCGGCGAACAGGTGGCCGTTGAAGATGGGGATGTTCACGTTCAGGGCGACTGCCTCATATTCGTCGGGCGCTGTATGCGGCGTCTGATCGAGATACGGAAGCGCGCCGGCGACGCCCAGCAGATCCACGCTTGGCCGCGAAAGATCCCGTTCGGCGGCTTCGAATCTCTGAGCGGCCTGCTGACGCAGACGGAGTTCGCGCAGTTCGGGACGGTTCTGAATCGCTTCCGCTATGAGCGCCTCGGCATCGATGGGCGGCGCTGCCGGCAGCGGATTCTCAACAAGCTGGTAGCCCGCCGGCTGGTCCTCGCCGAGCGCACGGGCCAGGTCGGCATACGCGGTCTTCACGCTGTCCTGAGCGCGAATCAACAGGAGCCTGGCCTGCGAGACGTTGACCTCCGCGAAACTGACGTCGAGCTGCGATTTAAGCTGAGCTTTGGCCAGAGCATTCACCTGATCGGCCAGCGTCTGTCGGGCGTGAATGGTGTCCTCCGCCACTTTCACGAAGGCCTGCGCCTGCAGCACGCCGAAGTACGCCTGATTCACGCCCAGAACAACGTCGTACTGTGTAGCCAGGATATTCTGCGCCGCCGCTTGCTCCTGCAGCCTAGAATTGGCGACGAGGTTATTGGTGCGGCCCAGGTCGGTTACTAACTGGGTAAGTTCGAGGCCCGTCCCGGCGCGGTTGAATAACTGCGAGGTAGTCAGGAATCCCGCGCCCAGCCGGCTGTCCTTCAGCGCCTGCGATCCGGTAATCTCTCCGTTCAGGGTGGGAAAGTACGCGGATCGCGCCTCCACCACCTGTTGGCCGGCCGCGGCCGCCTGGTTTCTGGCAGCGGCGATCTGCGGGTGGTTCTTCACCGCCAGCGCTTCCGCGTCCGCGAGGCTGAGCGTGGGCGGAGGCGTCTGAGCGTAGAGAACTCCCACCATCAGCGCCGCGAAGACAATTCGGCGCGTCATCGCGCAACCTCCTTGCGCCTGTAAATCAGCAGATATGCTGCCGGCACGATGAAGATGGTCAACAACACCGACGAGGTCAACCCGCCGATGATCGCCCGCGCCATGGGCGCGTACTGCTCGGAGCCGGTCCCCATCTTGAGCGCCATGGGGATCATGCCGATGATCGTGGCCAGCGAGGTCATCAGAATGGGGCGCAACCGGACGCGGCACGCCGCGATAATTGCGTCGTTCACCGTCAGTCCCTGCTCCTCCAGCCGGTGCGCGAAATCGACGATCAGGATGCTGTTGGAAGCGGCGATCCCCATCAGCATGAGCAGACCCATCAGCGACATCACGTTCACCGTCGTTCCGGTGATCAGGAGCGTCACCAGCACTCCGATGACGGCCATTGGAATCGCCAGCAGAATGAGCACGGGGTCGACAAAAGACCGGAACTGCGCCACCAGAATCAGGTACAGCAGGACAAACGACATGGAGAGGCCGACAGCGAAACTGCTGAAGGATTCCTGCATTCCCAGCACCATCCCGCGCAACGTTACGCGCAGGTTCTCCGGGTGCGGCACCTCGGGGATCATCTTCCCGATCTCCTTTGCCACCCGGCCGAGGTCCTCCTCTTTGGGCGTTACATAAACGTCTGTGGCACGCTGAATCTTGAAGTGATCGATGGCGGTCGGCGAAAGCACCTTTTCGAGATGCACCACCGTATCGAGCGTCGTTGGTTGCTTCAGACCCGGCGCGCGCAAGGGGATATTGGTCAGATCCAGAGAATCGTGAATGGACGCGGGACCGTGCTCGTAATACTGCACCGTCAGGAAGTAGTTGTTGCTGTTCTTCCGATCCACCCAGTAATTCGGCGCGATCATCACGTTCGAGTTCAGCGCCGTGATGACGTTATCGACGATCTCCCGCTGACTCAGGCCGAGTTCGGCCGCGTGAACGCGATTGACGTCCATCTGGATGCCAGGATAGTCGAGATCCTGCGGAATGTAGACCTGGCCCACTCCGGGAAGCCCGGCGATGCGCCGCGCATATTCCTCCGCGAGATTGTAGTTGTCGTGCAGGTTGGGGCTGACCACCTGAACGTCAATGGGAGCGGGCATGCCGCTGTTGAGAACCGCGTCCACCATCGACCCGCTCTGCATGAAGGTGCGCAGCTCGGGAAAATCCCGCGCGATGGCCTGCTGCACGCGGTCCATGTATTCGAAGCTGCTGACGCGGTGATCGTCGCTGAGCTGGGTCTGAATGGTCGCCATATAGGAGCCGGAGTTTGTGGTGTACAGCGATGAAAAGTCGTTGACCACGCCGATGTTGGACACGGTGATGTGGAAGTCTTCCGGAGCGACGATCTGTTTGATCAGTTTCTCCACCCGGGCGACGTATTCGTTGGTCACTTCAATCCGCGTGCCGGTGGGCGCCTTCAGGTTGATGGTGAACTGGCCGGCGTCGGTGCGGGGAAAGAATGCCACGCCCAGGAACGGGTAGATGGCCAGGCTGAGCGCGAAAACACCCATCAAGCCCACGGTGGTCAGAACCGGCCAGCGTAACGCGCGCCGGACCCACTTCTCATAGACGTCCAGCATGCCGTTGAATCCACGATTAAACGCGGCGTTGAATCGCGCCCCCCAGGATTTGTGGCTGGCGCTGTCCGCTGCGCCTTCGTGCCCTTCGCCGTGTCCATGCGGAATCGCCTTCATGTAACGCGCGCAGAACAGTGGAATCACGGTCACCGCAACGATGAACGAGAGGCTCAGGGAAACACAGAAGGACAACGCCAGCGCGGAGAAGAGGAACTTGCTGACGCCATAGAGCAGGGTCACCGGAAAGAAGTCCACCACCGCCACCAGCGTCGCCGCCAGCACGGCCAGCGTAACCTCGGAGGCGCCCACCTCGGCCGCTATCACCGGCGCGTCGCCCATCTCGAGATGACGGTAGATGTTTTCGAGCGAGATCACGGAGTTGTCGATGATGCGCGAAAACGCCAGCGCCAGCCCGCCAAGGATCATGGTGTTGATGGTGGCGCTGGTGAAGCCAAGGAACAGGCACGTCGCCAGCGCCGACAGCGGAATCGACAGAAGCACCGCCGAGGTTGCCCGCAGGTTGCCCAGGAACAGCAGAATCATGATGCTGGTCAGGATCAGTCCCAGCACGCTCTCGCGAAGCACCGTCTTGATGGCTTCCTTCACGAAGGTCGATTGATCGAACAGCAGCTCGGCTTTCATCTGCTTCGGGATGTCGTAAAGGTGCCCGATCAGACTCTTGACGCCGTTCACCACTTCGATGGTGTTGGTGTCGCCGCCCTGCTTCATGATGGGGATATAGGCCGATTTCTGGCCGCCGATGCGCACGATGTTGTATTGGATAGCGGCGTCGTCTTTCGCCTCGCCGATGTCGCTGACACGGGTCCAGCTATCGCCCACCGTCTTCAGCGGAACGTCGTTGAGTTCCTGCATGTTGTTCACGAGGCTGTTCGAATAAACGTAGTAGTCGAACGGCCCCATCTTCACGTCGCCGGCGGGCAGAATCAGATTGGCGTTGTTCACCGCCTGCACCACGTCCATGGGGCTGAGGTCGCGGGAGGCCAGCTTGTACGGGTCCACGTGCACCATGATCTGCCGGTACTTGCCGCCAAACGGCCACGGAATCTCCGCGCCTTTGATCACCGCGATCTGGTTGCGTATGGCGAACTGCGCGTAGTCGTGCAACTGCGTCTCAGTGAGTCCCTTGCCACTGACCGCCACCAGACAAACCGGCAGGCTGGATGCGTCGGATTTCAGCACGACAGGCGGCAGCGTCCCCGGCGGGAGTCGCTTCAGGTCCGCCAGAGCGAGGTTGGAGAGCTCGGTGACATCGGCGTCGGCGCTGGTCCCCGGCTGGAAGGCGACCCGGATAATGCTCACGCCGAGCAGGGAATGCGATTCGCTGTGCTCAACGCCCGCGGCCAGAGTGAAGAAACGCTCCAGCGGCGAGGTAATGTTGGTCTCGATATCCTGCGGCGGCATTCCCGAATAGAATGTGGCCACCACCACCTGCGGGATGTTGATGTTGGGAAACAGATCGACGGGCATGCGGGCGATCCCGGTTACGCCGAGCACCGCGATCATCAGGCAAACCACGATGATGAAAAACGGATTCCTGATCGAGAACTTTGCCATGAGTCGTTTGGGTCAGGGCTCTTGCTGCCGCGAATCCTCGTGCCAGGCCAGCGCTTCGACCGAGCGAGTCTTTACCAGCTCGCCGGGCTTCAGGCCGCTGCGATCGCTGATGATTACCCGCTCGCCGGCCTGCAGGCCGCTGGTTACCTCGGCGATATTTGCGGTCTCCGCGCCCAGTTTCACCGGCCGGGTCTCCACCTTGTCGTTCTGGTCGACCACCTCCACGCTCGTCTCGGTCCCGCTGCGATCCACCGCCTGCAGTGGCACCGTCAGCACGCTGCCGCTCTGATTGAGCGTCAGAACCGCCTCCGCGTAGACGCCGGGTACGAGCCGGTAATCGGGATTGGGAACGTCCACTTCCGTGTGCATGGTTCGTGTTTCTCCGGTGACATCCACCGAGAAGCGGATTACTTTTCCCCGGTAGCTGCGGCCCATCGCCGGTACTCGCACTTCCACCGGGTCACCGATGTGCACATAGCGAACATAGGACTCCGGCACGGGAATCACCAGGCGGTATAGATTTTCCTGGGACAGACGCACCAGCGGCGTGGCCTGCGTGGAGGTGGTGCCCGCCTGCATGAGGGCGCCGAGATTGGCGTAGCGCTGGGTGACCACGCCAGCGAACGGCGCGGTGATTTTCGAGTAATCGTACAAGGCCTGGTCGTGAACCAGTTTTGCTCTCGACTCGTCAAGCTGGCTCTGCGCCGCAGCCTGGGTGCCGCGAGCCGCTTCCAGTTGCGAATCGAGGGCCAGTTCCTTGCCCTGCCAGTCGTCCACTTCCTGCTGCGCCACCAGCCCGGGCTGGCCTTTCGCCACGGAGTCGATGCGCTGATACTGCAGCTTGGCCACGTCATGCTGGGCCTTCACGCGAGCCACCTCGTGTTCCGCCCGCGTCAACATGTCTCCGGAGGCGCGGATGGCCGCTTTGTCCTGCTCGAGCTGCGCTTCCAGTTCGGGAATCTCCAGCACGGCCATGAGCTGCCCCGCGCGAACATGGGTCCCATAGTCAACCAGGAGCTGTTTCACGTAGCCGGCTTCCTTGGCGTAAACGTCGATCTCCTGGAAGGGGACCAGCTCGGAGCTGAGTGTAAGATGCTGCGCCATGGGCCGAGTGGTCACCGCTGTAACGCCGACGGTAACCGCGGACTGGCTCTCCGCTGTGTTGGCGGCGACTTCACGCTTTGCGCACGAGCAAAGCAGGGCGGCGGAAGCAACGGCCGGTATGAGCAGTTTATTGGGAAACGTCATCGTTGGAATTACCGGATCTCTCCGATGGCCCGCTGATTCTTCTGTTGCACGCCGGCTGCGATGTTTCATTCCAGAACCAGGCGAACCGCAGCTTATGGACCAGCTCATCCCGCGGCGCGGACCGCGAGATCAGATCGAAGCCGCCCGCCTGAATGACTTCCTGCCACAGATAGGGGTCGGTAACGCGCGAGGCCAGCAGCAGGCATGCGCTGGAGTTCACCGAACGCAGACGGTCGAACGCGGCGCGCCAATCGTCCGCGGCATCACAGTCGTAGACCACCAGCGGGAATGAACCGTCCTGCACTTTCGGAATGATCTCCTCCAGCGTCGATGCCACGCGGACGGACCACCCGCAGCCGGTGGCCAACACGCTCAGACGAGAATAGTAATCGAAGTCCGCGGTGATCACAAGCAGCCGAATCCGAGGCTCTTTGTCTTTATGTGGCGGGCTGCCTCCGCTGCGCCGATGTCCTGGTAACCGGCTGAGATTGAACATGCTTCAGCAGCCCACAACCTCAAACCTACGCGCCGGGCGGCGTTTCGGGAATACCGCCGCGACTGGAATTTCGCCGGAAACACCGGGGAGTGTACTCTGAATGCAGTATGGCCGTCCGCGTCCTGATAGCCGATGATCATCCCCTCATTCGCAGCGGATTGCGCGCCCTGCTGGAGCGTGAAGGCGAGTTTCAGGTGGTTGGCGAAGCTGCCAGCGGTTACGAAGCTGTGGAGCTGGCCTCCGTTCACAAACCCGACGTCGTCCTGCTGGATGTGGGCATGCCCCGCCTCAGCGGAATCGACGCCGCGCAGCATATTTCCGGGAAGACGCCGGGCACGCGCATCGTCATGGTCAGCATGCATTCAGACGAGGGCTACGTCCTGCGCGCGCTGAAGGCGGGAGCGCTGGGGTACCTGCTCAAGGCGTCCCCGGAAGCCGACGTGCTTGCCGCCGTGCGGGCCGTCGCCGCCGGGCACGCCTGGTTCAGCCCGGCGATCGCGAAGATTCTTGTGGAGGAATACGTCGTCGAGGCGCGCCGCCGCGGCGTGGAGGACAGCTACGACCTGCTCAGCCTTCGCGAGAAAGAAATCCTGCAGCTTCTGGTGTCCGGCAAGAGCAATCGTGAGATCGCCGACATGCTCCACGTGAGCCCGTCAACCGTGGAGACCCACCGCAACAATGTCTTCCAGAAACTCCACGTGCACAGCCTCCCGGAACTGATTCTTTACGCCGTGCGCAAGGGGCTGATCTTCTGAACTTCGGACTGTGTCGCGGGTAGCGGAAGCTCGAACCATACGATGGTGCCGCGTCCGCGCTCCGAATCGACGTGCAGATTCCCGCCCAGACGCACCACTCGTTCCTCCATCCCGAGGATGCCGAGGCCGGTCTCCGCGCCCGGATCGAAGCCTCTGCCGTCGTCCTGCACCGAGACGCGCAGGCGGTCGGCCAACTGGCTGACGAAGATCCGGGCCTGGCGCGCGCCGGAGTGCCGCGAGGCGTTGCGAACGGCTTCCTGAACCACGCGAAAAACGCAGGTCCGATGCTCCTCCGGAAGATCGTCCGGGCATTCCACGGCGGCCACTTCCACCTGCAGGGCGGCGGTGCGCGATACCTCGCGCGCCAGCCAGCGCAGGGCGGGGATCAGGCCCAGATCGTCCAGCATGGTCGGCCGCAGCAGGAGCGAGAGATTGCGCACCATGCTCACGTTGCGGGAGGTCATGTCTTCCACGAACTGCACCTGCCGGAGCGCCTCGTCCATGTTGTTGCCCTGAATCGCCGAACGCAGATTGCCCAGAGCCAGCATGATGGCCGACAGAATCTGCCCAATCTCATCGTGCAGTTCGCGGGAGATCCGCCGCCGCTCGCTTTCCTGCGCGGACACCAGCTCGGCGGAGAGCCTGGCCAGTTCTTCGCGCGCCTTCAGCACCTCGCGGAAGCGAAACTGGGCCTCGTTCTCCAGACGAAAAAGACGCCACAGGCTGACCCCGGCCAGAACGATGCCGGCGGCCACCGTCAGCAGCAGCAGCGCAAGCAGCTTGAGACGGAACGACGCAAACAGCTCGCTCACGTCGGCGCTGCTTGTTTCCAGTTGCTGCTGGCTCATCTGCTCAATGCGGTCGGCCAGGCCGACGGCCATCATCCGGCGCGGCAGAACCTGTTCCTGAATGAGGGCGTAGCCGCGCTGATGGCGTTCCTCCGCCGTCCAGTCGAGGGCGACGGACACCGCGCCCAGATAATCCGCCAGTTCCTGGTTGAGCTGCGCGAAGGCCTGCTTCTCGGGCGGCCGCAGCAGCCGGCGATAATCATTCATCCGCTGTTCGATGTCGCTGCGCGTCTCCAGAAACCTCGTCTTGTCGCCCGCCGCCGCCGTTTCGCTGGTGTCGAGCAGGAAGTCGCGAATCCACGTGCCGGAAAGAAAGATACTCGAGCGCAGCCTCTCCAGCGTTCGGTCGCGCTCCACGAAGTCCTGGCGGATTTGCTCCTGCCGGATTTCGATCTGATAGAGAAACGAGATCGCACTCAGGCCGAGCAGGCCCAGCAGCAACAGCAGGCCGCCGAACCCGACCCAGAGCAGCGTCCTCGTCTGCCGATGGGAAGAGCCCTGGCGCGAACTCAGCGCAAAGGCCGCGAGCCCAAGGCGCCATGCAGAACCCGAACTCGACGGACGGCGGCGAGGGTCGCGGTCCGTCTTGCGCGGATCATTCAATAACGTTCCGTCGGATGACACAGCCCGTCGTCCTGACCCAGCATCTTCTCCAGCTTATCGATGGAAAAGCCTGGCGACTGGCAAAAACTTATCAGTTCGGCCTCGCGAGCGACAATCGCGGCTACGGTATCCCTCAGCCGGTCCGCAATCCCCGTGGGGACGATATGTACCCCGTGACGATCTCCGTGCAGGAGATCTCCGGGAGCGATGCGTTGACCGCCAATCTCCACCGGCTCGCCGAAGTCGATCACATGCGCGTAACTGTGGGAGACGCTCACGCCGCCCACGAAACACGGAAACCGCAGCTTCTCGAGGGGGCCGACGTCGCGCACGCTGCCGTTGCTGACATACGCGACGCAGCCGAGGCTGCGGGAGATCTGGGCATGAATTTCGCCGAACAGCGCGCCCGTTCCGGGAATTCGGTCCACGTCGTCCATGACGATGATCTTCGGCGATGGCAGCGAAGCAACATAGCGCCACCAATCCGCTCTGTTGTAATAACACAGATTGGCGATGGGTGGCGCACTGGTGCGGACTCGTCCGGTTACCGCGTAGCCGGCGACCGGCGGCAGGGCAGGAAAGAGGCAGCGTGCCACATTGTGAATGTAACCTTCGTTGCGCATGCGCAATCGGAAGGTCTCGATTGCGTTGGATACCGTACAGGTATCGGTCTGCCTGAGAAAATCGAGAATCTCCGTCCGAACCTCGGTGGTTGCACTCATGAATGCAACAGCAGTATAGCTGCCGAAGCGAGCGCTCGGAATACGGCAGCCAGGGGATTTTCGGCGGCGCGGCGCTGTAACTTCGGCGACCGGCGCAGCGCGTTACCAGCGGTCCGGGGTGGAACGGATCGCTGAGGCAATTCGGTTACGGACACCGAATTTGCCGTGTCGGAAAGCGTTGCGCGGGAGTTTCGGCGCCCGTCACCGAAGTGTCTGCCCACCTGGTTCCACCCCCGACTACTGGGGAATCGCCGCCGGGTCGGCGCCTTTTTCCGATTCCTCCACCATATGTTCCGCCAGCAGATCCCAGCTTACGAAATGGCCATTGCCCGCCGGCTGGCCGGTCTCCGGCGAGTAGCATTCGTTCATGCCGCCGGTTGTGCGGAAATCGTTCACCAGCAGCGACACGGTGTCTTTGGCAATGGCTTGGGCCTCGTTCGGGTAGCCGTATTTCATCAGTCCGTGCATGATCATGTAGCTGGAAACCACCCACACCGGCCCGCGCCAGTAGCCGTGGGCGCCGTCGTAGAGCGGCTCATCGGCGGCAAGCGTGCGAATCCCATGCGGTCCGCGAAATTCAGCCGGGTTCAGCAGATGGTCGCGGATGGTGCGATGCGCCTGCTCGGCGCTGGCGATTCCCGCCCACAGCGGCACGAAGCTGGTCCATTCGCGCACGCGGATGAGCTTGCCGGTCTGCGCGTCGATGTTGAGGAACATCCCGTCCGCTTCGGACCACATCTTCTCGCGCACCAGCGCGCGCAGACCGTCCGCCTTTTGCCGATAAGCGGCGGCATCGTCGCCCTTGTCGAGCTTCTTCGCTATTGCCGCGAGCGCCAGATACTCGCGATAGACGTAGCACTGGAGATCGACGCCTTCGGTAACGTCCGCTGGATTGTCTGAAACCACGGGGCTGTTGTCGATGCCGCTCTCGACGCCGTTGTACCAGCGGAAAAGGCCGTCGGTCGAGCGCCGCGTCTCTTCCCAGAAACGCAGCGTATGCGTGAGCTTGACGTAATTCGTCTCCCGCGAGCCGCCGTTCTCCCGAAGCAGCCACGTGAAGTCGCCCATGGTGAGCGATGCGCGCAGGGCGGCCTGAGCGAGAAACGGCTTGCACATTTCCGGCAGCGCCCAGATTCCCTCGGGCGCGATCTCGCGCGGGGTGTAGCCGAGCCGGCTGGCGTTTTCGTCCACGTACTCGAGAAACGATTCCACGGAGCTTGCCACCGGCTTGCCCACGCCGTCGTAGCTGAGAGCGACGCCCATAAAGTACATGTCCCAGTCAAAGAGGTGCGTGAAAGGTCCCGCGGGGATCAGATACTCGTGCTTCACCGCCCCGCTCGGCGGCCGGACGATGAACTGCTTCACGCCCGATTTCTTCATGTATTCGGAAAGCTCCGCCGAGCTCTGCCCCGGGGCCAACACCGCGCTGGCGCAGATCGCCGCAACGAATCGGCTCTTCATGGAGTCTTACCGCGCGATCCGCAGCATCACCACGCCGTGCGCGGCGACTTCCGTCGTGTACTGGTCGCGAAATGCGCCCATGTTGGCGTGGTGCCAGAGGTCGCGGATCTTGTGCTTACCGGTGAGCCCCAGAACCGGCCATTCCACCGACATTTCCGCCATCACGTCGCCTCGATTGAACAGCGCCACCGCCAGGTCGCCGTTATCGAGCTGCCTCGCCCACACTTGCGCCACGCCCGTCCTGGAAATCATTCGTCCCTGCTGTCCCAGCGAGTCCTGATCCACGGCGATCACTTCCTTGTTGGTCAGAATGTCGCGCGTCGTGTCGTCCATGCTGCGCAGATCGTTGCCGGCCAGCAGCGGCGCGGCCAGCATGGCCCACAGGCTCATGTGCGTTTCATATTCGATCCGGTTCATGCCGCCGTTGCCGATTTCCAGCATGTCCGGATCGTTCCAGTGTCCCGGCCCGGAGTACTGCTCGTGTCCGATCTGCTTGTCGAATCCGATGGTGGACATGCTCTTCCAGTTGTCCTCGATATCTCCGGTTGTCCGCCACAGATTGCCGCCCACGGATGCGCCCCACTTCCAGACGTCCTGCAATCCGTACTGGCACAGGCTGAAAACGATCGGCCGTCCGGTGGCCTTCAGGGCGTCGTTCATCTTTTTGTAGACGGCCGGCATCTCCTCGGGCTTGTAGACTTTGTCCGCGCTGCACCAGTCGTATTTCAGATAGTCGATGCCCCACGCCGCCCATGTCTTCGCGTCCTGCGCCTCGTGCTGATAGCTGCCCTCGAAGCCGGCGCAGGTCTTTGGCCCGGGCGATGAGTAGATGCCGATCTTCAGTCCCTTGCCGTGGACGTAATCGGCCAGCGCCTTCATGTCCGGAAACTTGCTGTTGGCTTGAATGTTTCCCTGGGCGTCTCGCTCGCCCTCCCACGTGTCGTCGATGTTGACGTACACATAGCCGGCGTCTTTCATGCCGCTGGAGACCATGGCGTCGGCGATTTCGCGGACCGTCTTGTCGTCCACTTTTTCGGCGAACTTGTTCCAGCTGTTCCAGCCCATGGGCGGAGTGGGCGCAAGATCGGCGGCGGCGAGAAGCGAAGGCAGAAGGAGAATCGGGAGGAGATAGAGTCTGTGCATACCATTCCCGAGTGTATGCGAAATCGCGGTACGCTTCGAACATTCGACGGGGCTTCGCAGGGCCATGTCGGGGGCTGCTATAATTTGACTAGTCGAACCGACTAGTCGTATATGCGTTCCATCGCCGCTTCCGAAGCCAAAACTCACCTCCCCAGGCTTCTCGATGATGTCGAGCGTGGAGAAACTCTGATCATCACCCGCCATGGGCGGGCCATCGCGAGGATTGTGCCTGAATCGGAGCAGCGCCGGGAAGAAATCAGCCGTGCCATCCGGAGCATTCGTGAGCTGCGAAAACGCACCGGACACATCACGGTGGAAGAACTGCTCTCCGCGCGAGACGAAGGCCGTAAGTACTGATGGCCTTTGTGCTCGACACATCGGTAACGGCGTGCTGGGCGTTCGTTGATGAGGACCACCCGGCCGCGACTCTGGCGTTCGAGAAGCTGCAAAATGAAGAAGCCCTTGTGCCGGCCTTGTGGTGGTTTGAGATCCGAAACAGTCTGATCGTCCAGGAGCGCAGGAAGCGAATCAACGAAGCCGATGCCGCCCGATTTCTGCGCGATCTGGCGGGGTTTCCGATTCGGACCGACCACTCTCCGGACGAACACACAATTCTCAGGCTGGCCCGGAGTCACCGGCTTTCGGTCTATGACGCCGCATACCTCGAACTGGCGCTACGCGGAGGGCTTCCGCTCGCGACTCTCGATGCCGATCTTGCCGGCGCCGCCCGCGCCGAGTCTGTGCCGGTTCTGCGTGGGATTTCCTAGTTCTCTACCCGCTCCCCCGCGGGCTTCTCGGCTCTTTCCGGCTTCTCGGGTTTCTCGTTCGCGGCTTTCTCGTCCTCGGGACCGGCTTTCCGCACGGTCACGGTGCCGCGGTCGGTGGCGATGCGGACTTCCGGACCGTTGCCCACCACGCCCGTGATCGACCCGGCATTGCCGTTGTCGCTCTCATGAGCTTCCAGCGGCGCGCCGAACTCGTTGCGCAGTTCGCCGCGATCCGTGCTGGCTTTCAGGTCGAACTTCGCCTGCGGCGGCAGGGCCAGATCCACGTCGCCGCTGCGCACCCGCACTTCCATCTTGGGCACGCCGGTCTTCGCCGGCCGCAGCTCGATGTCGCCCCGATCCACGTCGAGATCCAGCCCCTGAGTAAAGCCGGTCAGTTGAATATCGCGCGCCTGGGCGCTCACACGGATAGGGCCAACTATATCGTTGCCGGTGAAATCGCTGCCCGACAGGCGCACCTGCCCGGGAATCTTCACCGCGTCGAACTCGACGTTCTGGCCTTCGAACTTCACCGTCTGCGCGAGATTGCGAAGATCCACTTCGCCCGACCAGGTGCCCGTGGCGGTGACCGCTCCGCCGATATTGTCCAGCTCCAGATCGTCGCCTCGCGATGCCCGCAGCTCCGCTTTCCCTTTCACGCCGACGGCGCGCACGATGTCGCTGCGGTCCAGTTGCACGCGCACGTCGCCGCCGATATCCTGCAGCCGGACGCCCGCATTGTCGCTGGTAATGTCCACGCCGCCATTGACGCCGTTGATATCGAAATCGCCATACAGGCCGTGGCCTTCGATGGTGGCGCCCTTCGGCACCACGATCTCCAGGTCCTCGCTCACGCGCAGCCGGCCGTTGGCCTTGTCCTGATTGGTGCGCACGATGATCTGCCCGCCATTCGACAACACCTCGAGCGGCGTCTGCCGGTTGGCGTCGTCGGCTTCCTTCTGCGACAGAGACTTCACGGACTTGTGTCCATCCACTCTGACCGCCGCCGTATCGTCCGCGCCGGTTACCCGCACATTGCCGCGGAAAGCCTCAATCACCACGCGCGGCGTCTTGCCGGCGCTGGCCGTCGTCTCCGGCAGCGTGTATTCGTAGTTCTCGCCCATGTCGGCGACAATGCCGCGCCACGGGCCGCCGCTCCACCAGCTATGACGGTGCACCGCCCACGCGGTGGAACCGATGATGCAAATGAAAACGATCAGCACCCACTCACCGCCGGAGATGCCATTTGTCGACAGCGGCCTTCCGCCCGCTGCCTGCACCACTACTTCCAGCAGCCGCAGCACGCCCCAGCCGATCAGCAGGAACGGCCACCATGTGGCCAGCAGGTCCCAGATCTGAATCTGCGGCGCCAGCGTGCGCATCAGGAACAACACGCCGATGGCGATCAGAATCAGCGGGCCGATCACCGAACCCCGTCTCATGATGCGCCTCCACCCGGGTAGTGCGCGTCCTCGCTCGCGTCGGGCCGCACCGCCCGTTCCAGCAGTTTCAACAGGCCAAACACGATGATCAGAACCGGCCACGTGCGCCAGAAGGGAAACGGACCGAAGTGATCCACCGCCAGCAGCGTGCCCAGCGTGATCAGCAGAATCGGCCCCCGCACGGCCTGCACCAGCGTCGCGTTCTGATAGCTCATTTGTGCTCCTCCGCTTCTCCCTCGGCGGGACGGGCTGGAACCAAACGCTCGTACAGGAGATAGGCGCCCAGCGCAATCAGCAGCAGCGGCCAGTAGCGCACGACGTCGCGGATACGCAGCAGGTCCATGGTGTTCAGCAGGAACAGCACGCCGACCGCAATCAGCAGAATCGGTCCGGCCGGAAACCCGTGCCTGCGCCGCAGGGGCACCAGCCCGGAGAACTCGTCCACGGTGTAGCCGTATAGCCGCTTCTTCGCCGTGTGATAGGCCTCGAAGGCCATGTACAGAATCCACGCCGGAATCATGAACCCGAACAGCGGCTCGAATCCCTCCGCGGCGCCGGAGCTCAGGATGCTGATAATCATCCCGAACACCACCACGTGGATCAGTCCCTTCACGTACTGGCTGTTGTAAATAGCTCCCACGCCGGGAATCAGACCCAGGATGAACGCCAGCCCGGGAGAGGGCGCGCCGTCGGGAAGCGGCGGAGGAGGAGCGGGCGCGGTGTACGGCGACCACTCATGCGCCTGACCGGCTGCGCTCGAGGGCGGTGGAGGAGCAGCCGGCCCAGGCGCTGCCGCCGTGGCCGGCTGGGCGGGAACGTGTTCGGCGCAGTACAACGTCCCCTGCGCCGTGTTCTGACAAGCCGGGCAAAGCGGCTTCCCGCAGGCGCGGCAATATCCCGTCGCTTCCGTTTCGGTATGAGTTGCGCAGTTCATTTTCGTTCACCACGCTCCGCCGGGCCGACAGGGCCCGCGGCTCCTTTCGTCTGACTCCGGCCGGTGTTCGCCCGGGCTGGCGGCGGGGCGGTATCCTGTTCGCTCCACTCCTTCAGCCGAGCCTGGAACTGAATCACCAGCTTCAGGTTTTCGTAATACTTCACGGTCTTGTCCCAGGCGCGGTAGGCGCGGTCGTCCACGGCCATCCAGATCTTCACCGGATCCAGATCGGAGGGCTTCAGTTGTCGTGGCTCGATTCCGGCGAAGCGCGCCAGCATGGAGAAAGAAAGCACCGTCATGGCCATGCCCATCGCGTAGCGCGGCTGCAGAATCGGCTCCAGCCAGCGCTTTCGCCACCACGGCCGCTTGCCCGCGGCGTTGTTGCCGGGGACGATATGAAGAATCCGCGTCAGCAGCTCGGCGGGCGGCTCCACCACGGCGGCGCGTTCCACAAGGCCCAGCGCGCTGCGAACATCCGCGGCCAGCGCTGCGCACAACGCGCAGGATTGCTGGTGCAGTTCCAGCTCCGCGCGCCGTTCCGCGTCCAGCGTGCCGTCGAGATAATCGCACAGAAGGATTTCGAAATCGGCGCAGTTCATATGGCCACCTTCTGTCTCTTCAGCACTCGTGCCAGTTCCGCGCGCCCGCGATTCAGCCGCGACTTCACGGTCCCCTCGGGCACGTTCAAAATCTGAGCGATCTCGCGATATTCCATCTCTTCCAGATCGCGAAGAATCACCGTTTCCCGCAGTTCCGGCGACAGCCGCCGCAGCGCGCCCTGCAGAACCTCGCTGGCTTCACGGCCGGCCAGCACGCTGTCGGCATGGCCCAGCGCCACGGTTTTCTCTTCCAGCGTGGCCAGTTGCTCTTCAATGGAATCGGTAGCGCGCTCGGCGCGGGTGCGGCGATAGTTGTCGATCAGCAGGTTGCGCGTGAGCCGCGTCAGCCATACCACGAAGGAGCCTTCTCCCGAACGGAAGCTGCGCAGGTTTCGAAACACCCGGAGAAACACTTCCTGGGAAAGATCCTGCGACTCGGAATCCCGGCTGGTGAAGCGGTAGCAGATGGAATAGACCCGGCGCGTATGCAGACGCACCAGGTCTTCCCAGGCGGTCTCGTCGCCGCCGAGGCATCGATCCACCAACAGCGCGTCCGCGTCCACGGCGTCAGGCCCCTTCCGGGCGGTTGCACAGGGGGGCGCCCAGGTCCACCTCGCCTGGGGTACCGCGAGTTGTGCAATGGTCGCCATGGGAGCTTTGTTCCTCGGCGGAAGCTCCGCGCGACCGGGGCGTCTGTCCATCCCACCGGCTCCGCGTTATCGCTACCAGCGATTTCCGCTTCCAACCAATAGAACGAGGAACTATCATAAGAAGTTCGCTGAAAACAACTTTACCTGTTCCAGGACATCCCATTCTATACAGTGCGTGGGTCCCGCAGAATGGCCAATCGGTGAGCGCCACACCACGCCGGGCCAGTGGCATCCGGCTACCGGCGGCACCGGGCGGGATCGCGGCCGGGAGGCCATCATAAAACCGGGCAAAGATCGCAGTCGCAGGCTTCTGATGGCGCTGGCCATCGTTGTCCTGCTCGCCGCCATTGCTATCTGGCGTTTGCGCAGCGGGGCTTTTCACTGGGCCGAATTCGCCCGCGCTTTCCGTGGCCTGGATGCGTTCTGGCTGACGCTTTCCATTGTGCTGATCATGGCGACCTATTACGGCCGGGCGCTCCGCTGGGAGGTGATGCTGCGGCCTGTCAAGCCGGGAGCGAGCATCACCCGGATCTTGTCGGCAACCATAATCGGGTTCACTGCAATCGTTCTGCTGGGGCGGGCCGGGGAGTTGGTTCGCCCGTACCTGATATCCACCAAAGAGCGGGTGCCATTCACGTCCCAGGTCGCTGCCTGGGTTCTGGAGAGGATCTATGACCTGCTCATGGTGCTGGCCATCTTCGGCTTCGCCCTGGCCCGGGTTCCGTGGGCGAAACTGCCGCTGCGGCATGGACTTGCGCTGCTGTTTCAAACCGGCGGCTGGGTGGTGGGCGTGGTGGCCGCCATCTGCATTGTCCTGCTCATTGCGTTCGGTCGCTACTCACATGTCGCCCGACGGCTGGTGGCCTGGGGGATCCGGATTCTGCCCGAGCGGCTGCATCATCGTGTCACACGCCTGTCTGATGCCTTTCTGGATGGTATGCAGTCGACATCTAAAACTACGTACATAGTACTCATCTGCGTTTATACTGTGCTGGAGTGGGCGCTGATCCTTGGGTGCTACTACTGCATGTTCCGGGCGTTTCCGGCAACCGCGCGCTTCAACCTGGCGGAAGTGTCTATTTTCCTTGGGGTTGTGGCGTTTGGGAGCATTCTCCAGATCCCCGGCGTAGGAGGTGGCGTTCAGGTTGCGGCGGTGCTTGCCCTCACTGAGATCTTCGGCTTGTCCGTTGAACCTGCCACCGGGATGGCACTGTTGATCTGGGCGGTCAGCTTCCTGACCGTTGTTCCGTTCGGGCTGGGGCTTGCCGTTCACGAAGGGGTACACTGGGGCCGGTTCCGGCATCTGCCCGAAGAGGCACAGCTATGATCTGTCCTTTCTGTGGTTTCCGGGAGGATCGGGTAATCGATTCGCGGGAGAGCCGCGAAGGCGACGTGATTCGCCGCCGGCGTCAGTGCCTCAGTTGTGAGCGACGTTTCACTACCTATGAGCGAACCGACGAGATCCCCTACATGGTGGTCAAGAAGGACGGGCGCCGCGAGAAGTTCGACCGGCAGAAAGTACTTTCCGGGCTACTAAAAGCCTGTGAAAAACGTCCTGTTAGTATGGCGAAGCTCGCCGAGATCGTTGACGAGGTTGAGGCAAAACTCATTGACAGTGCGGAGCGCGAGCTTTCTACTACACAAATAGGAGAAATCCTGATGGCGCGATTAGCGACACTCGACAAGATCGCCTATGTCCGGTTCGCTTCAGTCTATCGCGACTTCCAGGACGTTGAGACGTTTTTCAATGAGTTGCGCAGCCTGGTGCACCAGAAGAAGCCCTGACCGGCAGCCGGATCGTTGTGGTGTTTATCCGCATCTAAACATCGGGGCGCGGGATAGGGAGGCGGGTGTGCCGGGAAAGCACCACGTGCTGGTGGATGTGGCGCAGTCCGATGTAACGCAAACACTTCGGAAACATCTTCTAAATAGGCACTTAACTTTGTTGGCCTGCGGTGGTATAATCAACGGGACCGGCCGTCGGCATAGGGACTTACAAGCGAGAGAGGCAGTGTGCCTCCAAAACAACAACATACAACCGACAGCGGACGGCAAAGCGGCTTCTTTCCCCCGTCAGGTGAGGTAGCGTTCAGTGGATCAATTCGAGGATCACTTTTTAGCGGAGAACCATGAAGGGCTGACCATGCCCTTCGACGAGGAAGGTCACTTCTTCCACGCCGAAGAAGCCCCCGAAGGCGAGGAGTTTGCGGCCCAGCCTCAGGAAGAGTCCATTTACACGGACGACCCGGTACGCGTGTATCTGCGCGAAATGGGCGCCGTACCGCTGCTGACCCGCGAAGGTGAAGTCAATCTGGCCCGCCGCATGGAGCGCGGCAAGCTGCGCATGCAGAAGGCCATCAGCCGTTCGGCCCTGGTGCAGCGTATGATCCTCGAGATCGCCGAAGCGGTGGTGCGGCGCGGCGAGGACATCGAGGATCACGTGGATCTGGGAGACGTGGAGGAAGGCAGTCCCGCCCAGGCCAAGCGCCAGATCGAAGTGCGCGAGATGTTCGCCAGCCTGCTGGCGCTGCACAAAAAGCAACTGCAGCTCACCGACAAGATGAACGCGGTGGCGCTGAGCAACAAGAAGATTCGCCGCCGCTGGCAGGGCAAGGTGATGCGCTCCTCGGTGGAGATGTCGCAGACCATCCGGCGCATTCCGTGGCAGCTTCCCAGGTGGCGGGTTTTCGCCCGCGAAATCGAGCACGTGGCCGAGGAGATGTCGCACCTCGAAGCCGAGATGCGCAAGCTGGAGGTGCGACCCACGCAGGCGGCACAGGCCAGAATTAAGGAACTCAGGAAGGAAATCCGCAAGCGCGAAGCGGCCGCCAATGCCACTCTCGCCGCGCTGCGGCACAGCCTCGCGGTGATCCGTCACGGCGAAGCCGAAGCCGAGCGCGCCAAGAAGGACCTGGTGGAAGCCAACCTTCGCCTGGTTGTTTCGGTGGCCAAGAAGTACGTCAACCGCGGGCTGCACCTGCTGGATCTGATCCAGGAGGGCAACATCGGCCTGATGCGCGCGGCCGACAAGTTCGAGTACCGCCGCGGCTACAAGTTTTCGACCTACGCCACGTGGTGGATCCGCCAGGCGATCACGCGCGCCATTGCCGACCAGTCGCGCACCATCCGCATTCCCGTGCACATGAACGAGAGCATGAACAAGTTCCTGCGCGCCACGCGCGAGCTGGAAAAGGAACTGGGACGTGCTCCGACCAACGAAGAGATCGGCCGGCGCATGGACATTCCAGTGGAGAAGGTCCAGAAGCTGAAGACCATCTCGCGCGACCCGGTGTCGCTGGAAACGCCTGTGGGCCGCGACGGCGAATCAGCGCTCGGCGATCTGATCGAGGACCGCTGGGTGGGGTCGCCGGTGGACACGGTGATCGATTCCAACGTGCGCGACGAGACGGCGAACATCCTGAAGACGCTTTCTCCGAAGGAGGAGAAAGTGATCCGGCTGCGCTTCGGCATCGGCTGCGAGCGCGAGCACACGCTGGAGGAGATCGGCCAGGAGTTCGACGTCACGCGCGAGCGCATTCGACAGATCGAAGCGAAGGCGCTGCGGCAATTGCGGTCGCCCGAGCGCGCCCGGCATTTAAGGGCGCTGCTGGCGGCGAGATAAAGGCGAGTCGAGCCTCCACCATTTCGCGACGATCATTACGTGCTCGAAGGCTGCGCCCATCCTTCAGGCAAACGCCCCTGATCCTCATGTAGAATTGGGCCAGGAAACCACCTTGTGGAGCTGACCCCAACGCGGGCCCCGGCCTCCGCGAGGTTGACAAACAGTGAGTGCCAAAACAGCTCTTGTTGTCGGGCTTGTTCTCGCGGGCATCGCGAGCGGACAGCCCACCCGCACTCTTGCGGGTCGGCTGATAGAAAGCTCAGGCGAGACGCAGAAGCCTGTGGCAGGGGTTTCAGTCGTGCTGTCGGGCTTGGGTCGCAAGGCAATCAGCGACAGCGACGGCAACTTCCATCTTCCGCTTCCCGACATCGTGGGTGACGGCGATGAAGTGACCATTGACGTCCAGACATCAGAACTGGCTGTTTTGGAACCTACCGGTGGCGTGCTCGTTGCGCCCGCCGAAGGGGCGGATGCTCTGCAGACGATTCGGCTACAGAGGAGTGGCTCTCTCGAGTTCCTCTCGGACGCCGAGATGCGCCGCTTCGCCGAGGAGGATGCGCGGGATTCGAATCGCCTGCCGCCCGAATCGGACAAAGAACGTCCCGCGCCACGTCGTTACGCGCAAGATTGGGCTGTGCGGCGTGGTCTGAGCGCAGATCAGCTCCGCGCCGCACTCGACAAATGGGCCGCAGCCCAGACATCCCCGCAAGCCAGCTCCTACGAGCTGAGTCTTGCGGCGTTTTCTCGAGGTGACTTCCGTCCAGCCGTGAATTACGCTCTCGCGGCTGCCCGCGATCAGGCCGCCGGCAACAGGGTGAGCGCATTGCGTCTCGCTGGCGACAGTGCTTTCAACGCTCTTGACTTCGAGGCTTCCGCAAACATGTATCGTGAGGCCCTGGGGCAGGTCGTCAGGAGTCAACGTCCGGCGCGCTGGGCGGACTTGCAAGTTCGTATCGGCAACTCGGAAGCGGAGCAGAGTTTCCATTGTGAAGAGGCAGCCGTAGCCGTGCACGCCGAAGATGCTAGGCGGGCGTACGCGCTCGCCCTTGAGGTCTACAAGCGCGAGACCGCGCCGCTGGCTTGGGCCACTGCAGAGAACAACATGGGCGTGGCGCTCCTTGAACTTTCAAAGCAAGCCGATGGGAAACGGGCGGTGACGTTGTTGGAGCAAGCAGTTGGCGCGATTGGCAGCACACTTGAGGTGCGAACGCGTGAGACTTCGCCCCAGGACTGGGCGGAATCGCAGAACAACCTGGCCGCAGTTTACCTCGATCTCTCGGTGAGGAGTGAGGCATTGGTGCAGCATCTCGTCTATGAGGAGCAGGCGGAAGCTGCGTATCGCAACGCGCTGCAGGTCTACACCGCGGATCGATCACCCGAGCTCTGGGCAACGGCACAGAACGACCTTGGCCTCGTGTTGTTCGGCAAGGGCTTCCGGGGCGAAGGCAGCGAGGCTGTCGCGAATCTGGAGCGGGCGGTGGCCGCGTACCGAAGCGCTCTTGGCGTGCTCAGTCCGAATCGGCTTCCGGATATGTGGGCGACTGCCCAAAGCAACATCGGCTTCGCGTTGACCGAAATCGCGAAGCGCACCGGAGGAGAACGGGCCATCTCCTATCTCCAGAGTGCGGTGGCGGCCCACCGCGATGCTCTCTCGGTAAGAACCCGCGAACATCAGCCGCATGAATGGGCAGAAACGCAAGGAGGGCTAGTCGATGCCCTTGTTCAACTGGCCTCCCTGTCAATGTCTGGTCAGGGAAGCGGTGCAAACACTTATCTTGAGGAGGCTTTGGCGGCCTTTCGCAGCGCGCTGCCGCTAATCTCGCGAGAGAGCCGACCGCAGCAGTGGGCACTGGGACAAATCTGGTTGGGTCTCATCCTGAGCGGCCTGGGAGACCAAAGGCAGGGGGCGTCTGCTCCGGACGACCTTCGGGACGGGGTAACCGCGCTTGGCGACGGGCTGAACGTCCTGAGTCGCGAAGAATATCCGCACGACTGGGCCGTTGCGCAGTACGTACTCGGAAACGCGCTGCGCGAGCTCGCCGAAAAAGGCGGAGGACCACGCGCCCCCGAGTATCTGGCGCGATCAGCGGACGCGAATCGTTCGGCACTCCAGTTCTATACTAGGGAGCAAACTCCCGAGCCCTGGGCAAAGACCGAGAACAACCTGGGCGCTGCGCTGGCCGAACTGGCGCAGCATCGCGAGAGAGCAGAGGCCGTCAAGCTCGACAAAGAAGCACTGACCGCTTTTCAAAGCGCGCTGCAGGTCAGAAGCGAGCAGAGTTCACCGTCCGAGTGGTTTGACACGATGGTGAACATCGCTCTCACGTATGAGGCCATAGGCGACCGGGCGAACGCGCTGTCCGCTTACAAGTCTCTGCTCCGGCACGACCCCGGGAACCCGGATCTTCGCGCGAAGATCGAAGCACTAACGCGAGCCCGGTAGACCGCCGATTTCCAGAAGCGGCACAGTCTGGCCGTGATCCGTCACGGGGAAGCGGAAGCCGAGCGCGCCAAGAAAGACCTGGTGGAGGCCAATCTTCGCCTGGTTGTTTCCGTCGCCAAGAAGTACGTCAATCGCGGGCTGCACCTGCTGGATCTGATCCAGGAGGGCAACATCGGCCTGATGCGCGCGGCCGACAAGTTCGAGTACCGCCGCGGCTACAAGTTTTCGACCTACGCCACGTGGTGGATTCGCCAGGCCATCACGCGCGCCATCGCCGACCAGTCGCGCACCATTCGCATCCCGGTGCACATGAACGAGAGCATGAACAAGTTCCTGCGCGCCACGCGCGAGCTGGAGAAGGAACTGGGCCGCGCTCCCACCAACGAAGAGATCGGCCGGCGCATGGACATTCCGGTGGAGAAGGTCCAGAAGCTGAAGACGATCTCCCGCGACCCGGTTTCTCTGGAGACGCCGGTGGGCCGCGACGGCGAATCCGCGCTGGGCGATCTGATTGAGGACCGCTGGGTGGGGTCGCCGGTGGACACGGTGAGCGATTCCAACGTGCGCGACGAGACCGCGAACATCCTGAAGACGCTTTCTCCGAAAGAGGAGAAGGTGATCCGGCTGCGCTTCGGCATCGGCTGCGAGCGCGAGCACACGCTGGAGGAGATCGGCCAGGAGTTCGACGTCACGCGCGAGCGCATCCGCCAGATCGAGGCGAAGGCGCTAAGGCAGTTGCGGTCGCCGGAGCGGGCGCGGCATCTAAGGGCGCTGCTGGCGGCGCGGTAGTCTTAGTCCCGAAAGAACCCGACCTCGAATTCCGCTCCCGGAGTCACGCCGGTGATCTTCTCTGAGCAAGTGATTTCCAGCGTGTCGTCCCCATGGCCCCCGCGTCCGGTTTCAAGGTTGCACGGCTGGATTCTAAACGCATCTCTGCCGGCGATTCGGCAACGCTCGAAGATGAGATCCTGTTCCGGTTCGCCGATCGCTTCACCCTTTATCCTGAAATCCTCTTTGATCGGAATAGGAAGAGCAACCCTGAGATTGATCGTTCCAGGGTTTAGCGCCGCTCCGGTCGCCTCAGCGAACACCTGAGGGTGTCGAGTCATTCGCCGCGGGGAGTCTTTGCATCCCTCCTTGACCCGTCCCCGGATCAACACTCCATCACCTCCATATGGAACGAGCTTAAGTGACACTGATCTCTTTCCCGCCGCTCTATGCCCGATGAATCGCCCTTACCGCCAGTTGAGGCTCGTAAGCAATGATCTTCAGCAGGGCGGCCGCGGGTCCGGTTGGACGACGCCGGTCCTGCTCCCAGTTCTGCAGGGTTTTCACGCTGACGCCGATCAGGCCCGCGAACTCTAACTGCGAGAGGCGGGTTCGCTCGCGGATGGCTCGTATTCCCGAGGCCCTGGCGACGAACCGTCGCGACGGCTTTCGGCTGCCGCGGAGAATGGCTCCGCCCTCGCGCACGCTTTCCAGCAGTTCTTCAAACATTCCCGCTTTCATCCAGGAACTCCTCCCTGACCACGTCTGCAAGCCGCGCCACCTGCTTTGGGGTCAGATCTGCCGACGCATTCTTCGCGTATGCGTACAGCAACAGAATCACGTCCTTCCGGACGGCCCAGTAGTAAATGATTCGGGCTCCGCCCCGCTTGCCGCGTGAACCAACGCCACCCGAATCTTACGGATTCCGCCGCCGCTCCTGATGAGGGCCCCGAGACCGGGATGTGCCGCCAGCCTGGACTGAAACGCCGCGTATTCCTCATCGCTCAGCAGAGCCGTGATCTGCCTCGTGAAGATCGAAGTCTCGATCAGTTCCACGCACTTCGATCATCCGCCACTGGCGGATAGCCGTCAAAGGATCATTGTTGCCCCGCCACCACCTTCGCCAACTCCCTGAGTTGCTCCGGCTTCAGCGAGTCCACTTCGGGCAGCACCACGTCCACATCGAGACCATAGCCGTCCAGCGAGCGGTTGTCGCCGTAGATGTTGCTGGTCCCCAGCGCAATGCTGTATTCCAGTCCGGTGTGCGGAAGAATCGAATAGCCGGGCTGTATGAACTGCGACATGCCGAATGTGTTGCTGCCCACGATCAGCGTTGCGGGGAGGGAAGCGAGCATTTCGAGCATCAGCTCGCAATCCGAAGCGCAGCCGGAATTCACCACGGCTAGTATTCGCAGATTGCCCGGCTTCGGTTGGAAGCGATGTTGCAGGTATGTCCATCGTGGCGGCGTGGTTTCAACGGTGCGGGGACAGCCCGGCGGATATGGGTGAGCTATGCCGTCCAGCCAGTCCTGTGAGCTGTAGCCAAGACCCGAGTTCCAACTGAGAGCAGGATAAAGGCAGGAGGACACGATGCTCTTTCCAATTTGGTCGAACGAGACCATCTGATTTTGGTCGATCCAGCCGCGCAGGGCATGCAGACCGTAGCCCACGATGCCGCCTCCGTTGCCGCGCAGGTCCACGATGAGCACTCGGTCGTCCGGACGCCGTCGGGGCCAGCCGGCTCGGGAGGCGTGCTCGTAGTACGGCGGTTCAAAAGTCGGCAGGCGCGCGTATACAATCCCTTCTCCGAGGCGTTGCATGCGCACCTGATCGCGCCGGAACAACTCATCCAGCAGAGCCGACCACAAGACATCGCGCGGCGGCTCGCCAGCGGGCTGCAGAGGAATCCACGCATCGCCACAATGAACTGCATCCGGCGTTCCCGTGGACGATGGCATTGACAGGTACGCGGTACCGGCAAATTCGGCCGCCCCGGTTCTCCACAGCTTCGCCGTACGCACGCGCTGGCCGGGGTCGCTTGCGTCGATCGGAAACACACGGCCGCCAGCGCGAAACTCCGTGCATGCCCCTCGTGGGACTTTCGCCAGCACAGACGTCTGCGAAGGCACCACGGTCGACAACCGGGCGAGCGGAATCTGCGTGTGATTGTCGCGCTGGAAGGCGATCAGCGCATCGACGGGCGAAAAAGCCTCGTCGAAGGAGATTTCCGCCGCACCGCGGGCAGCAAGATGTCTGCGCCAGCGCGCGAACCAGTCGTCCCAGTTCCAGCCGCGCGCCGAGGCCGTGTCCCAGCCACCGTAAGCGCGCTGCATCACCGGCTCGAGCACGTCGAGGTCGGCTAACAGGAGATCCGCGCGAACGTGCCGGGGCCCGAGCCAGCGCATGATCGGCGGCCTCTTCCACGTGGAGGGCGTCAGCAGCGAATGAGAAGTCCACGGCGGTTCGAAGGGATGTTCTTTCAGGAAGGCGCCATCGCGAACCACCAGGCCCAGGCGCTTCATATGCTCGTCCTCGGCCTGAATCTCGGCCGCGGTGACCGTCATGCGCGCGGGCGAGGGACGATGCGCGACAATCTCCAGACGCACGAAGATCGCGAGGATCAGCAGTGCCGGCACGAGCAATGCGACCGCTGCGGTCCACAGGGCCACTCGCTGGAGAAGTCTGCGCCTCGGTTTGATCAGTTCAGCATAGCGCGGCTGACTCGCGGAGTGGCGGATGAACCCGCGCATCGATGCGCTATACTTTGTTCCCAGCGGCAGGAGAACCATAATGGGTGTGCAGGCGGAAATGGGCGCCCCCGTGCCAGCGGCGCCGGATGTCCTTTGGAAGAACGGCCATTTCGGCCAGACCTCGCGGCGCGACAAATGGTGGGCCTCGCCTGCGCTGGTGTTTCTCGGCTTCGCCACGTTTCTGGTCTACGCCAACTGGGCGGCCTTTCAGAACGGCTATTACACTTATGGCCCGTACCTTTCGCCGTTCTATTCGCCGGAAATCTTCGGTTCTTCGCCCCACGCCCTGTTCGGTCCGAAGCCATCCTGGTATCCGGGTTTTCTCCCGTTCTCGCCGGCGCTTCTCATCCTCTGGATCCCGGGCTTGTTCCGGCTGACCTGCTACTACTATCGCGGAGCGTATTACAAGGCTTTCTGGGCCGATCCTCCAGCGTGCGCGGTCGGCGAGCCCCGCAAGACATATCTTGGCGAGCGCCGTCTCCCGCTAATTCTCCAGAATTTCCATCGATATTTCCTGCGTTTGTCCTACCCGATCTGGGGTTTTCTGGTTTACGACGCCGTTCGCTCCTATTGGTTCAATCATCATTTCGGGATTGGCGTGGGCTCGCTGGTGCTGACCGTCAACGTGATTCTGCTCGCCTGCTATATCTTCGGTTGCCACGCCTTTCGGCATCTCGCGGGCGGAGGGCTGGATCGCATCTCCGAACATCCGGTTCGCTTTCGCCTCTACAACTGCGTGACCTGCCTCAACGGCAACCACATGAAATGGGCGTGGGCCAGCCTGTTTTCAGTGGGCTTCGCCGACGTTTATGTTCGCCTCTGCGCGATGGGCATCTGGACCGACTGGAGAATCCTGTAGTGGCCGACTACCAGCAGCACGCGTACGACGTTCTGGTGATCGGTGCGGGTGGTGCGGGCCTGCGGGCGGCGATTGAGGCGGCGGCCTCCGGCTTGAAAGTCGGGGTGGTTTGCAAATCGCTGCTCGGCAAAGCCCACACGGTGATGGCGGAAGGCGGAATCGCCGCGGCGCTGGCCAACGTGGACGACCGCGACGACTGGCGCGTCCACTTCACCGACACCATGCGCGGCGGCCAGTATCTCAACCAGTGGCGCATGGCCGAGCTGCACGCGAAGGAAGCCCCGGCGCGCGTGCGCGAGCTGGAAGCCTGGGGCGCCGTCTTCGACCGCACCAAAGACGGGCGGATTCTCCAGCGGAATTTCGGCGGCCACCGCTATCCGCGTCTCGCGCACGTTGGCGATCGTACGGGCCTCGAGATGATCCGCACGCTTCAGGATCACGGTATCCACGGCGGCATGGACGTGCACATGGAGTGCACGGTGCTCACGCTGCTGCTGGATTCCGGCCGCATCGCCGGCGCCTTCGGCTACGACCGCGAGCGCGGCCACTTCATCGTCTGGTCCGCGAAAGCCGTGGTGATCGCCACCGGGGGCATCGGCCGCGCGTACGCAGTGACCAGCAACAGTTGGGAATATACCGGCGATGGCCACGCGCTGGCCTGGCGCGCCGGCGCCGAGCTGATGGACATGGAATTCGTGCAGTTCCATCCGACGGGCATGGTGTGGCCGGTGAGCGTTCGCGGAATTCTGGTGACCGAAGGAGTTCGCGGGGAAGGCGGCGTGCTGCGCAACAAAGAGGGCCGCCGCTTCATGTTCGACGATATTCCCGAACTGTACCGGAACCAGACCGCCGACAACGAAGACGAAGGCTGGCGCTACACGCAGGGCGACAAGTCGGCCCGCCGGCCGCCGGAGCTGCTGACTCGCGATCACGTCGCGCGCTGCATCAACCGCGAAGTGAAGGCCGGTCGCGGCAGCCCGCATGGCGGCGTCTTTCTGGACATCGCGTGGATTCGCGAGCGGTTGCCCAAAGCCGAGGAGCACATCAAGCGGAAGCTGCCGAGCATGTACCACCAGTTCAAACAGCTCGCCGATATCGACATCACGAAGGAACCGATGGAAGTGGGACCCACCACACACTACATGATGGGCGGAGTGCGCGTGGACGGCGACACGCAGATGTCCACCGTGCCAGGGCTCTTTGCCGCCGGCGAGGCAGCAGCCGGACTTCACGGCGCGAACCGGCTGGGCGGCAATTCGCTTTCGGATCTGCTGGTGTTCGGAAAGCGCGCCGGGCAGTTCGCCGCGGAGTTCGCGCGAGGGAGTGGCGAGCCGAGCGTGAATGACGCCCAGGTTCAGGCGAGCGCCGCAGCCGCGCTGGACGTGTTCGAGCGGGGCGCTTCGAATGGCGCCGCGAATCCTTATGAGATCCAGCAGGAATTGCAGGAGTGTATGCAGCGTCTGGTGGGGATCGTGCGCACCGAAAACGAGATGCAGGAGGCGCTGGACGTAATCGCGCGTCTTCGCCGCGAGGCGTCGCACGTGGGCGTGGCCGGGAACCGGCAGTACAACAACGGCTGGCATACGGCGATGGATCTGGCGAACCTGCTGGATGTTTCCGAAGCGATTACTCGCGCGGCGATTCTGCGGCGGGAAAGCCGCGGCGCGCAGTTTCGCGAGGATTTCCCCGATAAAGACCCGGAGTGGGGCAAGTGCAATATCGTGATCCGTCGCGACGTCGACGGCGAAATGACGGTGGACAGGCGTCCTGTTCCGGCCGTCCCGCCGGAATTACAGGCAATTATCGAGGAGATGAAGTGATGGCGCAACAGGCCATGTTTCGTATCTGGCGCGGCGACGCGGGTGGAGGACGGTTCGAGGATTACACGACGCCGGTCGATGAGGGCATGGTGGTGCTCGACGCCGTGCATCGGATTCAGGCGCAGCAGGCTCCCGACCTCGCCGTGCGCTGGAACTGCAAGGCCGGGAAGTGCGGCTCGTGCTCGGCCGAGATCAACGGTATGCCCAAACTGATGTGCATGACCAGGCTGAGCAGCCTGAACCTCGATATACCGGTCATTCTCGAACCGATGCACACGTTCCCCTCGATTCGCGATCTGGTGACCGATGTTTCGTGGAACTTCCGCGCCAAGAAAACAATTCGTCCATTCCGGCCGCGCCTGCCCGACGCGCCGGATGGAACGTGGCGCATGCGACAGGCCGACGTCGATCGCGTGCAGGAGTTTCGCAAGTGCATCGAGTGCTTCCTTTGCCAGGATGTGTGCCACGTGCTGCGGGAGCATCACAAGCAGGACGAGTTCATTGGACCGCGCCTGCTGGTGCACGCCGCCGCGCTGGAGATGCATCCCCTGGACACCGAGGACCGCGTGAAGGATCTGAAACAGAAACACAGCATCGGCTACTGCAACATCACGACGTGTTGCCGGAAGGTCTGTCCGGAGTCGATCACCATTACCGAGAACGCCATCATCCCGCTCAAGGAGCGCGTGGTGGACGAGTATTTCGATCCGCTGAAAAAGCTGCTACACATACTGTAGTAAGACCGTAGTCAGGAGGACGCCATGTTTGCGCGAAAGCCCATTCACAAGGAAAGCGTGCCGGGTGCGCTGGCCAAGGCGGAGCGCTATCGGCTGCTGCACGAGCCGGGCGAAGCGGTGAGCATCTGTCACGACATACTGGATGTCGATCCGGACAACCGGGCGGCGCTGGTGACCCTCGTCCTCGCCCTGACCGACGAGATCCCCGAGGACCGTCGCGCTTTTGCGGAGGCGCTGGAGGTGGCGAAGCGGCTGCCGAGCGAATACGACCGCGCGTACTATGCGGGCATCTGCTGGGAACGCCGCGCCAAGAGCAAACATCGCCGCGGAGGCCATGGCGTACAGTCGCATGTGTACGAATGGCTGGTCCATGCGCTGCATCTGTTTGAAGAAGCCGAGCGCTTTCAGGCGCCGGGAAACGACGATGCGGTGCTGCGGTGGAATGCCTGCGTCCGCTATCTGGAGCGGCACAAGGAACTCGGCCCGCACCCGGAAGAGGTGGCGGAGCCAATCAGCTCGGAATAAAGGCGCATCCATTCATGACGTGGGGCTCCCTATAGCATCCCCGCGGGATAGTGCGATAGAATCCGAATATCCGAATAAATCGCGATGTGCCGCGTCACGCGTTTGCTTCGAATCGGCCCGTGTGTACTTGCTTTCGCCGGGTTTCTGGTCGGCGATGAAACACCAGGGCCGTCCACGACCTACTCCCTCGCTGGATTGGCCACAAATTCGATAACGGGTGCGCCAATTGTGCGCGCGCTTGTGCAAGCGCAATGCTACGGTTCACGGCATCCGGCGATGGAAGATATTCTGACCGACGCGAGCGGCGCATTTCACTTCACAGGTCTGCCAGCGGGCTCTTGTACGCTGTCGGCAAAGAGACCTGGATTTGAGGATGGAGCGCCGGCAGAGAGCGGACCAATCACCATTGGCCCGTCGCGCGACAATCTGCGAATCCCCATGAAGCCGGTTACGGTCATCGCGGGGAAAGTGGTGGATAGAAATGGCGATCCGCTGGAGGGTGTGTTGGTACAGGCCGTGCGTTCGCAGATTGTGGACGGACGCCGGGAACCGGAAATCTACGCATGGTCTACAACCGACGACAGAGGCCGGTTTCGTCTCGGGAATCTCTGGAAGGGGCCGTATTACGTGCGCGCCGTTGGCAGGAGCGGCGGAACGCGATATTTGCTCGGTACCGAACTGCCGCATGCAGGCGGGGCGCAATCATTTTCGCCTGTCTACTATCCGAACTCGCCAGATCTGGACTCCGCCACCGCGCTCCCGTCCAGCCCCGGAGAGGAGTTACACGCCGATCTGACGATCGCCATCGAGCCCGGCTACCGCATTCGCGGTACCATCGGCGGCTTTCTGCCGAACCAGCCAGCCGATGTTGAGCTGTTGCGCGGCAGAGACGACTTCGCAACAGGTCGTGTTGTGGTGAACGCAGCAACCGCCCAGTTCGAGATTCACGACGTCACCGCTGGCTCCTATATGCTGCGCATTACGCAGTCCAGCGGCGAAACACGAAAACGCGCCATCCTGCCGCTGAACGTCGCCGGCGACGTCGTCGGGCTCAGGCCCGAACTGATTCCCGGTGTCGATGTGGTGTTTCAGTTCCACGGTGGCGGAAATGACCAGGCTTCCGGTGGCGGAGACGATGACGAAGAGGGCGCCCTCGTTGCGCCATCCGGTCACCGAGTTCGCATGCCGTCGTCGGGCAACGTGCAACTTCGCGACGAAGACAGCCCGAAAAGCGACCCCCTGTTCGGTCGGCCCGATGAAGAGGGTTTGGTGCGTGTCAGCGGTGTCCTGCCCGGCCGGTATTCGATAAGCGTGACCCCTTTTCGCGGATACGTATCTTCGATTGCCTGCGGACCGCGCGACTTGACGGAAACGGAGGAAATTGAGGTGACGGCTGGCGGCGCTCCAATGCCTGTCGAGGTCACGCTCCAATCCGATGGCGGCTCCGTCGAGGGTACCGTGACTACGGGAGGGAAGCCCGCTTCCGGCGCGTCCGTGATTCTGGCGTCGGTTTCGTACCCGCACGACATGGCAGGTCCCATCCCCACTGATCAGGAGGGGAAATTCCGTTTCGAGCAGGTCGCACCGGGGGCCTGGAATGCGTCGGCGTGGCGCGGCGAGGAAGAGGTGGAGTACAGGAATCCGTCCGCGCTCCAGGCGCTCGGCATTCAGTCCGTAAGTGTAGCGGTGCGGGCGAAAGAAAAACAGACCATTGAAATCGTGCTGCCGGAGGACCGGAAATGAAGGCTCGGTGTCTCCTCGGCCTGCTCGCTCTGGCCGCCGCGTTCCAGCCGGCCGTAGGGCAGGACGCGGCGCAACCAAAATCCTGGCGCGTGGCCGGCAAGGTAGTGAACTCCGTGACAAACGAGCCAGTGCCTCGTGTGCGCCTGAGCCTGCGTCCCATGGAGCCCCCGGGAGCGCCGATCTTCGCGATATCGGATGAAGCGGGGCGTTTTTTGTTCGGCGCCGTCCCTGAGGGGAAGTTCGAGCTCGCCGCCGAACGCAGCGGCTTCCCGCGACAGGGATTTGGATGGAAGATCCTCGGTGGTGGTTTCGGATCGGCCGGATCGGCGATTATCACCGGCCCCGGTCTGGACATGGAGCGCCTGGTCTTCCGGCTAATACCGCCCAGCGCGATTTCTGGCCGAGTCCTGGACGACCAGGGAGATCCGGTGCAGAATGCCGTGGTGCAGTTGTTCCGCTCTTCCGTGGAGGCCGGTAAACGGCGCGTCAGGTTGCTGACCTTCACCTACACCAACGACGCAGGCGATTACCGGCTCTCGGGGCTGGGCGCGGGTTTGTACTACGTCGCGGCGGCAGGCCAACCGTGGTACAGAGCCGCGAGTGCCGCACAACAATTCCTGCGGATGGTGGGAGCCGGGGCGGACGGGCAAACTACCAGCGCCCTTGGCCGAGCCGCTTACCTTTTGACCTACTATCCCGATACCAGCGATCCGCGCACGGCCTCCGCGGTGTCGCTGAAGCCCGGCCAGGAATTCACGGCCAACATCGAGGTGCGGACCAGCAGCGGCGTAGCGGTGACTGCGACGCTGGGTGGTACGACGAAGCAGACGCGGATGCTCTTAAGCACGTTGTCCATCGACGGCAACCAGGCCATTCTCCAGTGGAGTCAGGGCATCGGACCCAGGGCGGTTTTCAGCGGGGTGACTCCGGGGCGATACCGCATCGTCGCCGCTGTGGAGGGACAAGCGGCGCAGAGCGAGATGAAGGAGATCGACGTCGGAACTTCCGACCTCGATGTGCAGATTGAGCCGGGCGGGACGCCGCGAATCAGCGGCAAGGTGGAACTGGATGGAGGCGACACGGATGCCCTGCGGGGAGGCTTCGTCATGCTTTACGACGCGGGGAAAAATCTGGGCGGCCACGAACCGCTGTCTCCGGACGGATCGTTCAGCGGCACCGTACCGCCGGGACGGTACAGCGTCTCAATTGGTGGAGTGAAGAATCTCACTTTGCGGTCCCTCTCCATTGACGGCGCTGCCGCGCGGGAAGCGGTCGTGGAAATTGAAGCGCCGGTGACGAGGGAAATCATGATCCAGGCCACCCTCAGTTCGGCGCGTGTGCAGGGGCACGTCTTTCGTGGCGACGCCACCGCGTGCGGCGCGATGGTCCTGCTGGTGCCCGCTGCGGAAGCCGGCAATCCTTTCGACTATCAAGCCTTTCAGACCGAGGCCGACGGCAGTTTCGATTTTGTTTCCGTGCGACCGGGAAAATACGTTCTCATTCCAGTCGAGGACGGAACGGAGCTGGAGTATGCCGATCCTGCGGTGCTCGCACCGCTGCGCGCGAAAGGGAAGTCAATTGAGCTGTTCCCACAGGAAACGCTGCACGAAAGGCTCGATCTGCCGGAGCCGCCGGTGGTTGTCAAGGAGAACGCCGGCAGCCACTGACCCCGAGCCCGGTGCGTCGTTGACCGCCTGAATATGATCGCCTACCGCTTCGCCTTCGGCGTCGGCGCCGACATCAGCTTCACAAACATCTCATAGAAGCGAGTTTTGTCCAAATCCATCTGAATCGCGACTGAATTCACATGGATTTTCGGCTTTTCCGCCTCCGTCCACGTGAGGGTGTTTCCGTACCCGGCTCCGTGCCCGATGTCCACGCTCATGTAGCGGCTTTCCTGGTTGGTGATCAGAGACGGGTCCAGCCAGGCGGCCGCCGCAAGTTCGTCCCACATGTAGTCCCCGGCCCGGTTGAAGCGAGCGACGTAGCGCGCCAGCGGCGTTCCCGCCGCCTCGATCCGCTTCACCATCTCCGGCGTGAACCGGGTCTTGATCGAAATATCCACCGGCGTGCAAGTGATCTTTTTCCACGGCGCGCGCAGCGCGATGTACGCGGCTTCGGGATCGAACCAGATGTTGAACTCATGCCGCGGACTGTTGGCGAACTCCGGGTCCGTGGTCTGGGGATTCAGGCTTGCGCCCATGAAAACCAGCTCCTGGGCCAGCGCGGCGAATTGCGGATCGAGCGCGATGGCCAACGCGAGATTGGTCATGGGCCCGCCAGCGTAGATGGTCACCTCGTGCGGATATTTGTGCACCATGCGCACCAGGAAATGCGCGGCGTCTTCGTCCGAGGCGCGAGCGGTGGGCTGCCCCTCCGGCAGCGCCGGCACCACCGATGACTCATGCCACCAGCGCGGATCCCACGCCCCGGAGTACGTGATCTTCCCGTATTGCTCCTGCCACTGGAGCATCTCTTCGCGCGAGTTCACCAGCGGAAACTCCGCGCCGGCCAGCACCGGAATGTCCGTGCGGCCCATGATCTCCAGCAGGCGCAGCGTGTGCGCTACTTCCTCGTCGCGCCACTGATCGCCGCTGACCACGGTGACGCCGAGCACCTCGGTGTCCGGCGACTGGATCAGCAGCGCAACCGTCTGCATATCGCTTCCGCCCGGCCCGGCGCAGTCCTCGTCGATGATAATCTTCCGCCGCGGCGCGCTCCAGACGAGGGCTCCCGCCACCAGCAGCACAAAACAAACGCGCTTCATTTTGGTACAGTGTAACTCACCAGACTGCGGCTGAAATCACCGGTATGAAGGCTACGAGCTTCGAATCAAAACACCAGAATCTGCTTCATCTGCTGCTTGTGGGACTCGCGTTGCTGACCTATTTCAGGGACCGCGTCGATATCGTATGGGCCCTGATACGAAGCCATCCCGACAGGACACTGCTGGAGCATACCGTTTTCGGGGTTGGTGCGCTGCTCCTGCTGGGTTCGGCCATGCTGGAGACCTGGTCCCACGCGCATCCCCGGTTCAGGAGTTCCCACCCATTGCCATGGCCGCGAATTTTGCTGGTCCTTGCCGTCGGTCTCCTGCTGCCATTCTCAGGCCTCATCGTACTGCTTGTGGGTGAGACCATCCTGATTCTCCGCCTGATGCTTCGCGACGCGCAGACCGTCAGCCACCTGGAGGTTCGGTACGGCGATGCCGCTGCTGACTGGGGCGCTGCTCTTCGCGCTTCGGCTTCGAAATGGGGACTCGCCGTGAGCGCCACGCTGTTTGCCTGGACGTTGCAGGACCGAGTGGCCGAAATCGGCGCTGCCGCCAGCTTTATCCTCTGGCTGGCGCTGAACCTCCCCGCGTGGGTCAAGTCGGATTCCTGACAGCCCACTCGGCTTCGAACTTCTCGCGGGTCACAAACGATTTCTGCGTGCCCACGGACAGCGTCGAGAGAGCCGCGTACAAGTTCGCGCGCGCGATCGCCTCGCCTTCCGCGCAGCCGCTGGCCAGGAAGAACGCGAAACTGCCAATGAACGCGTCGCCCGCGCCCGTGGTATCCACCGCGTTAACTTTGAACGCAGGCACATGCCGAACGCAATCGGCGCCCGCGCATAAAGCGCCGTTCGCCCCCAGCGTAATGATCAACCGCCGCAGTCCGCCGGCCAGCAGCTTCTCCGCGCAAGCGCGCGCTTCATCCAGGCTCCCCACGGGCATGCCGGTCAGCGCTTCGGCTTCTGTCTCATTGGGGACCACGTAGTCGGCGTTGCCCGCGGCCGTCAGATCCAGAGGCTGGCCCGGCGCGGGGTTGAGTATGGCGCGGATCCCACGCTCGCGCGCGAAGTGCAGCGTGTAATAGACGGTTTCGAGCGGAATCTCCAGTTGCAGCACGATGCAATCCGCGGACCCGAGCAGATCGGCCGCGCGATCGATATCCTCCGGCTTCAGACGGTCGTTCGCGCCTTTGACCACCAGAATCCGATTCTGTCCCGAGCTCTCCACGAAGATGGGCGCCACGCCGCTGGAAACTCCCGGCGTGATCCACACGTGGCTGGCGTCGATATCGAGCGCGCCGAAGTTAGCCACCGTGGCCGGACCGAACAGATCGTCGCCGACGCGCGCCACCATGGAGACTCGCGCTCCGCACAAGCGCGCCGCGACGGCCTGATTCGCGCCTTTTCCTCCAAAGCCAAGGTCGAAGCGTTCCGCGAAAATGGTCTCTCCTGGGCGTGGAAAACGATCCGTGAACGTGGTCAGATCCACGTTGGCGCTTCCGACAACCACGACATGCGGCGTGTCGCTACTCATGGCTCAGATACCTCTCGAAGAAGGCAATGCGCGCGGCGTCGCCGGCCAGCGGCACAGTGCCCGTGTGATCGCCCAGCTCCATAACTTCGCGTTGTTCGCCCACTGCCAGCCAGCGCGGCAGTCCTTTGCCGTTGGGATCGCCGGAAGCCGCGAAATTCGTCCAGTACGACGACATCATGTCCGCGATCTTACGGTCCGCGTCGGTGAATGGCCGGTCCGACCCGTACAGCGTGTCCATGGCGTAGGCAATCTCGGAGCTGTGAAAAGCACCCCAGCGCGCGGCCTGAGAACCGGGCATCGGGTGATCCCACAGGTAGATGAACGTTCTTGTCCGCGCTGCGGCGTCGCGCTTCCGCGCCCACAAGTACATCCCCACCAGCGATTCGTCCGTGGATGCCGCGGTGCGCGACGTGTTCGCTTCGTCATCGCTCCCGGCGGGATAGAGCTTCAGGAACTCGTCGGCTGCGGCTCCGTATTTCCTGGCGGCTTGATGTTGGTAGATGTCGGCGCTGACGCGCGGCCCTGGCCCCATCAGACCGTAGGCGATCTCGCTTGTCGTGCAGCCTGTGAGCACCGTGACGTCGTTCAATTTCCCCCGCAGCAGTGCATCGAGCGGAGAAAGTGGAGCAACATAGCCGTCCACGATGGGAGAAAAGCGCGGCACACCGGGCTGGCCCCAGGGGACGGGTTTCAGCAGCTCCTGCCAGGTCATGGCGCGCAGCTCGCGCAGTGAGGAAACGCCCTTCTGCGACGCGAACTTTACTCCATCGGCCTCTGCCGCTGTCAGATTGTTCGGGGCAATCGCCGGAACGCCCGCGCCGGTTTCCACGCTGGATCCGCCGCTTTGCGCGATGGCGCGCTGATACAGCCCTCTGGCCAATGGCGACGCGAGCAGGTAGTGAACCGAGATCGCGCCCGCCGATTGCCCGGCAATCGTGACCCGCGCCGGATCGCCGCCGAACGCGGCAATGTTCTTGTGCACCCAGCGCAGGGCCGCGATCTGATCGAGCAGCCCGTAGTTCCCGGAAGCGTGATGCGGCGACTCCTTCGTCAGCTCCGGATGCGCCAGAAACCCGAACACGCCCACGCGGTAGTTGAACGTCACCACCACCAGGCCCTTGCGCGCCAGCCCTTCGCCATCATAGATGGGCACCGCCCCCGACCCGCTGGTGAAGCCGCCACCGTAAATATACACGAAAACGGGAAGCTTCCCGTGCGCGGATTTTGCGGGCGTCCAGACATTCAGGTACAGGCAGTCCTCGCTCACCTCGTTGTGCGTCAGGAATTCGTACGTCCACGGTCCGATGCCGGCGCGCCCGGGGAACAGGGTCTGGGCGCAACTGGCGCTGAACTGCTCGGCTCTCTTCACTCCCGTCCACGCGGCCACCGGCTGCGGCTCGCGCCAGCGATCGTCACCCACCGGAGGCGCGGCGAACGGGATGCCCTTGAACACGAGGATCGACTTGTCCTGCCCGGCGACACCGGCGACCAGCCCGCCCTCTACTTTGACCGGCTGTTCAATCGCGGCCAGGAGCGGCAACATCGCCGCGGCTGCCGTGGGCAGACAGAGCCACGCTCGAAGCATAACCAACGACTATATCAGGCGAACGGCAATCGCGATTTCAGCAAAACCAACGCCGTTCCGAATCGTATAAACAGTGTGACCTCCATGCAGCTGTGTGGTGTTCTCACGCTGTCCCTGCTGGGTGTTGGCCTGCAGGCGCAGTCGGCGCAGGTTGGCGTCGATCCGCGTGTTGAGTTAATGAGTGTGATCTTTCGCCTGGCCGGGGCCAGCGAATACTCGCAGGGTAAAATTCCCGCGTATAACGACGCGATTGACCGCCATTTCGCCCCGTTCCGCGAACACGAGGCCGTGCGGATCGCACGCGACCTTCATGATCGCGAGGGTGTCGGCTTTGACGCCGTCATGAGCATGGCCATCCACGTCAAGGATGTCGAATCGCTTGCGGAAACTGTTCCCTTCGATCGAGCAACGTCGCTGGACGCTCGCTGGCGCGGGATCAAAGCGCGCCGTTTCCTCGTGGCGGCGCGGAAGTTCGTTGCGGACTCCGATTTCGCCGGATTTGTGAAATCCGAGCAGCCATTCTACGATTCCGTCGACAAGCGGCTGCGCGCCTGGGTCGCCGCGAATGCCGATCTGACGTGGTTCGACCGCTTCTTCGGCTCGCGCACGCACGCTCCCTTTCATCTGGCGCCTGGGTTGGCCAATGGCGGGGCAAGCTATGGCGTCCATGCCGCGCTGGCGGATGGCGTCGAAGAGATCTACGCGATTCCCGGCGTCTGGAAGGTGGATGCGGAGGGGCTGCCCGTCTTCGAGGCCTCGTGGACCGGGACCGTGGTTCATGAGTTCTCCCATTCGTACGCGAATCCGCTCATCGACGAATTTGCGCCGCAGCTTGACAAATCAGGTGATCGATTATTTGAGGCCGTCAGCGCCGCGATGCGCCGGCAGGCTTACGGGAATGGCCGGACCGTGCTCAAGGAGTCGCTCGTCCGCGCCGTGACTGCGCGGTACATATTGGAGCATCAGGGTCCGGAAGCGGCCGCGCGCGAAGTGAACGAGCAACGCAAGCGCTCTTTCCTGTGGACCGGCGATTTGCTCGCTTTACTCGGCCAGTACGCGCAGGATCGGCAGCGCTACCCGACGCTGGAATCGTTCATGCCGCAGGTGGTCGCGTTCTTTGCCGATACGGCTTCGCGCGTGGATGAGCTGGCGCGAGCTTACGATGCAGGCCGTCCCAAAGTGCTCTCCATGAACATCACGAACGGCGCAACCGACATCGATCCGGCACTCAAAGAGATCGTCGTTCGCTTCGACCGGCCGATGGATCGCGGCCGCTTCGGGATTAACGACGTCGCTGCGGCACCGTCTCCGCCGATGGGCAAGGCCTCGTTCGATGAAAGCGGCCGCGTGTTCACGGTTGCGGTCACGCTCGAGCCGAACAAGGAGTATGGATTCAGCCTGAACTGGCCCGGCGGCGATGTTTTCCAATCGGCCGAAGGCGTTCCCCTGAAGCCTGTCGAAGTGAGGTTCCACACGCGAGCTGCACAATAGCGAGGAACCAACGCCGAGGTGGTCCGTATATAGGTCATGGCATCCCTCTGGCGCGACCTCCTGTTCGGCTTCCGGCTGCTCGGCAAGAACAAGGGCTTCACCCTCACCGCAATCCTTGCGCTGGCGCTGGGTATCGGTCCGAATACCGCCATCTTCAGCGTCATTTACGCCACGCTGTTCGCGCCTATGCCGTATCCGCACGCCGATCAGCTTGTCATGGTGTGGTCGAAGATCCAGGGTCATCACAATGGTGTTGCCGCGGGAGACTACCTCGACTGGGTGCATCAAAACAAGTCGTTCCAGGGATTGTACGCGTGGAGCGGATTCAGCGCCAATCTCGCGGGCGAGGAAGAGCCCGAGCAGGTCCACGGCACCCAGGCTACTCCCGGCTGGCTGGGTACGGAGGTCAGGCCGATGCTCGGCCGCGATTTCCTGCCCGAGGAAGCACAGGTGGGCCGCGACCACGTCGTCATTCTCCGGCACAAGGTCTGGGTCAAGCATTTCGGCGGCGATCACAACATCATCGGCAAGCAGATTCGCATCAACGGCGAGCAGTACACCGTTGTCGGCGTCATGCCGCCTGGACAGCAGGACCGCATGCCCGACGACCTCATCGTCCCGCTGGCCTTCAAGCCCGATCAGATCAATCACGATTTTCACTGGCTGCTTGTGCTCGGCCGTCTGAAGGGTGGAGTGACCGTCGCGCAGGCGCAGGCGGACATGGACGCGGTGACGAAACACATCGGCGAAGTTTATCCGCAGGACAAAGGGTGGGGCGCGTTCGTCGAGCCGTTGCGCAACGATTTTGTTCCGAAGGAGCGAATCGCCAGTCTCTGGCTGATGATGGGCAGCGTCGGCTTCGTCCTGCTCATAGCCTGCGCCAATGTAGCCAATCTGCTGCTGGCGCGCGGGACGGCACGGCAGCGGGAGATCGCGGTGCGCGCTTCCCTGGGCGCGTCGCGTGGACGGCTGTTCAGCCAGTTGCTCACCGAAAGTCTGGCGCTGGCGCTGGCCGGCGGCGCTCTCGGTGTGGGCCTCGGCTGGGGAATTCTGAAAGCCGTGATGCACTACATGCCCGAGAACACATTGCCCTCCGAGGCCGACGTCACGCTCAACATCCCGGTGCTGCTGTTCACGCTGATCGCGACCGTTCTCGCCGGCGTGATTGCGGGCTGCGCTCCGGCGTGGCAGGCGATGCGGCTCGATCTCAACGACACGCTCAAGCAGACCGGACGCGCGCTCAGCTCCGGCCGCCACTGGCTGCGGCGCACGCTCGTCGTCGGCGAGTTCACTCTTGCCCTGACGTTGCTGGCGGGCGCGGGTCTGGCCATCCACAGTTTCTGGATTCTCACGCGCCTCGATCTCGGTGTGCGCACCGATCATGTCCTCACCTTTTTCCTGCCGGTGCCTGACGGGCGCCTCACTCAGCCCGATCAGATCCGCAACTTCTATCGCGAACTACTGGCGCGAGTAGAGGCCGTTCCCGGAGTACAACACGCCATGGCCAGCACCGGCCTTCCGATCGACGGCACCGGCTTTGGCATGCCGTTCAATATCGCCGGAAGACCGTACGCGAATCCTGCGGACCGTCCCGCCGCCGGCTTTCAGATGGTCACGCCGGAGTACTTCGATACATTCGGCATTCGCGTGGTTCGCGGGCGCGCCATCGACGAACACGATCTCTCGGGAGGCGTGCGCGTGGCCATGGTGGACGAGAACTTCGCGAAACGCTACCTGAAAGGACTCGATCCACTGCAGGAGCGCGTGGTGGTGGAAGAGCTGGTCCCCGGCGTGCAGAAGCTGGGTCCGCCACTGGAATGGCAGATTGTCGGTGTGTTTCACAACGTGCAGTACGGCGGCCGCCCCGACGACTGGCCCATCATCTATGTGCCCTTCTGGCAAAGCCCCTGGCCGTCGGCGGCCATCGCGGTGCGGACCGGCGCCGATCCGGAGTCCATGACGAAAAGCATCGCCGCGGCTGTGCATACGGTGGACCCCGAGTTGCCTCTGGCGGAGACCAAAACCATGGACCAGATCGTGAGTGAATCGCATGCCGGCGACCGTTTCGGCACGGTACTCTACGGCAGCTTTGCCGCCGTGGCGCTGCTGCTCGCGGCGGTGGGAATCTACGGCGTGATCGCGTTTCTGGTGGAGCAGCGCACGCATGAAATCGGTCTGCGTATCGCGCTCGGCGCGGGCCGGTCGCAGGTGCTGCGGCTGGTCCTCGGCGAGGGGATGATGCTGGCCGGTTGCGGGCTCGTGCTCGGGCTCGGCGGCGCCTGGCTGGTGGGCCGCGCACTGCAATCGACGCTGTATGGTGTCACCGCTCTCGATTTCGGCGCGTTCAGCGCCGTGGCGGCCGTCCTGCTCGCATCGGCTCTTCTGGCCTGCTTCATCCCCGCGCAGCGCGCCGCCGGCGTCGATCCGATGCTGGCGCTGCGCCAGGAGTGAAAAGGGTCACTTCGCGGCGGGCGCCGATAATGGCGTAATGATCACTCGCTCCACCGGTCGCTTGCCCTCCGCCAGCACGAAGCCGAGCGCAGCCAGCGCCTCCCGGGCCGACGCTGCGTCGTTCATGACGATTTTCAGAGAGGCATTCAGCTTTCCCGCGAAGCCGGAGTCGTTGATGACCGCCCTGCCGAGCGCGGTTTCCAGCGCGCCGGCCAGTTGATCCGAAGTCGCGTTCAGGCACCGCAAGGTTTGCGCCTGCGCGTTGTACAACGCAAAGCCGGTTCCCGAGGCCTGCGCCTGCTGAGCCAAGGCCTTCGGTTTTGCCGTTAGCACGTACACATCCTCCGTTGCCGTCGAGTGCCTGATGTCCACATGCGCGACGGACGCGATGGCCAGTTCGATGGCCTGAGCGAGTCGCCTGGGGTCGGCGCCGGGGGTTTCGAGGGACAGGCTGTATTTGACATCGGGGAGCGTGCCAGTCGATGAAATCCGGCTCTCGGGCATGCCCGTGGCCGTGCCGAGCAACAGCGGTAATGGAGCGTTGGTGATATCGGTGCGGCCCCCGGCCATCAGGATGTGCGTGTCCGATTTCGTGTCGCCGCGTGTCAGGCTGATCTCGAAAAGGGCCCCGGGTTGGTGAAATGCCAGAGCCTGGGTCATCGCCGCGTTGTACATGCCCTCCAGTTCTTTGTCGGCGGGGCCGCCCAGGACGACCGGTTTGCCCTCCGCCAGCGCAGCGAGCTGATCGGGCTTCAACTGCTCCGGCCGAACCGTCGTACTCACCACGCGGCCCTGCGGGTCGATCACCATGGTCGTGGGCCGGGCGTTTACGCCAAAACGGTCGAAAAGCTTGCCTGATCGGTCGATTCCGATCCAGCCGGCGATGGGATGCTTCATCAGGAAAGGCTCGACATAGGCCGGGTCCTCATCGTCCACGGAAATGAACCGCACCTTCGCCGGATCGGACGCGGCGATGAGCGCATTCACCACCGGAATCTCCGCGACGCACGGCGCGCACCACGTGGCCCAGAACTCCAGCACCACTACCTTGCCGCGCAGCGACGGCCAGTCCGCCTTCGTCCCGGCGGGCGCCTGCAGTAGTTGAGTGAAGGAAAGCTCGGGAGCCGGCGTGCCCGGCTTCGGCGCATTGGGATTCAGATCGGGAACCTGCGCCTGGACGAGGGGCAGGGCGAGCACGAAGACCAGGAATTTAAGCATATCGTCCGAAATCCTTTGACGATCCTCCGGCAATTCCGTTGGGCCCGTCCGACCCACTTTATTACACTGAAGGCTCATGCGCTGGAGCACTGTACTGATCCCGACGTTGCGGGAAGATGCGGCGCTGCTGGTGCGCGCAGGCTACCTGCGGCAGGGCTATTTGTTCCTGGGCGTGCGGGCGCTTCAGAAAATCGCCGGCATCGTGCGCGGGGAACTCGCGGCAATCGGCGCCCAGGAAGTGCTGCTCACCGACGCTGTCCGCCTCGCGCGCAATGAACTGCGCAGCTACCGTCAACTGCCGCAGATCTGGTTTCAGATTGCCGGCGGCACGAAGATCGAGGTGTCGTGGTTCGGCGCCGCCGACGAAACCATTCGCGCTGCCTGCGAGCGTGTCCTCGCCCGCTGCGGCCTGGACAATGTCGCCGATTTCACGCTGCCTCTGGCCGGTGGTGAAGACTGCCTCGTCCGCTGCCCGAAGTGCGGTTACGCTTCCGCATTCGAGACGGCCTCCGCGCGGGCATCGCAACCGCTGGCTCCCGACCCGGAGGGCGATCGCGACCCCGAAGCCTTCCCCACGCCCGGCCGCAAGACCATCGCCGACGTCGCTGAATTCACCGGCCTTCCCGCAAGCACGCAGATGAAGAGTCTGGTCCTGGTAGCCGACGATCGGCCGGTGCTGGCGCTTGTCCGCGGCGATCATCAACTCAGCGAGGCGAAGTTCGCCTGCGCGGTGGGCGCCGATTCCATGCGGCCGGCGCGGCCGGAGGAGATTCAGGAATGGTTCGGCGCCGGCGCCGGCTCGCTCGGTCCGGTGGGCGTGAAGAACCTGCGCGTCATTGCCGATGAAGCCCTGCGCGGCCGCCGCAACATGATCGCCGGAGCGAATCGCGACGATTATCACCTTCGCCACGTGACGCCCGGCGAGGATTTCCAGCCCGAGTACTTCGAAATTCGCCTGGTCGCGCCCGGCGACGCCTGCCTGAGTTGCGGCGCGGCGATCGCGTTTGAACCCGCTCTCGCGCTCGGCCATTTCCGCCGGTCGGGTTGCCGCGGCCTCCACGTCACCAACGAATCCAGCCAGGAGGTCCCGCTTCCCATGGGCTCCGCCACCTTTGATCCGGAGCGCGTTCTGCGCGCCGCCGCGGAAGTCTTCCGCGACAACGACGGCCTTGCGCTGCCCCGCTCCATCGCCCCCTTCGATGTGATCGTGACACCCGTCAACATTCGCGACGCCGCCCAGCGCGAGGCCGCCGAATCGCTGGAGGCGGAATCCCGCCGCGCCGGCCTCGACGCGCTCTTTGACGACCGTGACGAGCGCCCCGGCGTCAAATTCAAGGATGCCGACCTCATTGGCGTGCCCTGGCGCATTACCGTTGGAAAGAAGCTGGCGCAAGGCATGGTCGAGGTCGTCGAACGCCGAACAAAGGCTGTGCACGAAGTGGCCCCCGCCGAGGCCCTGTCATTCGTGAAGGCGCAACTGCAATGACCATCGACTGGAAACAGGTTCGCGCCGAATTCCCCAGCCTCGCCGGCCGGACATTCCTCGATACCGCCACCTTCGGCCAGGTGCCGCGTCGCACGGTGGAAGCGGTTGCCGGCCATTTCGCCCGGCGCGATGCCACGGCGTGCCGGGATTTCCTGAGCTGGTTCGATGACGCCGAACGCACGCGCGCCGCCGTGGCTCAACTCATTCACGCCACCGCCGACGATATCGCGTTCGTCCCGAACGCGTGCACTGCCCTGGCCACCCTGATGAGCGGGATCGACTGGAAGCCGGGCGATCGCGTCATCACGCTGGAGCACGAGTTCCCCAACAATCTGTACGCCCCCACGGCGGTTGAAGCACGTGGCGCTGAGTTCATCGAAACGACGTGGGATCGCTTCGAGGAAACGCTCGACGAGCGCTCGCGCCTGGTCCTCCTGAGCACGGTGAACTATTCAACCGGCTTCCGCCCTCCGCTCGAAACTCTCGGTCCAGTGCTCCGCGAGCGCGGTATTCCGCTCTACGTGGACGGCACACAAAGCGTCGGCGCGCTGCAATTCGACGTGCGCACCGTGAAGCCCGCCATGCTCGCCGTCCACGGCTACAAATGGCTGCTGTGTCCTAACGGCTGCGGCTTTGCCTATGTGCGGCCGGATGTGCGCGAGTGGCTGCCGGCAAACGTGATTGGCTGGCGCAGTCACCACGACTGGCGCAACGTGGACAACTTGCATCACGGCCGCCCCCAGCCGTCCTCGCGCGCTGAAAAATACGAGGGTGGCATGCTGGCCATGCCGCTGATTTGTGCGCTGGATGCCTCGGTCCGGCTGCAACTCGAACTCGGCCCTTCCAATATCGAGCAACGGGTGATGGAGTTGACTGCGCGGTTACGCGAGATCCTGCTGTCCGCCGGCGCCGCCGTCCCCGATTATGGCTCACAGATCGTGACGGCCTGTTTCCCAGGCGCGGACGCCTCGGTTCTCCAGCGGCGTCTGGAGGCGCGCAACGTCCATGTTTCCGCGCGGCACGGGGCTCTGCGGGTCTCCGCGCACTTCTACAATGATGAAGAGGATCTCGCTCGTTTTCAGGAGACCTTGGGCGAGTCACTTCTCCGGTAACCATGGGCGCGTCGTCAGCATCATTATTGGGTACCGCAAAGCCCGCTGTTTACAAATACTTACAAAGGATCTTGATGAGGCAGTCCCAACCCCGCCAACTCTACCTGACTATCGTGCTCGGACTGCTTCTGGTCCCCGTCGCAGTGCTTGCGCAGCAATCGACGCCCGCCGCGTCAGCGAAACCCGCAGATCCGCCCGCCGCCACATCCGCCGCACCCGACCCACCATCCGCTATCGCTCCCGGCACTCCGGCATGCCCAACTACAGTGCCGGACACAACCGCTCAAGGACAGAGCACCTCGCGGTCAACGTCGGGCGGCACTCCCACCGCCGGGGCTGCCGGCGGCCTCAAAGACCCTTGCGCCCAGGAGAGCAGGAAGCAGAAGGCCGAAGAGGAAGTGAAAGAGGAGGAGAAGCAGCGGGTGGTGGGTGTGGTTCCTGCCTTCAACGTTACGTATCGCCACGACGCCGTTCCTCTCTCTCCAGGGCAGAAAATGAGTCTCGCCCTCCACTCTGCGTTCGATCCGTTTGCCTTTGCCTCGGCGTTTGCCGAGTCGGGCTATCACGAGGCCGACAACGACTTGAAAGGCTTTTCCTGGGGCTTCAAGGGCTATATGCAGCGAACCGGCGTAGCATATTTGGACACGTTCGGCGGTGACATGCTCAACAACGGCATTTTCCCCATCATCTTTCGCCAGGATCCCCGCTACTTCCGGCTGGGCTACGGTTCAAAGAAACACCGCATCCTCCACTCCCTGGAGTCGAATTTCATCGCAAAGAACGACTACAACGGTAAGTGGGGACCGAACTATGGCAACCTGCTGGGGAACTTCGCAGCCGGCGAACTTTCCAATCTCTACTACCCCCACGGCAACACCGGCGTTGGGCTTGCGGCCACCGACACCGTAATTCAAATCGCTGAAGGCGCGGGCGGTTCAATCTTCGAGGAGTTCTGGCCCGACATCGCGCGCAAATTATTGCACAAAGATCCCACACACGGCCTGGATGCCCAGGCTCAGGCGCAGTACGACACGGAGAAGCAAGCGAAGCTAAACCAAAAGGCGGAGCGGAAGCAGGAAAAGAATCGGGATCGGAACCAGAACCAGAACAAAAATCAAAATCCGACTCCGAACCAATAGCAAAATCCGAGTTCAAACCCAAATCCGAACCAGACCCAGGCCGGGCGCTCCAGGTTTTGGGGGCCTGGGATACCCCGCTGACTCGCTGGCGCGCCAACTCCGCTGGCTCCGCCCTTCTCCCGACTTACAGATCACCCAAACGGACGCCGGCGGGCATCGCTTCGACTTTTCCGAGTGCCTTGGGAACGCCGTCGCGGCCTCCATCGGGAACCTGTTCTATCCACAGTCGCGGATGATCGGCGACGTCTGGCAGCGCGCCTACACGCAGGTCGCCACCGACGCGTTTTCCCAGGAACTGAAGGAATTCTGGCCGGACATCAGGCGGCACCTCAAGCACCACGATAATGGTGTCAGTGTTGCGGACTCGAACAGCCAGCATTGACGACCTGCCGGTCCTCCTGCATCATCGCCGAGCCATGTTCCGGGAGATGGGCTTCACGGATGCGACCCTTCTGGATGAAGTCAGTTCCACCGCTGAAGCATACTTCCGGACGGCCCTCGCCGACGCCTCGTATCGCGCCTGGCTCATGGAGAACGAAGACGGCGTGGTTGTGGGCGGCGGCGGTTTGCTGATCGCCGCGTGGCCGGGTTTCCCCGGCGAGCGGCAATCGCGCCGCGCGTGGATTCTGAACATGTACACGGAACCGGCGTACCGGCGGCAGGGCATCGCGCGGCGTCTCGTGGAAACGATGATCGAGTGGTGCCGGGCGGAGGGTTTCAGGGCGGTGGGGCTGCACGCCAGTCAGCAAGGCCGCCCCCTGTACGAATCGCTCGGCTTCCGTCCGACCAACGAAATGCGGCTCCGCTTCTGATTCGGTTTTTCATCAGACCCGGGTTTCTGTAAGTCGCTGATAACACAAGGGGGCCGCTCGCGCGAAAACTCGGAAATGAGGTGTACGTCACCGAATTTGGATCACCCGCCGGCCCTCGATCCGGTATTTCCCCGACGCCACCAGCGCGATCGCCTCGCTGTAGATGCGATGCTCCTCCCGCAGAATCCGCGCCGACAGCGAGTCCACTGTGTCGTCGTCCACCACCGGTACCGCTGCCTGCAGAAGGATCGGTCCGGCGTCGAGGTCCTCGTCCACGAAGTGCACCGTGCAGCCGCTCACCTTCACCCCATGCCGCAGCGCCTGCTCCTGCGCGTCGAGCCCCGGAAAAGAAGGCAGCAGGGCGGGATGAATGTTCAGCACGCGCATGGGGAATTCGCGAATGAAGCACGGGCTGAGCAACCGCATATACCCGGCCAGGCACACCAGATCCACTTCATAGGCCTTCAGCTCAGCCACCAGCCGCATGTCGTACTCTTCCCGCGGCACGCCCTTCGAGGGAATGCACACGGCGGGAAAACCGTGTGCCCGCGCTTTCTCCAGCCCCCGCGCTTCCGGCCGGTTCGAGATCACCACCGCGATCCGCACCGGGAGCTTCCCCGCCGCGACGTTGAACGCGATGGCCTCGAAATTCGAGCCGCGGCCGGAAAGCAGGATGCCGAGCCGGGTCATTTCCAGTTCACGCGCGCCCGCGGCGATTCCACCACGGCGCCGATCTCGTAGTATTTCTCGTCCAGGCGATCGAGAATGTCGGCGGCTTTCGAGAGCCCGCGCTTCGAGACGACCAGAATCATGCCAATCCCCAGATTGAACGTGCGCCGAAAGTCGGCCGCTGGTACATTGCCGATCTCGCGAATGAGCTCGAAGATCGGGGGCACCCGCCAGCTCCGCGAGCGCACCTCGGCCGCCAGGCCCTTCGGCAAAATCCGCGGTGTGTTCCCCGTAATTCCGCCGCCCGTGATGTGCGCCGCGCCTTTGAGCAAACCCGCTTCGCGCAGCGCTCGAATCGGGCGCAGATAGCTGGCGTGCACGCGCAGCAGCTCATCGGCGATGGTCGCGCTGGAATCGTATGGCAGCGGCTGGTCCGGCTTGTAGCCGGCTACCCCGAAAAGCAGTTTGCGCGCCAGCGAATAGCCGTTGGTGTGTAGTCCATTCGACGGAAGTCCCAGCAGCACGTCGCCCGCGTTGATCGCCGCGCCGGTAAGCATGTTTCGCCGCTCGACAACTCCGACGATGAAGCCGGCGAGGTCGTATTCGCCCGCCGCATACAAACCGGGCATTTCCGCCGTTTCGCCGCCAATCAGCGCACACCCGTTGCGGCGGCAGCCGCGCGCCACCCCGGCGATCACCTGACTCGCGACTTCGGCCTGCAGGCGCCCCACTGCAAAGTAATCGAGAAAAAACAGAGGCTCCGCGCCCTGCACGGCAATATCGTTCACGCAGTGATTCACCAGGTCCTCGCCCACCGTGTCGTGCCGGCCGGTCAGAAACGCGACCTTCAGCTTGGTGCCCACGCCGTCGGCTGAGCTGATCAACACCGGCTGTTTGTAGCCGGAAAGCTGAAACCCCGCGCCGAACGAACCGATATCGGTGAGCACGCCCTGCGTGAACGTGCTGCGCGCGTGTTTGCGAATGAGCGCCACCGCGCGGTCGGCCTCATCGATATTCACGCCCGCCTGTTTGTAGCTGATTTGCTTCCTTGATGCCATCCCGGGAGTTGCGGCCGAGCGGCCGCGCGAAAACCAAGTCCCACTATACCGGCTGCCAGCCGCCAGTGCCATCCTGGCATCGTCTGCGGTACACTTCCTCACATGCTCATGCGACTGATTGCCCTGGCCATGCTCCTCTCCGCGCTGCTTGCCGCGCAGACGCAGTCCTCGGCTCCCACACTCCACATTCCCGCCGGCGCGCAGTCCGGTCCCGGGTTTAATGTGGACACCGCGACACGCGCCTGGCTGGCCACCATGCCCCCCGAACAGAAGACGCGCTCCGATAGTTATTTCGAGGGCGGCTACTGGCTCATCCTCTGGGATTTCCTCTACGGCGCGGCCATCGCTATTGTTCTGCTGGCCACGCGCTGGTCCGCGCGCATGCGCGATCTGGCCGAGCGCATCACTCGCTTTCGGCCTCTGCAGACATTCCTTTACTGGACCCAATACTCGATCGCGGTTTTCGTTCTCGGCTTTCCGCTCACCGTCTATGAGGGCTTCCTGCGCGAGCACCAGTACGGACTTTCCAACCAGAACTTCGGCTCCTGGATGGGCGATCAGGGGAAGTCGCTGGCCGTCGGCATCATTCTGGGCGGACTGCTGGTGATGATGCTGTTCGGCATCGTGCGGCGCCTGCCGCGGACGTGGCACATCTGGGGCGCCGTTGCCGCCATCGTCTTCCTGGCATTCGTGCAACTGATCTGGCCTGTGTACATCGCCCCGCTGTTCAACAAATACACGCTGTTGCAGGATGCGCGCATCCGCGATCCCATCCTGCGCCTCGCCCGTCAAAATGGAATTCCCGCCAAAAATGTCTGGGAGGTTGACGCATCGCGCCAGAGCAAGCGCGTCAGCGCCAACGTCAGCGGATTTCTCGGAACCGAGCGCATCACGCTGAACGACAACCTGCTGAACCGCTGTTCGCCGCAGGCGATTCAGGCGGTGATGGGGCACGAGATGGGGCACTACGTGTTGAATCACGTCTACAAGGGCCTGGCATGGGCCGTCATCATCGTCGTGCTCGCGTTTGCCTTCCTGCGCTGGGCGCTGTTGTGGTCGCTCGCGCGCTGGGGCGCACGTTGGAAGATTCGCGACCTGGGCGATGTGGCCGTGCTGCCGCTCGCGTTGCTCATCTTCTCGATCATTTTCTTCGTCCTGACGCCGGTGACCAACACTTTGACCCGCACGGACGAGTATGAAGCCGACATCTTCGGCCTGAATACAGCGCGTCAGCCCGATGGATTCGCCGAAGCCGCGATCCTGCTGGGCGAATACCGCAAGATGGAGCCGGGGCCGGTGGAGGAATTCATCTTCTACGATCACCCCAGCGGCTACACGCGCATCCACGCCGCCATGCGCTGGAAGGCGGAGAATCTGAATCCGTGTGGGGCAGGCTCGCAGCCTGCGGCGGCCTCACAGGCCGCCCCGCACTGATGAGACAACCTCGCAGAGCACGCAAGGTACCCTCAGCGGAGGCCATTGCGCGTATGGCCGACGGCGGGGAAGATGTGTCGCGCTACTTCACCAACCCCGGCAAGATGATGCAACCGATTCAGCCGGCCCGGCCCGACGGAGCAGGAACAACGCAAATCAACGCTCTGAATCCGTTTGGTGCAGGTTCTTAACCTGCAGACCGATTTTCAATCGGTCCACGGCGGGTTGAAAACCCGCGGCAGGATACAACCCTGCCCCACCGCCTCACTCCCACTCGATCGTGCCCGGCGGCTTGTGCGTCAGGTCGTAGAAGACGCCGCACACGCCCTCGACTTCGAGCAGACGCTTGGTCACCTCGCGGCGCAGCTCCTGCGGCATGATCACCACTTTCGCGGTCATCCCGTCCACCGAGTGAATCGGCCGCAGCACCACCGAATCCGGCAGGTCGCCCGTGCCCAGCGGCATCAGCACCACCGGTAACTGCCACACCTCTTTATCGAAACCGGATTCGTGCGTCAACGCCCGGACAATCGCATCGGCCCTGCGCAGTCGCGCCAGCCGGTCCGCCGTGATGTACGCACGGGTCACGCGCATCATCGACATGGGCACGTGCGAGCCGAGCCGCCCCACCACCCGGTTCACTTCCAGCGACTGATTCACCAGGTCCGTCGCCTTGTCCTCGGGAATCAGTTCCTCGAACGCCAGCACCCCGCGATAGGTCCGCGAATCTCCCTGCACTCCCACCGTCCGCACCGGGACCATCCAGCAGCCGCCCTGGTCCGCGATCCTGTGCTCGGTCGCCGAACACAGGCAGCGGATCGCCAGCCCCGGCCCCGGGAACGGATGTCGCGACAGGAACTCGTCGGGGATCCCCAGCTCGTGGCCGATCTCCCGCACCTCGTCCTTATAGAACGAACTGAGCGGCTCCACCAGCCGGCCGGCGGCGATGAGCTGCTGAATCCCGGCCACGCGATTGTGATGCGTTTTGATCAGATCGGCGTTCTTCGTGCCGCCCGATTCAATGGTGTCCGGATAAATCGTCCCCTGGCCAAGCACCCAGTTCGCGTCGAGAAAATTCTCCGTGCGCAGCACGCGATCCTGCACGTCCACGAACTCCTCGCCGATCGCTTTGCGCTTGTCCTCGGGCTCGGTCAGCGCCGCCAGCTTCCCCAGAAACGCCGCCGAAGCATCCTCCACACGAAACGCAGTCGCCCCCAGCGCCTGGAACAGCCGCCTTACGTACTCCGTCTCGCCTTCGCGCATCAGCCCGGTGTCCACGTAGATCCCGTAGACGCGCTCCGGACCCAGCGCCTGCAGGCACAGCTTATATGCCACCGTGGAATCCACGCCGCCGCTGACGAAAAAGAACACGTTGCGCCCGGCCGCGCGCTCCCGGATCTCCGCCTCGATCAGTGGAATCCGGTTCTTCGGATCCCAGTCGCGCCGGCAGCCGCACATGCCGAATACGAAATTCGTCAGGATCTCGCCGCCGTGGCGCGTGTGCACAACCTCGGGATGAAACTGCACAGCCGCAACCGGCCGTTCCCGATGTGCCATGGCCGCAATCGCGCACGTTTCGGTGGACGCCAGCACGTCGAACCCGGCCGGAACCGTCTCCGCCTTGTCGCGATGGCTCATCCACACCTGCGATTCGCTCCGATCAACGCCCGCGAAAAGCGGATGCTCGCGCAGAGGTTTCAGCCGTGCCAGACCGTATTCGCCCTTGTCGCCCTTACGCACCACTCCGCCCAGCGCGTGCGCGATGAGTTGCAGGCCGTAGCAAATGCCCAGCACTCCCGGCCCGGCGGTGAGGATCGCCGGATCGATGGTGGGACTGCCGGCTTCATAAACGCTGGCCGGGCCGCCGGAGATGATGATTCCGCGCCGCTCGCGCAGCTCCGCCGCCGAAGTGTCGCTGGGCCGCACTTCCGCGTAGACCCCCAGGTCGCGAACCTTGCGCGCAATCAGATGGCAGTATTGACCGCCGGCGTCAAGCACCGTGATTTGCGGTTGCGGGCGGGTTTCAGGTGACGGCTGTCTGCCAGGCTGCATGTTCCGTAGCGCACGCACTCATGCGTGCCGTGTTGGCACTCATGCCAACACACGAACGTCGAGAACGCCGCTGACCGACCGCTCCTTCGCGGTCGCGGCTCCGTAAGCCGAACGCAGCTTGCCGATTCCGAGCCGCGCGCGCCAGCAAGCGGTTCTGTGCGCTCTTCAGCACAGCTAGTAGGGCTCCCGGTTCAGCCGCTGAACGATCAGCTTCTCCGACTTGTCCAGCAACGCGTGCGCCTCGGGCAGAAAGCCGATGGCCTTCACCACTTCCGGATCCGTCTCCACGGCAACCTTCTGCGACTCTTCATAGCTGAACGCGGTGACGTACATCTCGCGCTTCAACTGATCGCGAAGCCAGTCGCGATTGTCGGTCCAGTCGGCCTCGGTGAACGGGACCTGCTGCTTCAGCAGGAACTCGTGAAAGTCGTTCTCCACATTCACGTCGGGCGACCAGCCTTTGGGCAGCTTCGCATCGTGCGTCCCGAAATACTGCGCCGTGAAATTGAAGAACGCGTAGTGGCGCAGCAGCTCGCTCTGGAACTTGTTCAGCTTCTGCGAGGGGATCTTCTCGTCCGGCGTGATGCCGCCGCCGCCGTAGACCGTGCGGCCCGTGTCGGTCATCTTCACGTCCAGCGGGTTCTTCTCCTCGGTGCGCTTGCCGTAATAGTAGTCGAGGAACGAGATGTTGGAGTAGTCGCGCTGGATCAGGCGGTTGCTGGGCGTGTAGTAGTGCGCCGTGGTCAGCGCCAGGCCGGTGTTCTCCGGCAGCGGATAGACCGTCTGCACCAGCCCCTTGCCGAAGGTCGTCTCGCCCACGATCAGCGCGCGGTCGTGATCCTGCAGCGCCCCCGCCACAATCTCCGCGGCCGACGCCGAATACGCGTTCACCAGCACCACCATCGGATAGTTCTCGCCCAGAGAGCTGCCGCGCGCCGTATAAGACTTTTCCGCCGCGGCGCGGCCGCGATGCGAAACCACCACCTCGCCCCGTCGCAGGAAGTGCCCGGCCACCGCGATGCCTTCGTTCAGCAAACCGCCCGGATTGCCGCGCAGATCGAGAATCAGCCCCTTGATCTTCGACTCGTCCAGCTTGTGAAACGCCTCTTCCATTTCCTTTTCGGTGGTCTCGTTGAACTGCGTGATATTGATGTACGCCACGCCGGGCCTCAGCCAGAACGCGACATCCACGCTGTTGCGCGGGATCTCGTCGCGAGTGATGTTAAACGTCAGCGGCTTGTCCACTCCATCGCGCGCTACAACCACGCTGACCTTCGTGCCCTTGGGCCCCTTCAGCAAATCCGCAATCTCCGAGGTCGAGAGGTTGTCCGTCCGCTTGTCGTTGACTTCGAGAATGACATCTCCAGGCCGCAGCCCGGCGCGGTACGCCGGCGACCCGCCAAACGGCGCGATCACGATGGTCTTGCCGTTGCGCGGCCCCACCTGCATCCCGACGCCAAAGTAATGGCCCCGCTGATCGTCGCGCAGGGAAGAGAAATCCTTCGGGTCGAAGAAATTCGAGTGCGGGTCCAGCGTCCGCAGCATTCCCGGAATCGCGCCCTTGTAAATGGTTTTGTCGGGATCGGCCTTGTCCGCGTAGTTCGCTTCCACCGTCTCGAAAACGCGGGTGAAGGATTTGATGCTGGCCTTCACATCGTCTTCGGGAGCGGCGGCGGAAACGCGCGTCAGGCCTGGGCCGAGCAGCCCTCCTGCCAGCGAACAAAGCCCGATAAAAAGCGGTACCAGCACGAGGGAACGGCGTGGAGAGGACATCGCAAGTCTGACTTTCATTATAGCGGTCGCCCGGACCGTCATTAATATGGACGCAGTCGGGGCGGTTCGGGGTGCAACTCCGCGGGGGGGCTGGCGAACAGTAACGGCCTGCCCGAGCACGCCTTCTTGTCGCGGTTCTGAATTCTCTGAGCCGCGCACGTTAGTAAGCGGTTGTTGCCGACTTCGCAACTCAATTGCTGTCCGGCCGTAATGTGGCCGCACTGACGCGAAATGTGCCGGTGCTCAGCGCCTGGCGTTGCTGAACGCCGCTGAACGTGCCGCCCAAAAGCAGCCCTCGGAATGCGCTATCTTATATCGGTGTGTCGTTATGAGCGCGGGGGCGGACATGACGAACCGACTGGAGAGCCCGGCGATGTCTTCCGCGTCACCGAGCGACCATATGCTGAATTCCAGGGCGTAGTGGAGGAAGTCCCCGCCGACCGCAATACCCTGCGGGTGTCCGTGTTGATCTTCGGCCGCGCCACCCCGGTGCAGCTCGAGTTTTCTCAGGTACAAAAGTTGTAGGTTCTTTTCTTCAGGCGCTCATTCCGTTCAATCATCAGCTACATTCGACGCGTCTCCGGCTAACCAGCAGGCCTCCGCCTCATTTCCCGGTTATCCGTGCCGGCCGAACCGGGAGTTTCGGATCGGGGCGTTTTTCTCGTCGGCGCTGGTGGTGAACGGCGTGCTCTACGTCGGCACCACCGACGGGTACTTGTACGCGTTGGAGTGGGGAGGCCTTGTGGGGCAGCCTCTCAGGCTGCGGCGGGCTCCCAGCCCGCCCGAGGGGTTGGTCACGTGTCGGAAGCGCGTCAGTCAGGAGTTGGGTTCGCGGCGCGGCACTCCACAACCATGGGTCAAGTCTGGTCCGGCTTCTTCCTGCTGACTGGCCCCATGACGAAGATGGTGTTGCCGGACGGGTCGAGCAGGTCGAACGTTCGTGCGCCCCACTCCTCGTCTCGCGGTGCTCGAAGGACGGTCACCCTTGTGCTCCACTCACGGTAATACGCATCGGTGTCATCAACATGGAGCGATACGCAGGCATCTCGGCCATGACCCTTCATGGGACTATCGAGAGTCAATTGAATTGTCCCGCGCTCAAGGCCGAGTAGTCCCGACCGACCGTCCTCGGACACCTCAAATGTCACGCTGAAGCCCAGCCCATCGACGTAGAACGCCTTCGCAACTGCCAAGTCGTCGGCTGGGAGAATGGGTACCGCCCGTTCCATGTTCTTCTTAGACTAGCCCGGACTATTGAGGAGAACAAGCGCGTCAGACCCCTCCTCTCGCTCGTCGGCAGGCAAATCCCGCCTGGTCGGCTTGTATCCGCGAATTCCGATCCGGACCAATCCGTAGCCGCGTGCGGTCAAGCGGCCGACCTGGGGAGTGCGCACGGGTACTTGTACGCGCTGGAGTGAGGGAGGGCGGGCACGGGACGAGCGCCGGTTCGCGCCGCCGGCACATCAGCCAATCGGCTTGAATCCTCCCTGCTTCGCGGCGATCTAAACTGGCGTATGGCCAATGCAAACAAAGTCGCCCTGATCACCGGGGCGAACAGAGGACTGGGTCTCGAGATGGCGCGCCAGTTGGGCAAGGCCGGCGTCACCGTGGTATTGGGGGCCCGCGATCCCGAGAAAGGCGAAGCGGCAGCCGAGTTGTTGCGCGGGGAAGGCATCGATGCACGATTCCTCGTGCTGGAGGTGACCAATCGGCAGCATCATGCCGCCGCCGCTGAGTTTCTCGATGAGAACTTTGGACGGCTCGACATCCTCATCAACAACGCCGGCATTTCCCTCGACTCGCTCGGCGGAGGCCCGCCGAGCACCACCACCGACGAGGTGATTCGGCAGACATTCGACACCAACTTCTTCGCCCCGGTGGCGCTGACGCGCGTTTTGCTGCCGCTTCTGAAAAAGAGCGAAGCCGCCCGCATCGTCAACATGTCCAGCATTCTCGGCTCGCAAACTTTGCATTCCGATCCGAACAGCCCCATCTACAATTTCAAGGCGCTGTCCTACGATGCTTCGAAGGCCGCCCTGAACTCATTCACCATTCACCTTGCGTATGAACTCAGGGACACCAGCATCAAGGTGAACTCCGCGCACCCTGGCTGGGTGAAGACCGACATGGGCACGGAGGCCGCGCTGATGGAAATTCCGGAGGGCGCGAGCACTGGCGTACAACTGGCGCTGCTCGGTGAAGACGGGCCGACTGGCGGTTACTTTCACCTGGGCAAGCGGGTGCCCTGGTAGAACGAAAGAGGCGCCGATGCCGCCGCGGATCGGGTGGCCTGGCCATCGCGGATTGCCAGCCATCGCACTCACCGGGGACCTGACTCCTCCGATCAACGCATCTCAGCATAGGCGACTACACGTCCGGAGGGATCTGGTCACATGGCGGAAGTGCGTTTACCGGGAGTCATCCGGTGAGGCTTCCCACGACCCGACCTCCGGGGCGCTTGGTGGACGGAAGGGATTTCGCAACAGCTACTGGCGGGTCGGGATCAGCCGTTCCAACGAGTGAGCACAAGCAACCGGCGACGGAGAACCGGATGCCCCTCGGCCCCCTCGTCGTGCCCTCGCCAGGGCCTCCGCCTCGCGGCTATTGGAAATTTTCCACGAGCATGAGGTCCGACCCGGCGTTCTCATTTTCCGAGAAGACCGCGTGAGTATTATCCGGCGACACGTTGATGTCCCAGCCAAACAAGTACTTCTCTGCCCTGGCCACCGTGGTGATCCTGCCGGTCGCTGCGTCAATCACTCGGAGCGTCTTTGGATCCGAGAGAAACCAGACTCCTTTCGCGGTGATGCCGAGGGAGCCCCAGTGCCACACCTTCGGCGCGACCTCTGTTTCGGGACCGCCCGCGACCGGCATGCGGAAGAGAGGACCACCGTTGTTGACGGTCGAGGTGAAATACAAATACCGGCCATCCACAGATTCGAACGCCGCGCCCCCCTCGTGCTGTGTCACCTGGACGGCTGCACCACCCTCGACGGGTACCTTCCAGATCCGCCACTGTCCGGACCGGTCCGATTCGAAATAGATCCACCTGCCGTCTCGGGACCAACCGGGCACCTGATTCTGCGCGTTGCCGCTGGTAAGGCGCCGGGGACTGCCGCCGTCGGAGGCGATGACGTAGATCTGCGGTTTTCCTTCCGCTCGCGAATCAAACGCGATCCAGCGGCCATCCGGCGACCAGCGTGGCGTGCCGACTAGTCCCCCCTCGAGGAAGGTCAGTCGCTGGCAACTGCTACCATCGGCATCACACGTCCACACCTCAGGATTCCCCGAATTCTCGGACTCGAATGCCACCTTGCGCCCGTCGGGCGAATACTGCGACTCGCACTGGTAGTGCCTGGAATCAACGATGATTCGGCGTTCGCCGGTGCGGAGATCCATTCGCCAGAGTCTTCCGGACATGGACCCCACCGCGTATGCCAGCAGGTGCCGGGCAGGCGCAACAGCGGGCATCATCGATCCCGGCGCCGTCCAGCTCAGAAGTTCCGGGGATCTGGCGCCGACCCGCATTCGCCACAATCTCGGTCCAACACTGTACACGATGTCCCGGTTGCTCGCCCAGGCCATCCCCGCGGGAAGCGTGCAGCTCCGGCCGACTAAGAGCTGTGGCGTACCCTCCGGTTTGAAGTCGCGTGTCAGGCGAACTGTATAGAGGCGGAATACGAAAGTCTCAACTGACCTTGCGAACGCGAGAACGCGTCCGTCGGGCGAGAGTCCTCCAGCGAAATCACCCTGGGTGATTTCCCCGGGGTGCATCGTTGTTGCCGGGGGTGGGAGCAGGCGATGCCGCTCGCCCGTTTCCACCGATAGCAGCCAGATCCCATAAGGCTCGTTCGGCGAATCCCGCATCGAGACAACCAGCCATCGCGCGTCTGGCGTCCAGCAGATATGCGGCCAGGTAACCAGCGCCACGTCTGCCTTCGCTAACCTTCTCTCCGGACCACCAATGGAAGGCACCAGCAGGATGGTTCCCTCGTTGCACCGGTAAAAGGCGATGAATCGGTCATCCGGAGACCATGCCTCGAGGAACTCGCAAGGGCCGCGGGTGAGTCGCACCGGCGGACCTCCTCGAACCTGCCTGACATAGATGCCGCTTGGATCGTCGTTCCCATCGTGCGAGGCTCGTACCTCGGACCACCGATAAGCCACACGGCTGCCGTCGGGCGAGAAGGCCGGAGAGTCGACCCAACCTGTCGTAGAGACCAGGCTTACCGGATTCATCACTGCAGGGGGTTGGTGGAATCTGCTCCAGACCAGGAACGCTGCCGCACACGCGAAAAGGGCTGCCAATAGCAGCGCCAGCATCAGACCGAGCCGGCGTCTGCGCGAGGCCGGACTCTGCCGGATTCCCTCCAGCGCACTCTGCAACTCGGCGACGGATTGCCACCGCTCCGCCGGGCCAGCTGCCAACGCCTTCGCAATTACCGGCGCCACCCCCGATGACAGCGCCTCTCCCGCCAACTCTGCCAGAACCCGTCCGAAAGAGTAGATGTCGGACCGCGCATCGAGCGGTTCTCCGCGCGCCTGCTCCGGCGACATGTACCCGCTGGTTCCCGTCACCGTCGATTGCGCCACAGTTCCGTCTTCCTGGCTCACCCTGGCCAGACCGAAATCCGTCAGCTTCGTCTGCCCCGAGCTGGTCACGAACAGGTTGTCCGGTTTGATGTCGCGATGCACGATCCCCTGCGCGTGCGCGACCGCGAGGGCCCGGGCGACCTGAATGGCGATCTGGAAGAACTCCGCCTCACTCACCTGGCCCCGCTCCATCCGCGCGCGCAGCGGCTCGCCTTCCAGAAACTCCATCGCCAGAAAGGCCCGGCCCGACGCTTCGCCAAGCTCATACAGCGTGCAGATGCCGGGGTGATTCAAAGCGGCGACCATGCGCGCCTCGCGGCGCATTCGCTCCAGCGCCGGCGGATGCTCCGCCAACTCCTCGGGCAGGAACTTCAGCGCCACCACGCGGCCCAGGGTCAAGTCCTCGGCCTTATATACCACCCCCATGGCGCCCCGCCCGGCCTCCGCCAGGATCCGGTAGTGCGAGACCACCGCCCCGGGAACCAGCAGGGGGGCTCCCCGGGTTGCCGTCTCCAGCTTGCCGATGAACCGATACCCTCTGCGCGGAAGTGTCTCGATGAAGCGTGGCGTGGCGGCGGTATCGGCCAGCACCTCGCGCAGGCGCTTCATGGCCTGGTTGATGCTGTTCTCGAACTCGACCACCGTGCCGTGCGGCCACAGGCGCGCCTGGATCTCCTCGCGGGTGACCAGTTCGCCCGGCCGATCCAGCAGCATAGCCAGGATCGCCAGGGACTGGTCGGGCACACGTAACCGGGTTCCGCCCTTCCGGAGTTCCCGGGAAGAGAATTCAAACGCGAACGCGCCGAAACGAACTATCCGTACGGCCGCGGCAGGCATAAAGCCTTGCCTCACGCTACCACAAACGCTCGCCGGTTAGAAGCCTAATGCAGTTGTTTTTAGGCGCTTACGATGTCACTTCAATGTCAGCGGCACTTCACTCGCCGTGCATTGAGTTTGCGCCGTCGCTGGCCTATTGTCGGTTGTCAGCCTAGGAACAGCTCAGGAACAACGAGATGGCCGGAGGCGCCCGGTACACGAGGTGGCCCCTGCCTACAACAAATTGCCGACCTGATCGGTTCTTTTGAGTTCAAGGAGGACAGTATATGCGCAAAACGCGAGTTTCCATTTGGAGTGCATGGATAGCCTTCCTGGGCCTTGTGCTGGTTGCCTCCAGCGCGATGGCCCAGATCAAAACATACCCGGCCATTCCGGCCCATCCGGGGCGCGTGATTGTTGGCGCCCAGGCGCGCCCGGCGTCCGTGTCCCAAACACGTGACACAGACCAGGACGACTACATGTTTCTGACGATCGACCCCGAAGGCCGGGGGCATTGCTACATTGATGCCCACGGTCTCAACGACGCTCGCCAGGTGGTAGTCAACTGGACTGACAACTGCAACGCCTATACCAATATGCACGTTGCGCGTTGGGACTACGGCGACTGGGACTCGCTGGATTTCGTGGACGCGAATTGCCCTGACATGGCCACTTACCTTACCAGCTACAACGACCAGGACATCGCCTTCGGGACCTACTACAGCGTCAATTGCAATTACCAACCGGCCGCCGGCATCCACGCGAGGACGGGCAGGTGGTTCGTGTTGCCGTCTGTAGAAGGCTTCCCGGTCAACGAAGGATTCAGCATGAGCAATAACGGGCTCGCCGTTGGCACAGCCTCGACCGATCTCACGTACAGCGTCAACAAGAGCTGGATTTGGGACGGAAGAAAATATCTTTTTCCGACCTACCCCGCCAACTGGGACGTGAACCCTCTTTATGATGGCCCCTTTATGATAAACGACCTGGGACAGATCGTAGGAATCTATTGGGACCTCACGGCTGGCAAGGTGCGCGGCTTCCTCCAGCATGACCAGCAGTTGACGACAATCGATGCCCCAGGTAACCCGCTGGCCACCTATCTCGACAGGATTACCGATTCCGGAACCTTGCTGGTTCTTGGATCGTACACCGACGTGAACAGCCCGTACTACCCGTTCCACAACTGGACCTGGCAACGAGGCGTTTTTACGTCTTTACCCAACGTCCCGTTCCCCGGCGCGGCCTGGACGTTTATCTGGGGGCTGAACGAGCGGGGCGACTTCTCGGGAGAGTGGCTGGACAGCAACAACCTCGAACACGCTTTTGTGGCCTTTCGGAAGTGACCAGGAGCGTGTTATTGGGAGTGTGCTTCTCACATCAGGCTGGTCTTCTCTTACTCAGGCCGCGGTCCCGGAAAAGAGCAACTGGCGCTGCTCGGTGAAGACGGGCCGACTGGCGGTTACTTTCACCTGGGCAAGCGGGTGCCCTGGTAGAACGAAAGAGGCGCCGATGCCGCCGCGGATCGGGTTTACCGGAGATGGCGGAGGGGCGTCTGCGACTGTGAGTTGGGCATGCTCTCGGCTCTTCGTTTGATGCCGTCGAGCCACTGAAGGCGGAGCAGGCCGCTTCCGGGAACAATCAATCTCCAGTAGCGGCCCATGCCGCGGCTGGTAGCATCGTCAAGCGCGAGGACACGCGTCTCGGTGGTGATCGCGGACCATCCGCCGCCCGCATCTTCCACGGTGAAGTTAAAAGCCATTTTGACCGCGCCGGGCTCCCGATAATCGGCGGCCTGCTGCAGAGAGCGCAGGTCGGGGCGGCGTTTCTCGCGCGCATTTACAACTCCCAGCATCACGATTTCACGCTCGCTGCCGCCGGAGAGATAACCCGACGCCGAAAACGCATCGAGAATGCGCCGATCCTGCCAATCGCCGGCATGAACCGGTATGCGCAGGACCGCGCCGCGAATCCTCAGGAGCGAGACCAGGGATGTCATGTCGCTGAACGTTGCCTGGCGAGCCGCCTGAATCGCCTGCTCGGGGCGAGCGTGAACGCGGGTCGAGTGCCTCTCGTTGAACTGGTACTCCGGCATGAGGTCGTCGAGACGGGTTCTGTGTTGCGCGACGCGGATCAGCGGGGCCGGCCAGAGCAGAGCCACAAGGGCCAGGGCCACGCCGCCCGCGAGAATCAGCGCTCCCACGGCTCGTTTGCGGACTCCCAGAAACCGGAAAGGAAGAATCAGGTTCGCGAGCCCGGCGAGCGCAAGCACGATTCCCGAATAGACCAGCGTGCTCAGCGGTTGGTATGCCGCCCAGTGGTTGAAGAGCAGAATAGCCGCGATCGCCATTGCGGCGAGCAGCGTCCACGCCGCAGCCTTGAATGACATTGGCGCATCTCCCCGCGGTCGATCCCGGCCCCTGGGATCGAGTCGCCATCTGTGAAGTACTACGTCAAGAGGAGAGCGCCGGTTCCGCTGTCTGCGGAATTGTTGCGGCCTCGCGGCAGGCGCTTGGTGACTATCTTCGCGCGGCTCGCTTCAGCACGGGCACCGCGCCGAAGCGCCGCTCGCGCGTGCGAAATTCCTCCAGCGCCTCGCGGATCGTGGACGCGTTCACATCCGGCCACATCACCGGGGTGAAGACGAACTCGGCATAGGCGCACTCCCACAGCAGGAAGTCGCTCAGCCGCTGCTCGCCTCCGGTACGGATCAGCAGATCCACGTCTTCGGCGCCCAGCAGGCGCGCGAAATCGTCCCGTCCGCCATCGGCGGCGAAGCGGCGAGCGGTGTCCACGATGCGGTCCCGCGCGGAATAATCCACCGCGATCCGCAGATGCAACGTGCGGCACTCGCGCGTGGTCTGCTCGCATTCCTCCATCGCCGGCAGCAGCAGCGGGGGCAGGCGGTCGCGGCGTCCGAGAATGCTGATGCGCACGCCTTTCTCGACGCAATGCGCCTGCTCGCGCCGCAGATACGTGCGGAACATGCGCATCAGTCCATTGACCTCGTCGGCCGGCCGCTTCCAGTTGTCCGAGGAGAAGGCGTAGATGGTGAGCGTGCCGATTCCCAGCGATGGCGCGGCTTCCACCACCCGGCGCAGCGCGTCCGCCCCGGCGCGATGTCCGGCAATTCTCGGCAACCCCCGGCTCTGCGCCCAGCGGCCATTGCCGTCCATGATGATCGCGACGTGTAGCGGCTTCGACACCTGGTTTTCCCGATCTATCTTTCGCGCATCGCCCGAACGAGCGCTTCCATGTGGTCGATGTATTTTTCGAAAGCTTTTCGGCCCGTGGCGGTGAGCCGGTACTCCGTCTTCGGAATTCGCCCCTCGAACGACTTCGTGCAGGAGACGTATCCGGCTTCTTCCAGCTTGCGCGCGTGCACGCTCAGGTTGCCGTCGGTGGTCCTGAGCAGAGCCTTGAGCTCGTTGAACGTGAGCGACTGGTTGGCGGCGAGCGCGCTTACAATGGCCAGCCGCATCCGCTCGTGAATCAGCCGGTCGAAATCCGGGACCGCCGGTCCGCTCGCGGCCACGCGCGGTTTGCCGCTCTCCGGCAATTCTTTTCGTACTGCGTTTCCCCTGGCCACGCGATCCTCCTTAGCCTCCAAACTTCCTGGCAATCACCAATCCGAACAACAGATGCAGTCCGCCAAAGCCGGCTCCCAGCAGCAGGTTGCCCCATACCAGCGGACAAAACAGGGCCACCGCGCCAACCAGCATGAAGCAGATGCCCATGATGGGAACGACGCGCACCGAGTAAGCGCCGCCGGTCACCACGCCGGTTCCATAGAGCAGAAGCCAGGTACCCGGAATTGCCGAGACAAGGCCTGCGCGGTACAGAACGACGGTGAGCAGCGCGCCGACGACAAGTGGCGGGGCGAAGCTCAGCGCGAAACGCCGCGCGGGGGCGGAGAGCACCGGCTGGTCCGAAGCTTCCGATTTCAGCTTCACGGCGATGGAGCCGATGCCGATGGCCACCATGCCTTCCATCAGCCAGGTGATCAGCCAGCGCTCCGCGCCGGGCTCACGGGCGGCCAGCACTGCCGCAACAATCGCCGTGAGGCCGATGATGCACCCTCCCCAGCCGGGAACGGCGGTGAACTCGCCGGCCCGCTCCATGGTTTCCCGGATGAAGCGGAGATTGTCCATCGCCCGGCTGTGCAGGCCGACGGGCTCCTCGGCGGGCTGGCGGATGGGACGGACGCTTGCCATGTTGTTATCGGCAAGTATAACGCAAGCACTTTGCAATGTAAAGTAATATTCGGAAACCGCCCCGTCCCACGATCTCTCCCCGCCTTTTCATCGGCATCGCTTCCCTGGCGCACAAAACCTCTGTCATTGTTCGAAACCGGAGTTCGTTGCTCTGTCGTCGGAGAAACGGGCCACGAAGCGCACAGGACGCGGTGGCGAGACATGAGCGGCCAGGGCCGGGCGCTTCGCCGTGAGGGTGAATCAAGCGGCTCGGGAGCGCCCCTTAAACAGAGACGGAAGTAAGCCGAACCGAGCCGCGACCGCAGGGAGCGGTCGCCGGAGTTTACAGCAACCGGAAGTTGACTTCGATCTGGGCCATCACCTTCACCGGATGGCCGTCCTTCATGCCCGGACGGAAGCGCCACTTCTCCACCGCCTCGATGGCTTTCTGATCGAGTCCCAGGCCGAGCGGCTTCACCACGCGCACATCGCGCGGATTGCCTTTCTCATCCACCACGATCGCCAGGATCACGGTGCCCTGGTACTTGGCCTTGCGGGCTTCTTCGGAGTAGTCGGGGTCGGGCCGGTAAATCGGCACCGGCTGAGATACGCCGCCGCCGATCCGATACACGCCGCCGCCGGCATTCCCGCCGGAGCCGGGACCGAAACCACCGCCATTGCCTGGACCCACGCCGCCGCCACGGCCGCTGCCGATTCCGCCACCGGAGCCGGTGCCATTCGAGAGAACGCCGTATTTCGAAAGCGGATCGCCGTAGTTGTCGGCCTGAATCTGCGGCAGCTTGGCGTCCGGCTGGGCGATGATGGTCGGATCCATTACCAATTTGGGATGCTCGTTGAGGACGACTGCCGAAGGCGGCACGAACTGCTTGTCCGAGATGCGCGGAAGCTTGCCCCTGCTGGCCGGAAGGGGAGACCGGTTGCCACCGCCACCGCCGCCCTGCATGGCATTCTTCTTCGTCGCCATGTCCGGTTGATACGGCGCCAGATTGGGATCGACCAGCGACACCACATTCCTGGCCGCCTGCTGCACGGTGGGATTGAAGCTCACCGTGAAGATCAGCGCCACCACGACCGTGTGAATCAGCAGCGAGGAAATGCCCGCCTTCTTCTCCTGACCGCCGTAAAAGCCCCAGATGTCCTTCACCGGGACGGGCTGCGACGTGACCTCCAGAGGAGGAAGTTTGGGAGGCCGAATCGCCTCCTTAATCTCGTGGAAGAATCCCTTGTACCAGGGCTTCTCAACGTTGATGAGAAGGTGATCGAGGGGGTCTTCGTTCCTCGGCTGGAAACCGTCGGGCTGTTCAGGAGAGGTCATACTCTGTTCTCAGCAATCCGCGTACCCGCTGCGGTCCTCAGAAGCTCTCCCATATGTAGACGCGGAAACCTCCACCGGGTTGCAGATGTTTGCTCTATGGGATTCTAGCACTTCCAACAACGCGTAGTCACCCGGTATGACTTCTTGTATTGTACCGCGACCAAAGTTTCTCCCTCCGCGCCTGCCGGCTTTTCAGAACAGAAAGTCCTTGTGAGCGGGACTCGGCAGGGCCACGTCCGACTTGGCCAGGTAAGGGTATGGATTTACCGGAGTTCCATCGAGGCGGACCTCGTAATGCAGGTGCGGCCCGGTCGTCCGGCCACTGCTGCCGCTTGCCCCGACGACGTCGCCCCGCCGCACTTCTTCCCCGGCAACAACCAGCAACTCCGAGAGGTGCGCGTAACGGGTCTGCAGGCCATTGCCATGGTCGATGATCACCATGCGTCCGTAGGCTCCCGACCATTCGGCATGAATCACCACGCCATCCGCCGTCGCCTTCACCGGCGTGCCGATGGGAGCCGAAATGTCTACACCTGTGTGCGTTGCGCCCTCACCCGAAAACGGATCCTGACGCTGGCCGTAGGGGCTGATGATGCGGCCCAGCAGCGGCCACAAACTCGGACGCGTGTTGGTCTGCCAGATCCGCGCGTACTGATTGAAGCCGCGCGAGAACGTCGCCGCCTTCAGGAAGTTGTACTCGGCCATCGTCTGGTGATAATTCGGCATCAGCTCGGCCGTGTCTTCGCCGCGGGATTCCGGGGAGTTCAGGCCGTAGCGCACCGATACTTCGCTGGCGAAAAGCTCCAGCGTCGCCAGTTGGTCGTTCTTCTGATTCGTGACCTTCTGCAGTTCCCGGTAGCGGGTCCGCAGCGAATCGACTTCGGCGCGCAGCGAGTTGTAATGCGCCACCTTCCATGCCATGCGGCCATAGCTGGCGACTGCTCCAATGATGGTGAGGAGGCCGACCAGAGCCAGCAGAAATACCGCGTAGATGGCGTGATGGGGAATGTGAATGCGGCGGAGGCGTCCGTGCAAAGAGTGGGCCAGCACAACGACAAAATATGGCTTGAGCTCCAAAAAGCCTCCCTGGATAAAAACCCCGGCGCAACCGGCCTGGGGATCCCAGAACTTCGTTGCGTACCGGGGAAGAACGTCTCAACGATTAACGAAACTTTACTTTAACGAAATGGCACACCTGTGTCAACCCGACACAATGTAAGGTATCTTACTTAAAGAGGCTACGGGTCCCACCGTGGGACTCCGACGGGGACGGACTAACTGGCTTTGGACTGATCCACTGATCGTCCACGCAGAAGTCCGTCCCCGTCTTCCTTGCGGACTTCTTCCGGGCGGCTAGCCCTTGCGCTTTGGATCGATGCCCAGCCGCTTGATCTTCTGGTTGAGGGTGGAGAGCGGGATGCGAAGGCGTTCGGCGGCGGCCGTCTGGCTCCAGTTGACCGCTTCGAGAATCTCGGCGATGCGGCGGCGCTCGAAATCGGCCACTTCTTCAAAAAGGGAAGCGTCGGCCGGAAGTCCTCCGAACGCATCCTGGCGAATGCGGACGCCGGCGGCCTGGAGAATCGAGTCGGGGAGAACGTCGGCCGGCACGCTGGGCGAGGAAGCCAGCACCACGGCGCGCTCCACGGCGTTCTCCAGCTCGCGGACGTTGCCCGGCCAGTTGTAGTCCATCAGCAACTGCATGGCATCGGCGTCGAAGCGGAGCTGGCTGCGCCCGTCGGGTTCGAGGAATTTGCCGTTCTCGCGGCAATAGCGGTTGAAGAAGTGCTCCACCAGCAGCGGAATGTCTTCCTTGCGTTCCCGCAGCGGGGGAAGGTTGATGTTGATGACGTTCAGGCGGTAGTAGAGATCCTCGCGGAACGTCTTCTCTTCCACCATCCTGCGCAGATCGGCGTTGGTGGCGGCGATGATCCTGACGTCCACGCGGATCACCTCCGCCGATCCCACCGGCATGAACTCGCGCTCCTGAATCACGCGCAGCAGTTTGGCCTGGGTTTCCTGTCCGATGGTGCCGATCTCGTCGAAGAAGATGGTGCCCTTGTTGGCGGTCTCGAAGTAGCCTTTGCGGG